>Ga0315289_10000257_pt1 | contig 85430 bp, 55 predicted proteins | sample YL17G11_40_MG_FD_203452 | JGI IMG/M metagenome (GOLD analysis project Ga0315289, IMG submission 203452) | Sediment microbial communities from Yellowstone Lake, YNP, Wyoming, USA - YL17G11_40 | ecosystem: Environmental > Aquatic > Freshwater > Lake > Sediment | place: USA: Wyoming | collected...
CAACGCGAAGGAGGCCCTGTCGGCGCACGAGCAGCTCGGATTCGACGCCGTTCTGCTCGATATCGATCTCGGGAGGGGGGTCGACGGGTTCGAGATTCTCGATGCGTTTCACGCTTCCGATCCGAGTCTCCCCGTGATCATGGTGACGCGCGACTCGTCGGCGGCCTCGGCGATTGCCGCCCTTAAGAAGGGCGCCGTCGACTACATCGACAAGAGGCCGGATCTCGGCGATCTCGAGCGGAGGATCTCCCGGGCGATCGAGGAGCAAAGGGTGATACGGCTCAATGACGCACTTCGGAAGGAGATCGACGAGCTCCACGGCGAGATGATCGGCGAGAGCGAGAAGATGCGGGAGCTGCGCCGGGAGATCGCGTTCGCGGCCCAGGGCCCGGGCCCGGTTCTCATCACGGGGGAGACCGGTACCGGGAAGGAGCTCGTGGCGAGGGAGATCCACAGGCGATTCTGTCCGGGGAAGGCATTCCTTCCGCTCAACTGTGCCGCGGTGCCGCATGAAACGTTCAGCCTCAAGCTCTTCGGGAGCGTGCGGGGGGCATTCACCGGGGCCGAAGACATCCCGGGGATATTTGAGCTTGCCTACGACGGCGTTCTCTTCCTCGACGAGATAACCGAGATCGATCCTTCCCTGCAGGCCGAGCTCCTCCGCGTCATCGAGGAGCGGGAGTTCGAACGGAACGGGACATCGAGGAGAATCCCCTTCCGCGGAAAGCTCCTCGCCTCGACGAACCGGAGTCTGCCGGAGAGCCTCGAGAACGGTTCGCTCCGCAAGGACCTCTATTTCCGTTTCGGCACGCACGTGATCAACGTGCCGCCCCTCAGGGATCGGAGGGAGGACGTTCCGGTTCTCGCGCGTTACTTCCTCGAGCGCAAATCCGTCGAGCTCAAGAGGCCGAAGCGCGAGATCGGCGACGAGATGATGACGGATCTCTGCCGGAGGGATTGGCCGGGCAACGTCCGTGAGCTCGAAAACGCCATCGAGGCGTACGTCGTGCGCGGCGCATTCACGGGGCCGAACATATTCGCGGGCGATTCCGGCAGCGCGCTGTCCGGGGAGGCCTTGTTTCACATGGGGTACCGCGACGCGAAAACGGCAGTCCTCAAGGAATTCCAGCGAAAATACACGGACGCGATCATCGCGGCGTGCGGCGGAGATCTCGGCGCGGCCGCCCAGCGCATGGGGCTCACGCGCTTCGGGCTGCGGAAGATGTTGAATGAAATCAACACGTGAGGCTCCCTTCTCAATTCAAAACCCGGACGAGAGACCGCAACGCGAGTTGCGGGGAGCTCGATGAGGGTTGCCGTCCGCAATTGCTTCTCGCGCGTGCGGTTGCGTTGTTTCACCCACCACCGGCGCCGCAACCGCAGTTGCTCCCGCTTGTATCAGACCCCGAGCGCCCTCGCATGGGCGCCCCCCGTGATTCGTTGCGGCAATTACAGATAGCGGGAAATATCGCGACCGTTTCCATCATATGGTGCAATGGAACGCCGATTGCTCTTTGAGGATCATGAGAGACGAGAGCACCGGATTCGATATGCGCACAACGGATGGATCTCGTTTGAGCACCGGAGGGGGATGCGGCTCTTGCCGGCGCCGGCACCTAGGGGAAGAGATGAAGAACGATTGCCGTTTGAAAGGCGGAACCATGGATTCTGTCGGAGAGCCAAACGGTGAAATCCTGATCGTTGAGGATGATCGCGATTTTGTCGATGATCTTTTCACGATGTGGACTCCTCCTCTGCCGGTCGCCCGTGCTTCCTCCGGGAAGGAAGCCGTCGAATATCTGCGGACGAGTGCTCCCTCGCTCGTTCTTCTCGACCTCAATCTGCCTCATTTCCTCGCCGACGATGACGATGGGGAAGGGTTTGGGATTCTTTCCTATATCAGATTACATATTGGAACGCACGTCCCCGTGATCGTCATCACCCGGGAGGGCTCGGAGGAGACTCGATCTCGTGCGGCCTCCCTCGGCGCCCGGGATTTTCTTCCGAAACCCGTCGATATCTCCGATCTCGAGCACGCCGTATCGAGAATAGTGCAGGCAGCCTGAGATATCGCGTCCCGGCGGTCATTTCCCGTCACTCCCCGCTCAACATCGTGTCGTGATCTTCGTCGCGTCCCCACCGGGGACGGGCGCTTTTTGAATTGACAAAATGCCGCATTCGGGAGTATAATGGCGCAGGCTGAAAGATATTCTACGATAAACAAGAGTTGTTTGCTGATGAGCCCCCCGTTTGTCTGCAAATGGGAGTTGGCTTGTCGAGGGGGGATGGTTTTCGGGCACCGTCGTTTTTCGTCTATGTAACGTTCGTTCATCGCAGCCCGGAGGGGGTCGACATGAGAATACTGAGAACAGCTATCTCCCTTTCATTGATAATGTTGGTCGCGTCTTCGGTGTTCGGCGAGTGCGTGCACAAGCCGAAGGACGGCGTCTATTCTACGACGACGAGCAGCGTTCTCGCGGGACGCGCTTCCGAGGCGTTCTGCAGCGGTGATGGACCCGGTGTTACCGGCAACACGCAGAATGGGATGTCCTGGAACGGCATAGCCCTCGGCGGTCAGTGGCGCATCTGGGGCATGGCGATTGATGCGGCTGGCGCCGTTGAAGCCGGCCGCCACTTCGATGCGAATGGCAACGGCTGGATCGACTATGTCACGAACTACACCGGCGGCCAGTTCTGGTTGAGCGGCGGCCACACCTGGGGCGACGGCCTTGGGGATTTCACCGGAACGATCACCTACTATAACGTTGGTGCGAAGGTCAGCTACGTGGGCTGGCAGCCCATTGGTGTCACTTCCAACGTCTCCATGTGGGGTTCGTTCGACGGCTGCACCTACTGCTTCCTCGATTACGGTATCTCGAACGCGCTTCTCGTCTGGCGGACCGGCTACACGGCGCCGATGCCTGCGAACTATCCACCGTTCCTGTGCGCCGCGATCGCGGGAGAGCTCTATGATGTGTGCGACATCACCCTCAGCATCTTCTGTGATGTGACTGCAACGCAGCCGAACACATGGGGAAAGATCAAGGAGCTGTACCGCTAGACGTCGCTTGAATCATTGATGACAGCGATACGGGCCGGCCGTTCCAAGCCGGCCCTTTTTCTATCCGTTGACCCGCCCGTTTTTTGGTCTATCCATCGATTGATTCCTCCTCTATAATCAGTCCTGAAACGTTCAAGTTTTCGCATCTTTTGCGCCGAAATCTGCGTATGAGCAAGGGAGGACCATTCATGGCGAACATTCTGCAGCCGGCCGAGATCGTCGAGATCGGCATCGAGAAAGAGAAAAAACGCCGCGACTTCTACGCGCTCGCGGCCGAGATGTTCAAAGGAAAAAAGGAGCTCGCGGACCTCTTCGCCCGGCTGCGGGACTGGGAGGTCGAGCATATACGGAGGTTCGAGCAAATCCGCGATAGCGTCCGGAAGGCGCAATACACCGAGTCGTACGAAGGGGAGATCGAGGCGTACATGGACGCCCTCGTCGACAACGACCTCTACAGCGCAATCACGCCGGAGCGATTCGCGACAATCGTGAAAACGCCGGTCGACGCGCTCGACAGGGGAATCGGATTCGAGAAGGATGCGATCCTCTTTTTCAGCCAGCTCTCGCGGTTCATCGACGTAAAGAGCAAGGAGGTCGTCGACGCGCTCATCAAGGAAGAGCAGCAGCATATGCTCTATCTTTTCAACATGAAAAAGGAAATAACCGGCAAGTAGATCCCGTGTCCGCGCAGTCGCCGGCGCGTCGTCCGGCAAGGAGGAAACCGGCATGAGAGTGTTCTGGAACTGCTTCTTCGCCACGATTCTCGCGTTCGTCGTCACGGTCTTCGTCATCGTCGGCATCGTGGCATCGAAAGGCGATACCAAGAGGAAGATAGAGGATCGCTCGTACCTCATCGTCGACGTCTACGGCGATATCGCCGAGTACGAGCCGCCCGCGGGCGTCATGGGAGAGGTTCTTGGCGGCAAGCCCGAGACGCTCCAGCGGATCCTCGGCAATCTCGAGAAGGCCGCCGTCGACAAAAGAATCGACGGGGTCATCTTCAAGATTTCATCGAGTAACGGCGCCGGCCTCGCGATGCTCGAGGAGATGCGCGGCGCGATCAAGAAGGTGCGCGCGACGGGAAAGAAGGTGTACGCGTACACCGATTCGATGGACCGCAACGCCTTCTATCTTGCGGCGGCGTGCGATTCGATCTACGCGCCGCCGTCCGCGTACATATCGTTCCTCGGCTTGAGCGCGGGCTCGCAGCACGCGAAGAATCTGCTCGACAAGATCGGAGTGAAGCCGAACGTCGACAAGATCAGGGAATACAAGAGCGCCGCGGAAATGGCGACGCGCGCGGACATGTCTCCCGAGGTGCGCGCGAACAAGGAATGGCTCCTCGCCGAACGCTGGGACATGATGACCCAGGCCCTCGAGGAGGACCGCGGCCTCGCCGAGGAGAAGATCGTCGAGCTCATGAACTTCGCTCTCTTCACCGCTCCCGAGGCGAAGGCGGCGGGGCTCGTGGATCGGCTGCTGTACTGGGACGAGCTCGAGAGGATGCTCAAGGGCACGGAGAAGGAGCTCAGAACGGTCTCGCAGGAAACCTACGCCGACGTGAAGCCCGAGAAGCTCGGCCTCAAGGGCTCGAAGAAGATCGCGGTCGTGCACGCGTACGGGATGATCGGCGGGAGGAAGAGCAGGATCGATCCGCTGTTCGGCGTCATGATGGGGCACGAAAGCGTCATCGCCGAGCTTCGCCGGGCGAAAAAGGATAAGAACGTCGCGGCGATCGTGTTTCGCGTCGACAGCGGTGGCGGAGATGCCCTCACGAGCGATCTCATCGGACACGAGGTCGAGATGGTTTCGAAGGAGAAGCCGGTCGTCGTGTCGATGGTCGACGTCGCGGCTTCGGGCGGATACTACATCTCCTACGAGGCGTCGAAGCTCGTCGCCGATGCGCTGACGATAACCGGATCGATCGGATCCATCAGCGCGAAATTCAACATGAAGGGGCTCTACGACAAGCTCGGCATCACCTACGACTTCGTCGAGAAGGGTCCCAACGCGCTCTTCTATTCCGATTACGCGGATTTCACGCCCGAGCAGCGGAAGCGCTTCGCGGACAATCATTGGGCGGGCTTCGATATGTGGCTGAAGGACGTCGCCGAGCACCGGAAGATGGCGTACGAGCAGGTCACCTCGCTCGCGCTCGGACGCGTCTGGACGGGCAGGCAGGCCAAGGCGAACGGCCTGATCGACGAGGTCGGCGGCCTTGACAAGGCGATCGAAATCGCGAAGGATCTCGCGAGGATCCCCGTCGACGAGAAAATCACCGTCGTGCATTTTCCAAAGAAAAAGGGTCTCCTGCAGGTGCTGCTCGGCGGCGAAGGGGGCGGCATATCGGCGGCGGCAAACTGGATCGTGTATCGCTTCATCCGGGACGACGTCGCCGAGACGTGGCACATGCTGAACGAGACCAACCTGTATATGCTGGATGAGCCGCTTGTGGAATAGTCCGGGCGCGCGGCCCGGTTGAAACGCTTCATCGACGAGGTCCGGAGGGCTGCATGAAAGAGATGGTGCTTGTGGCGTGTATGCTCGGTGCCATGATTTCCGATTCTGCTTCGGCGTTCGACAGGCCGGTAGGGCGCATGCTCACCTCGCGATCGGAGACGATGGCGAAGAGCGGCATGGTCTGCGCGGCGCAGCCGCTCGCCGTTCAGATCGGCATAGACATCCTGAAGGCCGGCGGGAACGCCGTGGATGCGGCGATCGCGGTCAACGCGGCGCTCGGGCTCATGGAGCCGGTCTCGTGCGGGGTCGGCGGCGATCTCTTCGCAATCGTCTGGGACGCCAAGAGCGAGAAGCTCTACGGTCTCAACGCGAGCGGGCGGAGTCCCTATTTTCTCACGATCGAAGAGGTGAAGAGGCGCGGGCTCAGGTCGATGCCGTACACGGGCGTCGTGCCGCAGACCGTCCCCGGATGCGTCGACGGCTGGTTCGAGCTGCACAAGAAATTCGGGAAGCTCCCGATGAAGGACGTCCTGGCGCCCGCGATCAGGTACGCGGAGGAGGGCTTCCCCGTGACGGAGGTCATCGCGCATTACTGGGCGATCGGCGGAAGACGTCTCAAGGACGAACCGAACTTCGCCGCGACGTATCTCCCAGGCGGCCGTGCGCCGGCGAAGGGGGAGATCTTCCGCAATCCCGATCTCGCCCGGACATACCGGACGCTCGCCGGCGAGGGGCGCGACGCCTTCTACCGCGGCGACATCGCCAAGTCGATCGACGCGTTCTCGCGGCGCACCGGCGGGTATCTTCGGCTCAAGGATTTCGAGGATCACACGTCAACGTGGGTCGAGGCGGTGAACACGAACTACCGCGGGTACGACGTCTGGGAGCTTCCGCCGAACGGGCAGGGGATCGCGGCGCTGCAGATTCTCAACATCCTCGAAGGCTACGATCTCGCGAAGCTCGGATTCGGGAGCGCCGAGACGCTCCATCTCATGATCGAGGCGAAAAAGCTCGCCTTTGATGACGCGGCGCGCCTCTACGCCGATCCCGATTTCGTGAACGTGCCCGTCGCGCGGCTCGTCTCGAAGGAGTACGCGGCGGAGCGGCGCGCGCTCATCGATCCCGGGAAGGCGCTCCGCGAGATTCCGCCGGGGGCGGTCGTTCTCGAGACGGGAGAGACGACGTATCTCACCGTCGCCGACAAGGACCGCAATTTCGTGTCGCTCATCCAGAGCAACTACTCCGGTTTCGGCTCGGGGCCCGTGCCCGACGGGCTCGGCTTCTGCCTTCAGGACCGCGGCGCCCTCTTCAACCTCGATCCGAAGCATCCGAACGCGCTCGCGCCCCACAAGCGCCCGTTTCACACGATCATCCCCGCGATGGTCACGCGCGACGGGAAGCCCGTTTTCGCGTTCGGCGTCATGGGGGGGTCGATGCAGCCGCAGGGGCACGTGCAGATTCTCTGCAACATCATTGATTTCAAGATGAATATCCAGGAGGCGGGGGACGCGCCGCGCTTCAACCACATGGGCTCCTCCGAGCCGACGGGCGAAGTCATGAAGGACGGCGGCGAGGTGGCGTTCGAGGAGGGCGTTGCGCCCGAGGTGATCCGCGCCCTGATGGAAAAGGGCCACCGGATCGTGAAAGACGCGGGCGGCTTCGGCGGCTACCAGGGCATCTGGTGGGACCGCGGGAACGACATGCTCATCGGCGCCTCGGAATCCCGCAAGGACGGCTGCGCGATGGGGTACTAGAGCGGTGCCAGGAGCACGGCTCTGCCTCGAGTGATTCTCGGATAATCGATTATCTCGAAGCCCGCTTTCCTTGCCGCTTCGACGGTGCCGGCGAAGGCGCACGACGAAACGTGGATCTTGGGCTCGGCGAGGAGCAGCCTCCCTCCGGGCGCGAGAGTCGATCGGACGAGCGCGAGGAAGCCCGGGACGTCGGACACTTCGTGCACCATGAAGAAGGCGACCGCGAGATCGACCTTCCCCGCGAGGCCCCTTGTCCAGGAATCGTCGGCTCCCGCGAGACGCATTTCGACTCGATCGAAAAGTCCCGCCTTCGTCGCGCGTCTTTCGACTTCCGCGAGCATCCGGGGCTGGATGTCCATCGCGATGACCCTGCCGAGCGGCCCGGCGAAGCGCGCGAGGTCCAGGGTGAACGTTCCCATCCCGCAACCCAGATCGAGCACCGTCATTCCCTCTCTGACATGGGGGGCCAGGATCTTCCGGGGATTATGGGCAAAACGCCTGATGGGGCTCGCGAGGAAATAACCCATCCACCAGGGGCATACGTGCTTGGCCAATTCCAACCTCCTCGGCATGCCGCGGCGGCCGCCCTGCCGAACTATACACCTGCAGCATAGCCGATTTCGGTTTCCCGGGCCAATTGATATTAATTTCTTGTTGAAATTGCGGCCGCGTTCCTATAGTTTTTACTCAACCAGCAACCCGAAGAAGGAGGTTGAACATGAAGAAAGTAGTTCTGTGCAGCGGAAGCAAGTGCTGCCCGGAGGCTCTCATCGACGGCGACATGGTCACCATTAAGGACGACGACGGCGGCACGGTCAATCTGACCAAAGAGCAGGTAAAGATCCTCTGGGAGAATCTGAAGTAACCCGCCAGCTGCAGAATTCGCAGGGGGCGCTCCGGACTGTTCCGGAGCGCTTTTTCATGTGCACTGGTTGTCGTTGTCCGTCGGCGCGATTAGTCGGAACATTTTCGAGGCACGGTTGTATACGAAAGCATGGGGAAGTTCGACGGCATTCTCATGTTTATCATTGCGTTGGGTCTTTTGATCCTATTCGCCCTAGCGGCGAAAGGCGCCCCGGCGTAGCCTCGGTTCGGGATCCCGAAGTTCGATTCGGGCATCCGGATCGACGCGGCGCTCGACACGCAGATCGATCGCACGCTCTTCGCGAAGATCGGTTACGTTCCTCTGATGTAGCCCGCGGCTTTGTATCCCCCACATATGCCTCCCCATGGCCTATCGGCTTTCCCTGTTGCCATAGCTCACGGAGACGAGTCTCTTCATCTCTCCAGCGAGGGCGCGCGACTCCTTCATCGACCCCTGAACCGTAATAATCGTAATCCATTCTCCCGACTGCCATGCGACATACGCCCGTTTGCTGAGCGGGCCGTAGAGGCTCAGGTAATGCGACGGCCCGCCGTCAGGGCCGGGCATGTTGTTTTCGTGGGACATGAGGCGGACCCGCGGCAGGATACTCGACTTCCATGCACGGAAGAGATCGTCGGCCGCGTCGGTGCCGGCGAGCTCGACGCACGTGAGCGTCGCCTCGCTTTCGCCTTTCCGGTAGAGAGCAGTCGCCGCCGATGCGCCGGCTCCGACAGCCACTCCGGCCACGTCCCGCACGGGCTTCACCTCGACAAAGGTGAGGCCGAGAGATCGGAGATCGACGCGAGCGGCCGCGTCGGCGGTGACGCTGTCCCCCGGAGCCCCGAGCTCGAGCGCGCGGGCCGACCGCAATGCTCCCATGTTCGCGAAGCCGTCGATTGCCTGGGCGACGAGGATGCCGTTCGCGACGAGGAGCGCGATCACCGTGGCGATGGTGAAATAAGGGAGCCTCGGAAGTTGCGCGAAGGTGACGACGAGCGCCGCGATCACAAGCAGAAAGGCGGCGACACCGGCGATTATACTGCCCGCGACCACGAGGTGAAACGCCGAGAGAGCGAGGATCGACATAAGCAGTCCTCCGATAATCGCCTTCACGGCATCCTCGCCGCGCGTGCCGCCCGTGCGAGTCGTCAGTACAAGGGCGAAGATGCCGTACAGCGCAAACGCCGCGGCGGTGACGGCGAGCCAGATATTGGTCGATCCCGGGAATGACCGCAGCGACACGCCGGCCAGCTCCGTCGCCGCGAGCCGCAGGAAAACGGCCATCTGGCAGGCGAAATAGAGGAGAACGCCCGCGCCGAGAAAGAAGAAGAGGCGCCTCGTTCGCGATACGAATCCATGCGCGTTCGCGGGCTCTTCATCGCGTGCGGTCGCCGACAGGGTGCGCTCGACGCGAGCTCCCTTCCCGAATGCGCTCCGGCAGGAGGGACACCGGGCCAGATGCTCTTCGATGAGGCGTTGTGTCTCGGCGCTCGCCTCGCCGGACTCGTGGACCGCCATGAGATCGCATATCACGTCACAGCTCAACATCGTTTTCCTCCTCGGGCGCTTTGTTCCGTCCATCGAGATATGGGGAGAGCCCCGGTTCCTTCTCGAGCAGGCCAGCGAGTCTGCGCCGGGCCCGGAAGAGCCGCACTTTGACGGCCGTGGTCGAGATGCCGAAGAGGTCGGCGATCTCGCGGCACTTGAGCTCTTCCCATGCGGAGAGAAGGAGGATCGACCGGTCCTCTTCGGCGAGCGCCCGGAACGCCCGCCGCACCGCCTCGCTCTCCTCGTTCCGGATAAGCGCCGACTCGGGGTCGTCGCCTTTGACCGCCGGCATGCCCCCCTTCTCTTCGAGACTCTCGAGCGGCGTGGAGCGGGCCTCGCGCCGCCTCCGGTTGAGATAGAGGTTCCGGGCAATGCGCAGGAGCCACGTCTTCATGCTCGAATCTCCGCGAAACCCGTCGAGGGAGCGCATTGCGCGATAGAAGGTCTCGCTCGTCAGATCCTCGGCGACGTGCCGGTCCCCCGCCATGCGGATCAGGTAGCCGAAGACCGCCGCCGAGTACAGTTCGTAGAGCTCTTCCCAGCCATGCGCGTTCCCCATTAGCTCTCTGTCCTTTCGTGTGCGCTGATCCATGGACACCCGGGGAGCCGAATGGTTACAGGCGCTTCGAGCCGCTTTGGACGGGATGAAAGCGCGGGCGCGCGAGTCGCCATGGTGGCGATTGTCGAGATGCGGATGGAAATCCGAAAAAGCCGGCGTTTCGCTATTCTTACTCCAGAGTTATTGACCACTCATCCCAATCGCCGGGAAACTCGATCGTGTAGGCGATCCTGATCTCGATCTTCTGCTTCGACGCCGGCGCGAGGTTCCACGTGAGAATGCCGTCCTCGCGCTCCTCGTCGGGCTTGGGCTCGAGGTCGACGTTCGTCACCTTGATCTCTTTCATCGCCGATACGGGGATGCGGTCCTGGAGCTTCACCGCGGCGGCGCCTTTCTTGAAGCTCTCGAGCGTTATCAGGTAATGGAAACGGATCTTTCTTACGAGGGCGCCGTCCTTCGTGAGATATTCCTTCTTCTCGAGCTTGTGCGCGACCTTGATGTCCTGGTCGATTCCGAGGTGAACGGGGAATTCCTGACCCGTCACGACCCCTTTCAAGAGCTCCTTGCCGACGAAGTTCGACGTCTTGCCCGTCGCGCCCGCGCTCGCCGTTTCGATATACACATCCACCGGGCCCGAGAGGAGAGGCGCCTCGAGCGTATTCGTGACGTCTCCCTTGACGAAAACGTTCGGGGAAAAGCGCGGCGCGGCGTAACGCGACAGTTTCCCCGAGAGCGTGCCCTGGAGAATGAGGACCCGTCGCGGATCGCGGCCGCTCGGGAGATCGACGGTTTTCGGGATCGAGAAGCTCGCGGCGAATTCGGACGAGGCGAGCTCCACGCCGGGCTGCTCCGCTTTGTATTCCCGCGCGAGAGGCGCCTCGCCGGGAGCCATAGCCGGGGCCGCCGTTTCCATCAGGAGCGTTTTGTCGCTGACCACCTTCCTGCGAACGTCGCTCGCCGTCACCTGCATAGGGTGCAGCATGCGCTGCAGGTAGAGCGGCACGATCTCCGGCGGCGCCGCGCCGATCTGCGGCCGGGCCGTCGAGAGCGTGACCGCGACGTTCTTCCAGTCCTCGCCGGTGGACTGCCAGACGCGGGCGTTGTACGTGAGCTCGATCGACTCTTTCGCCGTGTCGTAGCGGATCATGTATTCGGGGCCCCAGCCCGCTCCGGGGACATTGTACGTCAACGCGAGCTCGAGGCTGCCCGGAGATGAGATCTCGCAGTCGACGGCGACGCGCTGGCTCCAATCGTCCCTCGTCCGCATTTCATTGAGCTGGTTCGTGATCCAGTTGATCTCCTCGGTAAGCTTCGCGTTGCGCTTGTTCAGGGCGTCGATCTTCCCGTTCGTCTTGACGCGCTCCGAGGCGATGAATTCGATCACGTTCTTCCAATCCTGCACGCGAAATATCTCGGTCGCGAGCTTCGTGCTCCCCTTTTCGAAGGGGAACTTGGCGAAGTTGTCGAGGAACTGGAGCGTGCTCGCGAGAGAGCCGAGATCTATCTGGAGGCTGTCCCGCTTCGCGGTGAGCCGGTCGAGCTTGTCCTTGAGCTCCTTGTACCGCGGGGACTCCGCCGCGAGCCCGCGCACCTTGACGACGTCGACGCCCATGATACGCGCAGGCGCCGTACCTGTGCCCTCGACCTGGAGGGAAGATTCGGAGAACGCCTGCGGCAGATCGTCGCAGACGAGCTTGTAGAGACCCGCCTTGAGCTCGACCTTGCCGCTCCGGGTCACCTGCGCCCGGTCCGAATAGACCGTCGCCGTGACGATCTTCGTCTCGAGCTTGATTTCCTTCTCGTCCGAGGCTGCAGCGGAAATGGAAAGGGGACCCCAGAGGGCGAGCGCCGCGAACGGGAGCAGCATCAGCAATATCCCCGATACCACCGGATTGAACGTCGATTTCATGGCGGCTGCCTCCTTCGATGTGCTGCCATCAAGATTCTCTTCGGTGATGACGTGCCGATCTTCCCATGCTACCACAAAACGGTATCGCTTCTTCCGGGGGATAGTGTAACACGAATGAACAGGAAGTCATCAGTCTTACTTCTCTTGGGGATCTTCCTTGCCGCGTGCGCCATCCACCGGCACCAATTCAGTTCACCGGGACCCCGGCGCCAGCCTTCACCTGAACGATGCTCATCGGGGGGAGCCATTCCCGATCCACGTACGTGTAGTTGCCCCCCGCGCCGCTGAAATCGCCGATTTTCTTCAGCGCATTCGCAATGTTGATCCTTTCGACGCGCTTGATGTCGACGGCCTTCGCGACGATGCGGATCGCGTCATACGCGAAGATGCCGTTCATCGTCGGCTCGACGTTGAACCGTTTCCGGTACCGGTCGGCGAACACGGCGTTTCCCGTGAGCGCGATCGTGGGCACGGAATAGTAGCAGCCATCCCGGGATTCCTTTGCGAGCGCGACGAAGGACGGCTCCGAAAAGCCGGATGAACCGATGATCGCCCCCTTGTATCCCGACGCGCGGAGCGCGGCGAGCATGTCGGCCGTGGCTTTGCCCCCGCCGGAGATATAGATCGCGCCCGGATCCTGGGCAAGGACCATAGAGGCCGCCGATTTTATGGCGGCCGCATCGGCACTATAGGGCTGCAGCTCGAGGATTCGGATGCCGCCCTCCGGAAACTCGTTCTTGATCGCCTTTGCGGCGTCGTTGCCGGCGTCGTCGTCGAGATAGAGCACCGCGGCCTTGTCGAGCTTGAGGGATGCCGAGATGAAACGCGCCGTCGTTTGTATTTCCAGCGAGGCGCTTGGAGTATTTCTGAACGTGTTGAGATGCATCGCCGTCATGAGGGGATGAGCGGTGTTGGCGAAAATCGGCACGAATTCGTTTTCCGCCTGCGGCACGACGGCGAGGCAGGCGGAACGAGTCACAACGAACGCGACAAGGATCTTCTTCTCGATAAGCTGGCTCTTGAAGGCGGCGAGCGCGGCGCCCGGATCGCCCCCGTCGTTGTCGACGACGAGTTCGAACGCGACATCGGGGTTCGAGCCGTTGAGCTCCTCGATCGCGAGCTGAAGCCCGTGAAGGTGCTGATTGCCCGTCTCCGCGTCGCCTCCGGAGAGCGGCAGTATCGCTCCGATCCTGATGACCTCCTGCCCCTTTCCGCAGCCGCCGAGGGAAGCGAGGGCGAGACAGGCCATGATGCAGGCGATACACCGGACCGGCGATGTGCTCATGAGAAAACCTCCACGTTCATGATCCGCGGTGGATCGTATCAGATAAAAATCATTGTCAGGAAGGCTTTTTCGATGCATTATTCCCCTACGACTTTTGCCTATAAAGGAGCCGATGCATGGACGATGTTCGAAAATATCATACGGATACACAGTGTGTTCACGCCGGGTTCACGGGCGAGCAAACCGGTGCGATCGTTACTCCCATTTACCAGGTTTCCACGTTCGCGTTCAAGGACGTCGATCAGGGGGCGGAGCTTTTCGAGGGCAAGGGGAAGGGGTACATCTACACGAGGATGGGGAACCCCACGATCCAGGCCGTCGAGCGGGCCGTCGCGATCCTCGAAGGAGGGTTCGGCGGTCTCGGCTGCGGCTCGGGCATGGCGGCGATCCACACGACTTTCGCGGCGCTTCTCGCCGCGGGCGACCATGTCGTCTGCTCCGCGATCGTGTACGGACCGACCCAGACGCTGCTCGCCAACGTCATGTCGCGGTTCGGGATCGAATCGACGTTTGTGGACACATCGAACCTCGACGCGGTGAAGCGAGCGATGCGGCCCTCGACGAAGCTCATCTTCGTCGAGACCCCGGGGAACCCCGTGCTCGCCGTGAGCGACCTTGAAGCCATTGCGGGTGTCGCCCACGGGCAGGGGGCGAAGGTCGCCGTCGACAACACCTTCATGAGCCCCGTGCTCCAGCAGCCGATCATGCTCGGTGCCGACGTCGTCGTTCATTCGATGACGAAGTTCCTCAACGGGCACGCGGACGTCGTCGCCGGAATGATCGTTGTGAAGACGGAAGACGATTACAAGGCGTTCCGCAAGGTCCTGAACCAGCTCGGCGGAGTCATCGATCCCTTCAACTCGTTCCTCGTCGCGCGCGGGATCAAGACGCTCGCGCTCCGGATGGAGCGCCACTGCGCGAGCGCTGAAAAGGTCGCGCGCTTTCTCGAACAGCATCCGAAGGTCTCGAAGGTTTACTATCCGTGGCTCGAGTCGCATCCGCAGCACGAGCTCGCGAAACGACAGATGAAGGGGGGCGGGGGGGTCGTGAGCTTCGAGCTCGCCGGCGGCATCGAGGCGGGAAAGACGCTCTTGAACTCGCTCCATCTCTGCACGCTCGCCGTGAGCCTCGGCGGGGTCGAGACGCTCATCGAGCATCCCGCTTCCATGACGCATCTCTCCATGGGCGCGGCCGCGCGCGCGCGGGCGGGTATTCCGGAAGGGCTCGTGCGGATCTCCGTCGGCATCGAGGACGCCGGCGAGATCATCGCCGATCTCGAGCAGGGCCTGGCCAAGATCAAAGGGTGAGGGTAGACGGCATGCTCGCGTGGAACGAATACGTCCGGATCGTCATCGCTCTCATCGTCATCATCGATCCGCTCGGCGCGATCCCGATATTCATCAGCCTCACGGCGCAGCAGACGGACACGCAGCGCAGGCGCACGGCGTACGTCGCTTCGGTCTCGGTCGCGATCATTCTCGCTGTGTCGTGCTTCATCGGGGAATGGATCCTGAAGCTCTTCGGGATCTCGATCGCCTCGTTCAGGATCGGCGGCGGCATTCTGCTTATGCTCATGTCGATCGCCATGATGAACGCCAAGATCAGCCCGGCGAAGCGGACCGAATCCGAGGAGGAGGAAGCGCACGGGAAAGAGAACATCGCCGTCGTGCCGCTCGCGATCCCGCTGCTGGCGGGACCCGGCGCGATCAGTCTCGTCATCATCTATTCGGAAAGGATCTCGGGCGTCGTCAACACGGGCTTTCTCGTCCTGAGCTGCGTCATCGTCGCCGCCCTGATGTGGGCGGCCCTGAGACTCTCGGCACGGATCTCGAAGGTGCTCGGCCACACGGGCATCAACATTGCGACCAGGATCATGGGTTTGATCCTGGCCGCCATCGCCGTCGAGTTCATTGCGAGCGGGTACAAAGTGCTCTTCCGGTAGCGCTCACTGCTTTTCCATCCCGAGCTGCCACGAGATAAAAGCGAGATAATCGGCGTATTCGTCGACGATCTTCCGGACAGGGGCGCCGGCTCCGTGCCCGGCCTTCGTCTCGAAGCGCAGGAGCACCGGGCGCTCCGACGCATTCGCGGCCTGAAGCCGCGCCGCCATCTTCATCGCATGGGCGGGATCGACGCGCGAGTCGTTTTCGGCGGTCGCGAGCAGTATCGCCGGATAGCGCGCGCCGTCCCTGACATTGTGATAGGGCGAATACTCGATAAGGAATGCGAACTCCTCCGCCTTGCCCGGATCGCCGTACTCCGTGATCCAGTAGCGGCCGACGGAGAACAGATGGTACCTCATCATGTCGAGAACGGGCACGGCGCAGACGGCCGCCGCGCAGATGTCGGGACGCTGCGTGACGGCCGCGCCGACGAGGAGACCGCCGTTTGACCCTCCGAATATTGCCAGCCGCGCGGGGGATGTGTACTCCCGGGCGAAGAGCCATTCGGCCGCCGCGAGAAAATCGTCGAAGACGTTCTGTTTCCTGTCGAGCATGCCCGCGCGATGCCACTCCTCGCCGAACTCCCCGCCGCCGCGGAGATTGGCGAGGGCGTAGAGACCGCCCATCTCGAGCCACGGGATCAGGGTTTTCGAGAAGCCCGGCGTCATGGGTACGTCGAAACCGCCGTAACCGTAGAGCAGGGTCGGATTCGTCCCGTCGAGAGGGATGTCCCTTCTCGAGATAATGAACATCGGCACCCTCGTGCCGTCCTTCGACCGGTACCATACCTGTTCGACCTTGTACGGCGAAGGGTCGATCGAGCTTTCGACCCAGTCGTACGGCGCGCTGCCGCCTTGTGCGATGTCGTATCGATACACGGTCTGCGGCGTGAAGAACGATGTGAAGCCAAAGAAACATTCATCGCCGTTCCATGCGCCATCCACGCCGTACACCGTTCCGATATCCGGGAGCGGAATCTCCCGGATAAGCCTTCCGCTCGTGTCGTGCTCGTAGAGGCGGCTCGCCGCGTTCTCGAGGTACGCGGTGAAGATGCGGCCTCCGGCGAATGCGGCCTGCTCGAGCTTGAACGTTCCCTCGGAAATGATCTCCGTCCAGTTCTCTCTCGCCGGGTCCGATGCGCGAACCTTGAAGATACGGTAGTTCGGGGCGCCGTGGTCGGTTTGGATGTAGAGCCAGCCGTCAAATACTTGGCCGAGGAAATGCGCATCGTCCGTTCCCGAGACCTCGATAAAGCCCCCATCCTTCTTCTGCAGGTCTTTCAGGTAGAGCGCCGTTTTTCGCGCGGTCTGCGACGCGTGAATGACGAGAAAACGGCCGTCCTCGGAGAGATCGCATGACAGCCAATCCTGCATGTCGCGTCCCTCTCCGAAGATGACGGGGTCCCGCGCGGGATCGGCGCCGAGCATGTGGAGGCGTATCCGGCTGTGGAAGTGCTCCTCGCCCTTCGGCACGTCGCCGGGATTCGGGAAGCGCGTGTAGTAGAACCCGTTCCCGTCGGGAAGCCACGCGATGCTGCTCGCTCGCGTGCGCGGGATCGAATCCCGGAGCTTCTCGCCGGTATCGACGTCGAGGACATAGAGGGTGCTCTGCTCGCTTCCCACCTCGGAGAGTCCGTACGCAAGGAGGCCGCCGTCGCGCGAGGGATACCACCAGTCGACGGCGACGACTCCCTCTGCGCTGAGCCTGTTCGGGTCGAAGAGGACTCGCGGCTCCCCGAACGCCCCTTCGCGCCGGTAGAGAACGGGCTGATTCTCGTTTCCACGCCGCTTCTCGATGAAATACCGGCCGCCCCTGACCGCCGGCACGCCGGTCGTCCCGATCGAGAGCACCTCGACAAGTCTCTTCTCGATCGCGCCCCGTCCGGGCACGGCATCGAGGATCCGTCTCGTGAGCGCGTTCTGCGTCTCTATCCACGAGCGAACGTTCGTGTCTTCGATGTTCTCAAGCCAGCGGTATGGGTCGGCGATCGCCCTTCCGTGCAGCGTGTCGACGATCCTCCCCGTTTTCGCCGCCGGATACCGGTAACTCGTGCCGTCATAATCTTTCACGGTGCCTCCCCGATTCCTTTTCTCATGGGCGCGAGGATGGTACCGTCGGAGACGGCACGAATCAATTCTATTTTCGGGAATCGGCCCGTGAGAATCAGCGGAGCGGAGCCGTTTTCGATGGAAACAAGCTGTGTAATATTATATGGTTACGGAATGAGGCACCGGAATCTCGACGAAACTCCTCAAACACCCTGCCGGAGGTCGATCTTGAAAAAGGCCAGTCTCATGCTCGCGGCCGCGATGCTTCTTTCCACTCCCACCGTCGGTATCGCGGGACAGCAGGCGGATTCGCTGAGGCAGCGCCATTTGGAAACGATGTCGCGTGATCTTATCACCCTGAGCACGGAGAATCGCGAGAGGGCCCAGGAGCTCGGCGCATCGCTCGGCTGGCCGGTGGCGGGCACGCTGCCGCGGGGCAGGACCTTCGAGCTCCAGGGCTTCGAGTATGGCATTCCTTTTTATTATGCGACGTTCAATCGCGACGCGGCGAGGACGACGCGGACCGACAGCGTGCAATTCTACGTCGGGGGGGGCGGCGGCTTCACGATCGGTCTCTGGGACGGCAATGCCCCGCGTGCAACCCACCAGGAGCTCACCCCGCGTATCGTTTGGGGGGACGTAAAGACGGCGATAACGGACGAACATGCGACCCACGTGGCGGGGACCCTGATCGCGAAGGGCGTCGTGCCGCAGGCGAAGGGCATGGCGCCCGAGGCGATGATCAAGGCCTTTCAGTGGGACGACGACCTTGGGGAGATGGCGTACGAGGCATCTCGCGGGCTTCTCATCTCGAACCATTCGTACGGCTATATCCGCGGGTGGGTGGATCTCGGCAGCTGGTACTGGTTCGGCGACAGCACCATCAGCGAAACGGAAGACAACCTCTTCGGCTTCTACTCCGGGACGGCCCGCGCGGTCGACGAACTCCTGTACGCGGCACCCAATTACCTTCCCGTGCTCTCGGCGGGCAACGACCGCAACGACGCCGTTCCGCCCGGCACCCCGCACCATTTCTGGGACGTACGGACGAAGAGCTGGAGGCTGAGCACAAAGGTCCGGGATAACGACGGTGCGCCTCTCGGATACGACTGCCTTCCGAACGGCCCCGCCGTCGCGAAAAACACGCTCACCATCGGGGCCGTCGAGGATGTGCCGGACTATACGGGACCCGGCTCCGTCGTGATGACCCCGTTCAGCAGCTGGGGGCCGACCGACGACGGACGCATCAAACCGGATCTCTGTGGAAACGGCTGGGCGGTCTACTCGTGCGTCGCCGGATCGGACACGTCGTACGAGACCTACTACGGAACATCGATGGCCTCTCCGAACGTATGCGGCTCGCTCGCCCTGCTCCAGGATTACTACAAGGATCGCCACCAGGGTATCCCGATGAAAGCGGCGACGCTCAAGGCGCTGGCGATTCACACGGCGCGAGAGACCGGCGCCGCCCCCGGCCCGGATTACGGCTACGGGTGGGGGCTGCTCGATGCATACGCCGCGTATCAGGAGATCAAGCTCGACCTCGAGGACACAAAAGGGTTCATCGAGGAGTACACGCTGAACGACGGCGTTCCGATCGACCTCTACTACCAGTGCGACGGAACGGCGAGCGAGCTCAAGGTCACCGTTTGCTGGACCGATCCACCGGGCACCTCCCCGGCTCCGGCGCTCGACCCCGGCGATCTCATGCTCGTGAACGATCTCGACCTCCGCGTGGACAGGGACGGCGTGATTCACGAGCCGTGGGTGCTCGATCCCATGGACCCCGCGAGCCCTCCCTCGAAAGGCGACAATTTCAGGGATAACGTCGAGCAGGTGCAGATCGCGAACCCCGAGGCGGGTATGTACGTCGTGCGGATCAATCACAAAGGATCGCTCGAGGGCGGCGCGCAGGATTTCTCGATCGTTGTCTCGGGCGCAGTGCGGACCAGGACGTGGCACGTGTACATCGACGGCACGGGGGACGCGCCGACGATCGCCGCCGCCGTCGATTCGGCGGGCGACGGAGATCAGATCTTCGTATACCAGGGCGCGTACCGCGAGCATGACATCGTCGTCGACAAGACGGTCACCATCAAGGGGATCAGGGGACCCGCAACGACCGTGGTTGATGCGGAGCGGCTCGGCCGGTGCTTCATTCTTCCGGCCGGATCCGGCGCGGTGCGGATCGAAGGCCTCACGCTCAAGAATGGCGCGGCTGGGGGAGACGGGATCGACGGCTGCGGCGGCGCGGTGCTTTCCGCGAACGAGGAAGCCGAGATCGCCGGGTGCGTCATCACGCAGAGCAGGGCCGCGCGCGGCGGCGGCGTGTACGTCGACGAAGGGCTCAATGCGCTGAAGGGGTGCAGGATATTTTCGAATACGGCGGCGGAGGGGGGCGGCGGCGTTTACATCTACCTCGGGAGCCCGTCGATCGACCATTGCGTCGTCGCCCGAAACGTCGCGCTCACCGACGGGGGGGGTTTCTTCTGCGAGAACGCCGCCCCGTTCATTGTAAACAGCACGGTGAGCCACAATGCGGCATTGGGCCGCGGCGGCGGGATGTATTTCACGGAAAGCTGCGAAGCGTCCGTCGAATACACGATCGTCGCATTCGCCCTCGGGGGAGAGGGAGCGTACGAAGACGGCTCGTCCGGGGAGGTCACCTTCGCCTGCTGCGACGTGTACGGCAACCTGGCGGGTGATTTCGGCGGCGGCCTTTCCGGCCAAGCGGGCTCCGGTGACAATATCTCGGAGGATCCGCAATTCTGCGATTTCGCAGGTTTAGACTACCGGATCGGCGACGGCTCGCCGTGCCTGGGCGCCGCGACACCATGCGGCGGGCTCATCGGTGCGCTCGGCGCCCACTGCCATTCGAAAACGTCGTGGTATGTGCGCCCGGACGGCACGGGGGATGAGCCGACGATTCAGGCGGCCGTCGATCGCGCCGCTGCGCGGGATACGATCCTCCTCGCCGCGGGCGTCTATTCGGGCGCCGGAAACTGCGACATCGATCCGGCGGGGAAAAACCTCGTGATCCGTTCCGAGAGCGGGCCGGATTCCACAATCGTCGATTGCGGCGGCGCGGGCGGCGAAGTCCACTGGGGTTTCGGCTACACCGGCGGAGAGGATTCGACCTCCGTGCTCGAGGGGCTCACGATACGGCATGCCTCTCTCACCGGCGTTCGCTGCCTGAGCTCGAGCCCGGTCATACGCCGGTGTGTCGTCGACAGCTGTATCGCGCTCTCCGGGGCGCGAGGCGGCGGCTTCTACATCGAGAAATCATCGGCGAAGATTCTCGATTGCACGGTCACCAACAACCGCGTCGACACGAACGGCGGCGGCATCTACTGCAAAGAAGCGACGTCGCGCGTCGCGGGCTGCACCGTATCGAACAACGTCGCGGCTCAATATGGAGGCGGCATCGCGGTCGGGACCTCTTCGAATCTCGATATCGTCGGCTGCTCGGTGACGGGCAATCTCGCGACCGCCGCCTCGGGCGGCGGGATCTACATCATAGCGGCCCGGGCGCGCGTCGATTCGTGCGCGATTCGCAACAATACGGGCTCGTTCGGCGCGGGTTTGTACAACGGGACGAACGCCATGTGCAGCATCAAACACTCCGAGCTGAGCTCGAACAGCGCGCGCACGGGGGGCGGGGGCGTCTACAGCTCCACGAACCTGACCATGGAGGACTGCACGATCGTCGGGAACTCGACTCCGGGCTACGGCGCCGGGATCGAGAGCTTCTACGGCGACAAGAACACCATCACCCGTTCGATCATCGCGTTCAATCTGCTCAAGGAAGGCATCTACACCGGGAGCGGCACCCAGGTGATCTCCTGCAGCGACGTATTCGGCAACGGGGGAGCGAACTACGGCGGGACCACCCCCGACCAGACGGGCAAGAACAACAACATATCGGCAGATCCTTCCTTCTGCGACGCGGGGGCTTTTGATTTTCATCTGTACGACACGTCCCCATGCGCTCCTGCGGCAAGCCCGTGCGGGCAGCTCATCGGCGCCCACCAGGTCAACTGCCGCATCGCGCCGAATCTCGTGATCGCGCTCGCCGAGTACAGCGCGCTCGCCGCGCCTGCCCACGGCGCCGTCTCGGCCTCGATCGTCGTGAGGAATACGGGCGTCGCCGACGCCGACAGCTTCTATATCGATTTCTACTCCAGCCGGTCCGCGGCGCCCTCTCCGGGGGAGGCGGGCGACCGCCGCCGCCTCGTCCATTCGCTCGCGGTCGGCGACACGGCGATGTTCACGACCGGACCCGTCGCGTGCGACACGATCGCCGCGTGGAACAGCTACGTCGCGGTGGATATCGACGGCTCGGTCGTCGAGACGGATGAGACCGACAACGCGAACGGGCCGAACCGGATCGATTGGCTCGCGCCGCGCGAGCCCGGCTGGCCCGGCGCGACGGGCGCCTCGTGCCGCACGTCGCCGCTCATCGCCGACCTGGACGGCGTCCCGGGCACCCTCGAGGTGGTCGTCGGCTGCGACGACGGAAAGCTCCACGTGTGGAGCTCCACCGCGGCGCCGCTCGCCGGATGGCCCGTCGACCTCGGCGATACGATCCGCTCCTCTCCGGCGGCCGGGGACATTGCGGGAGATGGAGCCAGGGAGATCGTCGTGGGCTGCAACGACGGCACGATCAGGGCCTACTCGATCGCCGGCGGCGAGCTTTGGGCGTTCCCGACGGGTGGAGCGGTGAAGGCGACCCCCGCGCTCGCCGATCTCGATGGCGACGGGAAGCTCGAAGTAATCTGCGGATCCGCAGGGTATCTCTACGCGCTCGAGGGGAACGGGAGCCAGTGCCCCGGCTCGTGGCCGCTGAATTCGCTCGGGATCGAGACGAGCTCTGCGGCGATCGGCGACGCCGACAATGACGGCAGGGCGGAGATAGCGGTCATCGTTCTGGACGCCGAACCGACGGCGCACGGCGCGGCCGTTTCCGAGAGTCAGTCTTCGCGCGTGTACCTCCTCGATGACGACGGGACCGTTCGCGACGGATGGCCCGTAACGGTGGAGGCGATTCTCTCCGCGGATCCGGTCATCGGCGACGTCGTGGGGGATCATTCTCGCCTCGAAGTCGTCGCGGCGGGGGAGAACGGTCTCGTGTACGCGTGGGACGCCGATGGAAACCCTTGTTTCCCGCCGCGCCAGGTGCCCGGAATGGTCGAGTCGTCCCCTGCGCTCGCGAGCTTCGACAGGGACGGCTATCTCGATATCGCGGTGACGTCGAGACGGTGGACCGAAATCGAGGGGATCGGATTCTGGGAAGGTTTCATGAGCACGGTCGACAGCCGAGGGGGCCTCCTCGATTCGAGGAAGATCTCCCAGTGGTCATCGGCCGCGGGAGCTCTTAGCGCGCCCCTCGTCATGGGCGCGCCCCCCGAGGCTCTCGCGGGGACGCCCGACGGCCGGATATCGGGAACCGGGATCGAGCTTTCATTCTTCTGCTGCTCATCGATCGTGTCGACGCCGGCGGCAGGAGATATCGACGGCGATGGATGGGTCGAGGTCTTCGCGCTGTCCGGCGACGATTCGCTGTACTGCTACGAGCTCTGCACGAGCCGCGCGCCCCTCGATGCGCTCCGGTGGCCGGCGTTCCGGCGCAACCCCGAACGGACCGGTTCGTACGGGTACGAGCCGGTGAGCGGAGTCGAGGAGGATACGGGGACGAATGCGCCTCCGGTCACGAGCCTTCGCTCCATCTATCCGAACCCGTTCAACCCCGTGACATGCGTCGCGTTCGACGTGAGCTCGAAATCGAGGGTGCTTCTTACGGTCTACGACGTCTCGGGACGCACGGTGGCCGTGCTCGTCGACCGGCAGATGGGACCCGGCCGGTACGAGGCGATCTGGAACGGCCGCACGGCCGGCGGCGCGAACGCGGCGTCTGGCGTCTATTTCTGCAGGCTCGAAGCCGGCGGTATGCTCGAGACGAGGAAGATGGTGCTTGTCCGTTAGGCTTTCGAGCCTACGCTTCGATCGCTCATCCGGCGAGAGCGGATGTAGCGCATTCTTCGAAGGGCGGCTTACAAGTCGCCTTTTTTCCGTTGCCTTACTGCATAACTTATGATATAATATAGTATTATGTGTGCAGGTGAAAATGGTTCGCATCCCGTGGATCGGAGGTCCTCGATGAGAAAGGCGTCTCTCGGCATCGGCATCTTCGTCGTCGTAATGGCTGCCGCTTCGTTCGGATTGTTCGCTCAGCCGGGGGATCTCACGCAGATGGCCCGGGATCTCGCCGCGAAGAACGATGCCGATCGGGCTGTCGCGTATGGCCTCGCCGCGAAAAACGGCTGGCCGATCCGGGGAACGGGCCAGGACGGGAGCTTCTTCGAGCTCCAGAAAATGATAAACGGATTTCCGCGCTACTACTCGACGTTCAACACCAACGCGGCAATATCGACGCGCGCCGATTCGGTGAATGCGGTGATCGGGGGCGGAAGCGGATTTGTTCTCAGGCTCTGGGACGGCGGAAAGCCTCTGACGACGCATCGCGAGCTCATCGGGCGCGTCACGTGGGCCGATCCGAACCCGGGCACGATAGCGGGACACGCGACGCACGTGGCGGGAACGATGATCGCGACCGGTATCCGGGCGGGAGTGAAGGGGATGTCGTACGCGGCGACCATCCGGGCCTTCGAATGGAACAACGACGCGAGCGAGATGGCCAGCGAGGCCGCAGCGGGGGCGAATCTTTCGAACCATTCGTACGGGTATCTGACGGGATGGTACTACAACACGAGCAACAGCTACTGGTACTGGTACGGCGACACGGCCGTGAGCCAGGTTGAGGATTACAATTTCGGCTTCTACGATTCGGAAGCGCAGATGTACGACAATCTCCTGAATGCGGCGCCGAACTACCTTCCCGTGGTATCGGCCGCCAATGAGCGCGACGATTACGGTCCCGCTCCGGGGACGAAGCACTACTACTGGGACGCGCGTTACGGCACGTGGCGTTTCAGCTACAAGACGCGCAACGCAGACGGCACCCCGACGGGCTACGATTGCATCCCGTTCGGGTTCCAGATTTCGAAGAACACGCTCACGGTCGGCGCGGTGTACGACGTCTTGAGCTACACGGGGCCGGCGAGCGTCGTCCTCGCCCCATTCAGCAGCACGGGCCCGTGTGACGACGGAAGGATAAAGCCCGACGTCGTCGGGAACGGTATGGAGCTTCTCTCGTCGTATTCCTCGCATGATTCCTCCTACGCGATTGCGAGCGGCACGTCGATGTCCTCTCCGAACGTATGCGGCTCGCTCGGTCTCCTCGCGGATTATTACAAGGACACGCATAGCGGCACCTCGATGTGGGCGTCCACCCTCAAGGGGCTCGCGATTCACACGGCCCTCGAGGCGGGCCCCAACCCGGGTCCCGATTACCAGTTCGGGTGGGGCCTGCTCAATACCTATGCCGCGTACGGGCTGCTCAACAAGGATTACCTGAGCGATGCGAAGGGATTCATCGAACAGCTCACCCTGACGAATGGGCAGACGCTCGAGTATTGGTATCGGGTCCCGGCCGCCGTACCGGAGCTCAGAGTCACGATCTGCTGGAACGATCCGGCGGGAACCCCTCCGCCTCCCTCGCTCGATCCCGCCACCCGGATGCTCGTGAACGACCTCGACCTGCGGGTGCTGAAGGGTGTGGCCACCAACTATCCATGGCGGCTCGACCGCAGCAATCCATCGAACGCCGCGACGAAAAGCGACAATAACGTCGACAACGTGGAGCAAGTCGTGGTGACGGCGCCGGCGGCGGGAGTCTACGCGATCCGCATCACGCACAAGGGGACTCTCGGGAGCGCGCAGAAGGTGTCGCTCGTCGTCTCGGGCGCCGAGAAGAATCACACATGGCACGTGTACGCCGACGGCTCGGGAGACGTCCCGACGATCGGGGCCGCCGTATCGGCCGCCTCCGACGGCGACTCGATATTCGTGCATCAGGGCTCGTACAACGAGGCGGGCATCTCGGTCAATAAGGCGCTCGTCATCACCGGCGTCGACGGCGCCGCCCTCACGACGGTCGATGGAACCTCTCTTGGCGCGAGCTGCTTCATTTTCCCGGCAAGCAGCAAGGTCATCTGGGTCCGCGACTTCACGATCAAGAGCGGCTCCTCGGCCGGCCTCGGCGGGGGTATCAACTGCAGCAACTCCTCGGTGACCGTCGAACGCTGCGTCATCAAGGATTGCCACGCGACTTCGCACGGCGGCGGCATGGCCGTCGTCAGCGCTTCGCCGTCGATCAGAAACTGCACCTTTGCTTCGAATCAGGCCGACCAGGACGGGGGCGGCGTCTACCTCTCCTCGTCGAGCGCGGTCTTCGACTCGTGCATCTTCTACGACAACGTCGCCTTCGATCTCGGCGGCGGTGTGGCGATTGTCGGAGGGACGCCTCAGTTTAACAACTGCACCATTCATCATAATAGCCCCGGAACGAACGGGGGCGGCCTCTATATAGGCACGAGCGGCAATCCGACGCTCACGAGGTGCCTCGTCACATCCGCCACGGCGGGCGGGGGCATCTATGGCGCCCTCGATGCGACGGGCGCGACGATCACCTGCTGCGACGTGTACGGCAACGCGGCGGGGAACTACGGCGGCTCGATAACCGACAGGACGGGGACGAGCAGCAATATTTCCCTGGATCCCGTTTACTGCGTGCCGGGCGCCTCTCCGCCCACGCTCGCGATCAGCTCGCTCTCGCCGTGCGCCCCCGCCTGGAGCCCGTGCGCCCAGCTCATCGGCGCCCTCGCGGTCGGCTGCGTCAAGGGAGCCGACCTCGTCATCGCGAGCGTCCAGTTCAGCGATACCGTGCCCGAGCTCGGCGACAGCATCACGGCTACGGTAAAGGTGAAGAATATCGGAGCGGCCGATGCGACGAGGGGCTTCTACATCGACTACTACAAGGACCTCGCCTCGCCGCCCTCGGCCGGGACGCCGGGGGACGAACGGTTCCTCGTCGGCGGCCTCGCCGCGGGAGATTCGGTCACGTGGGTGACCTCCAGCGCCAAGGCGACGGTGATCGAGGAATGGACGAGCTACTTCAGGGTCGATACGGGCGATTTGATCGTCGAAACGAACGAGGGCAACAACCTGAGCGGCCCGCATTCCATATCCTGGCAATTCCCGCAGCAGGCGGGATGGCCGGTCGCGGGCGCGAGCTTCCATTCATCGCCGGCGATCGCGAGCGTCGACTCCAACGAGACGACCCTCGAAACGATCATCGGGTGCGACGACGGAAACCTCTACGTCTTGAAAAGCGACGGCACGAGCGCCTCGGGCTGGCCGGTGACGGTGGGGGATACGCTCTTCTCCTCCCCCGCGGTCGCCGATATCGCCGGCGACTACCACAAAGAGATCGTGATCGGCGCCAAGGACGGAAAAGTCTACGCGTATGATTACCTCGGGACGTTGCTCTGGGAGCACGCGACGGGGAGTCCGATATATCGCACGCCGGCTCTCGCCGATCTCGACAAGGACGGTAAATGCGAAGTGGTCGCGAGCTCCGGAGGGAACCTCTACGCGCTTGAAGGGGACGGGAGCGCATATCCCGGATCGTGGCCCTACTCGGCCGGCGCGGGGACGCTCACGTCTCCCGCGGTCGGGGACGTCGACGGCGACGGTGCTCTCGAAATAGCGGCGGTCGCGTATGGCTATACGGCGCCTGTCCAGTCGCTTGTTCTTCTCCTTCGTCCGAACGGGACGCTTTTCGGCGGCTCATGGCCGGTCGCTATCGACACGGTCATCGTCGCCGATCCCGTTCTGGGCAACGTCATCTCGCCCGCGAGCGATCTCGAGATCGTCGCAGGCGGCGTAAACGGCGCGGTATACGTTTTGAATGCGAGCGGCGCTCTGTGGTCGACGGTGCCGCGGGTGACCGGCGCGATCGAGACCTCTCCGATCCTCACGCAGATCGACCCCGACGGGGAGCTCGAGATCGTCGTTTCCTCGAGATGGTATGAGCCGACCCCGGGGGCGTGGCACGGAGTCGTGACCGCGATCGACAATACCGGCTCGATCTGCACGGGCTGGCCTCTCGGAGCCGGCATGTGGCCGTCCGCCGGCGGTCCGGTGCCGTCCCCCGTATCCATCGGGGCGAACATCGAAGTGATGGCCGGAAGCCCCGCGGAACACCTGTGCTCGTGGGATCGCCTCGGTGCCGGCGTATCGGGATTCCCGATCAATCTCGGCGGGGAAATGGTCGTTTCGGCGGCGGCCGACGACATCGACCGGGACGGCACAATCGAGCTCATCGCCGCTTCGGCGGGCTCTATCCGCTGCTATGAGCTCACTCAGACCGGATACGCGGCGAGCGAGCTCTGGTGGCCGATGTTTAGGCACGATCGCGCGAGAACCGGCTGCTACGGAGCAATCGTGCCGACGGGTGTCGACGAGACGAAGAACGTGGTACCCGCGGCGACCCGTATCAGCTCGATCTATCCCAATCCGTTCAATCCGTCGACGCGGATCGTGTTCGAGCTGCGAGAGAGCGCGCGGGTGGAGCTTTCGATCTACGACGTATCGGGTCGAAAGGTCGCCGTGCTCGCGGACAAGGACATGGAAGCGGGTAGGTACGGGATCTCCTGGCACGGCCGCACGAGCGGAGGCGCCGTTGCGGCGTCGGGCGTCTATTTCTGCAGGCTCGAAGCCGGCGGTATGCTCGAGACGAGGAAGATGGTGCTTGTTCGTTGATATGGATCCGGCTGTGTCAACCTCGATTTTCTGAGCGAGAGGAGAGCGATTTACCGACGATCATCAAGCTGATATCCGCGGGTTGGCTACCGCATTTCACTGTGTTCGTCCGGAGCTGCCTCTGTCTAGCCTAGCGAACGAGGACCGATCTTTCTGGATTCTCCCGTCGAGATTCTGGCCCGATTGGCGAAAGCCATTGACCCTTGTCCAACCTGAGACCGTTATCCGTTGGCATAAAAGAGGTTTTCGGCTGTACTGGAGATGGAAAAGCCAGCCGGGTTGGCCAGGAAGACGGAGGATTCCCAAGGAGATTCGTGATCTTATCCGAATAATGTCACGGGCCAATCCACTTTGGGGAGCGCCAAGAATTGACGGTGAGTTGCTGAAGCTCGGTATCAAGCTAAGCCAAGCCACCGTCTCGAAGTATATGGTGCGCCGCCGGAAACCACCCTCTCAGAGCTGGCGAGCATTCCTGAAAAACCACGCCAAGGATATTGTATCGGTTGACTTCTTTACAGTGCTGACAGCGACATTCCGAGTGTTGTTTGTATTCCTCGTTCTATCGAACAACCGGCGACGGGTCATTCATTTCAATGTGACTGAATCACCGACTGCTGCTCGGACAGGACGGCAGATCGTGGAGGCTTTTCCTTGGGATACAGCCCCGGGATACCTGCTCTGCGATCGAGATGGTAAATTCAGGAAAGAGTTCATTCACCGGTTCAACGAGAAGCATCTCCGGCGGGTGCTCAAGCAGTATTCTTGCTGCTCCCACGAGTGCCGCACCCATCTTGGATTGGAGAAGGACTGCCCGCAGTCAAGACTGGTTGAGCCGCCCGAGCTCGGACCGATCAGCAAAGAGCCGATGGTTGGCGGATTGCATCATCGGTGTTTCCGACGAGCTGCCTAATTCATAGGTGCTATTGGGGTCATCTTTTTCGCGAGGATTATTCTGTCCAGATTCGAGACAGATTCCCTATTGACTATTCCATCCCTTATCCAATAACCCGGCAGATCATCGATTTGTTCTGGGATAGAGTTTCTGAGAGGAACAGGGTCCACCACGGGCACCGTGCTCAATCTGGGCATCGGAGAATCCTTCAAGGCCGCGGCCTCTCCGGAACAATTGCAGCCAGCAAAGCGGCAAATACAATTGCCGCGAGCAGGACACTGAGCGCAAACCGTATACCCGTGATCTTGCACTCGACCGAGATCCGGTGCGGCCCCGGCGTTACTCCGACCAGGATGCCGCCCAACGGTCCCTCGCGCCAATCGGTTCGGCTTCCGTCAATCCGCACCTCTATCGTCGGATAGGCGGCGAGCGCGATGCACAGCACCCGCGTCCCGACATCGGGCACGCTCAAGTCAATCGCATTCGGCCTTCGAATCAGCCTCACGCCGGCTACCGGGGTCGGCTTGACCGACTCCATCCATGAGAACATGCTGGAGATGACGCCTCGCGAAAGTGTCCGATCGTCTGGCGTGTCGGTACCGATGCCGACCGAGTTCGTGATAGGCGGTTTGGGAAATTGAAAATCCGAGATCGAGTCGATGACGCTCACCGGTGATGCCTCGACGACTCGCCAAGCGGGCGCTACCGAATCAAGCTCGACGCCGCGCGGAATCCGCAGCGAAGGCGGCAAAATCGTCGTGGGGCTTGAAACGGCTATCATTCCAACGTTCTCCAACGCCAGCAACGTGACCAGCCGATCGTCCATGCCGGTCCCCCGGGCGAGCGCAGCCGCCACTGAATCAATCAAGGCCGCCCGATAAACGAACGATCGCGGCGCACCCTGGAAGAACGGCCCCGAGACACAGGCAACCGGACGCGTTGGCACGTAGTGCCAGTAGCTCGATCGAGGGATACCGCCTGGCCCCAGAGGCAACTCGAGATAGCTCCCGGCGCCCTGCCTTGCCTCTATTGCCGCATAGGCGGCCTCCTTTGAGCCGCGACGCGTCACGTACGTCGAAATGAGATTGGCCGGACCGAGATCGACAAGAATGAGCAGTATCGCAACCAGCAGGAGGTGCGACCGTCTCCATCCGCGAACCTGCGCGACACCGGCGGCGGCAATCAATGCCGCGCCGACGAAGAGTGACTCCGCATAGCCCGGCCTCAATCTCACGAACGCCCAGGGAGCCAGCATCACCGCGAGCGCCGACCATGCATCGCGCCGGGGTCTATCACCATGGCGCATCGTATCGGCAAGACTCCACACCCCCATGCCCATGAGAGCGATAACGGAAAGCCCGGGGTACCAGTCACCGCGAAAGCTCCATTGAAAGGCGCGCCTCGCGATTTCCGTGAACACTGATGCGCCGGCAAAGAGGGCAGCTCGCGGCGGCACGATCTCGTTCACGAAGCCGCTCTCCAGATACACGGGGATAAGGAAGCACGCCGATATCGCCAGGCCCCCGGACCATCCGAGGAGCAGCCATCTTCCGCGCGCGCCGCGGCGGGCGACAAACTCCGTGATCGAATAGGCGGCGAGCATCGCGAACGCAAGCCGCGCCTCCAGCGCGTGAGTAAGAACGATGGCGCCGAGGCACAGCGCCAAACCCGCCCCCGCACGACGTCCGCCGCCGCCGTTCGCCAATCGATGCACCGCAAGAAACGCCCAGGGCAGTATGCCCATCAGTACAACGCCGGGAAGCCTTCCCTGCCACATCCACGCCGAATGTATGGTTGGAAGAAGCGAGTATATGACGCCGCCCAAAACTCCTGATTGAGGCGAGCGATGAAATGAATGACACCATATCCCGAATCCTACCGCGCCAATCACGCTTGCCAGCCAAACGACGAGCTTGGCCGCAAGAGGCGGTGGAATTCCCGGCAACCCCACGACGGCAACCACGATGTGAGACAAAGGAGAGTAGTGCTGGTCAATGAGAAAACCGCCGTACCACAAATCGGTCCATACGGGCACCCTTCCGGCGCGCAGCGACTCCTCCCAGATCCACGCTCGCGAGATGTGCGTTTTCGCGTCGCCAATGGTCGGCTCACCGTACGCAAGAACGGTCACCGAAATCAAGGCGGCAAAGAGGGCGATCGCGATGGCCAGTCTTCCGGGACTCTGCAGACGCTCTTCGACTACACGACCCAATCCGCTGTGCCGACGACACCAGCCGACGGCAAGCGCCAGCCCGGTTGAAAAAAGAACCATCACTGCCACGGCACCCGCCAATTGCGGCGCGGGCAGCGGCCATACTTGAGAGAGTCTCGGCGATGTACCTGCGGCAAATCCGGCTGCCATGAAGTCCCGAAGCCACGGCAGCAGCCAAAGGGCCAACAGCAGCCATCCGGCGGCAATCATGGCAACCGAGACAACACCCGCCGCTCTTCGCCCGGTCATTTGAAATCACTCGCGTCGCGGCTGTCCTTGAAGAGGATCCTGGAAGATTGCATGAGGGAATTGTCGCACACTTTGCAGATCTCGAGCTCCTGCTTGACGATCTTTCTTCGAATATCCCGGTACTTCTTGCTTTTCCAGACCTTCTTGAAGCCGCCGTCCGAGAAGACATTGCCGACGACGTAATTGCCGTCGTAATCATAGCAGCATGTCGTGACGTCGCCGTTCCACAGTATCTCCGTTTCGTGGAACGAGAACGAACACCATGGAGGTTTCAAAATGGAGCCGTCGGCCTTGTACCTGTAACCTTCCCACTCTTTCGGCTGGAATCTCTCGATCAGTTCATTCAGTGACGATTCGAAAAAGTCGTTTATGCACACGGGCTTGAAATCGATGCCGTCGACCCCGATATCTTTTCCCAGCTTCATGATTTCTCCAATTTCGCGCTCGTTGTGCTTGAATACGACGAACTGAAGAATGATGTCGGGTTTCTCGACTCGCAGCTCCCTCTTCTTCTTAACGATCGTGCGCAGGTTATCGACAACCGTATCGTAACCGGTACCGTCTCTGTACGTGCGGTACTGCCGGTACGACTCCTCCGTGGCGCCGTCCAGCGAGAAGAGAATCTCCGAGACACCGGCGGTCACCAGCTCCTCAGACTTTTCCAACGTGCCGTTGGTGCCGATGATGGTGCGGATGCCGCTCGATTCGGCGTACGCCGCCATCGTGCCGATCTGGGGATTGAGGAGAGGTTCACCCGCGAAGTTCATGATGATCACCTTCGCGAAGTCTTTTATCTCGTCGACGAGAACGACGAAATCGTCGTATCGGAGGTGTCCTTTTCGCCTCGTGTCGATCTTCGCCCCGATAGGACACAACGGGCATAATCCGTTGCACGTATTCGTCGGTTCAATCATGAAGACGGGCGGATATATGAGAGAGAATGGAAGGCGAGAAACCAGCGAAAGACTTGCCCGCCGCAACGGTGCCGGCATGTGAAGCAGCGCGACATTGGTGCCGTTATAGAGCTTCCTCAGGATCTTCATTGTGACCTCTGGCCCCGGGCGGTGTGGCGAGAGGGCGTTTCCGGAGCGCTTCAGGCGTGCATCCGCGCGCGCCATCAGCAGGATCGTAACAAAGCGCCCGCTGCTTGTCCAGCAGGACCGATGTGCCTTCCATTTATTCCGTGAGCATAGCAATATGTCGGAAGGCCTCGCTTGAAGAATGGGGATCGAGTTCTCTGGATCGCTCTGGCGCGATTGTGGGGCGATTGGAGAAAATCACTGACCATTGTACAACCCGAGACCGTCATCCGGTGGCATAAAAAGCGACAAGCGGTCTGAGTCTCAGAGTGGTACTAAGAGCGGGGGCGGGTCACTTTGCGCTCACTCTGCTGTTCCTTTCGATGAGCTTCGTGTGCAGCTCGTCGTGGAGATACTGGACGTAGAGCTCGGTTTCGTTTCTCTTGGTGATGCGGCGCAGCGTGATCGACATCCCGGGGCCCTTGAGCCGGTACGTCTTCTGCGCCATCTCGAACCTTCCGTCCTCCGCGACCGCGTGTGCGCGAAATCGCCCTTCGAGCTGGACCTTGAGCGCGTCGAGGTTCTCACGACTCGTGTCGCGGAAGTAGACGATGACCTCCAGGAGCCGGTCGTCGAGGAATGCGCAGCGGACGCGGTCGACTTCATCGCTTGCTTCGAGCGGCCGCGAAAAGTTCCAGAGCTCGCCGCGGTAGCCGAGGGGAGGATCGGGCGCCTTCGTGATCGTTGAGATGCCCGCGGCGCGATCGAACACGACGTCCTTCGCCTGGCCCAGGAAGAAGCCGTAGATGTCTTCCCGCAAAGCGAGCTTGTCGAGGTCCTTCTTGTGCGCGCACGATCCCGCGATAAGCAGCGACAGGATGAATACGATTGCGAGAGCCCATGCCGCGCCCCGGCGGCGTGCGTTATGATGCGCTGACACCGTTCGGTTCATTCCCTTCGGGAGAGAGAAACCGGTCATAGATCAGAAGCCCGACGACCGTCAGGGCGCCGATCACCGAGAAAATCGCCCAGAGCAGCCTCGGCCGGTCCATGTCCGTCGCGATCTCTTTGTAGAGAATGGCGCCGAGGTTGCTGCCGACGAGGCTTCCGATGATGCCGTAGAGAAACGAGTATCCCATGTACACGGCGACCTTGTCCTTCGGCGCGATCTGCCCGACGTAACTGAAGTATTTCGGGTGGCACGTCATCTCCCCGATCGAAAAGACGATCATCGAGACGATGAACACCCATGCGTTTCCCGAAACCGCGAGAAGGACGAACCCCGCCGTTCCGATGACGATGCCGCCGATCATCGTCGGGAGCGCCCGCAGGTTCTTGACGATCCTGCTCACGACGACCTGGAGCAGGATGATCGTCCCCGCGTTGACGCTCGTCACGTACGCGACGTCGAACTTGAGCTCCTTGGAGCTTCCGAGCACGCGGGCGATCGAGGTGAGAAAACGGTCGGCGGGGGTCATGTCGACGTGGTCGACCATGTACCAGAGGACGGTGTTGAACATCTGGAAGTAGAGGAGCCAGAAGCCCGAGTAGATCACGATCATGAGGATGAACTTCCAGTTGGTCAGCACCATCGCCGCGTCCGCGAGGATCTGTCCGAATCCCTTCGCGCTCGACGGGCGCTCGGGCTCCCGGTACGCGACGATGTTGAGGACGAGCATGCCTGCGCACCAGGCCGCCGACGCCATGAAGACGTACGACCAGCTGAAGCCTTTGAGGTAGGTCACGAGAATGGGGGACAGGAAGGCGCCGAGGTTGATCATCCAGTAGTATATGCCGAATCCGAGCGACCGGTTCCCGTCGGTCGTCGTGCGCGTGATCGTGCCCGAGAGGATCGATTTGAAAATGCCGCTGCCGACGGCGATGATGAGGAGCGTGAGAAAGACCGCGCCGTAGCTCGTCGTGCGCCCCGAGGCGAAATAGCCGATCGTGAGAATGGCGAACGCGAGCGTGAGGAATCGTTTGTAACCGTAGCGTTCGGCGAGCGCGCCGCCGAGGATGGGCATGACGTACGTCAAGGTCAGCATGATCGACTGAAGAAAGCCGACCGACGTCTCGCTGAAACCGAGCCCGCCGTCCTCCGTTTTCATCCTCAGGTATACGGCGAGCACCGACATCATGCCGTAGTAGGCGCCCCGTTCGAACAGCTCCATGACGTTGGCGACCCAGAAGGTGCGGGGGAACGATCCCATTCCGTCGTTCGAGCGTTTCTCTCCAGTCACGACAGGCACTTCCTTTCTTCCGTCCGTGGAGGAACAGTAACAAAACGTATCGGGGAGCCGCCAGCCTATTTTGAGGGGATCGAAAAAATAAAGGGGAGAATGCGCTTCGTGCACCCTGGCCGGTGCCGAAGGATTCTCCCCCACGTCATCGTTGTGCGCGATGTTCCTAGCACGAAAACTTGAGTCTGAAGTTCCCTATCTCGATCGTGTCGCCGTTGTGGAGCTTCTTCTGGTGAATTTCCCTGCCGTTAAGCGTGAGGCCGTTCCTGCTGTTCAGGTCCTCGATGAGGAATCCGGCGTCCGTCTTCATGATGGTGGCATGTTCGTCCGAAACGAGCGAATCGTCGAGGCAAATGTCGCAGTCCAGTTTTCTGCCGAGGGTGGTTTTTCTCTTCTTGAGGGAGATTTCGAGCCCCGCGAAGCAGCTGTTTGTGATCGTGAGCCGTGCATTTTTACCCGCGATCCTCGCCTCCGCGAGACCGACCCCTGCGCCGCGATTTGCTTTTCTCGAAGCCACGTTTGCACCTGCCCTGTATCGAGAATGACCGGGAATCAGGGTCTTACTGATTCCTTCAGGCGCTCTATCGCAAGTTTCGTACCATACGTCATCCGTCGGGGTCTTCGGCCGCTCAACGGGGCCGCGCGCTTTCGAGCTCGAGAAGGTACTCCTGGCGCCTCCCCGTCTCGTCGAAACTGATCCGAACCTCTCCGTTTTCGAACGGGCGCCTTACCGTGAGCGTGCTGTCCAATTTCCCTTCGATCGTCGTTGGACCGGTCGGCGCGCCGGGCTCGACGTCGAGCGTCCAGCCGCTGAACACGGGCAATCCCTGCATCTCGGTGTACATACAGTCCGCGAGCAGGCTCGAGAGGAGACAGAATATGTTATTGTTGTTCGCGTTGCCCCTCTCGTTCGTGCAGAGGCTCCACGTTCTCCCCTTCGCCTTGCTCAGGTACCCGCTCCGCTGGTTGTCGAGGAGGCGCAGGAGCCCCGCGCGATCGGTCATCCCCCAGGGGTTGTTGGGGTAGAGCTCGTAGAAGATGCCGTTCATGCAGTGCGCGAGCTCCGCGTCCACCTGGGGGGGAGCCCCGTTTCCGATCTGAATGAAGTTCGGGCCGAGACGCTCCCGTATCGCCTTCGCGTATTCCATTTGCCAGTGGTAGAAGAGATCCTGCTCGTCCGGATCATCGGCATAGAGGACGCCGTCGCCGTCGAAATCGATCTCGCCGAGAACGCCGTCCCGGATGTACGGGTTAATGTACGGGGCGGACATGAAGAAGTCGTGCATGATGCCGTCGATTGCTCCGCCGCTCTTCGCCTCATACTCTTCGAGGAGCCCCACCATTGTGTCGATGAGGTCGCGATTGAGCGCGCCGTTCTTGATCGGGTTGAGAAGGATGAGATCCTTCCAAATCATGAGCGTGTCATGCGCCGTCGTCCACGTCCAGTCGTCACGGACGGCGTTGTAGTAGTCGAGGACGTAGGGGATGGTTGTCCGCAGGTAGCTCGTGTCGGGGTAGAGGGTCAGAACGCTCATGACGGTCCGGTATCCGATAACCTGAACGCCTGGATTGAGCTGCCGGATTTGGCCGAGAATGCCCTGCGACTCCTTCGAGAAGCACCACTCGATGGGAAGAATCATCAGATTCGACTTTGCCGCCTCCTCGATCGTCGCGGCGTCCCATGAATCAAACAACTGCGCGTGAACGAGCGCCTTCTCGGGGTATACCCGCTGGGTAAGGGGCGGAGCCGGCACAGGCCCACTCGATGAGCCGCCGCATCCGGCGATCGCAACGGCTGCGGCGATCAGAATGAGGAACGACGTCCGGTAATGCATAATGCGTCAGCCTGCTCGTGTCCGCCCGCGCGCATCCCGACAGTTCCCGGAACAACCGGAAACGATAATCAATGACGACAGACGAGCGGAAATCCCGCGCCGGGAGGCGCGGAGTCGGCGACGAAAACCACCTCTTTTGCGCTGGGGATCTGCATGGAGAATGCCTGCTGGCGTCGAAATGAAGCCCGCATGAATGCGCTGGACAGGCCCTGGCCGGTTCGTGAGCGACTTCCGGCGCCGCCGGAAGCGGAATCAGCCCCCTCAACCCCCCTTGAGGTAGATCACGTCGAGGCGCGGCCGCCGCGCGGCCGTCGAAAATTCACGGAGGAAAACGATCGCAAAGAGCTCTCGCGGCACGTCCGTCGTTTTGATGAGGACGCCGTGATTCGACCCGGGCTTCAGAATCCAGTTTTTCACGAGCGACGGCCGGAGCGAGAAGACCGCGACGGTATCGCCCGAGACCGTCATCCGGTCGATGACGGCGTCGTCGAAGTCTCCTCCCTCGGCGATCCATGGGGCCGATCCGTCGATCGTCGTCCATGAGACGCCGGACGCAACCCCGCCGAATCCTTCCGTCCACGGGTTGTAATCGGGGAGAATGACCTGGTGAGCCTCGAATGTGATCGTATCGCTCCCGCCCAGCGCGAGCCGGATCGAAAGGCTCGCTGAAAGGACCTGCGAGCAGCTCTTGATCGACGAGAGATCCATTCTGATAATGAGACGTCGCTCGAAAAAATCCGTCGAGGAGAGAACGGAGCCGACCGTATCGGAGGGCGCAGCGCCGAAGTTGCCGTTTCTCATGCCGTTATTGGGACCGTTCTTGAGTACGGCGTCGGTGGTTCCGCGGTAAGAGGCCGCGGGCAGCGCACCATCCTGGAACGAAACACGCACCGTATCGGGGGTCTGCGGCGTGACGACGGCATCGTCGTCGCATCCCGCCAGGGGGACGAGGCAGGCGATGACGACGGGAAGGAGCGACAGGCGGCGCATCGTGTTATGTGCCTTTCGGAGACCGGTAATCCTCCGGAGCGATCGCGTGCTTCTTCATGAGATCGTGGAGGGTCGGCCGGCTCACCTCGAGGCTTTCCGCGGCGGCAGACACGTTGCCGCGCTCGCGCAGCAGCGCGCCGATGATGAGGCGCCGCTCCAGTTCGTCGCGCGCGTCCCTGAGCGGCACCGGTTCGAGCGGAGCCCCGTTTCGCGCGGCGCCTTCAGCGGCGGCTTCCGCCCCGGCAGGCGCGTTGTGCGGCTTTCCGGGGCGGGGGAGGTCGAGGTCCTCGGGCTGAACGAGCTTTCCCGTCGCCATGATGACCCCGCGCTTTACCCGGTTCTCGAGCTCCCGCACGTTGCCCGGCCACGCATGAAGGGAGAGAGCTCCCTGCGCCGCGTCGCTGAATCCGCGGATAGTGCGCGAGAACTCCCTCTTGTACCGGTGGAGGAATCGCATCGCCAGCAGGAGAATATCGTCCCGCCGCTCGCGGAGCGGGGGAAGGGCGATGCTCACCGTATTGATCCGGTAGAAGAGATCCTCACGGAAGGATTGGTCCGCAAGCATCGTGCTCAGATCGCGGTTCGTCGCCGCGATGATGCGGGCGTCGACCTTGATCGGCTCGCGGCCGCCGACGCGCTCGATGACCCGGTCCTGGAGAAACCGGAGGATTTTTACCTGGAGCGGCGGGGTGAGCTCGCCGATCTCGTCGAGGAATATCGTTCCCTGGTCGGCGGTTTCGAACTTCCCGGGGCGCGTTTCGAAGGCACCGGTAAAACTTCCCCGTTCGTGCCCGAAGAGCTCGCTCTCGAGGAGATTCTCGGGGATGGCGCCGCAGTTTATCGGCACGAACGACTTGTCGCTCCGCGGGCTCCGGCTGTGGATCGCCCGCGCGATGAGCTCTTTGCCCGTGCCGCTCTCCCCCGTGATGAGGATCGAAACGTCGGTCGCCGCGACGCGCTTCACCGTATCGAAGACGTCGAGCATCGATCTGGACATCGCAACGATTCCCTCGAACTCGTGCCGGGCCCCTTCCTTCTTCTTGAGCGCGACCATCTCGGTCTCGAGCGCGAAGAGGTACGCCGCCCGCTTCAGGATCATGCGGAGCTCCTCGATTGGCGTCGTTTTCGAGCAGAAGTCGTAGGCGCCCTTTTCGATCGCCTTGAGCGCATTCTCCTTTTCGTCGTGCCCCGTGAGGATGATGACCTTGATGTATGGATTGACGAGGAGCGTGTCATCGAGGATTGCGAGCCCGTCGATATTCCAGGGCTCCCCGGTGAGCGAGAGGTCGAGGAGCATGAGGCCGGGCTTCTTCGCCCTGACCGCGGCGATCGCCTCCCCCGCGGTCTGCGCGGTGACGACCGTGAAATCCCCCTTGAACGCCCACTGGAGCTGCTTCAGGATCGTTTCCTCGTCGTCGACGATGAGCAATGTTGCAGCCGACACGCGCTATACACTCCTTGCGAGGGGAGAGGCGGGAAGCGCCACGCTCACCGTCGCCCCCTGAGCGTTCGCGACCGAGATCTTCCCGCCGTTCGCTTCGACGAGAGACTTGCACATGATGAGCCCGATGCCGAGCCCCTGCTTCTTCGTGCTGTGGAACGGGTGGAAGAGATGATCCCTCAGATAATCGGGATCGAATCCGGGACCCGAGTCCTTCACCGCGATGCGGACCCATTCGTTGTCGACCATTTCCACCCGCACGCGAACTGCGCCTCCCGGGCCCGCGGCCTCGATGCCGTTGAGAACGAGGTTCTCGATGACCCGGACGATCGCGGCGGCGTCGATTCTCGAGCGCATCGGTACCCCGCCGGTGAATTCTAAGGCGACGCCCGCGTTCGTGGCAACCTGTTTGAGATCGTTCGTTGCGCGCTCGGCGAGCCCGGTGACGTCGGTTTCGACCTTCGAGAGCGAGGCCGGCATCTTGTGTACGTTGAGGGACGTGATGAGCTGCTGCATCTTGTCGACCGAACGCCGGATCGTATCAAGGGCGTCCTTCTGGAATTCGGCGCTGCCGATATTGACCCGAGCGTTCTCCGCGACGAGCGACAGCATGCCGACCGTGTTCTTGAGATCGTGTATCACGAAGGATGCAAAGCGGTTGAACGAATCCATCTGCCGCGCTTCGATGATCCGTTCCTCCATGAGGAGATTGTCGATGGCGAGCTTCGCCTGGAAGGCGATCGTCGCAAGGAAGTCCTCATCCTCTTCCGTGTACGAGCGGTCGAGGTCCTTTTCCCCGAGGATAATGAAGCCGCGGCATTCCTCCCCCGCTCCGAGCCGCGCGAAGGCATGAACCCATTTTCCCTTCTCCCGCGCGAGCTCGACGAGCGGCTTACGGAAAACGATGACCGGCTCGCGCGCGGTGAGCTTCCGGAGGTCCTGTATGAGCTCCGGATCGTGCTGCTCTCCGGCGAAGCCGTATAAGCCTGTCTTTCCCGTTCCGACGTCGACCCAGATGAGGCCGCGTTGCACGAGCATCGTGTCGCAGAGAGAGCTGATCACGTTCGACAGAAACTCGTCGATGGTGGAGCCCGATGCCATGATATCCGCGTACCGACGCCATTCTTTCCGGTAATTGTAACGCGCGAGGTAGAAGTTCTCGCCGAGGAAGGTGCGGAGGCGTTTCTTGACCTTGCCCGATATGAGGACGGCGAGAAGGAGGAAGACTGCAAAGATCCCGATGACCATTGTCGTGAAACGGTCGAACGGAAGCCTGAAAAGCCGGGCGAGAAGCGTGATGACGCCGAGTGCCATAAGGTAGAGCCCCGCGACGACTATGCTCACGAGCGAAGGGGACTGCCGGGGGTCCACGGAGACCCGGAGGCCGAAGAGCGGGTAGCGGATCGACGCGTAGAGAAACGAAACACAGAGGATGATGACGCCGCATGAGTGTGCGACGAGGAAGCCACGCTCGAGAACCGAAAGTGCGAGCACCCTGGTCGTCACGGCGAAGTTGATGACCGATGCGGCGAGGATGCCGAGGAACGGATACTTGAGCGTGACCTTGTCGGCGACGGTGGCCGCCCGGTACGTATTCTCGAAGAGGTACAGGAAGAGCACGTTGACGAGGAGCAGGTATACCGCGACTGCTTTCCCGGACAACGGGAATTCCATGCCCCACAGCGAACCGTTCGCGTAGAAGTGAATCTTGTTCACGATGAGCCGCGCCGGAATGACGAGCGCCGCGACGGCGAGCGCGATGACAAGGGGGATGATCCAGGGGAGCCGTTTCGCGAGCAGCTCGCGCTCGTCCGTTCTCCCGAAAGCGGCGAAAAAGGGGAATCCGAGCGCGGGGAAAAAGATGAGGAATGTGACCAGGTTGTGGAAATGGACGAGGACCCGCTCCGGATCGTGCGCGAGGAACATGCGGAAGAGCGACGCCTGGGCCGCGGCGAGGATGAGCGTCGAGAGGATGAAGAGTCTCTTCTGCGGTCTGTTCTCCCCCCGGAAGAGGTGAAGGGCGATGATCGCCGCGAGAAGCACGAGAGAGACGAGGCTCAGCAATGCCGGAAGATTCATCGGCGGTCACCTCTTGAGCCGTGCGAGTTCCCGGTCCGCGGCCTGCGCGATGTCGGTTCCGGGGTATTTCGCGACGCACGTCTCGAGGGTCCGCATCGCCCCTTCCCCGTCGCCGAGCTTCGTTTCGTATATCGAGGCGGCCCGCAGGTAGTTTTCCCTAAAGGGCGTGTAATCGGGGTACCGGTCGCACAGCGCGAGGAGACGATTACACGCCTCGCTCCAGCGCCGGGCCTCGACGAGTGTCCGGACGATGTACTGCTCCGCCATGATTCTCGTGGTCATGGGGCGCTGGCTCGAGACGAGCTTCTCGTAGTGCGCGAGCGCCTTGTCGTACGAGGCCTCCGCCGCATCGACCGAACCGTGCTCCCGGTAGTTGAGCGCGATGCGGAGCGGCGCTTCGAAGCCCTGCAGGGTCTCGGGATAGTCCGCGTAGATCGAACGGTACCGGAGCGAGGCGGCCTCGGGGTCCCCCCTGAGCTCCTCGATCTCGGCCATCTGCCACTCGGCCTCGACGACTTCCGGCACGCGGTCCTTGAAGCCGTCAATGACTTTTCCGTACAGCTTTGCCGCCTCGTCGAGTCGTCCGGTTGCCTTGCGGATTCCCGCCGCGGCGAGTATGGCAGCGCTTGTCTCGCGACTCTGCGGGTATTTGTCGGCGATCGAAAGATAGAGCGCCATCGCCTGAGACGGATTGCCGAGGCCGTCCTCGTAAATCTTCGCTTCGATGTAGAGGAGGGACGAGACATCCTGCGGGTCTCGGTATTGCGTTTTCATCTCTTTCACATACTCCAACCCTTTACTCCAGCTCTTCTGCTGCAGGTACGTCGCGAGCAGGTTGTATTTCGTCTCCCTGAGGAGCGCCGGGTCCTTCTCGTGTTCGGATACGTACGAGAAGACACGCTCCGCCTCCTTGAGCCAACGGTTCGCGCCTCCCTGATCCCCGAGCCGGCTCGCGAGGTCGGCGAGCTTGAGCGGCGTGACGAGGTATCGCTGATTCATCCGGACGGTGCTCGCGAGCGAATCGGTGTCGAGAAATCCGCCGGCGAAACGCTCGTAGTATCGTGCGGCCTGCGCGAGCTCGCCGAGATCCTCCGATATGACACCCGCCGAATAGAGGGCGTTGGCGCGGGCCGCCGGGACGTTCTTCGCGAGCTCCATCGCTTTCTCGAAATCGGCCCGCGCTTCCCGGAGGAGCCCCCCCCGGTACTCGAGCTCTCCGAGCTCCATCTGCGCGGAGACGACGATTTCCTCGAGCCCCGCGTCCATGCCGATGGCGCCGCCGTACTCGCTCACGATACCGCGGTATGCGTCGGCCGTTTTCGAAAGAAACTCGCTCTTCATCCCGCCCGCATAGAGGTCGTCCTTGAGCTTTCTCGCCTTGAAGAGCTTTTTCTCCGCGGCGTAGCGCTGGTTGCCCTGCTCGGAGGAGCACGCGGTCATGAGCGCGAGCACCGCGATGACGACAGCGCACGCGACGCGGCGTGCGGCGCGAAGATTCGACGCATTCATTCCTGAAAACGACATCAGCGTTCCTCCCCGGTGGTCCGTGTTTCGATGAAGTATATGGTGAGTCCTCCCACGAGGATATAGGTCGCGATGAACTGCATGAGCTCTCCCGCGATCTGAACCTGGACGAGGAACTCGGGCGAGATTTGAAACGCAATCGCCTGCGCATTGAGACTCAGCATCATCGTCGGTACGGTGAGCAGGAAGGGCACAAGGACAAGGAAAAACGATTCGATGAAATGCCTGAGCGCGAAACCGAAGCTCCGGCCGATCGCCCCGAGCGCCGAACGTCCCTCGATGAGTATGAACGGTATCGCGTAGAGAAAGAAGGCTTCGATCATGACGGCGATGAGCGTGCTCACGAGCACCTCGAGCCCGTGCGGCATTCCAGGGATCCGGTCGAGGAGCATGGCGGGATACCGGAATCCGGCGAAGAGCGCGGCCGAGGCCATCGCCGCCGCGATGACGAGATGGAGGTATCTTCGCCCGGCGCCCTCGAGGCTCGCGCGCAGACCGATCCTCTCGCGGCGCATGATACCCGCGACGAGCAGCACCGTCGCTCCCTGCACGATGATGAGGACGAGTATTTCGAGCGGAATGTCGAGCCTCCCGAGGACGGCCGGCATAAGAAGGAGGCGCTGCGGGTAGTGCGTGAGGGTTTCCGCATTCATGTCCAGCCTGAGGAGCGTCCAGAGGCCGCCCGGAATCTGCGCGCCCCTCGAGACGTACAGGAAAATCAGGCACAGCTTGAAGAGAAGATACAACAGAAGCGGAACGGCGCTCATGCCGAAGCGGAGATTCGAAGCAGCCTTTCCGAAAATCCTGAATACCCGTGCGATTCGGTTCATGGTGTCCTTTCTGACGATGCCGATCCCGAGCTCCGCAAGATTTCCTCGATGTGCGGCGCGAGCAATCCGACGAATTGGACGAGGTCGTCCCGTGCGCCGGTTTCCGTCTCTCCGGTCACATCGATCGAGAATCGCACGAACGCAGTCGCCTGTGACCTCGAGAGCAGGGAGTTCTTCATCTGGTTCCACTTGAGCGCGAACTCATTCGTGAGAATCCCGTCGGCGCTCGTGAACCAGTATAGAAGGTATTGCTTCTCGGCTCCATTGGAAATAACGAGGTGTTTGACGGGGACGATCTTCCCCATGAGCGGGATGTTCGTCGAGCCTTCTTCGAGGATGTTCCAGCCCGCTCCCGGGTAGCAGTGCTTCGGCGAATGGATCTGCGAGTTCTCTTGCTGCGCCCCGAAAAACCCTATGTAGAGCGATATAATGCGTTCCGTGCCGTTCCGGTATGTCCGCAGAAGCGTCGCGTCGGCGCCGAGGATTTTGAGAGCTTCGGGATCATCGGCCTCGCTTGTTCCCGCGTAGCCTCCGATCTCTTTCGGAAGGGAGTCGAGGGCAGGCGCGGGGGGTCTCTCGATAGCCCGGTAGCGCAGTGCGTACGTGTACGCAATGAGCGCAATGAAGAGGGCGATGATGGATACGTAGCTCCAGCGCCTCATGTGATCCATTTCAGCATTCCCCATACGAGGAGCAGCATGAGAAACCCCGTGAAGAAAACGATGAGCCCTGAAATCTCATGGAGCATCCCGTCGGCGAACGAGGGGCTCACCGCGTAGGCGCCGATCGCGATCACCGCGAGGCGGATCGTGTTCGCCGCGATCGCAATGGGAATCGATGATGCCGCAAGGACGGCTTTTCTTCCCATGCGCAGTCCTGAAAACGCACACAGGATAAGCGCGAGGGTGATCATCGTCATGAGGGATCGCAGGCCGCTGCACGCGGCGACCACCTCGAGCGTGTAGGTGGGGAGCGAAAGTACGTTGCCGTGCCGTATGACGTCGAGGCCGATCGCATGGAGCACGAGGACGCTGAGCTTCGCGCTCATGAGCTGCAGGGGAAAGGTGAGCTTGAAGTATGCGATGTAGGGGAGCGGAATCATCATGAAAAGGAATAGAAGAGGAAAGGCGGCCGCGCGGACGAATTCCTTCCCCCGGAGGAAGAGGAGAAGCCCGATCAGCATCGCCGGGAGCGAAAGGCGCGCCGTGAAGAGCTCCGATGCCGCCGTTCCCCCGATGAGGAGAACGGCGGCGGGAACGATGATCATTGCCCCAGCGAGGGGGGCTTCACCGCTGTCCGCCGCCCTGAGGGCCGCGCGAGCGCGCCAGAGGAGGTACGCCGAAACGAGGGGCACGACGATCCCATGCTGGTAATTCGGGTCGCCGATCCACTGCCGGACGAGCGGCACGATGACGGGTATGTAGAGTGCGGCGAAGAGCGCCGTTATGAGGACCGGCAGGATCACGGCGTTTCCCCGGACGGGGCGCACATTCGACGCAGAGGTTTCGCTCACGCGGGGTCTCCTTTGATGTGCCTATTTATATATCTTTTCAGTGTCCTTAGACAAGCGGAATGAGCAGCAAGAGGGGTGTCATCGGGGGCTCTCGAGGGACTCAATAAAAGAGCGGGCACCTCAAAGGTGCCCGCTCGCAAACCGACGCATCGAACGGAAGGAGGTTTCTAGTCTTTCTTTCTCCTCAGGACCGGGATCATTCCGAGGAGCCCGAGCCCGAGAAGGCTCAAGGTGCCGGGTTCGGGAATCGCGTGATTGTGATTGCGGTAGTACGACGCGTCGTGTGAATACGGATTCGTGAATGTGTTGCCATTCGAGTCGATACCCATTGCGTCGAAATGCGTCCAGCTGTACCCGCTCACGACGACGCTGAGAAGGATCTCGTCCCCCCAGCCGGGGTTGCCGATGCCTTCGCAGGAGTATTCGTGGGCGTTTCTCCTGCTGTTATCGATGCGGCCGATGCCCTTGAAAGCGAAGCCGCCGGCGATACCGTTAGGCATATGGTAACGCAGGCTCGGTTTCGGACGGGCGCCATCGGGGACATTGTCGCCGTATCTGCCGAAGCCCGTCATCTCGACGCCGTTGATCCAGATTGTTCCGGACTGTGCATGCGGTATGCTTACCATGAGGAAGCAGTCCATATAGTCGAAGCTGCTCCTGGAGGACTTGTGGCCGTACGTGGAAGTCTGGCCGCCCTGATTCCAGTAGCCCACGACCTTGAGGTCAAAACTGCTGCTGTTGGTGATCCAGGATTCAGACTCTAGCCCGTAGAAGTTCCGGTATTCCGAACCGACTATGTAAGTCTGAAGTCTCGGCACGGCGGAAGCGGCTCCAACCATGACCATCAGGAGAAGAACCGCAACTGCAAATAAAGTAACTCTTTTCATCTCTTCTACTCCTTCTCTCTTTATGCGCCGGTTTTCCCTATACTTTCCGTTCATTTAGCCTCTTTGCATAGATATAGATGCAATGGGCATGCCATGGGGGGCTGAGTTGTAACTTACATATTAACAATATATTACAAATGCAGCGAAATGGTAATTTTACCCCAGATCAAGAAATGTAAGTTTTTCCGACGGTATGATCGCAAGTTTGAGCCGTACTCGGAAACTTACCGGTCCTTTGTCCACAATATCGCCACGGGGGCCGTGAAGTCGCTCCTTCATTCGACTGCAAGAAACCAATTGAAATCCCCGGCCATCTGTGATACAATGAACAGCATGAGGAATGCTTGGGTCTGGGAATGAAATTCAGGCGGTAATAGTTGCCTTCTACAGGGTGCGATAAGGAGGTGATAGCAGAGAGTAAAGGTACAAGGTTCATCACCTTGCATCAGTTTCGGCAGCGTAGGCTTTGGCAATTTGCTTTGCTTCAAGAGTCCCGATGAAAGGAGTAGTCATGAGGGCTGCAATGATTGCGATGTTGATTCTTCTTCTTCCGGCTGCTCTGTTCGCTGGCCCGACGATGGGGGTTTTCTTCACGTATAGCCCGGGCGAGATGCATTATTGCCCCGTGCAGTTTGAGGAGTTCAACGGTTACATTTTTTCGCAGAACGCAGGATGCGTTCTGAACGCGGTCGAGTTCAGAGTGCAGATGCCATCGGGCATATCCATAGACGGTTGGGATTTCCCTCCGGGTACGATTGATCTAGGCGCTCCCGGCAGCGGGCTGACACTGGCCTTCTGGCCTCCGATGGACGGCTCGTACCCCGGGTACAATCTCCTCTGCACGCTGCACCTGTTTGCATCGAGGGGTTGCGTGGGCACTAACCCGATCTACGATGCACCGGTGAAGATCGTTGGGCATCCGGACACCGGCCTCATCCAGGGTTCGTGCTTTCCGGAAAACGAACTGTTCGAGTTCACGGGCCTGACCTCGATCATCTGCCCGCATTTGATCGGCGTTGAGGACAAGAGCTGGGGCGCTATAAAGAGCCTCTTCTAAGAACGGGAGAGAAAGTAATCTCCGAGAGCCGGGCGCATCAGGCGTCCGGCTCTTTTTTTGCCCGCGACACGGGCGATCAGGATACCGGCACCGGCTTGAATCCGGGCAAGAAAAAGCGGCGGGGGATCGACCCCCGCCGCAGCGTCCCCCCATCCGGGGAATCAGCTACAGGATTCGTGGCCTGTCCGCGTGGTACGCCGGCCGCGACACGGCCCCATTGCGATGGCGGTCGGTCCGGCTTATGCGGCCGAATGAATCGAGCTTGGGCCGCGATACCGTAGCCCCGAAGTTGCGGAAAAAGTTCTTCTTCTGTATGGAGGAATTGAGCGGTCTCCTCACATCGTACGGTACGGTCAGGCGGGCCTTCGCGGGGCTTTGCAGCGTCGAGACTCCCCTCGAGGCGCCGTTCCGATCGCGGGTGCTCAGGGGGAAATGTCTCTCGTTTCCCGGCATCGCGTGAATAAAGGAACGCGTGGTCAGGACGCTGTGCGAGAGCTTCGCGCCCTGGATGACGCGTTTTTCAGCGGACGACTGTAAGGGCGTGACGGCCGTTCCCCCAAAGCCGGCCGGGAGATTCGCATTGCGGGCGCCCGCAATGCGGCTCCAGCGGGCGTCGAATTCGATCGACCTGTCGAGGGCCCACGCGACGAAATTCGCGTTCGCCGCGGAGGCGCCCATTGCCGGAATCGTGGCGACGGCCGCGAAAACGAGGAAGAGCAGTACGGTCAATGCAAAAGTACGCATCGCTTATACCTTCTATTTCAAATGCTGAAGGAACGAACGTGTGGATTTAGAAAAAACTGTTCCCAAGAACGAACGCGGAGAAAGAGAGAAGAGAGAGAAACATCACATCTACATATTAATTGTAGCACAGACCGTATGTCTGTGTCAATATGGTGAAATAGGTATGGGTAAGAAACGTGTGCTCCTCCTCGGTCCCTTCCCGCCGCCCATCGGCGGCGATACGGTGCTCACCCTCAACGTATCGCGGAGCAGATACTGGAACGATTACGGTATCACCCTCGATTGCATTGACACTTCTCCCGGTGACCGGGTGCGCGTGCCCCATGAAGCGCTCACCTCGAAGGACGTCATGCGGGGGGCCCGGATCTTTCTCGAGCTCGTCGCAAAGCTGCCTCGCTGCGGAGCGGTTTTGCTCTTTGCGAACAACCGGTTCGTCGTTACCGCGGGGCTCCCCATCATCGCCTGGTCCCGTCTGTGCGGACGCCCCGTTTTCCTCAAGACATTCGGCGCGTATTTTGCACGGCAACTTCGCGACACGCCGAAGTCGCGGCGAAAGCTCGTCCTCGCGCTTCTCGCGAGAACCGCCTGCATGTTCCCCGAGACAAAGGCCCTCGAGCGCTCGCTCGTCGAGGAAGGCTGGCTGCCGGGGGAGCGAGTGCGCGCCCTTCCCAACTTTCTGCGCGAAGGCTCGTTCGGCGAGGCACGCGCTCCGAGACGTTTCTCGGGACGATGCGTGTTTTTCGGTCAGATCAAACGGGAAAAGGGAGTTTTCGATATCATCGAGGCGCTCGGCGGCACGGCGGGCGCGAGCTGCGATTTCTACGGCCCCATTCTTCCGCGCGATCACGAGAGTTTCCTCGGCGGGGTCGCGAAGCACGCGAATCTCGCGTACCGCGGCACGGTCGAGCCGGGAGGCGTGAGCCGGGTCGCGGCGGCATACGATGTGTTGCTTCTTCCGACGTATCACGAAAGCGAGGGGTACCCGGCGGTCATCCTCGAGGCGTATGCGGCCGGAATACCGGTTATCGCGACGAACTGGCTCGGACTGCCCGAGATTGTGGAGGACGGCGTGCAGGGCATTCTAGTCCCTGTGAGATCCCCCGACAAGATCCGCGAGGCGGTCGACACGCTTTTCGCTGACGCGCGCTTGTACGAATCCATGTGCGTGAATGCGCGTGCCTTCGTGAACGCATTCTCGGAGCGAGTCGTGCTCAGCGGGATTCTTATCCCGCTCGTCGCGCGAGCCCTCCGATAGAGCGGCATGAGAGGAACGGAACGCGGACGCCGACGTTACCGGAGGAGTATCGCCTTGCGCGCGATCGTGTCCCCTTGTGTTTTGAGAACATAAAAATAAGCCCCGCTCGCGAGCTTCGAGGGAGTCCACCGCACCGTGTGTGCCCCTTTCGATGCGCGGCCATGCGCGAGGCACGCGACCTCTCTTCCCGCAGCATCATAAACGCGGAGATCGATCTCGCCGTCCCGCGCGAGGGCAAACCGGACCACGGTCGATGGATTGAACGGATTGGGGGCATTCTGGTCGAGCGTCGCGTGCGCAGGCGCGAGCACCTCGGCGGATGTCGGTTCGATGATGGTGAGCGTGTCCCGGTTAACGTATCGGTTGTGCGCGAGAACGTTCAGCTCGATCGTGGAGATCGAATCGGGGAACTCCATGAACCGATCGAGATCGATGTGGCCGAATGGATCCGCCGTACCCCTTCCGTAACAGACGCCGTCGTGGTACAGGGACGCCACCGCGCCGGCCAGGCCCGTCTCGATTTCGATTCCCGTCGCATTCCTGCCGATCCCGGCGGGATGCGCGGCGGCGAGCGACTCGGGAGTGTCGGTCCATGCTTCGAGCGCGGGGTCGCCGAGGAGGTTCGATACATAGAAGCACCATCTCACCGCGCCGGGCTCCCATTCGTCGGGAAGATCGAGGAAGGGAACGGTTTCATCCTTCGAACGCCGGTGCGCTTCCCCGAGCGTCGTATACCCCTCGGTGAAGACGGCGTCGAAGAACTCGCGCATGAGGTGGATCGAGGGTCCGTTCGTCGTTCCCTCGGTGAACCAGCCGTAGCGCGAGTTGCATACGAAGGCGACGGCGCAGTGATTGATCGAAACCATCTGTTCGGCGATGCAGTCGGCGGATTCATAACTGGTCGACGGCATGCGGTTGTCGAAGGAGCCGTCGTAGCAGCCGGTCGAGAGAAGCACCGGGAAGTTCGAGCCGATGCCGTCGTTGGTGAAATTGACGTCCGTGACGACGTTCCGGTTCAGCCGCATGACGGAACCGGTGTTCGAATGCCCGGCGTGGCCGATCCAGCTCGTGCCGGCGTTGACCTCGTCGACGACGTCGGTTCCGCTCCAGGCGCCGAGCGAGCGGTCGTACTTTCTCACGATCGTGAAGTCCGCCGGAATCCCGGACGTCGTGAAGCCGTTATCGGCGTGGGTGCCCGCGAGGAGCTCGACCTCGTCGTCTCCGTAGGTCAGGGGATTGTCCCAGAGCTTCTCGCCGAGGAGGAGGGCTCTCGGCACCTCGCCGGCGACGGGATGATCCTGGTACATCGTCGTCTTGTTGATGAAATGCGCGATCTTGTCGGCCGTATCGACGCTTGCCCTTCCCACGGCGACCTCGGCGTACGGATCGTCCTCTCCGGGCTCTCCCCAACGCGCGTCGCCGTCGGCATTCCAGGTGCCGTCGAGAGCGGCGAAATAGAGATCGCCCGGCATATTCGTGTCGACATAGAGCTCCGAGGAGTGCACCTCTCCATAGAGGCCGCGATACGGCACGATCTTGGGGGCGCCGCTTCCGCCGTCCCAGTCGCCGCCGAGGAGCACGTGCGTGATTCCATTGTTGATATACATGTCCTTGATGGCGTTTCGAATCCGCTCGGCCGCGTCGGCCCCGTCGTAGCCCGCCACGATCTCTTCGACGGTCATGATCCGCGCCCGCATCCCGCGGCGCGTGTAGAAATCCCTGAGCGGAAGAAAGTCGTCCGCGAATTGCCCGCCGGTGACGATCAGGTATTCGAATGCGCCGTCGAGGCTTCCGGATGCAGGGGCACGGCTCCCGTATTGTGAGACGGCCTCGGGGTTGTCGACGATCCTCGAGACGCGCTCCCTGGTCCCGGGATCGGTGCGCAGGAGCCGGAGCGCTTCACGGGCCTCTTCATTCGGTTCCGTCTCGAGCGTCACCTCCACCGTTCGGTAGTAGCCGATCTCGCCCGACGCAGTGCGGCAGCCGACGGGGCTCACCGATCCCGCGGCGATCGCGTGCCCCCGGAGATAGTGCGTCCCGAACGTCGCCTCCGGCGGATACACCCACGTGTCGACCTCATAGGCGGCCGGCCGGTACAGGAATCCCGGCTTCGTTCCGTCGATCACCATTCCCGGGACGGTCTCCTGCGCCGGATGGAGCTTGTTCGAGCCGCCGAGGAGAGTCCAGCCGCCGCGCACTATACTCACTCGCACGATCGCTTCACCGCCCGGCAGGAGCGCCTGGACGCCGCGGAACGGGTAGCTCGGCTCGCCGGGTTTTCCCGCCTGAACGGTCGCCGGGAATGAAATCCGGGAGAATCCCCCGGGGAGCGCCTCGAGCTTCGGATTGTCGAAGTTGAAGGTGAGACGCACGGTCGATGGCCGGGCGGAAGCCGCAATCGCGAGAGAAAGCATGAATGCGCAGAAAGACAGAGGCAATCGATGTCGGCGAGTCTTCATTGTTCACCCCTGACGCCCGGAATGATGCTGTCTTTAGCGCAGAAGCACGAGCTTCCTCGTCTCCGTGCTTCCGGCGAATTTCAAGATGCAGAAGTAGATCCCCGACGAAACGTTCCGGCCGCCGCTGTCGTCGCCGTTCCAACGGACGCTGTGGGCGCCCTTCGGCAGCCATCGTTCCCTGAGCACCTTTACGAGCTCGCCCCGGACATTGTAGATCTTGACGCTCGCGAGCCCGTCGGCCGGCAAAAAGAACGGTATCCAGGTGGTTGGGTTGAAGGGGTTCGGGTAGTTCTGATCGAGGAGCACGCGCGGGGGCGCGGCACCCCGCGCCATGTCATCGACCCCGGTCGGAACGCCCACCGCATGGAGAATCCGGAGCTTTCCCCATCCCCACGTGTCGTTGTAGACCGCTCCGGTGAAGGCGTCGGTCGCCGCGTGCGAGGTGATGAGGTAGGCCACGTCTTTCATGCTCGCCGAGGGGAACGCCTGCTGGACGAGGGCGCACGCCGCTGCAACGTGCGGTCCGGCGGCGCTCGTGCCGCTGAACTGCCGGTAACTGCCGATTGGATACCCCGAGAGGTCCTGGGATGAGCGCGTCGAATAGACGTCGTAGTTGCCCGGAGAGACGATGTCGAGGAGATGCCTGCCGTCGATGCGTGTGCCCCTCCCGCTGAACGCGCTGATCTCGCCGACGGAGATCGTGCCCAATCCGATGCCGTTGTATCCCTCGAAGCCGCGTGTCGAGTATGAGCCGTTCACGAAGGCGCCGTCCGCCGTCGCGGGCCACGTGACGTTTCGCTGGTCGGTATAGTAGTTCAGGAACTCCGCGCCGCCGGCCCACGAGGTAATGTCGTCCGCGACGTTGCTTATGACCTCGATCGGGGCGGCCGTCTTGTTCACGACGTGGAGCTCCCACGTGCCCGTGAGGTACGGGTTCGAGCCCCTATCGACGTAGACGTTCATCGCGCACGTGCCCCGCGGGCTCGTCGAAGCCTCGAACCAGACGTAGTATCCGTTGACGCCCGAGACGCTCCCCGAGAGCGTTATCGTGCCCCCCTTCGGGCTTTTCAGACGGAAGGTGAGATTGGAAATCGTTGTTCTCCAGAGGGTCGTGCTCCACAGATTCACGATGTTGGTGCCGCTCACGACGGGCGCCGTGATCCGGAGCACGACCGAATCGGACGCTGCGGCGGTCGCGATGGCGTGCTTTCTGCCCCTTCCGAGGTTTCCGGAAGGGGTCACCTGGATGACCGTGTCGTTCATGGTCGTGATGAGCTCCTCGTCGATGGACGAGCCGTCGAGGTAATCCCACACGAAGCCGCCGAACTCGTACAGCATGACGTCGGAGCCGCGCGAACGCGCCCACGGGATGAGAGCCGAGATCGGATTACCCGAAAAGAAGTACCCCATGAGAATCTCGGCATCGGGCGCGATGCCGGTGAAGATATGCCGGCCGACCGTTCCGCCCGCGAGAATGCCTGCGACCGATGAGCCGTGGCCGTTCACATCGGCTTCGTTCTGTATGAGGTCTGCGCCGCGCCGGCGTTCGACCGCGTCCGCCGTCATCGTCGCGTAGATCTTCGAAGTCTTGAGGGCGACGAGCTTCTCGCCGGGGTCGAGCGCGCCGTCGGCGTCGGCGTCGACCGCGATGAACATTTGCTCGCCGTATGAAGGAGTGCTCTCGGTGAAGCCGGCTGCGGGGCCGTACTCGCGGTACCAGGTGTGATTGGCGTCGTTATAGAGCCAGTCCCAGTAGGTCTGGTATCCGTTACCGTAGTTGCTCGGATATCCGCCGCCCCAGACGTACGCGGGGTCGTAGATCGGGCCATCGAAATACAAAAGTGTCTCGTTCGCGTCGGCGTTTCCGTTCTTGTTGAGATCGACGCAGTCGGTGCCCGGCGTGAAGGTCCCGCTGAAGTCGACGTCGATCCAGTTCAAGGTGTCGCCGTCGGCGTAAAAGAAGGAGGGATGGAATACGTCGATTCCGGTGTCGAAATCAGAGATGCGCATTCCCTTGCCCGTGAGGGGAAGTCCCAGGGGGTCGATCTGCCGCCATACCGAATCCGCCTCGATCTCGTGCGCGCTCACGTCGAGAAGCGGGAATACAGCAGGTTTCCAGGCCGCGTCGAGCTTCAGAATTTCCTTCCGCGAGGCGAGCCCGTCGACCGCGTCCCAGGGGATGCGTGCTGCATAGATCGATCCCGTGTGTGCGACCGCGCCGTTGATATTGAAGAAGCTCACGCCCCGCTGCTCGAACGACGCTATCTCGGCGCTCGAGAGAACATGGTCGAACTTCACCGTGACCGCGACATTGTCGGCCCGCGCCGCGGCGAGCGCCGGTCTCTGGCCGTCCGCCTCGGCGAGCCCGGTCGCCCTCGCGTGCTGCAGGAATCTCATCGACGTGTTGAGCTTTGCGGGATCCGCAGAGAGGGAACCGACGAGAAGGATGAGGAAGAGGGAAGCGATGAAAGCGGTCCGCATGAACTTCACGATGGCCTCCCTTGTGTCGCCGCCACGCGTAATGAAGTATTTGTTTTCCCAATACCTTTAATTATAATACATTCCGGAGGTCTGCGTAAGATCCAAAAGGAGGGCGTTGATGAAGGTCAACATCATCTTTTACAGCATGTACGGCCATACCTACCGGATGGCGGAGGCGGTCGCCGAGGGAGCCCGCGAGGTCAAGGGTGCCGAGGTTTCGCTGTACCAAGTCCCCGAGACCCTGAGCGCGGACGTCATCGCAAAGATGGGAGCGACCGAGGGGAAGAAGAGCTTCGCGCACGTGGGCTTCGCCGGCACGTCCCAGCTCGCCGAGGTCGACGCCGTCATTTTCGGTACGCCGACCCGCTTCGGGATGATGAGCGCGCAGATGCGCGCGTTTCTCGACATGACCGGGCAGCTCTGGATGAAGGGCGCCTTGGTCGGCAAGGTGGGGAGCGTGTTCACTTCGAGCGCCACGCAGCACGGCGGCCAGGAATCGACGATTCTCAGTTTTCACACGACTCTTCTCCACCACGGGATGGTCATCGTGGGCGTGCCGTACTCGGAGCCGCGGCTCTCCGAGGTCGGCGAGATGAGCGGGGGCTCCCCGTATGGCGCCTCGACGATAGCGGGGCCCGACGGGAGCCGGGTCCCCTCGGAGAACGAGCTCGCGATCGCGCGTTACCAGGGGAAGCATGTGGCGGCGATCGCCGCGAAGCTCGTACGCTGAGCGCGGATTTCGGTTCGAAAGGAAAAGACCCCTCGTTTCGCGAGGGGCCTTTTCACCGCGGGCATGATCGTGAGATGGGCGTTCCGCGCTCTCCGGGCGGTCCGGATCGCTACTTCTTGATCGGGTACGCCGGTCTTTCCGGCAGCCTCGGCGGATTTTCCTTGATCCTCTCCAGTACGGTCTCGATCCCCTTCTCGAGCTGCTGGTCGCGTCCCTTGGCCGCCTCCTCGGGAAGGTTGTCCACCTCGATGTCCGGCTTCACGCCGATTCTCTCGACGTCCCAATCACCCTTGAGATTGAAGAAGCCGAAATCGGGCATCGAGATGAATCCGCCGTCCATGAGGGTGATGCTGCGGCTGTAGCCGACGAGCCCGCCCCACGTCGTCATTCCGATGAGGGGTCCGAGGCCTTGCTCGCGGAAATAGTAGGGGAACGCGTCCCCGCCCGAGCCGGCGTAGCCGTTGATGAGACACACCATGCGTCCGCGGGGCGCCGCCGACGGGCTTACCCAGCTCTTGCCTTCCCTGCGGCTCCAGAGATTCAGAACCTGGCGCGAGAGCCTTTCGATCATAGGAGACGGAAGCTGACCGCCGCTGTTGTAACGGGCGTCGATGATGAGGCCTTCTTTATTGAATTGCGGGTAGAACGCCCGGATGAACTCATTAAAGCCGTTGAGGGAGGTGTTCGGCACGTGGATGTAGCCGACCTTGCCGCCCGTCGCCTCGGCGACCTTCTTTCGGTTGCTCTCGACCCAGTCGTTGTAGCGGAGCCAGTACTCGCTTGCGACCGGCACGACCGTGTATTCCTTCGCGTCTTTGCCGGACGGGTCCTTGGCGACCTTGATCACGACCTGTTTGCCGCTCGTGGTTTCAAAGAGCGCGTAAGGAGAGGTCGGATACATGAGCTCGGCGCCGTTCACCGCGATGAGGTAATCCCCTTCCTTCACGTTGATGCCCGGCTGCACAAGCGGCGCCACGCAGTTCTTGTCCCAGTTGCGGCCGGCGAAAATCTTCGATATCTGGTAGCGCCCCGAGGGTTGATTGACCGCATAGTCGCAGCCGAGGAGGCCGACATTGATCCGGCTGAACGAAGGCTGATCGCCGCCGCCGATGTAGGTGTGTCCAACATTGAGCTCCGCGATGAGCTCGCCGATGATGTAGTTCAGATCCTCCCGGTGCGCCACGCTCTTCACGAGCGGCGCGTAACGGGCCTTCATCGCCTGCCAGTCGACGCCGTGCATGTTGGGATCGTAGAAGAAATCGCGCTGGAGGCGCCACGCCTCGTTGTACTCCTGCGCCCACTCGGTCGCAGGATCGACCTTGACCTCGAGCCCGCCGGTCTCGATCTTGCCGTCGCCGACCTTCTTGCCGGCTCCGGCGTCGACGATCCCGAAGGCCTGCTTCGCGCGGTAGAGTATCTTCTTGCCGTCGGCGGAGAGGTCGTAGCCGTCGATTCCGCTGAGAACCTCTTTCGCCTCGCGCTTCTTCATGTCGAACGTCATGAGCGTTGCCTGCGAGCTTACCTCGCCGTCGTCATCGCCGAAAACGGGCAGCTCGGGTATGCTGACGTAGTAGATGCTGCCCGAGGCAGCGCTCAGGCCGAAGTAGTTCCCCGGCTCGATCGGGAGCGCTACGATACGGTTCTCGAGGCCGTCGAAGTCGATCGTGATGTCCTTCGCCTTGTCGCCGTCCCCTTCCGTCTTATCCTTGTCCTTGTCGGCTTTGTCTTCCTTCTTCTTGTCGTCTTTCTTCTCTTCCGGCTTCACGACCTCTTCCTCGTCGCTCTCGGGGGCGAACGGCGATAGCGTGTCGGCCTGAAGCGTCGCCACGCAGATATCCGAGGCGAGAACGTAGGTGAAGTTGTCCTCGAAGCGGCTGAACTGCGGATACCAGCTCCGGTTCGAATTGAAGTACAAGTACTTTCCGTCGGGGTCGAAAACGGGATTGTAGTCGTCGAAAAACCCGTTCGTGACGCGGTTGATCTTGTTTCCTTCAAGCGAGTACAGGTAGAGCGACCCGAATAGGTTTTCCCCGAGCTTCGCGTAGGCGATCCACTTGCTGTCGGGAGACCAGGAGAAATAGTCGATATCGTTCATGTCGCTCTTGTCGACCTTCTTGATATCCTTCTTGTCGATGTCGACGTAGGAGAGCGTCCAGGTCTGATCCGAGAAGGCGATCTTCTTGCTGTCGGGGGACCAGTAGAGACCCCATGCCCAGCCCTTGTAGCCCTTCGTCACCTGGATCTCTTCCTTTTTTCCCTCGGGATCTCTCAGGCATATCTCGTACTCCCCGGTCTTGTCGGAAAGGTACGCGATCCACTTTCCATCGGGAGACCACGCGGGGGCGCGTTCCCTGATGCCCTGCGTCTTCGTGATGTTGCGCCATTCCCCTTTCTCGGCGGGGATGGTGAAGATGTCGCCGCGCGCTTCGACGACCGCGCGCTTGCCGGTGCGAGATATCGCGAAGTCGCCGATCGAGGTGCCTACCTTTCTGAAGGCCGGCCGCGCGAGCAGGCGATCGCTCGGTATCTCGACTTCGATCTTTTTCGTCTTCTCGGTCTTGAGGTCGAGAACGTAGAGCCAGCCGCCGTTCTCATAGACGATGGCGTCCGGCCCGAGGCTCGGCCATTTCACGTCGAATTCGCCGTGGCTCGTGACCTTGCGGATCTTCTTCGTCGCGAGGTCGAGACAGAAGATGTTCATCGTGCGGTCGCGGTCGGATATGAAGTAGACCGAGTTCTTGTACCACATCGGGAAGCCGTCGAAACCCATAAAGTCGGTGAGGCGCTCGGACTTGTTTTTCTCGAAGTCGTAGAGCCAGACGTCCTGCTGCATGCCGCCCTCGTACCGCTTCCACGTCCTGCTCTCGGTCTCCATCCTGTTATACGCGATTTTCTTCCCGTCGCTTGAGTAGGAGGTGAGCCCGCCCTCGAACAGCGCCAGCACTTCGGGGAATCCGCCCTTCGCGTCGATGAGAAAGAGGCGGTTGTACCGCGGGCCCGGATTCGTTTTGCTCAACATCGGCGAACGGAAAAGCACCTTCTTGCCCGTCGGGTGCCAATCGACCATGATGTCCTGGCTCGGATCGAAGGTGAGCCGCACCGGTTCGCCGCCTCCAGCCGGCATGACGAACAGGTCGGAGTTGCCGTCGTAGCTACCCGTGAACGCGATCTGCTTGCCGTCGGGCGAGAACTTCGCCAGGGTTTCAAAGCCGGCGTGGGTCGTGAGGCGTCTCGCGACGCCGCCGTCGGACGGCACGATCCAGAGGTCGCCTCCATACGTGAATACTATATTGTCCGCGCTTATATCGGGGTAGCGCATGAGGCGCCCCTCGGGAGCCGCCTGCACGGTGCCGGCGGCGAGGATCAAAAGAAGCAGAAAAACGGAAAACCCCCTCGTACCCATCGGTAACTCCTTTCCATGAAAATAGTTGAACGCTCTTGGACCGGTATGACTGCTTGTATGACGGCAGCGTACTTACTAATACCGAAAAGGAGGGTGATTAGTTTCAAGAAAATGCTCAGTCCGGGCATCGCTCGCCGAAAACCCTGAAGCCTCTCAGCCGAGGCTCCCGACCTCTTTTTCCACCTCTTCCAGGATCTCGCACGACCTGACGAGCTCCTTCATGCGCGTGTGATCCGGGTAGAGGGGCCGGTCGATATCGAGAAACGTGACGTAGCGACGGACGACTTCTTTGGCTTTCGCCGAGCCGCGGCCCGGCTTGAACTCCCTGAAATCGAGCGCCTGCGCGGCGGCCATGAACTCGATGCCGAGGACGCCGAAGGCGTTGTCGAGAATCTGGAAGTTCTTGATCGCCGTGTTCATCCCCATCGAGACGAAATCCTCCTGGTCGGCGGCGGCCGGAATCGACTGAATCGAGGCGGGCATCGAAAGGATCCTCTGCTCGACGATCTGCATGTCGGCGGTGTACTGGCTGAGCATGAGCCCCGAGAACATGCCGGCGCCTTTCGTTAGAAAGGCGGGAAGCCCGACGCTCAGCGCAGGGTTCACGAGCCGGTTCATGCGTCGCTCCGACATGACGCTCACCATCGTGACCGCCACGCCGATCATGTCCATCGGGAGACACACGGGAGTGCCCTGGAAGTTGGCGCCGGAGATCGTTAGGTTCTTCTCGGCGAAAAAGATCGGATTGTCGCCGACGCCGTTGAGCTCTATTTCGACCTGCGAGCGCGCCCACGCGACCGCGTCGTGGGCGGCCCCGATAACCTGCGGCGTCGAGCGCATCGAGTAGGCGTCCTGGACCTTGGTCTTCGCCTTTCCCTCGACGACGTCTCCCCCCGCGACGAGCTTCAGGATCGCGTTCGCCGAGCGGACGGCCCCCGGGAAGCCCCTGACCTCGTGGAGGAGCGGCGTGTAGGGCTTCATGTTGGCGATCAGGGCCTCGAGCGTCATCCCCGCGGCGATCTCCGCCTGCTTGAGCCATCGATTCGTGTCGTAGAGCATGAGAGCGCTCATCGCCGTGAGCAGATTCGAGCCGTTGATGGCCGCGAGGCCGTCGCGTGCCTCGAGCCCCGGAACCGGAATGCCGGCGCGCTTCATCGCCTCCGCGCCGTCGAGCAATTCGCCCCGGTAGTACGCCTTGCCCTCGCCCAGGAGCAGGAGCGCGATCTGCGACATGGGGGCGAGGTCCCCCGAGGCGCCGACCGAGCCCTTCTGGCATACGAACGGCGTGAGCTCCCTGTTGAGCATCTCCGCGTACGTTTGGGCGATCACGGGACGGTTCCCCGAGCGCCCCTTCGAGAGGACATTGATGCGCGAAGCCATCGCGCCGCGCACGTACTCGATGGGGGCCGGATCCCCGATGCCCGCCGCGTGGTTGTAGATGAGATACTTCTGAAAATCCTTGATCTGGTCGTCGTTCAGAACGACTTCGGAGAACTCGCCGATGCCGGTATTGACGCCGTACATGATCTCGTGCGCCTTGATCTTCTTCTCGAGCATATCCCGGCAGATTCTCATGCGCTCGATAGCGGCGGGAGCGATCTCCACCTTCTCGCCGCCTCGCGCGATCCGAACGAGCTTCTCGATCGTGAGCCCGGTGCCGTCGAGGATGATAGCCAAAGGGACCTCCCTGATTTCAGTTCAATATGAACGTCATTGAAGCTCTTATAGTACTGCTAGATATGCAATATTTGCCGCCGCCTGTCCATAGAAAACGAGGAATGCTCGCTACAACGCTATGAAATATAACAAATTACATTCTGCCGTGTCGGGGGGATCTTGTATGAGAAGCCGGCTAGCGCGTGGCGTCGAGAGCGGCGCACGTTCCCTCGACGCAGCCGACTTCCGGGGGAAGGACATACATGCAGTCCGAGGCGATGTTGTAACGCCGGTTATAGCCCTTATTGAACGCATTGTATCTGGAGACCCGGTATTTGAGTTCGACGGCGTCGATTGTTGCGGTCGAGTAGATGAGATACTCCCAGACGCCGCCGCACGGTTTGACGCCGAGCCCGATATACCGGCACTCCCCTACGCCGCCGCACGACGGCGTGCCGATGAGCTCGATGATCTCCCTGCGCATCGTATCGAGCACGGCCCTGTCATGCGGCATGGAGCTCAGGTACCCCCACGGGTAGTGCGATCGGTACGCGCAGCGCATTCCTGCCGGAAGGTCGACCAGATCGACGGAAAACTCAAGCCGTTCGTCCCCCGGCTGCACGTACGGCTCGACGATTCTGATCGTGTACCGGCGCGTCTCGAGGTTTCTGATCTCGAATACCAGGTCATAGAGGCACGAGCAGTCGCACATTGACTGCTCCTCATGCTCCACGATCAGGATCGTGTCGTTTCGTATTGCGATGTCGGCGGTAATATCGCCCGGGCAGCAGTTGAAGCCGGCGTTGATGTGTTTCAGGCGCAGGACATTGCCGTTGGAATACCGCCAATCGACGCATGACATGTCCGTGGGCACCTCATACGCCGCGGCGGCGTTCGCCTCGGAATGACAATCCGTGTGGGAGATGAGCACGCCGACCGGCTCCGTCGAGCCGCCGCCGGCGTTCCAGGGGTAGCCGGCGCGATCGACGCAGAAGCGCCCCGAGGGTGTGGTGGACAGATCGACGGTGGAGCGGAGCGGCTCGTCAGCGTCGGTTGTGTACAGCTCGACGAACTTGATCGTATAGGTCCCGGACTCGATATGTTCAAATCGATAGTCGAGGTCATACAGACAGAGGCAATGGCATCCGGGCTGGGCCTCGCGCTCGACGATCGTGATCGTGTCGTTTACGATCGAGATATCGGCGGTGATTTCGCCGGGGCAGCAGTTGAACGCGGCGTTGATGTGTCTCACGATCAGCGTGTCGCCGTCTTTCAGTTCGTATTCGAAGCAATCCTGAACCACGGACGCATCGCTCAAAGCTCCGGAGCGCGTCGATACCTTGCAGTCCGTGCGGCTCATGAGCTGTCCGTCTGGATTCTCGTGTTTGTGGCGGAGTCCGGCGGGGTTATCCGTGTCGCAACCGGGGGTTGTCAGAGAGAGCATGAGCGCGGGGAAACAGAGCGCCGCCGCCATGACCAGAAAACGCCTCCCGCCGCAGATTCCGTGCAGCATCAATTGTCTCCCGCATTTCATGAGCCCGTATGTTAAAGATAATCAGATTTCACGCGGGTGTCAATCCCCGCCCGAGGCATGCTTCGGAGTGTCCCAATCTCTCTTGAGTAGCTCGGGTCGAAATCCGAAGTCTACTTGTATTCGTAGCTGTAGAATACGCTCAAGAGCACTTTCTCTCGATCAAGAGCATAATTCAGATTGGAGAAGGTTTCGAGATCATCGGCGGAGAGCTTCAGCATAATCCCATTATTGGCCAATTCGCCGCTTTGCCACTTCTGAACTATCTCCGTCACATCTATTACTATCTCTTTTTCTCCAAACTCGCTCTTCAGGCTGTAGCTGTTGGCCAGGAAATCCGCGTCATAGTCCCCCCCGGGCTCCTTCCAGCCGTCGCTCCACGAAACCGCCCCCCTGTCCTTCCACTCGGCTGTGACCGGAAACACATCAATCTGCCCCATGTCGGGACCCATTATCTGCGTCTTACAGAGCAGGGTGGCGAAATCCACCCTGGCCTTCGAATTCATGACGTCCGGGGGCAGCTCAAAAAACAGAAGGACCCGGCTGTCGCGCGCATCCGTCGGAGATACGATTGCAGCCACCTTTACCGAGGATAACGTCACCTTCCTGGCATCGGCACCGGCGGCTAGCAGCAGGATTGCTAATACCGAAATACAAAATAGATTTCTGGTTTTCATATTTCCCTCCCTAAAACCCTATCGGAACAGAATCAGTTTCTTTGAGATCGAGCTCTTGCCGACCGTGAGCTTATAGAAGTAGATGCCCGGAGCTACATTCTGCCCCCTCTCGCCCTTCCCGTCCCAATACGCCTGGTATGTGCCGGCCGCCTTCGCCTCATCCACCAAGGTCCGTATCCTCCTGCCGCTCACGTCAAAGATCGCAAGGTTCACACGCTCGCTTTCATTCTCGTAGGGAATGGAATAGGTGATCCTCGTAATACCGGCGCCGACTGAAGGGTTCGGGAAGTTCTGCGCAAGCGAGAGGATCGTGGGCTTCTTGGGAGCGCTCGGAGCCAGATACGGAATCGGGTCCGAATCCAGCCACGGGTAGTAGTCGACGTCACCCAAGAACTTCGCCGGGGATGGTGGTTTCCCGGGCTTCGTTCCCCACCAGCAGTTCTCCGCCTTGATCGTACAACCTGAAGTGCTGTACACGTACAGCGGCTGATTATAGATCGAGTTGTACTGCCCGTGGTTTCGCTCGATATCCCCCAGTATCGGACACGCACCGGAAGCCGCTCTTACCCCGACCGCGTTCTGCTCTATCTTCGAATACTCCACTTCGGGATTGCTCGACGACCCAACGCAGTAGAGGCCGTTGGCCGTGTTCTTCCAGATCTTCGTGTTCGAAATGCCGGCGTTTGATTCTGACAGGTAGATCCCCTGCTGGTCGTTGTCTTCTACGGTACACCAATTAATCGAAGCATTGCTCCCGTAGGTAGCCTTGAGACCGCTTTCGGTGTTGAACTTCATCTGCGTGTTCTCAATGAAGCTCCCGGTCGAAAAGCCCAGCCACATGCCCCGGAAGTCGTTGTTGCACTCACAATCGCTGATGGACATGTTATTGCAGTAGTCGATCATGATCCCACATGAGCCATTGTCATTCATCGTGCAGTCAGAGATCTCGGAGCCGTTCACACCGCTGCCTTCAAGATAGATCCCATGAACCTGACAATTGGATATGTTGCAGTGCGACAGTTCAACGAGTCGGTAAGACTTGATCCCATGATAGGCATCAGAGATATTGCAGTAGGAGAGAGAGGCCGAAGCGGCGTTTCCAATAACCTGCAGACCCGACCAATCGCCGGGCTGGGGACTCTCGGCGAAAGATCTGAATTCAATCGGGTTCGAAGCTGTTCCCTCGGCAATCAGCGTTCCATCTACCAGGAATTCAACCACGGTGGGGTCATTCATGTTTTCATTGTCATCGGGAGCAAAATAGATTGTCGTCCCCGGCTCGATCGTCAGGGTCTTACCCTCATCAATCTTGAGATCCGCCGATACATATGCGAATTTCGTCCATGTCGTGTCGCTTCTGATTCGCCCCCACTGGGTCAGGGAGCGATAGGCGTTTATCCGGCCGGCACCCAGTTTGTGCGTCGTGTAGAATGTATCAGAGATGGCGACGCAGCCTCTCTCCATTTGGTTTTCAATGAAATCTACGTATGCCGCGGGGGAATACTGCGCACCCATGATTTCTTGCATGAGCGATTTGGGATATTGAGATACAAGCAGCCCAGCCAGACCTGACACTTGCGCCGTCGCACCAGAGGTACGCAAATATGTAATCACATAGTCGTGAGGCAATTGGGCACCGGGGAGATTGTACATTGGATAGGGCCACAGTGCGAACCCCGTAGTAACGCATTCGTCTCCTCTCTCGGGGTTAGGGACAAGATAGTCCTCCGCCACTGGTGCACATACATCCACTTTATCGTTGTATTCAGTGTAGGATGCCTTTTTATCAAACCGGTTCGTTCCACTGACACTTATTACGTGATCCAGGGATGCGGGGTACCAGTAATGCCCGGTCGATTTATTTCCCGCGCCTGCAATGACAACCACGCCGTGGTTGTACGCATAATCAACTGCCTGTTGAATTATTGGGGAATTGTAGTTGGCTACGTGGGACGTGTCAATGTAGCCCAAACTCATATTCACCACATCAATTCCGTTGTCAGCCGCGTAGTAGAGCGCTTCCGCTATCCTGGGTATGTTGTCGTTCCCGCCGTTTTCAGGGAATCCTAGCGCTATTTTCCCACTGACCAACCTGCAATTCCACAGCACTCCCGCGATTCCCTCACCGTTGTTTGTCACAGCACCAATGATCCCCGCCATTCCCGTGCCGTGGCATGCCTCAGTAATTGGACACCCTTGGTCCACAGGAAGAGAATCCGGCTCAAGGAAATTGAACCCGTAACGATCGTCCGGATATCCATTCTCGTCGTCGTCATTCTTCAGAAATTGCACTTCCCACATATCGTCATCGAACTGGGGATTCAGACAGCCCGGCCCCCTGAGATTATCATCCCAAGGATCGTTGCCGGGACCCGCAAGCAGCGTATCATCGTCTCCTCCTCCTGGACCCGCAGGCGGATCGTCAATTGCATTAGGACCAAACCCGTAATCGCCATCCGGACCAGCATCGCAAGTACTATCCGGTCCAAACAAGGCTCCGTTCTTATTAAAATCCTTTGTCATGACATCCGGATCATTGAAATGCATGCCACCGTCATTATCGATATCGCCCCGAGTCTTGTCACCTGGCAATCCGTCGCTGCTCATATCACCCGGTATGTCTGCAGGATTCTTCCAGATATTGGCATATAGGTCTTGATGCCATATATCTATTCCAGAATCCATAACCATGACCTTGACTGTAGTATCTCCTCGTTGTATATCCCATGCCTTATTGGCTTGGACATGCTTCAGATACCATTGATCATCCAATTCTGATGTATCACGCAGTGCCCAATATGCATAAGGGGGATTGGTTGGGCAGCCCCATGGTACTCTGGCCGGCGTTGCCCCGCTCTCTATGTCGTCAGGGACCCACCAGTTCGCCGTTGAAGACGCATAGTACCTATCATTCGGCTCCGCGAGGAGTTCCAGGTAGTAGTCCTGCTCGGCATACTGCACTCCAGGCAGGCTTTCGAGATATCGTATTATCTCCCTCTCATTCCCATAGTCTGCGAATGTCAAAACGTACACTGCATTCCCGTGGAGATGGAAAGCTTTATATGCGCGTTGCACCTTGAAGCTGCCCAGTCTGGCATTTGCTTCGCCTGCGCTCTTAAACACGACCTTATTATCCCGCATTGAAAAGAAGTCTGCTTGTCGCGGAGTCTGAGAGACCGATACTATGATCCTGCCTGGAACGGGGCCTCGCTTTATTTCATTCTTATAGAAATCATAGACGTCACGAAAATCGGCCTCCTGAGCCCTCAGCGTTGATACCCACAAAACAGAAGTCGCAAGCACAAGGCAAACTAGAGCAATGCACGGCACCTTTTCCGTTGGAGTCATCTCTTTTCTCCCCCTTTGAACAGAGTCTTGATCTTCCCCCAGGATTCCTGTTCGATTCCAACAGTGCATTTGACGGGATAACGTCCCATCCTGAAGCCTGCGCAGTGCGCAGGGACATGCGATTCCGCACATGGAGAGCTTTCTTGAAGATAGTAGTTGCCGCTGCCCGATATGCCGCAGAACAGAGGATCCTGTGAAATGTTGCCATTAATCCCTGTCTGATCGGTCAGCGTGCCGAAGTAATTCGCCGGATAATTGCCCCAGACATTGTTGCACTCGAACACTATCTGATTCGCCGGCGTTGAGGCCCATACTGCGGGGCCTCCCGTAGTGCTCGATGAATCAAAGGCAATGATGTTGTTCATTATGATCGGATGCGACGGGTTGCCGTCGATCCAAATAGCCGAAGTGCCGTCGCTCGAGCGATTGCAGACGATCGTGTTGTTCTTCACAAGAGGCGAGCAATCCATAATCCCTAAGGCTCCCCCTCCCCACTGCTCATTGCTGCAGATCAGATTCCCGTCAATAGTCGGAGAAATGGCCCCATAGCAGAATATGGCACCACTATTGATGCACCAGTTTCCTGTGATAATGTTGTTCTTGATCAAAAGAGCCGAATTCTCGCAATCTATGCCACCCCCAGCATCAAGGAATCCTCCACTCGCTCCAGTGATCGTAAAGCCGATGATCGAACACGGCTCGCTTATGTCCCGCATAATGACTACATTGACATCGTCAGGGGACCTCTTCAACAATCGAATAGTCGTTACCTCCGGGCCGGCCTCGCTTATGAGATGTATGGCGAATTGAGAGAGACCGATGCGAGGTTCCCAATAATATCCAGGCGATACCAAGATTGTGTCACCCGATTGCGCAAGCACGAGCGCGCCATTGATGGAAGTGGCATCTCCGGTGCCATCTTGCCTCACATGCCAGGTTCGGGAATAAGAGGGGATCGCACCGAGAAGCAATAGGATCGCAAGAAGGATCCCAGCATGAGGTTTTCTAATGAGCATCTCTCTCTCCCTCCCGCAACTATATCGCCCGGCACATATTCTTGTTCTTGGCCATTAGTGAAGTGCGTGGCGCTGCACGTCATCAACTTTGAGATTCACGGGAACTTTCTCGCTCGATCCAATTCCCCTGCCGACCGAGCCGCCGAAGAAACCCTTTTTATATGTATTCTAATCCGGTTCTGCCCCTTTGACAACACTACGGGTGACCTTCCCCACTGCTCGCCAGCAACGATCTGCGATCCGCAGCCACAGAAAAGCCCCCAGAATGAGAGAATTTGGAACGTATGCTTGCCAGAAGCAGGGGGAGGCCAGTATCTAAAGCCCCCGCATCCACTCATCCCGCAGGCAGACCTCGGGGTTCTTGAGGGCGGCTTCGATCTCCGCGAGGAGCCGCTCCTTGTCGCCGAGGAGCGTGCCCGCGAGAGCCAGGTAGTTCGAGGCGTGGTTGCTCCGGAAGATGCACCGGTCCGTTTCGAGCCCGGTGACGAGCTCGCGGAGCTCGACGACGTCGTCGAGGGCCGAGTTGAACTCGAAATCGCTTCCCATGGCGGCCTTGTATTCCTGCTCGCAGGGTCCGAGCATGAGGGTGAGGGCGGAGAGATAGCGAGGCTGTATCTGATTCAGGAGCCGCGCGGTGTTCCGCGCATGCTGCATGCTGAGCTTCTTGCCTCCGATGCCGAGTATGACCGTGATCGAGAGCTTCAGTCCCGCCTCGCTCGCCCGGCGACAGCCCTCGACCATCTCCTCGGGCGCGGCGCCCTTGCGGATCTTGAGGAGAAGCTCGGGGTCGCCCGTCTCGACTCCATAGTAGAGAATCTTGAGCCCTTTTTCGGCCAGGAGCTTCATCTCGGTGACCGGTTTCTTGAGGAGATTGCCCGGCGTCGCGTATGCCGTCACGCGCTGGAGATTCGGGAACGAACGATAGAGGTGCTCCAGCGTGCGCTCGAGGGACTCCGTCGGCAGGACGAACGCGTCGCCGTCGGCGAGGAAGACGCGCCGCACGTGAGGGACGAGAGAGGCGGCCTCGTCGATCTCCGCCTTGAGACGCTCCCACGTCTTCACGTGGAATTTCTTGTCACGGTACATGTAGCAGAAGAGACAGCGATTGTGCGAGCAGCCCTCCGTCGCCTGGAAGATGAGGGAGGAGGCTTCGCTCGGGGGACGGTAGACGGGCTCGTGGTAGTGTGGCATCTCTTTCCCTCAGGTGTTCGATGTGCCCTTCCGGTTGAGCGCGGCGAAATAAACGGCCGCGCAGAGCGCGAGGAACGCGCCGAGGGCGATCACGTTGCCCGCCGGGCCCGTGTTGTTGAAATCGTGGATGATCGTTCTTCCCGACTGAGCCTCGAGCCATTTTATCAGTGAGCTGATGACCCCGATGAGGGCCCCGCCCGCGATGAGACCGCTCGCGATGAGGGTGCCGCGGTCCTGCTGACCTTCGCCCTCCGCGGCCGCGTGATTTGTCCTTCTCACGAGCCACGCGACGAGGGCGCCGATCAGGAGCGGCGCGTTGAGCTCGATCGGGATGTACATCCCGAGGGCGAAGGCGAGCCCCGAGATGCCGAGGAGCTCGACGATCAACGCGATGACGCCGCCCATGCCGTAGAGGAACCAAGGAGCTTCGGCCGAGGACATAAGGCTCTTGATCACGGCTGCCATGGCGTTCGGCTGGGGCGCGGGCAAGGGATTCGGATGCGCCGGTCCCGGCGCGAATCCGTAGACCTTGTCGAGGAGCACGATGACGAGACTCACGACGACGGCGGCGACGGCGGAGCCGGCGATGGTGGCGATCTGGATTTTCCGCGGCGTCGCCCCGAGCCAGTAACCGATCTTGAACTCGGTCACGAGCGTCGCCGTCGTCGAGAGCGCCGTGCAGACGACGCCGCCGATGAGGAGTGCGGCGAGCATCCCGTGCGGACCGGTGAGCCCCGCCCGGATCATGATGATGGAGGCGACGACGAGGGTCATGAGCGTCATGCCGGAGATCGGCGTCACCCCGATCATGGCGACCGCGCGGGCCGAGACGCTCGCGAAGAGAAACGAGATGATCACGGTCACGGCGAGGGCGACGAGGCTCAATCCGGACGCGTTCGCCTCCCCCCTGAGGACCGAGAACCGGAAGTAGACCCAGAGAAGGGCTATGGTGACCACGAAGATCACGGCGACGATCGACATCGAAATATCGCGGTCGGTGCGTTTCGAGGCGGTCTTCCCCGCGTGCGCCCTTCTCGAGACGGCGAGCTCCTTGAGCCCGCTCTTCATCGCCTGGACGATGACGGGGCTCAGCTTCAGGATCCCGATGAGCCCCGCGACAAAGATGGCGCCGATGCCGATATAACGGACGTTTCCGTAGAAAATGTCCTCGGCCGTCGCCGATGCCGCGGCGCCGGCCGCGGCGACGGCCCCCGCGCCCGGCGCGAGGTGCGCGAAGATCGGCACGAGGACGAACCACGAGAGCATCGAGCCCGCGAAGATGATCGCCGTGTAGCGGACACCGATGATGTAGCCGAGCCCGAGAATCGCCGCGCTCGTGTTCGTGCTGAAGACGAGCTTCATCCGGTCGGTGAGGGGGCTCATGAAGCCGACGAGGGAGGTCGTGAAATTCTCGCTCCACAGGCGGAGCGAGATGACGAGGAAGTCGTAGACGCCGCCGCAGATCATGGCGATCGCCAGGAGCCGCGCCTGGGAGCCTCCCCGTTCGCCCGCGACGAGAATCTCGGTCGTCGCCGTGCCCTCGGGGAACGGGAGCTTCCCGTGCATGTCCTCGACGAAGTAGCGCCTGAACGGGATGAGGAAGAGGACGCCGAGCACCGCGCCGAAGAACGCGACGAAGAACAGTTGAAAAAGGCTCGAGAGGTAGTCGATCCCGAGGATGAAGAGCGCGGGGAGCGTGAACACGGCTCCTCCCACGATGATGCCCGAGGTCGCACCGAGCGCCATGATGTTGACGTTCTCGAGGAGCGTGCTCCGGCGGCGGAGGGCGGCCGAGATGCCGACCGCGAGGATCGCTACCGGGATCGCCGTCTCGATCCCCTGGCCGAGCTTGAGCGCGATATAGGCCGCCGACATCGAGAAGAGAATATTGAGCAGGATCCCGATGACGAAGGAACGCACCGTCGCCTCGGGGATCGACTCCGACGCCGGCACGACCGGCACGTAGACCTCGCCCGCCTTCAGCTCCCGGAACGCGTTCTCGCTTAGACTGACCTCTCGTTTTGTTTCCACGATGCTCCTTTCACCCTATTTCTTCGGGAAGGGCGGTGGAACGAGCGAGGGAGGCGGGGTCTCGTTGAGTTTCTGCAGAATGACCTCGATCGCCTTCTCGAGCTGCTGGTCCCTGCCCTTCACGACCTCGGCGGGATCGTTCTCGACGATGATGTGCGGAATAGCGCCGCGATTCTCGACGACCCATTCGCCTTCGAGATTCGCGAATCCCACGTTCGACTGCGTCACCATGCCGCCGTCGGTGAGCGGAATCATGTTCGTAATGCCTATGAGACCGCCCCACGTCGGCGTGCCGACGACGGGCCCGAGACCGAGATCCTTGAAATGCTGCGTGAAGACTTCGCCGTCCGAGCCGGTCCCCTCGTTGCAGAGGACGACGATCGGCCCCGCGTGCACGGCATGCGGGTAGCGCATCGGCCTGAAGTCGCGCGTGACGGTGATGTACTCGAGCCGCCGCTCGAGCTTGTCGATGAGGAACCACGACACGAAGCCGCCGCCGTTGTCGCGCACGTCGATGATGAGGCCGTCGCGGTAGCGTTCGGCGCGGAACGCCTGCTCGAACTGTTCGATTCCGAGCTCGTCCATGTCGGATATATGCATGTAGCCGACGCGCCCGCCCGTCGCCTCGCGGACCTTCCGGTAGTTTTTCTCGACCCATTCGTAGTAGCGGAGCGCGCCCTCGTCATAGAGCGGCTTCAACCGGTACGTGCGCGCGTCCTTCGTGTCCGCGGTCGAGCTCACGGCGATCTCGACCTCCTCGCCGGCCTTGTTCTCCAGGTATTTCAGGTAATTCTCGTCGACCTTCACGTCCCGGCCGTCGATCGAGATAAGGTAATCCCCTTCCTCCACGTCGATGTGCGGCGCTTGGATCGGGTTTCGGTAATCCTCGCTCCAACGCGCGCCCTCGATGATATGCGTGAAGCGGTAGCGTCCGGCCTTCCGGTCCGGCTCGAGGTCCGCGCCGAGGAGCCCGACGTTCACGTGGGAATAGAACGTTCGCGGCGGCCCGCCGCTCCCGATGATGTACTCGTGCGAGGCGGTGAGCTCGCCGATCATCTGTCCGATGATGTAGTTCATGTCGGCCCGCGTCGCGACGGAGGGGATGAGCTCTTTATACTTCTCGTACACCGCATCCCAGTCCCTGCCGTGTATGCGGGGATCGTAGAAGAAGTCGCGGATCTGTCGCCACACGTCGCGGTAGATTTGCGGGTATTCCTCGAATACGTCGATCTTTTGCTCGAGGCCGCCCCATTTGAGGGCGCTGTCCCCGGCCGACGAGGTCGCATCGAGCTTGACGACGCCGGCCGTCATGCCGCTCATATAAGCGGCCTTTTCGCCGTTTCCGGAGAGCGCGTAGTAGCCGATGCCCGTGATCGCGGTCTTGTCCTCCTTCGCCTCGATGTCGAAGGTGTGGAGGGTATAGTAGTCGACGCTCTTCGGATTGAAGAACTCCTCGAGTCCCGGGAAGCCATAGCCCTTTCTCGAGAGGTAGGCGAGGTGTCCCTTATAGGTTGAGAGCATGCGGTACGTGCCAGGCGGAACGGGCACACGGAAGATGCGGTCCTCGATTCCCTCGAGATCGACGACGATCGGCTTTCCGTCTCCGGCTTTCGCCGTGTCGCTCTTCGCCGCGCTCTTCGAATCCTCCTCGTCCCCCGTTTCCTCGAACGGCGGTTTCTCCCCCTTGCGGAGCTGCGCAACCATCACGCACGACATGTCGACGTTTACGTTGTTGTCCATGAACGGATCGAGCGAGGGGGTGAAGTTTCTGAGGGAGAGAAAATAGATGTGCGTTCCCCCGGTGTCGAAGCACGGGCTGTAGCTGTCGTATCGATCGTCGGTGAGCTGGTGGATCTTCCTGCTCTCGAGATTGCAGAGGTAAACGCCGCTGTTGAGGTTCTCGTTCGTTTTCGAATAGACGATCCAGCGGCTGTCGGGGGACCACTGGTAGTCGCTCACCTCCCAGAAGATCTCGTTGTCCTTCTGGTAAGAGCAGCGGTCGATGGTCTCGACCTTCTTCGACGCGACGTCGGCGACGTAGATCGTATAATCCTTGTCGCCGAAAAGAATCTTTTTTCCGTCGGGAGACCAGACGCAGTGGTAATAGTACGTTTTGCTCCCCTTCGTGATCTGCGTCCAGGCGGCGTTCGGCTTCGCCGGGGCGATATAGAGCTCGTATTCCCCCGTGCGGTCGGAGAAGAAGGCGACCGTATCGGTCGTGGGCGAGAGCGCCGGCATGAGCTCGCGCGAATCGAGGGTGCGGGTGAGATTCGCCGCGTTTTCCTTCTCGGTGTCGAGGAGGTAGACGTCTCCGCGTGCCTGGACGACGCATTTCTTGCCGTTTGCGTTGAGCCCGATCTCCTGCAGGTAGCCCCCCGGGCTGATGTAGAGATTGCGCATCTGCCAGCGATCGGACGGGATCTCGATGGAGAGCTTCCCGTCCCTATCCCTCGTGATGTCGTACACGTAGAGGTAACCCCGGCAGCCGTACACGATCTTGTCGCCGCCGATCGACGGGAACTCGACGTCCCAATCCCGGTGCTTCGTGCAGCGCGTCGCCCGAGCGCTCGCGACGTCGTACGCGTAGATGTTCATGCGGGAGTCTTCGCGGTCCGAATTGAAATAGATCCGCGTTCCGTGCCACATGGGGAAGTTGTCGTAGCCGGGCCAGTCGGTGATCTTCTTCCAGAGCGTGCCGTCAACGTCCGCGATGTAGATGTCCTGCTGCATGCCCCCCCGGTAGCCTTTCCAGTTCATGCGATCCGCGTTGAAGCGGTTGAGCGCGACCTGCTTCCCGTCCGGGGAGAACGAGGCGTAGGCGACCTGATCGAGCGGGTACTTCTTCTCGGGGCCTCCCTTGACGGAGACGCCGAAAAGTTCGGGGGCGACCCCGCGCAGCGAAACGAAGAGCACCGAGGCGCCGTCGCTCGTCCAGCCGACCACCCGGTCGTATGCGGGATGGTACGTGAGGCGGGCGGGCTCGCCTCCCTTCGACGGAATAATGTACACGTCGTTGCCCCCGTCGTAGCTCCCCGTGAACGCGATCCATGCGCCGTCGGGGGAGAAGGAGGCGTAGAGCTCGATGCCGGGGTGCGTCGTGAGACGCGCCGCGAGGCCTCCCGCGGCCGGCGCCGACCAGAGATCGTCCTCGTACGTGAATACGACCCGGTCGCCGTGGATATCGGGATTGCGCATGAGGCGTCCCTCGATCGCGCGGGCGTCGCTCGCCGCGAGGCTCAACGCGGCGACGGCGAACATAACGAAGGCGCGGTGTTTCATCGTGGTCCCTTTCTGTGTGTTGATGCGGGCGAAATCAATGGAGGGATATTAATCGAGCGCGCAAGCCATTTCAAGTTGAAAGCCCTGCACGAAGTGCGATAGAGTCCCCGGATAACGCGCATTCTGAATTGTGGGAATTGTTACGACGGGATGGTGAACATGGCACGGAAAGGGCGAAATCTCCTCATCACGCTCTGCGTGATAGTCGGCCTCATTATCGTGGCGGTCGCGGCGGTGCGGCTCCTCCTCACGCGCGAGAAGCTGCTCTCGATCGTCATCCCGCGCGTCGAGAAAACGATCGACGCGAAGGTGTCGATCGAGGACATCGGGATCAGTTTTCCGTTCGGCTTCGGCGTCGACATCGACGGGCTCTCGTTCGAGAAGGTGCTTTCCGATACGAGCACGCTCGCGTTCACGTCGAGGAAAGTGACGGTGCGCGCCTCTCTCATGTCTCTCATCAGGCGGAAGCCCGAGATACAGGCCGCCGACGTGCAGGGGGGCGCGGTGACCATCTCGAACCCCGCGAGGGGGAGCGAGATCCGGCTCCGGGGACTCGATGCGCATGGAAGGATGAGCCCCGCGGGGGAGCGCTTCGCCGTAAACGCCAAGGCGGTCGTCGACTCGGCGCTCGTTTCCATCGTGCGGCCGAACACGCAGCGGGAAACGACGCTCCTCGGGCTCGATGCGGCGTTTTCCATGAGACCGGAGGGAGAGGGCTATGCCGTGGGGGTGAAGGCGCTCGTCGATTCTCTGCTCGTCTCGGTGCCCGCTCATCCCCCTGCGATCGTGCTCGAGAAGGTCGGCCTCGACGGCGCGCTGGAGAGCGACAGGGAGTTCAACCGGCTCGTCATCAAGGACACGAAGGCGAGATGGGAGGATCTCGTCACGGCGAAGATCGAAGGGGAAGTGATCAACATCAAAACGGCGCCGCGCGTGGCCCTGACGATATCGGTGGACGAAAAGCCGCTCGCGCCGGTTCTCGAGAGGGTGAAGGGATTCAAGCTTGACGAGCTCTCGCCCGCGAAGACTCAGCACGCGAAGCCCGCCGCGCCGCGCGTCCCCGTCGAGACGTCCGGCGGGACGTTCGGCGGTACCCTTCTTGTGGAAGGGCTCGCGAGGGAGCCTCTCGCGATGAATCTCTCGTTCGAATGCGGCCTCAAGGGTCTTTCGGTGAAGGCCGGGGATATCGGTTCGATAGAGACATTGAGCGCCGCATTCAAGGGGCAGGGAGTCGCACTCGCGTGGCAGAGCCTTTTCCCGGACAAGGCGAAACCCGTGACTCCGGCCCAGATCGGCATCGCCTGGCAGGCGGTGAAGCTCGACGGAGCGATTGAGATCGCCGGCGGCGATTTCGTGATACAGGGTCAAACGCCGCACGGAAGCGCTTCCGGCGCAGGTTCCGCCGCCGGAGCGCCGCCGCCCGCCGCGCCGCCGGTCCGCATTTCATCGATGAAGGCGAAAGCCGAAATTTCGGGCCCGGACGTCAGGAGAGTCTCCGGCGAATTCAATATCGGCTCGAGCCCCTGCACGTTCAGCGGGTCGTTGATCAATATCATGCCCGCGGCCGCCGAGCTCGCCCTCGTCGCACAGAGCCTTCAGGAGGCGGGCGAGACGCGGCCTCCCGACCTCGGAGTCATTCTTGACAGGATGGTGAATGCTCCCGTCGTGAAGCTCGAGCTTTCGGGGCGCTCGTTCGATGCGCGTCCGTACCAGAAGCCGCTCGCCGGCGGCCCGCAGGGGAAGATCGCCGCGAGCGCGCCGGCCCCCGCGCCCCCGGCTGCGGGTGGCCCCGGCGCCGTTCTCTTCCTGAAGAACACGGCCTTCACGGCGAAGCTCGACTCGATCGTTCTGCGCGAGGCGGTGCTCACGAGACTCGAGGTGAAAGGAGCGATCAGGGACGGCCGGGTCACGATCGACCCCGCGACGTTCGCGTTCGCCGGCGGTAAAGGGGCGGCGGTCGTGAGCAGCGATCTTCGCAAACCGGAACGCGTCGAAACGAAGGTGAATCTCTCCCTTGACGGCGTCGAGGCGGGCGAGGCGCTCGCCCGGCTCACTTCCGCCGCGAGTCTCGTCCAAGGGAAGTTTTCGTTCAAGTCGAATGCGTCGCTCGTGGCGGGCCCCGGTATAGATCCGCTCCTGGCGCTCTCCGCCGCGGGCTCGGGCCTTTCGAGCAAGGGTACCGTGATCTTCGAGAGCTTTATCGAGCCGCTTACGAAGATCCAGGGTTTCGACGTTACGCCGTTCAGGAAATTCGAGTACCGCGAATGGGCGGGAACATTCGTCGTCAAGGACGGCCGCTTCATCACGGATGACTGGAAAATCGATTCGTCGCGGGGCGCCTGGCTGATCAAGGGTTCCTTCGGCTTCGACGGCACGCTCGATTACGCGGTGCACGTCGTCATCCCGCCCGACGTTCAGAAGACCATGAAGGACCTCGACAAATACAAGGGCGCCTTGGATCTCATGAGGGACAAGTCGGGCAGTCTCGTTCTCGATATCAAGGTCGGCGGCACGGCGAAACGTCCGTCCACCTCGCTCGATCTCACGAACGCGAAGAACAAGGTGCAGGACAAGCTGATCGAGGGATTGAAGAAGAAATTCCTGCGGTAAAAAGCAGCGGCCCCTCGGGAGGTGCGGCCTTCACCGCGCGTTCCCGAGGGGCCGAATCCTTTCAAAATCCCGCAGCCGTCGTCCGGGGCGTTACTGGGTCTGGGGGTAGTTGACGGCCGATTCGCGACCGGTCACACTGATGACCGGGAATCCTTCGTCGCACGTAGCGATACCGAGTGATCCGCCCGGGTTGGCGTCGAACTTGAACGACAGGTTCTGCAAATCCTCGAGCAGGAGCAGGTTGAACGACGCAATCATGATCGGCTCGGGACCATACTCCGGCCGGCTGAAGCTCATCGCCATGCCGCCGAAGAGATCGCCGAGCGTCACCGCGACGTAGTTGGGTACGTTCACGTTGACGATCGCGTATTTGGAACCGGCGTCGAGATCCACGTCATCCATATCGGTAAGGCGAAGCTTGAACTCGCATGCCTGCGAGCATTCCGTCTGGCTGCCGTCGAGCATGATGAATACGTAGCATTCGAGCTCCGTCCAGGCGGCCGTACCCGATTGGCACACGCTCGCAGCGCCATCGAAGAAAATGGCGAGAGACGGGTTCGACGGGACGTCGACGTTTATGTCGAACGACTTATCAACCGATTGCGGCGTCGGGGAGCTGTCGGTGACGCGTACCGAAAAGCTGAAATCACCGGTGGCGTTCATGACGCCGGTGATCCTACCTTCGGACGTGAGGACGAGGCCATCCGGGAGCGGATCGCTCCCGTCGGCGAGCGCCCAGGTGTAGGGCGCCGTACCGCCACGGACTCCCATGACGACGTTGTACGGGCTGCACGAGTAGCCGTCCGGAACCGCCGCGGTCGTTATCTCGAACTCCGTGTGCGGCTTCGGAGGCGTTGGGGTCGAATCGTCTGAACATGCAGCAAGCATGGACAGGAGGACGAGCCCCGCAAAAAGCGTGAAAACCTTCCTCATTTCAGAACCTCCCTTTCCTTTCCAAGTTCAAATCCTGTTGTCCCCTCAACGCAGAGTGTTCAGCAAGCTGCATGCCATGACGACTTGCACGGGGAGTAAGCGGCGTAATCTATTTTCTATTAATGGGTTACCTTCAGCCGGAGACTTCCCGCGGGGTGCTATCGTTGAGCGCGCATTCTCAATATGCCACGGATGGGCGGCTTGGGCCTTTGCGCTTCGCATTCAGGCGCCCCATGTCCGGTTGCGCTTGCGTACGGCCGGGAATTCTATTACCATGTGCAGCACACAGGGCTCGGCGTGCGGATCGATATCATCGGAGGGCCGGGGAGCCGTGGCTTCCCGGTCTCGGTACATGCGGGCACGAGGAGCTCATGAACGGAGGTTCGAGATCATGGGTTGGATAGTTCTGATAATCATCGCGGTGCTCCTTTTCGCCGCGATGGGGATTTTCAACAGTCTCGTCGTCCTGAAGAAGCGCTGCGACAACGGTTGGGCGCAAATCGACGTCCAGCTCAAGCGGCGGTACGATCTGATACCGAATCTCGTCGAAACGGTGAAGGGGTATCTCAAGCATGAGCGCGAGGTGCTCGAGAACGTGACGAAGGCTCGCCAGCAGGCGATCGACGTATCGGGCGTCAAGGCGCAGGCGCAGGCGGAGAACGTGCTGACGGGCGCGCTCAGGCAGCTCTTTGCGGTCGCCGAGAGCTATCCCGATCTCAAGGCCAACCAGAACATGCTCGCCCTGCAGGAAGAGCTCGCCTCGACGGAGAACAAGATATCCTTCTCGCGGCAGCACTACAACGACGTCGTTCTCGACTACAACACGCGCATCGCGCAGGTGCCGGCGAACATCTTCGCGACGCTCTTCAATTTCAAGCCGCGCGAATTCTTCGAGATCGCTGATGCGGCCGAGAAGAACGCCCCGAAGGTGAGTTTCACGTGAGGATGAGCGGCCCTCGGGCGGATTCGACGCCGGGGCGGTTTCTCACTGATTCGGGAGAATCGAATGGGTAATCTCTATACGGCGATCTCGGCGAACAAGCGAAACTCCTTCTTCATCACGGTCGCGATCACGGCGTTCTTCATCGTTCTCGGGTATTTCCTCGGAACCTACTGGGGCTCGAGCTACGCGGGCGTCGGTATCGCGTTTCTTCTCGCGCTCGTCATGTCGCTCAGCGCCTACTACGGCGGCGACAAGATGGTGCTCGCGGCGAGCCGCGCAAAGCGCATCGAGAAGAAGGATTACCCGCAGCTTTTCAACGTTATCGAGGAGCTCTCGATAGCCGGAGGGCTTCCGCTGCCGGCCGTCTACGTCATCGACGATACGGCGCCGAACGCGTTCGCGACGGGGCGCGACCCGAAGCATGCCTCCGTCGCCATCACGACGGGGCTCATGCAGAAGCTCAACCGCGACGAGCTCCAGGGCGTCATGGCGCACGAGCTCTCGCACGTCGGGAACCGGGACATTCTCTACGCGACCATGGTGGGGGTTCTCGTGGGCTCGATTGCGATGATGAGCGATTTCTTCCTGCGAAGCTTCTTCTGGGGGGGCGGCAGACGCCGGCGGAGCGACGGCGAGGGAGGTGTGGCGGGCGCCATACTTGTCATCGTGGCGATCGTGCTCGCGATCCTCGCCCCGATCTGCGCGAAGCTGCTCCAGCTCGCCGTCTCGCGGCAGCGCGAATACCTGGCCGACGCCTCGGCCGCGAAGCTCACGCGCTATCCCGAGGGGCTCGCCTCGGCGCTCGAGAAGATCTCCGGGGACCGAGAGGTGCTCGAGGTGGCGAACCGCGCCACGCAGCACCTCTTCATCGTGAACCCGATAAAGCCGTTCGAGAAGCGAGCGAGCAATCTTTTCAGCACGCACCCGCCGATCCAGGATCGCATCGCGCGGCTCAGGGGGATGCGGTAGGGCGCGCGCGGCGCACGGTGAACATGCAGGACCGCTCGTCCGGGGCGGCCCTTTCAATCAAGCGACGAGAAGCCTCCCGCGATCCATGATCGTCACGCCGTCGAGCTCGACCGTGGGGCTTTTCACGATCCCGTCGAGGTGCACGGGCACGTCGACGGTGCCCCCCATCGACATGTTGTTGCCGAGGGCGATGTGGATCGTTCCCATGACCTTCTCATCCTCGAGAATGGAACCGGTGATTCGGGCGGCGTCGTTCGTCCCGATACCGAACTCGGCTACGTTGAACGCCTTCCTGCCGAGAGGCTCGATCTTCTCGCGGAGCGCCGCGGCGCCGGCTCCACCCGAGATCTCGACGGCGGAGCCACCTTTGACCCTGATCGTGATCGGCTCCTTGCCGGCGAGGGAGCCGATGCCGGACATCGAGCCGTCGACGACGAAAACGCCTTCCGATGCGCCCTCGACCGGCATCAGGTAGGCTTCACCGGAGGGGAGATTACCGAAGCCCCCCGGTTCGTGGATGAGCCCCGTCGAGGCGATGGCCTTGATGCCCTCGATCGGGAGCGTGATGTCCGTGCCGGTCTGCGTCGTCACGTGTATGAGCTTTCCCGCGGTGAGCATTTCCGTCGCGCGCTTCGTTCGTTCGGCGATTGCGTAGTAATCGGCATTGAGGCAGCGGATCATCGTCTCGCGGAGAATCCCCGGCATCGTCGCGACGCGCGCGCCCGCGCGGCACGCCTCGCGCCGCGCCGCCGTATGGGTGAGCGACCGCGAAGTCGGCGCCACGACGACCTTCGCGTGCATCATGGCGCTCGAAACCGACTCGGGCGGTTCTTCGCCGTCGCGGCTTCTGACCTCCATTTCAATGAAAACGGGATCGTTTCCGAGCTCGAGGGCCGCCGCGCGCAGCGCCGCGCCGATCTCACGGAGCTCGGTGTCGGTCACGATGAGGAGCGATTCGCCTTTTTGCAGCTTGAGGCAATCCCTGAGGGCGATGGTCGATGCCTTGAGTAATTCCCGGTCCACGGTTCCTCCTTTATTGTTTGTCAAAGTCCTCCGGCGGGCTCGCCGTAACCGAGACCGTCGCGCCGGTTTCGGGGTGTTGAAACTGCAGCTTCCAGGAGTGGAGGAGCAGCCTGCCGCCGGAGCTCGACGCCGCCCCGTACTCCTTGTCCCCCACGATCGGATGCCCGATTGCAGCGAGGTGGGCGCGGATCTGATGCGTGCGCCCCGTGCGTATCGACACCTCGAGCATCGCCCGATCGCCGCGGAGCGCTCTCGCGAGCGAATAGCTCGTGTATGCTTCCTTTCCTTCAGGCCCCGGGCCCGAATGCGAGCGTGTGCCCTTGTGCGTGACGAGCGGAGTCGAGATCTCCCCCGTTTTTTCGGATGGGACCCCTTCGACAATGGCGAGGTAGATCTTCCGCACCTCGCCGTGCGAGATGGATTTGCTCAGCGCCCGGGCGGCGACGCGCGTCTTGGCGATGATGAGGGCTCCGCTCGTCTGCCGGTCGAGGCGGTGCACCGGCGTGTAGGGGAACTCCGCCTCGCCAAGGGCTCCCGCTTTTTTCTGCCGGTACTCTTTCAGCAGATCGAGAAGGGAGCCTTTCTCCTTGCGGTTTCCCGGCTGAACGACGAGCCCTGACGGCTTGTCGATGATGATGAAAGAATCATCTTCGTAGATCACCGGGATATCCGCGCCGACGCGGTCCGTGTTCCGCGCCCTCGGGGGCGCGCTCTGCCTCGACCGTCCGTTTTCCTCGGCTTCGGCGATGTCGACCGCGACGACGTCTCCCGCCTTCAAGCGCGTGTTGCCGCTCGCCTTTACGCCGTTGAGAAAGATGAGTCCCTTGCGCAGGAGAATCTGCGTCACGCCGAACGGCGTGCCGGGAAAGGAAGCCCGGATGAACCGGTCGAGCCTCGATCCCTGCCATTCTCCCGATATCCTGAAACGTTTCATCGTTCGATCTTCTCCATGCGCATGAGCTTCGGTTTTTCGCCCGTGTACGATATGTAGAGGCAAGGCGCGCAGCGCCGGGCCTCGTCCGGGCCCCCCGTTACCTCGAACGCCTTCCAAAGCGGCCGCTCGAGTGCGATCGCGTCGGCGAGATAGGGAAACGCGAGCGGCGAGCCCTCGACGGCGAGCGTCGTGATGCCGGGAAAGGCGCCGCTTTCCTCGACGATCGCCGTGACGACCTCGCGGTACATCCGCGTGAAGTCGTCCCATTTTCGCTCGAGCCGGACGTCCCTGACTATGTAACCGGCGCACAGCACCGCTATAATCGCGATCGCCGCGCCCTGTCGCAGGCGTGACCGTTCCTTCCAGATCATCGAGACGAGGAGCGCGATGATCAATACGGTGCCGACGGACGACAGATAGTAATAGCGGTTCTGACTTATGGACGCCGTCGAGAAGAAACGGTACCGGAAAAAGGATACCGGCACGAGCGCGAGGAGCGCCCAGCCGACGGCAAGGTTCATTGCGTACGATTTGCGCGTGGCATAGCCGGCCAGGATGAGAAGACCGGCGACCGGAGCCGCGAGGATCTCGGGGCTCAGGGCGCTCGTCGATTCGGGGATGTACGTTCCCTGCCGGTAGAACAGCGAAAAGAGCGGCCATGGGTAGAGCTGGTCGAGGAAGCCGCCGGCCTCGTTTCGCAGCGCATGCCCCCCGGGGCCCCAGTTCTCCCGGAGGTAGCCCCCCATGAGCGCTTGCCGGAAGAGGAGGTACGCGGCCGATACGATGATGAATGAAACGAGGGCGGCGGCGCCGATTTTTCGCGGACCGGTATCTTTTCCCTTCAAACTGAACAGGAGGACAATGATGAACAGTCCCGCGATCGCCTCCTCCTTCGATGCGAGCGCGAGGACATAGAGGGCGCTCGCCGCGGCTGCGCGAATGCCGGGCGAGCCGCCGTCGGCGAGCGCAACGTTGATCGATGCGAGGAGAAAGAACGTCGAGAGGAGCGTGGTCCGTGCGCTTATCCAGAGAATGGCCGCCGCATGGACGCTCGAGACGGCGAAGAGCGCCGCCGCGACCGCGGCGATCCACATGCTCCCGAGGAGCCGCAGGGTCAGGTGGAATACGAGCAGCGTGCAGAGAAAATGCAGGATGAGGTTGAAGGCGTAATGCATCGCGGTGTTTCCGGGAGAGGCCCGCTCAAGCATCCAGAATGAGAGATTCACGAGGGGCCGGAAGAACTCCACGACCTGGAAGGTGAGGATGTTGCCCGGCGCCATGTCGAGCCGCGCCGCCTTGAGCCACGAGAAGTCGTCGTTGAAGAGCCAGTTGTCGAGGATGCCGCGGTAGGAGGCGAAGCAGAGGAACAGGAGGACGATATAGATAGTGCGCCTCGGCACGGCATCCGCCGCCGGGACCCTGCACGCGTTACGGCTTGTTTCGGGCACGTAAATTCCTCCTCGATCCGCCGTTACTCTAAGGGCTCATTTTTCCCTAAAACAAGCATTATTTATCGTTGAGATATTCGGGAAGAGTCATTATCATGTGCCCGTACTTCTCGTAAAGAGCAACCCGGTTCGATATTCCGCACAATTGGAGGTACAACGTGAGCGGGCTTTTCGGAATCGTTTCCAGGAATGAGTGTTCCGATATTCTTTTCTACGGAACCGATTACCACTCTCACCTGGGGACGCAGTTCGGCGGTGTCGCCGTGTTCGGGGATGATTTCGCCCGCCAGATCCACAACATCGGACAGAGCCAGTTCAAATCGAAGTTCTTCGAGGACCGTGTGCGGCTGCGCGGCAACAAGGGCATCGGCGTGATCAGCGCGCTCGACGAGCAGCCGATCTACCTGAAATCAAGATTCGGCCCCTTCTGCATCGCGACGGACGGTTATATCGACAATGCGCAGGAGCTGGTCGATGGCCTGCTCGCCGAGGGGGTCTCGTTCAGCGAGGTCGGCGGCAACGGCATCGTCAACCTGACCGAGCTCGTCGCGAAGCTCATCACGCGCGGGGAGAGCCTCATAAACGGCATCGAGCACATGTTCGAGTCGATCGACGGCTCGTGCTCGCTGCTCATTCTCAGCGCCGACGGAGTCTACGCGGCGCGCGACCGAATGGGCTATTCGTCGCTCGCCATCGGCCGGAGCGGGGAGGCATGGGCGGTCGCCTCGGAGACGAGCGCATTTCCGAACCTCGGATTCACCGTCGACAAATTCCTCGAGCCGGGCGAAATCGTTCTCATCGATGAGAACGGCCTTCAACGGCGGCGCGCAGGCGGGGAGACGAACAACATCTGCGCATTCCTCTGGATCTACACCGGATTTCCGACGTCGAGCTACGAGGGGATCAACGTCGAGACGGTGCGCGAGCGCTGCGGGCAGTGTCTTGCACGGCGTGACTCGGACATCGAAGTGGATGTCGTCGCGGGAATCCCCGATTCGGGGATCGGCCATGCGATCGGTTATTCGATGGAGTCGGGGAAGCCCTTCCGGCGGCCGCTCGTCAAGTACACGCCGGGGTACGGGCGAAGCTATACGCCCCCTTCGCAGGAAACGCGCGACCTTGTCGCGAAAATGAAGCTCATCCCGAATGCGGAGATCATCAGGGGCAACCGCATCGTGATATGCGAAGACTCGATCGTCCGCGGCACGCAGCTCAAGAACTTCACCGTGAAGAAGCTCTGGGAAGCCGGCGCCCGCGAGGTGCACGTGCGTCCGGCGTGCCCGCCGCTCATGTTCCCGTGCCGCTTCAATTTCTCGACGCGAAGCATCGCGGAGCTCGCCGCGCGCCGCGCGATCCGCGCGCTCGAGGGGCACGATCTGCCGGACGTTTCGGAGTATACCGACGCACGGTCGGACAGGTACGGAAGGATGGTGGAATGGATCGCCCGAGACCTCGAGGTGACGACGCTCAGGTACCAGACGCTCGAGGACATGATCGGAGCGATCGGGCTGCCGAAGGAGAAGCTCTGCACATTCTGCTGGACGGGTGAATACCCGGCGCCGTGGAAGCGGGAAGAAAGCTCCGCGGAGACCCGGCGGGTGCGCGGAGAGCGGGAAGCGGTCGGAGCAGAAAGGTAGCGGTATGGCGGTACGCGAAATTGTCTTTCTTGGAAATCCCAAGCTCTACGAGGAATCGAGCAAGGTCAAGCACGAGGAACTCGAGGAGCTCAGGCCCGTGTTCGAGGATCTGGGAGACACGCTCATGGAGTTCCGCGATGAATACGGATGGGGACGCGCGATCGCGGCGCCCCAGATCGGCGTCATGAAGCGGATCGTTTACATGCACGTCAACCAGCCGGTCATTCTCATCAATCCCGTCATCAAGCTCCGGCACCGCCGAAAGGTGCTCGTCTGGGACGATTGCATGAGCTGCCCCGACCTTCTCGTGAAGGTCAAGCGATACCGCCGCTGCACGGTCGAGTACCGGGACGCCAACTGGAACAAACGGAGCATGAACCTCGAAGGAAAGCTCGCCACGCTCATGCAGCACGAGGTTGATCATCTCAGGGGAGTCCTCATCACCCAGCGGGCCCTTACGGACAAAAGCTTCGCCTTGAGAAGCGAGCGGGCGTACCTGAAGTAGCTGCGGGGAATTTCAATGCTGAGACCGGGCGCCGCGGGCACCGGCGAGTCGTTCGCCAGTCATTCTATCCCTGTCAGGAGAACTCCGGTTCCTCGGTTCAGCGGCGACGGCGGAGTGGATGACCCAGACGTTCGAAAGCGTGCCTGCGGTCGTCGAAATCGGGGCGCCGACCGCGGTGATGTCGCCGTGGCGGGTCTTGCCCCCGCGACATCGCGCGTAACGTCCCGCGTAACGGTTATCCCTTGACAGAACTACTTTGGATTTCTATCGTTCGGGAAGAGAGACTCACCCCAAGGACAGAGCAGGAGCACAGGATCTGTCGTTTTCCCCTCGGTATCACGAGCACTCCGTCCGGAGGTGAGTCGATGAATCGACCGGCACGGATTCTCGCGGTTGCGGTTCTCTCGCTTCCGCTCTTTCCCGCCCCCCGCGCGATCGCGCGGGATGACAAAGCCGCCGTATGGGCGGAAAAGATGAAAGACCTCGACCAACGGGTCTGGGTGCTCGACGGCAGTCCGGTGCACAACGTCGGGAATCTCCAGATGCACGTGTGCAACTGGGGCTGCTTCGGCTCGTACCCGGGTTTCAATCAACCGATCTCCGAAGCCCCCTCGGCGCAGTGGCCGGCGAACTCGGGGGTCGAATACCTGTACATCGCCGGTCTGTGGGTCGGCGCAAAGAAGGGCGGCGTTCCAGTCGTCTCGACTGCACCCAGCCTCGAATTCCAACCCGATCCGACGGATCCGGTCGTCAAGATCTACCGTTCGTTCGAAGGCGCCCCGGGAGGCGCGCGCTACCCGGGCCTCCCGGACGACGACAAGGACGGCCGTATTGACGAGGACTGGCTCAACGGCGTCGACGACGACGGTGACGGGAAGATCGACGAGGATTTCGCCGCGGTCAGCAAGCAGATGTTTGCGTGCTGGTTCACCGACGACCAGCCGAACGCCATACTGCGGAATCCGGAACATACCCCGCTTCATCTCAAGGTTCGCCAGGAGAGCTACCAGTGGGAAGAGAAGCAGGTCTACAATTTCGTCGGCGTCGAGTACATAATCAAGAATACCGGCGTCGAAAGCATCGAGGATATCTACATCGGCATCTACGCGGACGGCGACGTCGGCCCGAGGACGCGCGAGGAGTACTGGCTCGATGATGGGACGGGGCTCTACGAAGACATCGTATGCGCGCAGAAGGGAGAGCGCACCGTTCCGGTCCGCATCAGCGCCGCCTACTTCTACGACATCGACGGTGGCGAGGGGAAGACCTTGGGGTACTTCGCCGTCCTCTTCCTGGGGCACGATACGGATCCCCTCGGCGAAACGGCCCCCAAGAAGGTCGGCATCACCTCCTACCAGAACTTTTCGGGAGAGCAGCCGTACGAGAACGGCGGCGATCCGACCAACGATTTCCAGCGCTATGAGCTCCTGAGCAAGACGACGAGGGATCGCATCCAGACAACGCCGAGAGACTACCGTATGCTCATGGCGACCGGGCCCTTCAAGGAGCTTGCGCCCGACAGCACAATCGTTCTGCAGGTGGCCTTCGCATGCGGGGAGGGGCTCGAGGGGATGCTGCAGAGCGCGGCGAGCGCGGCGCTCACCTATGCGGGCGGCTGGTTCGACATAGATGGAAATCCCCTCACCGGCGTCGATGGGCGCGAGACGCCGGTTCCCGGCCCCGTGACCGCCATCATCCCCGATTC
>Ga0315289_10000258_pt1 | contig 85067 bp, 56 predicted proteins | sample YL17G11_40_MG_FD_203452 | JGI IMG/M metagenome (GOLD analysis project Ga0315289, IMG submission 203452) | Sediment microbial communities from Yellowstone Lake, YNP, Wyoming, USA - YL17G11_40 | ecosystem: Environmental > Aquatic > Freshwater > Lake > Sediment | place: USA: Wyoming | collected...
CTGAACCGACTTGAAAAGATAAAAAGGAAAGAAGGACGAGGGAGCGGGTTCCCCGGAGGTTTTTCCGGTTTTTTTTTTTTTTTTTTTTTGCAGAAGAGGGTCGTCGAAAAAGAGGTCAAGTTTTTTCCCATTCTTTTCCGCCGTTGTCGATCGAGCGAGACTTAAACAGAGCCATCGCCCGCCTCTCTTTCCTCTGCTGTGATTTCCCTCTTCTGACCTTCCCGCTGTTTCAACTGCTTGCTGTCACCGAGCTGGTGGCACGAGGCTGAGAGAAAGCGAGAGGAGAAGGCAGCAGAAAGAAGGGAGAGAGAGAAGAGAGCAAGAGAGAATGTCGGACGCAGCGGCGGCGATGACAGCGATGGCCAGCCCTCCTTCTGCCAACCCCCCTGCCGCAGCTCCCGCCGCAGCTCCCGCCGCAGCTCCTCCCGCTCAACAGCGAGCACCGCTCCTCTTCCGCGCCTACGACGTCGTGGAACGTGTTCAGAAGCCAGGGAAGCTCGGTAAGAGAGAGAGGGAAGTGTTTTGATGGCTGGAGCGGATGAAGAGGAAGAAGAAGCAAGAAGAAGCAACAAAAACGCAACGACTAACGGGCGCTCACGAAAAATCATCTCCCCAAGAAACAAATTCTCCCTCCCAGGCCTCGTCTGGCGCGTCGCGGGCGAGTCCGAGTCCGAGTTCGACGACGAAGACGAGGAAGACGACTACAGCGACGAAGACGGGGAGTTTTCGGACTCGGACGACTACTACTTTACGAGCGACGACGACGACGAGGAGGAGGACGACGACGACGAGGGAGCAACGGAGGAGGAAGGCGAGGGCGCCCGCGGCGCTCGCTCTCCGCAGCAGCAGCAGGCCCCGCAGCAGCCGGCTGCCGCCGGGGGGCCCCACGCCGCCGCGAACCATCACCACCACCACCACCACCAGCAGCACGGCAGCAGGCGCGGCGCCAGGCTCTTGGCGGACGACACCGCCGAGGTCGCGTGGCTGCCGTGGAGGGCGCCGCGGAGTGGCGTCGACGGCGGGGAAGAGGAGGGGGAGGAAGAGGAGCGCGCCGCGGCCGCGGCCGTCGCCGCGGCTCTGCTGCCGGGCGGTGGCGAAGGAGCAGACGGCAGCAGCGGCAGCGGCAGCAGCAGGGCCGCGCTCCCGGCGGCCCTCGGGCGCTACGCTGCCGGCCTCGGCCTCGGCGGAGGAGGAGCGGCAGGCGGCACCGGGACCGGCGACGGAGGAGCCCCCTCGCTCCAGCCCGACGAGCCGACCGTCGAGCGCCTCGGCGAGCTCCGCGTCGTCGACCGCGGGCTCATCGCTGGCGACGTCGTCGCGCGCGCGCGCGACCCGCTGGGCATGACGGGCGTCGTGCTGCGCGTCGAGCGGCACGTCGACGTCGAGGTGTCGCGGACGACGCTGATCCCCGCAACGCCGTCGCCCCAGGCCGCCGCGCGCGCCGTGGCCGCCTCCTCCGCCGCCGCCGCCGCCGCCGTCGCCGCCGCGGCGAAGAGGGACGCCAGGATCGTGAAGGCGGTCTCGACGTCGCTGCTGGGCCCTGTCCTGCGCTTCTGCCCCGACCAGCACGTTATCCACCGCGAGCGGGGCTGGCTCGGCAGGGTCGCGCACGTCGACGAGGTCGTGACTCTGCGCTTCGCCGACGGCGTGTGCGCCGAGGTGCGGCCGCGCGAGCCGGGGGGCAGGCCGCTCGACGACGCCGGGGTGCTGCTACCGACGACGAGGGCCGACGCCGCGCTGAGCGACGGGCACCGCTGCCCCTTCTACCCGGGGCAGGTGGTCGACGCGCGGTCCGCCGCGGCGCTGCGGTCCGAGGCGAGGCTGAAGATCATCCCGCTGCCCGGGAGCGCGGGCGGCGGCGGGGGGGGCGGGGGGAGGGGAGGGGCGGGGGCGCAGCAGCAGCAGCGCCAGCAGGTCAGGGCGCTGCGCGCGACAGTCCTGAGCGTCGAGGCCGACGAGCTCGAGGTCGACTGGATCGCGCCGCTCCCGGCGATGACGCAGGCTCCTGCTTCTCCGCCTCGCGCGAGCAGCGACGAAGGCGACGGAGACGGAAACGGAATCGAAGGAGAAGCAGAGGCAGAAGAAGGAGGAGGAGAGGCTCGAGGAGGAGGAGGTGCCCGCGGCCTGCTCGCGCGGCTCGTCGGCAGCGTCCGCGGGAGCGGCAACGGCACCGCCCGCGGCGGCGGCGACCCTGACGACGGCGGCGACGGCGACGACGACGGCTTTGACAGCAGCTCTGGCCTCCCCCGCTCGATGCGCCTCCCCCCCGACGTCGTCCGCCCGCGCCATTGCGAGCCCGTCGACCGGCACTTCTTCGACCCGGCCTACTGGCACCTCGGCACCCGCGGGCTCTGGCTCGGGGAGTGGGAGGAGGAAGAGGGAGGAGGTTTGGCGCAGAAGAAGAGGAAGAAGAAGAAAAAGGGGAGGAGCGCCAAGAAGGGGGAGGGGCGGGAGGAGGGTGGGGGAGTGACTCCCGCCGAAGCGGGAGCGGAAGCTGCTGCTCCTGCTGCGAGCGACGCAGCAGAAGAATCCCCCGTTGCTGCTGCGGGAGGGGGGCTCGGCTTCGTCGCCGCGGTGAGGTCCGCAGTGGCGTCGCTGCTGCCCTCTGCCGGGGCGACGGAGGCGGCAGAAGCGGGAGCGGCAGCGGCGGCGGCAGCAGAGCTCTCTTCTGCTCCCGTTCCCGCGGCCGCCGTCGAGGCTCCCTCAGCCGCAGCGGCGGCAGCAGGAGCGGCACCGGCGACGCAACAGGCGCAACAGCAGCAGCAGCAGACGCCGCGCCGCGCCTCGGCGGGCCGATCCGGCCGCCGGGCGAGGGCCGCGGGGCCGGGTGCCCGCTCCTCCTCCGCCGCCGCCGCCGCCGCCCCTGCCGCCGCCGGCGCCGCCGCCTCCCGCGCCGCTGCGAGGAGCGCCCTCCCGTCGCTCCCTCCCACCGCGCTGGTGGTCTGCACGGAGACCAGGGCCGTCGTCGCGTGGCAGGACGGGACGGTCTCCGACGAGAGGGTCGGCGGGGACGGAAGTGGCACCGGCGGGGACGGCGCCGGCGGCGCAACCGATGGCGGCGACCGCGGCACCATCCCCGCCTCGCGCCTCCTCCCCATCACCCACCTCGACGACCACGACTTCTGGCCCGACGACTTCGTCATCGAGCGCCTCGACGACGACGACGACGACGACGACGACGACGGGAGCGACGGCGGCGACGACGGGGGAGGGGAACGAGGGCAACGGGAGGGAGGCGGGAAGAGGAGGGCGCGGCGCGCCCCGCGCTCGGGCGTCGTGCTCTCGTCGGACCCCAAGGCCAGGACGGCCAGGGTCGTCTTCTGGCCCGCGGCCCCCTCCCCCGCGGCGCCTCTCCCGCCCCGCCCGCTGCCGCTGCCCGCCGTCTCCGACGAGGACGCCGCCGCTCGCGCCGAGACGGTGCCGGTCTACTCGATAAGGCCGCACCGCGACTTCGCGTTCGCCAACGGCGACGTCGTCGTGAGGCTTGGGGCCTCGGGCGCGGCGGCCGCGGTTGCCGCCGCCGCCGCCGCGTCGGCCGCAATGCAGGAGGGGACGAGGGCGAGGGGGGCCGCCATCCGAGTCGACATCGACGTCGGCGACGAAGGAGAGGTCGGCGGCGAGGGAGGAGGAGACGGCGAGGCAGAGGAGGACGGGGGCGCGGCCGCCGCCGCCGCCGCGGCGGCACCGGCGACAACGGCAGCGACCCCTCCTCTTCCGCTCTCCTCCCCTCCCCTGGGCTCCATCGGCGAGGTCGTCGGCCTTCGCCGGGGGCGCGTGCGCGTCTCCTGGGTGAGAGTCGGCGGCGTCATCGTCGGCGGGGGTGCGGGGAGGAGCGCTCCTCCCTCTTCGTCCTCTTCGTCTTTCCCGTGCCCCTTCGAGACGCTTGAGCCGCCCAACGAGCTCTTCGTGCTCTCCCGCGACGACGACGACGACGGCGGCGACGACGACGGAGACGACGGGGGCGTCGACTCTGAGAACGATCGCCATTACGTCGACGACGAGGAGGTCGGCGGGGCGCCGCCAGGCGCGGCGGCTGCGGCGGCAGCGGGAGGAGAGGTGAGCAGCGAGAGCGACGAAGAAGAAGAAGAGGAGGAGGAGGAGGAGGAGGAGGCTGCTGCTGCTGCCGCCGTTCCTGCTGCTGCTGCTGTCGCCGTTCCTGTCGCTGCTCCCGCTGCCGGGAAAGAGCAGCCGGAAGCGGGCGGGGGCGACCCCCTCCCGCCCCCGTCCTCCTTCCCGCGCTTCGAGGTCCTCGAGGGCGAACCGCCGGCCGACCACGCCTTTCTCCGCGACGGCCTCTCGACCGCCCAAGAGAGCGCTTCGTCCGCTCCCCCGCCGCCTCGGAAGTGGTCCAAGGCAGTGCTCAAGGAGTGGGAGAGGCTCCGCGCCGGGCTGGAGGAGGAGGGACAAGGAGCGGGAGAGAAGAAGGAGGGGGAAGGAGAGGGGGACGCGAGGAAGCGGCGCAGGACCGACGACGCCGACGGCGGCGACGCCGGCGGCGGCGACGAAAAGGCTTCCTCGCTTCCTCCCCCCTCTCCTTCTTCCGCTCCGACGATCTGGGTCCGCGCCTGGGAATCCCGCCTCGACCTCCTCCGCTGCGCCATCGCCGGCCCCCCCGGGACCCCCTACCACGACCACCTCTTCCTGTTTGACCTGTGCCTCCCGCGCGACTACCCGAGCTCGCCGCCCAAGGTCCAGTACCACGCCTTCGGGCTCCGCGTCAACCCGAACCTCTACGACACGGGCAAGGTCTGCCTGAGCCTGCTCGGCACCTGGGCCGGCAGGCAGGGCTCGTCCGAGGTCTGGAGCCCCGAGCGGTCGACGCTGCTGCAGGTGCTGGTCTCGATCCAGGGCCTCGTGCTGGTCCGGGAGCCCTACTTCAACGAGGCCGGGTACGAGCGGCGCGTCGGCTCCGCCGAGGGCGCCAAGGGGTCGAGGCTCTACTCGGAGAGCGCGTTCCTGCTGTCGTGCCGGTCCGCGCTGCGGCTGGTCAGGAGGCCGCCCGCGGCTTTCGGGGCGCTGGTGCGCTCGTTCTACGGGCACCACAAGGGGAGGCTGTTCGAGAGCTGCGGCGCGTACCTGAGGAACGAGGTCGCGGTCGGCGGCGAGGAGGAGAGGGAGGGAGCAGCAGAGGCGAAGAAGGGAGGAGGAGGAGACGGAGCGAGTGGGAGTGCGGCGGCGACGACGACGACAAACGCGGGCAGCAACGAAGGAGGGGAAGAGGAAGAAGACAAGACCTCCCAGGGCTTCCGCCTCGCGCTGGAGCAGCTGCTTCCCCGCCTCAGGGCCGGGCTCGACTCGATCGAGTGAGAAAATGATGAGCTCAGAAGAAGAATTCAGGGGGAGGGGGGGCGGGAGAGGGGGGGAAGCATTTTTCAGAGAGCAATTTTTTTCCCTACAGGTTTCGGAGTTTTGATTGAAATTTAAATAAAAAAAGCAGAAAACTTTTTCGCCCTCCTCCGTCTTCTTTTACAAAACCAGTTCCACTGTCACGCGCACGTCCGTCAGCGGCAGTGAAGGGAAGGTGTCCTCCGCCGGGGCGGGCCCGCCGTCGTTGAGGTCGCTGCTGCTGCTGCCGTCGCCGTGGAAGCTCCCGCCGCCTCCGCCGCCGTTATTCCACCCGCCCTCGCCGCCCCCAGAGGCGTTTGGCGCCGCCGCGGCAGCGGCGAAGGCGTCGCACGGCCACGCCGCGCTCTCCACCCTCACCGTCGCCGACGAGAATCCCGCCGCGGCCAGCGCCGCCTCCGCGCCCCGCGGGTCCCGCGCCAGCTCAAGCACCGCGGCCCTGAGGCACCGCTGGTGCCGCGGAAGCGCCTCGGTCAGCGCCCTGACGACGGGCACGATCGAGGGGGCGACCGAGCCGTCGCGGAGCGCGTAGCCTCGCGCGCAGTGCGCCGAGGCCGAGGGGGCGGCGGTCGGGGAGGTCGAGAGAAGCAGATTGGAGGAGGAGTTGTTGCGGGTGTTGTTGGGGACGGCGATGGAGGTAGAGGTCGAGGCCGATGCTGCCGAGGCCGAGGCGGCGGCGTGGGAGCTGCTCCTGGGCTCGGCCGCGGCGGCGGCGGCCGCGGAAGCAGGCCAGGCGTTTCGCGGCTGGAACAGGCCCAGGCCGCCGCCCGAATCGAGCCTAGAGGCAAAGGGAGCAGTCATCGCTCCCGCCTCGCTCTCGCTGTCGACTGGGTGCACTGCGGCCCCGCCCGAGCGGAAGAGGCGGGCAGCAAAGGTGGGGAGCATCGACGCCGCCGCAGCAGCAGCGGCTGCCGCCGCGCCGGTCCCGGCCCCGGTCCCGTTGCCGGCCCCCGGCGCCGCCGCTCCTCCTCCCTCGCTGTCCAGGGACAGGGATCCCAGCCCCAGCCCCGGCTCCGCGCTCGGCCTCGAGCCGCTCGAGGGAGGAGGGGCGGGGATGCCCTCGACGGTGGGGTCGGGCCCGACAAAGTGCGCGAGCTCGTGCGTGACCTCGAACTCGCAGCTCCCGGCGTCGCCGCGGATGTGCGCCTCCTGGATTAGGTGCGTGTAGAGCAGGACGGAGGGCGGGGCGCTGTTCTGATGGTGAGGGGCGGAAGAAGAAGAGAGGAGAGCTCCTCCTCCCACTGCCTCGGAGGCCGGGCGAACCCTCACTCCGCGGACGCCGCCGCCGCCGCCCGCGCGGACGGCCCCCGACCCGGCAAAGGGGAGGTCCCCCGCCCCGTCGACGCTGCCGCTCCTCGCGTGCCTGTTCCCGCCGATCGCCGGCAGGCCGATGGGGGGAAGCCTCGCTGCTGCCGCTGCCGCTGTCGCAGCGGCAGCGGCGGCGGCGGCGGCGTTGCTGCTGCTGCTGGCAAACGCCGCGGCGGCCGCGTCGGGCGGCAGCCTCCGGCGCGTCCACAAAAGCACGCCGCCGTCGTGCGACGCGACGTCCCTCGCCGCGGCCTCGACCGTGGCCCTCGACCCCGGGATACGGTAGCAGGACGCATCGAGCGCGGTGTACGAGGACCGCCCGTCGTTGGAGAAGGGGGAAGAGGTGGAGGCGGAAAAGGGGCTAAAGGGCGGGGAGCCGCCGCCGCCGCGCCCGGCGCCCGCGGCGGCCGCGGCGCCGCCGGGCCCGAAGGCGCAGACCAGCAGCGTCCTCAGCGCGTCCCCCAGCGCCGCCCTGCCCCCCCCCGGGGCCAGCGACCTCGCCAGCGCCGCCCTCAGAGCCAGCGCGTACCCCGGTCTCCACGCGGTCACGCTCGGGCAGACCAGCTCGCGGAGGCCGTCGAGCGAGTAGAACTCGGCCTCGGCGAGCAGCTCCGACAGCGCCGCCTCGGTCGCGGGCAGCGAGCACTCGCCGTCGCGCAGGTAGTTGAGCACGAGGCGGAAGTGGGTCGCGTCGCGGTCGACGAAGAGGCGCCCTCGGGAGTCGGCGGCGGAGGGGAGGTCTCCTGCGACGAGTCGAGCGAGCATGGAGGAGGGGTCCTGTGTTTGGTGGCGGCGGGTGAGGGGTGGGAGGGGGGGGAGTGAGGCGGGAAAAGAGAGGGAAAGGAGGGTCGAGGGTGGGCAGATGAAGCGGGTCGACAACAGCGAGCGGAAGAAAACAAAAAGCCTTGTTGGCTAGGAGAGGGAGAAAAAAAACAAAAAAAGGCAATTGCTCGCTTTTCCCTCGACTTCTCCCTCTGAAACGCACCCTCTGCGTCAGCGTCTGCTTGGTCGTCGTGAAGTGGGTCCCGCCCACGTTGAGCTCGACCAGGTCACCGGTACCGGGGGACATTCTCGGAGCGTGAATTCGGGGGGGGGGGTCTTTTTGGTTTTTTTCCTTGGAGGCCGCGAAAACGATGTCGAGCAGTTTCTTTCTGGCTCCAATCCCGAGAAAGGACTCGCTGTCGAGCTCGGAGGGCGAGAGGAGGCTCTGGAGCGTCGAGAGAGTACGGGAGGCGCGAGGAGAAAGAGGACGCGAGCGAGAGGGAGACTCTCGCGAGAGCCCGTCTCTCCGAAGCGAGGGAATTGGCGAGGGAAGAAGAGTGCGACGCGGCCAAGTCGAAGCGGCGCACGGCCAGCTTTCCCTTCCGAAACCGCCTGCTCTTCCTCTTCTTCCGCCTTTTTTTCGCCCATCACCCCCTCCCCCCTTTCTCTCCCCTCTTCCCCTCTCTCTCTCTCTCTCTCTCGTGTTCTTCAAGAGCAAGGCTTCGGCTCCGGCCGTGGCGACCGTTTTGACGAAATGGGAACGGGATGAAATAAAAAATAAAAGAAGAAGAGACGTCTGTCCTTTTTTTCCCTCCTAGTCCCTCCTCAAGAGCCGTTTTCCCTTTTTCTTTTCGCCCATTCTTCCCTGTGAGGAGATTCTTGGGGGGAGAGAAGAGGGAGCGCGTGAGCTGAGAGATCAAGAGCACTCAATTTCCTTCGAGGACGAGAGTTTTTAATTGAACTTGTAAGGCTGAACTACTAAAGCAGCAGCAGCTGAACTACGAAAGAAAATCAAAAGGAAAATCTTTTTGATTTTCTCTCTCACTTTGTTTCCTTCCCTCAGCTTCCTCATCTCTCTCTCCAGGTTCGACTTCTTTTTCATCCCTATCTGCTTCCCCCTGCCTGCCAAGATGGGAGGCGTCTTAACTACACTCGTCGAGGTCGTCTGCGCCATCCTCCTCCCCCCGCTGGCCGTCTTCCTCGTCAACGGGATCGGCACATCCTTCTTCGTCAACATCCTGCTCACGCTTCTGGGTTGGATTCCAGGCGCGTTCCGAAAACGGAGGAAGAGAAAGATGAAGAAGAAAGTCAAGGAATGAATGTGGCGACGATGACAGCGACACCTCTTCTCTCTCTCTCTCCGTTCACGACTCTCTATTTCTCTCCTCCGCCCTCCGAAACAACACTTGCAACAGGCTCGATCCATGCCCTCTGGGTTACCTTTGCTTCGAAGGGCATCTGAGGTCCTCAGGCGAAAGAAAGAAGAAAAAAACGGGAACAAAAAAAGGGTGGCGTCGCATTGACGATGACCTCTTCTTCGTTTTAAAAAAACGAAACCCTGCTTCCGTTCTCCCCGTTTCTTCTTTATCCCCACGACACTCGTCCAGAAGAGTCTCACGCGCGCCGCCAAATAATAAACTCAAAAGAGTCGCAAAAGTTTCATCTTTTTAGTGCAAAAGAAATAAACAATCGTTGAGAGAGAAAAGAAAAAAGGAAGACAAAAAACTCGACCTCGGCCCTACCGCTGCCTCTCTCTTTCTCTCTCGCGCGCGCGCTCTCGCTCTCGCTCTCGCTCTCGCTCTCGCTCTCGCTCTCGCTCTCGCTCTCGCTCTCGCTCTCTCTCTCTCTCTCTCTCTCTCTCTCTCTCTCTCACACTCTCTCTCTCTCTCTCTCTCTCTCTCTCTCTCTCTCTCTCTCTCTCTCTCTCTCTCTCTCTCTCTCTCTCTCTCTCTCTCTCTCTCTCTCTCCATCGCCGTCGTCTGTCTCTCTCTCCAGCGTCTCTGGTAATCTCACACAGCGAAAAATGAAAACAATTCAGAAGACAAAAGCAGCAACAGCCCCCCCCAAGAATCAACTTAAGTCAGGTCCTCCTCCCCGGCGCCTCCCCCACCGCCGCCGCCACCTCCCCCAATTTCGGTCCCGATCCCCTCCATCCCCTTCTTCGCCCGCAGCAGCAGGCCCGTCTTCCACGCGTCGAGCCTCGTCATGGAGTCGAACTCGCCCAGCGCGGCGGTGAACCCCTCGACGTCCCGCGTCTCCTGCGCGGCGGCCAGCGCCCGGAGCAGGTCGCCCTCCCTCGACCCGGCGAAGGTCGGGTCGGTCGCCTCGTACCTCGAGAGCGCCGCAGCGGTTGCGCCGGCGTCCGGGGCGCAGAGCCTGCAGATGCCGGCGTTGAGCAGGTGCCCCTTCGCCCCGTACTTGAGCAGCGGCGAGTCCACCGCGGCGCGGGCGATGTCCTCGAAGATCTCCGCGGCCTCGCCGTACCTCCCTGCCTCGGCCGAGAGCGCCGCGACGCGCAGCCGGCACTTGCTGGCCTCGGCGTGCTGCTCCTCGCCCGAGAAGAGGTCCGCGGCCTGCCCGTAAAACTCGACCGCGGCCTCGCTGGAGCCTCCGCCTTTTTCCAACGCTTCCCCGACGTCCCGCAGCGACCTCGCCGCCATCGCTAGGCGGCCGATCTCGGAGTACAGAGCCACGGCCGAGTGGAGAGCGCGGACGACGTCGGCCTTGTCGGTCTTCTGGTAGCACTTGGCGGCCTCGACGCACGCGGCCGCTGCCTCGTGCCTGGCGTCGAGCTTGACCTGCATCTCGGAGGCGCGCTCGAAGCAGGCGCCGGCGTCCTTCCCTGTTGTTGGGTGGGTGAGAGGGGGGGGGGGGAGAGAGGGCGAAGAAGAAAAAAGGTGAGAGAGAAAGGAGGCAGCAGTCTTCTTTGCTCGTCCGTCGTTCTCGAGCGACCATCATCCCATCACCCATCACCATCGAATAAAACAAAATTATCCGAAAACTCACAGCACTTGGCCAGCTTGTACTGCGTCGCGGCCTTCTCCAGCAGCTCCGCGACGTCCTCGTACTTGTTCCCGCCGAAGAGCGAGAACGAGGTGAGGCGCTTGTCGGCCTTTTTCACGAGGTCCAGGGCGCGGGCCGCGGCTCCGTCGGTCGCCATCGTTTTGGTTTTGTCGGCGGTTTTTTTTTCTGCGTCCTGCTTGCTCTTCTTTCGTGAGCCAGCGTTCTCTTCGCAGGTCTCCTGCTCTTTGACCGGGGCGCTGTCGGTGAGGCGAAAGAAAGAGCTCAGGCTCTGCAGAGAGAAGCGGCAACAGAAGTGGGGGGGCCGGTTCACTCTCTCTTGGAAGAGCAAAGAAAGAAAAAAAGTCGGAAGAAAAGTGATGGCCTTCGCTCGCTGCGACGTGCGACATCACTGTCCCTCGCTTTTTTCAATCAACTGAAACGAACAGCAAGAGCCTCGAGGACGTTGGCCATCCCCCCTTGTCTTGCTTCTCTCGCTCGGAAATCCCTCTCTGATCGCTGAGGCTGACTGGCCCTTGTCGATGCTGTAGGCTCGAAACCAGAAGCAGGGAGACTTTTTTTTCGCGAAAAGAACAAAGCATCAGCTTTTAGCTCTCCCCGTCGCCGTTTTTTTGTCCCCCTCGATCCGCGCAAACGAGGAAAAAAGAAAACCCAAACCAACGATGAACGACCTCCTCGGCCTCGTCAAGGGAGGCGGCGGCGCCGGAGCCGCTCCCCCCCCTCCCCCTCGAGGCGGCGGCGGCAACGGGAAAGGGAGCACCAGCTCCCCCTCGACCGACATCGAGCTCGGGACACTCGACCCTGCCGTCGCCGCCGCCGCCGCCTCTTCCTCCTCTGCCCCTGCCGCCGCTTCTTCGGACAAGCACATGCAACAGTTCTTCGGCGAGGTCTCCGCGATCAAGCTCTCGCTGGCCGGGATCCGCGAGGCGCAGGGCAGGCTCTCCGCCCTGCACGAGCGGTCGAAGACCGTCACGAGGGGCAGGGAGCTCGCCGCGCTGCGCGAGCAGATGCAGGAGGAGATAGAGGGCGTCTCGAGGCAGGCCCACGGGGTCAAGGCGAGGCTCGAGAGGCTCGAGAAGAGCAACTCGGCGTCGCTGGCGAGGGAGGGGTGCGGGCCGGGCTCGTCGACGGAGCGGTCGAGGTCCGCCATCACCGCCGCCTTGAGGAAGAAGCTCCGGGATCTGATGGGTTAGGATTTTTTTTGGTTTTGGCGAGGGTTTTTTTTGGAAGTGGCAAGGAGAACAAGCTTCTTTCGCTTCTGATTTTGAAGCGAGCGCGAAAGAGAGCAGCGAATGGGAAAGAGAGAAGCGAGAGCGAAAGAGAGAGAGAGAGAGAAAAAAACTCACGTCCCCCCCTCCCCCCCCCCCGAAACCACCATCACGACCAACCACTTTCATCAGGCGACTTCGCCGGCCTCCGCGCCCGCCTCGGCGCCGAGTACCGCGAGGCCGTCGAGCGCCGCGTCTTCACCGTCACGGGCAAGAGGCCGACGGCCGCGGACGTCGACGCGATGATCGAGAGCGGCGAGAGCGAGACAGTGTTCCAGCGCGCTATCTTGGAACACGGCAGGGGCGCTGTCGCTGACACGCTAGCCGACATCCGGGAGAGGCACGAGGCCGTCAGGCAGCTCGAGGGGTCCTTATTAGATTTGCACCAGGTCTTCCTCGACATGGCTGTGCTGGTCGATGCGCAGGGAGAGATGCTCGACTCGATCGAGGTTCGTTTGGTTTTTTAACCTGGTGTTTTTTTGTTTTTTGAAGTTTTTCTATCCCCTTTCTCTCACACACACACACTCTCTCTCTGTTCTTCTCTGTACCTCTCTCTTTTTCTCTCTTTTTCTCTCCTCTTTCCTACCTCCCCCTCTTAGGCGCAGGTCGGCCGCGCGCGAGACCACGTCGAGTCGGGCGTGACGCACCTCGTTGAAGCGAAGCGATCGCAGAAGAGGACGCGCAGGCTGATGTGCTGCGCGCTCTGCACCCTCATCATCATCGCGGTCGTGATTGTGCTGGCGATCCTGAAGCCGTGGGAGATGGCGAGGAGGCAGCCGGCAGGGAGGAGAAGGTTGTTGTTGAGACTTTGAAAAACGACGAAGAGTTTTTGGATGTAAAAGGAGAGAGGAACCCCGTCTCTTCCGCCCCCTCTTCTTCTTCTTCTCTCTCTCACGCTCTCTCCACCTTTTTTCCCTTTTCTTTTTTTTTGTACGAAGAAGATGAATAAAATCAATCACATTTTTGTTTTGTGTGCCGCGAGGTTGGGGACTCTCGCGGGGGGAAGAGGACCTCTTGCCCTCGAAAATGGAAAAAAGTAATGTTTTCAACTCTCTCTCGCTGTCCCCTCTCGCCATTGCTCTCTCTCTCTCCCCCTCCTCTCTCCCCCCGTCTCTTATTGGTTCGCTCTCATGAATAGCTCTCTCTCTCTTTCTCTCGCAGTCATCCCTCTTCCGTTTCTCCTCTCAAAAAAAATATTCAGAGAAAGAAGCGAGAGAAAAAAAACTTTCTCTTCCTCTATGACACCTCCGAGGTCCCCGAGGAGAACCCGGGCAGCTCGTAGCGGTACCTCCCGTCGGCCGCGATCCCGAAGCCCTTGGGGTCCGCGAACACGTTCTCGAGCAGCTGGCTCATGTCGGGCTTGGGCGACGCGTCGGCGAACTCGACAGACTCGTCGACCACGGCCAGCACGGCGGCCTCGATCTCGGCGATGTCGCCCTCAGAAAGCAGGTTGCGCGAGGTCGCGTACTTCCTGAACGCGGGGATCGGGTCGCGCTTAGCGTAGTGCTCCTTCTCCTCCTTCGACCGCAGCTCGTCCGGGTCGGCCAGCGAGTGGCCGCGGAAGCGGTACGTCTCCGCCTCGATCAGCGTCGGCCCGTCGCCGCGGCGCGCGCGCGCGACGGCCTCGGCGGCGACCTCGCGGACTTTCACGACGTCCATCCCGTCGACGAGCACGCCCGGCATGCCGAAGGCCGGGCCCTTTTTGTAGATGAAGGGCTCGTTGTCGCCTGGGATGGGAGGAGGTTGGTTGGTTGGGGTAGGGTGAGAGAGGGAGAGAGAGAGGGAACGAAAAAAGTGAGTTTTTTCCGTTTTCTCTCTTTGATGAGAAGGGGGGAAAATGCGAGAAGGTTAAAAACGCCTCACCAGCCGAGGGCCCCGTCGCGCGCACGTGCTGCATCCCGATCGCCCACTTGTTGTTCTCGACCACGAAGATGCACGGCAGCTTGTACAGGCTCGCCATGTTGAGGCACTCGTAGAACTGCCCGACGTTGCAAGTGCCGTCACCGAAAAAGTTCACGGAGACGCCGTCGGCGGTCTCGTCGCCGAGGACCTCGCGCCTGTACTTGATCTGGAAGGCCGCGCCGAGGCCGATGGGGATCCCCTCGCCGATGAAGGCGAAGCCGCCGAGGAGGCCGTGCTCCTTGGAGAACATATGCATGGAGCTGGTGTTTTTTTTGGGTTTTTTTTTGGGGGGGGTGGAAGGTGAGCTTTTTTTGCTTTTTTGCTCTTGTTCTCCTTCGAGCGAAGCGGCAGCGGGGCGAAGAAGCTTTTTCTATTCTTTCTCCTTCGAGCAAAGCGGCAGCGGAGCGAAGAAGCTCTCTATTGTCTCCTCGAAGGAAACACTTCGAAAAAAAACTAACGCACCCTCCCTGCCCGCGGCAGATGCCGGTCTTCTTGCCGAACAGCTCGGCCATGATCTCGCGGGCGGGAACGTTCTTCGACAGCGCGTGGACGTGGTCCCGGTAGGTCGAGCAGATGTAGTCGGTCTTCTTCAGGAGGCTGTATTGTTTTTTTTTTTTCGGTGCAGAGAGAGAAAAGGGGGGGAAAATCAGTTTTTATGTTCTCTTCGACCCTCTCGACACCCTCCCTCCCTCTAAAAGAAAACTTCTCTTTCTCTTTCTTACCGGATCACGCCCGTCGAGACCGCCTCCTGCCCGGAGTAGAGGTGCACGAAGCCGAACATCTTGCCGCGGTAGTACATTTGGGCGCACATTTCCTGTTTTAAGAGAGAGGACAGGGAGAGAGAGAAAGAGGGAAAGGTGAGCTTCGCAGCTTGCTTGCTTGCTTCGCCCTCGTCCGAACGAGGGGCCTTCGTCGTCTTTCGATTCCCTCCTCTTGGCGCTGCCTTTTTTCCATCGTTTTAGCGAGCATCATTATCCAGCTAGATGCGCAGGATTTCCCTTCCTCTCCGCGTGCATCGAGCCTCCATAAAGTGTTCTAGACCTTGCCCTGGAGAATAGCGAAAATGCGAGCGAGCAAGGCGCAGAAAAGAGCGGCGTTTTGGACTGAAAGCTGAGAGCGCTCCGATCGCCGCTCGTTTTTTTTTTCTTTCTTTCTTTTTCTCTTTCCTCTCTTTTGCCTCCTCTCTTTCGCCGCGCGTCGAGATCATCCGCGCCTTCGCGCCTCGCGCTCGCTGGCCTTCTTTCTCTCCTCTTCCTTTGGACTCAGATGTCGCGAGACGACGGCCCTTCTCTTAACCAAACTCCGCACCTCGAACTCGCGGCCAAGGAACATGTCCCGGTAGAGGTCCTTGGCGACCTCGGGCGTGATCTGCGCGAGCGAGGCGCCCGAGACTGCCTTGGACGACGATGCGGTCGTCGGGGCCGAGACGGCGCGCGCGACCGTGGAGGCGGCCGAGGAAGACGACGAAGAGGGCGTCGAGGTGCGTCCCTTGCGCGGGGAGGCGACGGCCACGGCGGGCCTGGCGCAGGCGGTGCGGGCGCGCTGCTGGGATGCGGGGGGAGCGGCCGAGCGAGGGGCGACGACGACGCCCGAGCGAGCGGTCTTGGCTGCGAACATTCTGGAGCTGCTTCTTTCTCTCGTAAGCGTGGGCCTTTGTTTCTCTCTTTTTCTTTTCTCCGAGGGCAGCGACGGGGCTCTACTCGGAGATGCGGGGAAGGCGCAAAAAGGGGAAGCGGAGTTCCGAAGCGGAGTTCTTCTTCGCAAAGGGGGAAAGAGAGAATTTGTGGAGCTAGGCGATCGGAAAAAGAGGCAGAGGCAAAACGAGAGGCTCTCTTCTCACTCTTGCGCTCTTTTTTTTTCCTCCGACCTCGAACTCGCTCGGAAGAGCATAGCAAAAGCGAGGAGGGCCACCATTCCGCGCCTCCAGACCTCTCGCGCCTCCGCCGCCGTCGCAAGCACAGGCAGCAGCAGCAGCAGCGCCTCATCGTCGCAGCAGCGGGCTCGAGCTATGCCTCCTGCGGCGGCGGCAGCGGCGGCGGCACAGGCCTTGCTCCGCCGCTCCTCGTCGTTGTCGAGGGCTTGGCCGATGATGCCCTCGACTTCCTGCTGCGCTCTCTCGGCTCGCCTGGCGTCTTCTTCCTCCTCTTCTTCTTCCTCTTCGTCATCGTCGTCGACACCGCCAATGTCTTCGACGGGCCCTCTGCTCCCGCGGAGCGTGCACCCCCTCGCCCCCGGAGAAGACGGGAGGAGAGCAAGAGCGGCGGGGAAGCATGCGGCCATCGGCGGCGATGGAAGCAGCGGCATCAGCGAATTCGACAGTAGCGGGAACGCTCTGCCTCCGAGCGAGCGGCAGCAGGGCGACGCGCGGTCCGGGTTCGTGCGTGGGGCAAGCTTGGTGAGTATTTTGAGAGATACAGAGGGAGAGAGAGAGAAACGGCGGCGATCGACGATGCCGACGCCGACGAACAAAAAGCAACTCAACTCGAACCTCAACCTCGACGACGCCACGGGGAAAAAACCCGGAAAAAAAAACAGTTCTGGGCAGACCAGTCCGTCGCCGGCCCCACCAACCTCCAGCGCCGCGCCCTGCTCTCCTGGTCGGCGGGTAGGCCGGCCTCGGCCCTGCTGGTGATGAAGCAGGGCGATCCGCGCGCCGCGCTCAAGGCGAGGGAGGTCGCCGACTTCCTCACGTCGCGCGGCCTGCGCGTCTTTGCCGAGCGGGCCGTCGTCGAGGGCGCCGCCGCCTGCGCCCAGGGGGGGCCGCTCCCTTCGTTCTCTGACCTGCTGCCGTTCGACCCCCGGGGCCCCGCGTCCACGAGCGAGGAAGAAGAGGAAGACGGGACCGAAGAAGGACACGGCGGCGGCGACGACGACGAAGCGAGACGGCGGAGAAGAGTGGAGCAAGACGGGGCGGCCTTGGCAGCAGGAACGACAGGTGCGTCCGAGGCGTCGCCTCCCCTGTGGTCTCCCCGAGGCACGGGGAGCGGCGCCGGCAGCGGGGCAGGCAGGGGCGCGCCCCTGCCCCCGCGCGGAGGCACGAGGAGCCTCTCGTCCTCGGGGCCCTCTCTTTCCACCGCCGTCGCCGGCGAGGACGACGACGACGGCGGAGAGGTCGACTTCTGCGTCACCCTCGGAGGCGACGGCACGGTCCTCTCCCTCGCCTCCCTCTTCGACGTCGACGGCGCCCCTCTACCCCCCGTCCTCTCCCTCGCCATGGGCACGCTGGGATTCCTGACGCCCTTCGACGCGCGACAGGCCGTTCCGGCGCTGGCGGCGCTGCTCAACGCCAACGAGGCGGCGGTGTACTGCACGCTGCGGACTCGGAAGATATGTTCGGTGCTTGACGCGAGGGGCAGGCCGGTTGGGCCTCCCAGGCACGTGCTGAACGAGTGCCTGATCGACAGGGGGAGCTCTCCGGCCATCATCGCCCTGGAGGTGGCTGTTGACGGTGAGAAGAGAGGAGAAAGAGAGAGAGTTTTTTTTCAAACCTTTTTCCCCCGAAAAACGGAAAACAAATCTCGCACTCTTTTTCCTTTCTTTCTTCCCCTCGCTCTTTCGTCCCCTCTGAAAAAAAAATCGCCCGTTCCACACGAAACAATACAAAACAAAACAGGAGCCCCCGTCACGACCGTGGCGGCCGACGGGGTCATCGTCGCCACGCCCTCGGGGTCGACGGCCTACTCGCTGAGCGCCGGCGGGCCGCTCGTCGCGCCGTCGGTCCCCGCGACGCTCCTCACCCCCGTCGCCCCGCACTCGCTGTCCTTCCGCCCCCTGGTGCTGCCGGAGCTCGCGGAGCTGCGTCTGACGCTCCCCCTGGACGCGCGGTGCGGCGGGGCCAGGGTCACCTTCGACGGGAGGCACGCCGTGCGCCTGCCCCCGGGCGGCTGCGTCGTCATCGCGACGGCGCGGGCCGCCCTCCCGTGCATCACCCACGCCGCCCTCGACCTGGACTGGTGGGAGGGACTGGTCTCCAAGCTGGCGTGGAACGCGCCGATAAGGCACCCCGGAGGGGGGAGGGAGGGAGGAGAGGAGGACGAGGAAGGGGGCGGGAGTTTCTTCGGCGGAGGGGCGTAGAGGTTTTTTTTTTTTCCGGGGGACGGAAAAAGGGAAAGAAAAAGACCGCGTCGATTGTCAATGAGATCGTAAAATTGTTTATTTTACAGGGTTTTGCTGTTTGTGCTGGATTGAGAGATACTGATGGCGGGGGAGAGGAAGCTCGGCAGTAAATAAAGCGGGGAAGAGGGGAAGCGAGAGCGCGAGATGATTGAGGGTGAAAACGAATTTCCGTCTCTCCTCAAGAACCTCTATCCACTTCACTCGAGAGTGGCGGCAGCAAACAGAGACGAAGACGACTGAATGTCCCCTTCGAGAGCCTTCTGCAGGGCGTTGGCGGCCCCGGCGAGGTCGGAGTCCGCCCTCGGGCACGCATTCGGTCGCGGGAGGCGTCGCTGGAAGTGCTGCGGAAAGGAGGAGCTTTTAGTCGAGAGCGGAGGAGGAGGGAACGCCGCCGACGACGACGGCGATCCGGCGGCGAAAGGGTTCCCCCGCTGCTGCTGCTTCTCCTCCTTGCGCGGGAATGCAAGGGGCTTGTTCACGCGAGGAGGCACGGGAGGCATGATAATGGGCTCGTCCCTGCGGTGGGCTCGGATGCGAGAGCCGCCGCTTTCACTTCCTGCTCCTCCTGCGGCTCCTGCTGTCACTGCTTCTTGCTGCATACGTTGTCTCATCGCGGCGACAACAGCCGCCGGCGGGGGGTTGGGAGGAGCGGCTGCGACAAACCCGCCGCCATAGACCCCTCGAGCGTAGGCCGCGGCCGCCTCGGCCTTACGCCGCGGCGTCCAGTGGTCGATGCGCACCGTCTCGGCGGGCTCTGTCTTGCAAAAGAAGGTGTAGCGGTGCTGGCTCTGGGTCTCCTGCTCCCGCTGTTCTTGCTGCGACCGCCAACGCTGCTGTTCCTGCCCGAACTGCTGCTCCCGCTGCTCTTGCTGCTGCCGTTGTTCTTGCAGCTGACGGGGCATCTTCTCCTGCGCGTCCTCGTAGAGCTGCTTCTGCTGCTGCTGCTGTTGAAGGAGAGGATGGTGAAACGAGGCAGCAGCAGGAGGAGGGGCAGCCTCGACGTCGAAGAACGGGGCGGGCAGCGGCGCTGTCGCCGCCCCCGCCGCCGTGGCCGAAGAGGCCGACACCTCGAACGCCACCGGCTGCTGCTGCTGCTGCTTCGCCTCCTGCTTCTGCTCTCGCCCCTCCGACGACGACCCCGAGCCCGAGGGAGAAGCAGAGACGCCGTGCCTTGCCAGAAAAGGGTGCGCCAGCGCCTCCCTCGCGCTCGGCCGCTCGCTCGGGTCCCAGCTGAGCATCCTCGACAGGAGATCGACGGCGTCCGCGGGCACGAAGCGGCCGAGGCGCGCCGAGAGCTGCGCGGCCGCGGAGACGCGGGGGAGCGGGAGAGGGGCGAGGTGGATTTGCTGCTCTTGCAGAGCGGCAGCGGCGTCGGAGCCGAGGCGGGACCCCAGGGCCGCCTGCGCGCCCGCGCGAGCGGCCGCCGCCGCGGGCGCCGGCGCCCTGCGCGCCATGTCTGCGGGCGGCGGCCCGAGGCAGGCCGCGATCAGCCCCAATTGGTCGGCCTCCGTCGAGCCGGGAAACAGCGGCCGCGAGGTGAGGAGCTCGGCGAGGACGCAGCCGGCGGCCCAGACGTCCGCCGCGGCGTTGTAGTCGGGGGCCCTGAGAAATCAAAAGAGGAGAAAGAGAGAGAGAGGGAGGGGGGAGAAAGGGTGAGTTTTTTTTCCCTCTCTCTGTTTTGAATTTCTCTCTCAAAAAAAAATTGAAACCGACGCACCTAAACAGGATCTCCGGAGAGCGGTACCACCTCGTCGAGACATACTGAGTCAGCGGCGGGTCCCCACCGGAGAGGAGGGAGCAGAAGGCGGGACGCGAGGGAGAAGGTTGCCAGCCTCCCTCTCCTCCCCCCTCGACGTCGGCTCTTCCGCCGCCGCCGCTGCCGCCCTCTCTTTCTGCTGCCGGTCCCGCCGCTGCCATTCTCGCTGCTGCGACTCCCCGCGGGGGCGGCCTCGCGAGCCCAAAGTCGGCCAGCTTGAGCGGCGGGAGCTCCTCGCCCTCCCCCTCCCCCCCCCAGGCCGCTGCCCGTGGCCCCAGCGCCGCCCCCCTCTGCGCCCGCGCCCCCCTCTGCGCCCGCGGCCCCCGCGGGCCCCCCCGCGCCCGCCGCCTGCCGACGAGCAGGTTCTCCGGCTTGACGTCCCGGTGCACCAGCCCCGCCGAGTGGACGGCGGCGAGGGCCCGCAGCAGGGAGCCAGCCCAGGCCGCGGCGCAGGCCTCCGGGAGGCCCCCCGCGGGCGAGCGCGGGAGCGGGGGCAGGTGCGCGGGGAAGGAGGAGGAGGAGGAGCAGGAGGAGGGAGAGGCCCCGGCCTCGCTGCCGCCGACGCCGACGCCGACGTCGCCGTCGCCTCCTTGGAGCTGCAAGGCCAAGGGAACGCCCGAGCTCACCGCCCGCAGGAACTGGTGCGCGTCGCACTCTGCGCTCTCGAACACGAAATACAGAGAATCGCCCTGCGCGACGACGTCGAGCAGAGCGACGATGCTGTCGTTGTCGTCGGCGTTTCCTCTCCGCGCGGCATTGCGGGCGAGCAGCAGCAAGGAGCGTGCCTCCCTGCCGCCGAGCGCCGCGGCGAGCTTGGGGTCGGTCGAGAGGGAGACCGGGGGAACGGTGCCCGAGGAGGAGGAGGAGGAGGAGGAGGAAGGAGCCTCGTCGGCACAAGCTGCTGCTCCATGCCTGGTCTCGGAGAGGCGGCGCTTCATCTTTTTGATGGCGACCTGGTGAGAAGTGGTGAAGGGGAGAAGGGGGGGGGGGGTTGTGAGGGAAAAATAGAGCGAGGAAAAAAAAAAGAGCTAGAGATGATGAAACTAGCGGCGAGAGAGAGAGAGAGAGAGAGAGAGAGAGAGAGAGAGAGAGAGAGAGAGAGAGACGCGCAATCTGCTCTCTCTCTTCGTCTTTCCTTCCCTCCCGATTCTTTTTTTAAAACTCACCGTGTCTCCCGTTTCCCGGTCCACGGCCTCCCAGACGGAGCCATAGGTGCCGACACCGATCTGCCTGACGACTCGATAGCTGTTATGGGACAGAGAGAGGGAAGGGGGGAGAAAAACGGGTTGAGTCCATTCGGCAATGGGAAACAAAAATAACTGAAGAACGGTGGGCGCGAAAGAGAGAGAGGGGGAGAGGCGAGAGCGGGCGCGGGCGCGGCGGCCGTTCGCAGATGCCCGAATGGCGCCCCCTTGCCGAGCCCCCAACGCCCGTCGACGGTGACAAAACGGCTCTAGTGATAGCGACCTACCGCTCCATGGCGTGCTCACTCGGTGCGAGTGGCGAGCCTGACGCGCTAGGGAGCCCGCCGGGAACTTGAATGCCTGGTTGCACTGAACGAGGGGGGAAATGAAAAAGAGGTTGGTTTGCGAAGAGCTCACTAGTCCTCGAGCAAAAGAGAAAAGAGAGAGAGAGAGAGAGTTTTGCCGCCGATCTCTTGGGGGCCTTCTTCCCCCAACATTCTCTCGCTCGCCTCTCTTTTCTCCTTGAACCCCATCGCGATGGCCCCCTCCGTCCCGCCGCCGGTATCTCCCTTCCGCTCGGACCTCCTCCTCGGAAAGGTGTGGGAGAAATTGGAAACAGTGGAAAGGTCTCGAAAAAGAAAGAAAAGAAAAACTCGATGCTTTTTCGACTTGCTCATCGCCATGCTCTCTTTCTCTCTTTCTCTCTCCCTCTGAAACTCCAAACAGACCGTGCTCGTCACGGGAGGCTCCTCGGGTATCGGCCTCGAGATCGCGAGGCAGTTTGGTAAGATGGTCGAGAAAGAGAGGGAGAAATAAAAAATAAAGACGAAAGCCATGCCATTGAAATTCTCAACCTCTCAACCTCAACAAAAAACTCGTCCTCTTTCGTCCTAGGCCTCCACGGCGCCTCCGTCTTCGTCACGGGCCGCCGCCAGGCCGTCCTCGACGCCGCCGTCGCGGACCTGCTCTCCTGCGGCGTGCGCGCGCACGTCCAGGGGATCCAGGGCGACGTGAGGAAGCCGGAGGACGTCGAGCGGTGGGTCTCGGTCGCGACGTCGAACTCTGGCGGCGCGCTCGACGTGCTCGTAAACTGCGCCGCTGGCAACTTTCTGGCCGCCGCGGACGCGCTCTCGGCCAACGGGTTCAGGACGGTGCTCGACATCGACGCCGTCGGGACGTTTTCCACCAGCAGGGCTGCCTTCCCGGCGCTGAGGAGAGCCGCGGAGAGGGGAGGGGGAAGCGGAAGCGGCGGAGCTGCTTCGACCTCGTCTTCTTCCCCCCCCTCCTCGCCGGTCATCATCAACATCTCCGCCACGCTCCACTACGGCGCCACCTGGTGGCAGGCCCACGCCTGCGCCGCCAAGGCCGCGGTAGACGCGCTGACGCGCTCGCTGGCGCTCGAATGGGGCGAGTTCGGCGTCCGCGTCTGCGGCGTCGCTCCAGGGCCGATCGCCGGCACCGCGGGGCTGAGCAAGCTCTCGGGCTCCTCGGGGCCTTCCGAAGGGGGCGGAGGGAGAGACGACGTCGCGGCGGCCATCGCCGCGCTCGTGCCGCTGGGGAGGCTGGGGTCCGCGTGGGACATCGCGATGGCCGCGGTGTGGCTCTCGAGCGCCGGGTCGCGCTTCGCGTCGGGCGACACGCTCGTCGTCGATGGCGCGGCGTGGCTGTGGAGGCCCCCGGCGGTGCCGAGGAACGTGGTGGCCGAGGTGAGCAGAAAGGTTGAGGCCGGGAGCAGGGCGATGACCAAGGCGGCGGCTCCGTCGTCGAGGCTCTGAAGAGAAGAAGGGGGTGGGGAAGAAGAGAGAGTCTCTCTCTGAGAGCTTTCCGTTTTCGTTTTGTAAGAAGACGCGAGGTTTTGAGTTTTTTCTCTCACTTCCTAAGGCTAGCTCTCATTTTTCGTTTCGATCGCCGCCTTCTAGCGAACGACAGCGGCAGTTTCTCTTTGTTCTTCTTCTTCTTCTCCGCTCGAAATGGATGCCACCGAGTCCTGGCTTGCTCTTAAAAGCAAATCGGGCGAAGAGCTCCTCGCGGAGTGTGAGTTTTTTGTTTTAGATCGGAGAGAAGTTTGTTTTAGATCGAAAGAAAAAAAAACTCAACCTCGAGCTCGACCTCTCTCTTCATTCTTTGAAAAACAGTCATCTGCCCGATCAAGCGTGAGCACTGGCTGCCTCCTCCGCCGAGTCGGTCGGCCCCGGCTGCTCCTACTGCTCCTGCTGTCGAAGAGAAGAGTGCCGAAGAGGCAGCGACGGCGACGACGACGGACGACGAACCGACGCCTCCGACAGGCGGCAAGAGCCGCAGGCTCGCTTCCAGGCTGCGCCTCCGCGAGGCCCGCTCGCTGAAGCAGTGCCGCGAGTGGGCCCGCAGCGCGGAGTGCCCCTGGGGAGACGAGTGCATCTACGCTCACGGCGACAGGCCCGGGAGGGTGAGCCGCGGCGGCGACGCTGGGGCGGCGGCAAAGGCTGCCGCTCCCCCGCGGGAGCCCCTCCCACCCCCGCCTCCGCTCGCGGGCCGCTGCCCCGTAGACGCCGCGTGGCCCGGCTCGTGCGAGTTCTCTGGCCGCGGAGGCGACGGCGGCGGCGGGGAGGAGAGAAAAGGGCAGCAACGGTGCCGCTGGGCGGTTCACGGAGGAGGAGGAGAGAGCGAGGGAGAGGCAGCGCGGGAGGAGCGAGTCGCCCTCCTCTGCTCCCTCCGCCGGCGCTCCTTCGGCCCGCCCATGTCCCCCGCAGCCTCGACCAACTCGCTGGCGCCGGAGACCAGGGCGGCGCTCTTCGAGGGAAGGTACGACTTTTCGCCCTCAATAGCCGTCCTCGACTCTCTGGGCCTGTCGCACGGGGTGGCGGGCAAGTTTGCGTCGCAGGCGCGGGCGCGGGCCAAGAGGAGGGCGGCGAGGAGGAAGAAGGAAGCGGAAGAAGAGGAAGGACGAGAAGGAGAGAGAAACGACGGCGGTGACGCCGCTGCTCCTGTTGCCGCCCTCGCTGCTGCTTCTCTCGCGGAAAAGGGACAAGGAGGGAAAGACACCGCCGCCGCCGCCTCCGCCGCCTCCGCCGCCGCCGTCGAGAGCGAGGGCGAGGGCGAGGGCGAGGGCGAGGGCGAGGGCGAGGGCGAGGGCGAGGGCGAAGGCGGGACGCTCTTCTACCGCGAGACGAGGCCCGACGCCCGCGAGCGCCGCGCCTCCTCCGCCGCCGCCGCCCTCGACCTCCGCGAAAAGCTCTACCTCGCCCCGCTCACCACCGTGGGCAACCTCCCCTTCCGCGCGCTGGCCGTGAGCCTGGGCGCGGACGTCACCTGCTCCGAGATGGCCCTCGCGACCAACCTCCTGCAGGGCAAGCCGCAGGAGTGGGCGCTGCTCAAGAGGCACGCGAGCGAGCGGGCGTGGGGCGTGCAGATCGCGGGGGGCCACGCGGACGCGCTGGCCAGGGCGGCGCAGCTGGTCTCGGACGCCACCGACGCAGACTTTCTGGACCTCAACATGGGCTGCCCGATCGACCTCGTCGCGCACAAGGGCGCCGGCGCGGGCCTCCTCGCGCGGCCGAAGAAGATCGAGGCCTTGGTCAGGGCCGTGTCGGGGGTGCTGACGCACCCCGAGAGGCGGCGGGAGCTTCCGCTGACCATAAAAGTGCGGAAGGGGGTGAAAGACGGCGGCGACTCTGTCCACTCGTGGCTGCCGCTCGTCGCCGCGGGGGCGTGGGGGAGCGTCGCCGCAGTGACAGTCCACGGCCGCAGCAAAGTGCAGCGCTACTCGAGGGACAGCGACTGGTGCTACGTCGGTGACTGCGCGAGGCTCTGCTCGGAGGTCAACTCCGGGTTCCAGACGATTTCGTCGGGGGACGTGGCGAGCCTCGCGGAGTACGAGGCGCTGCGGGAGAGCACGGGGGGCGCGGTGGCCGGGGTGATGCTCGCTCGCGGGGCACTGGTGAGAGTGGAGTTTTTTTTAGTTTTTTTTCCCTCGGGGTCGCGAAAGGGGGGAAAAAACTCACGTTTTCTCTATTCTCTTTCGACTCTTCTCCTTCTTCTTTTGCCCCCTTCCCCCACCCCACCACTTACAGGTCAAGCCCTGGCTCTTCACCGAGATCAAGGAGCGCCGCGACATCGACCTCCCCTCCACCGAGCGCCTCGAGCTCTACAGGCAGTTTGCTTCCCTGGGGCTGGGACACTGGGGCAGCGACCCGCGGGGCGTCGAGACGACGAGGAGGTTCTTCCTCGAGTGGATGGGCTTCGCGCATCGCTACGTGCCCCTGGGACTGGTCGAGGAGGGCGCGCTGCGGAGGGACGCCGAGAGGGCCGCGAGCGCGAGTGCCGCTGCCGCTGCCGCTGCTGCTGCTGCCGCCGCCGCGGCCGCGGCGGCGGCGGCGGCAAACGACGACGAAACCGGCGCCGCTGCTGTTCCCGCCGCGAAAGCATCGCCGTCATGGGTCTCCCCGTCCGCTCGCCGCATGCTCCGCCTGCGCACCCCGCGCTACAGGGGCCGAGACGACCTCGAGACGCTGCTCGCCTCGACGGAACCCCAGGACTGGGTAAAGATAAGCGAGATGCTCCTGGGCCCGGCGCCTCGTGGGTTTAAGTTCGAGCCCAAGCACAGGTCGAACGCGTACAGTGCCTCCGCGGCTCTGGACGGGGACGCGGAGAAGGCGGGAGGGGGAGGAGAGGCGGTAGAAGAGGCGGCGGCGAAAGAGAAGTAAAAAAAAAAGCCGGACTTGAAAAAAAAACTTAGCTCGTTCCCATGCAGAATAGTTTTGGTGCCCTCTCTTGATCGCCTATCGCAACTCTCCCGTTCTCGCTCACGCGCGCCCGCCCTTCACCTCCTCGATGGCCGAGAGCGCGAACAAGAAGATGAAGCTCCCGTCGCTCGCCGACGCGGGCGCCACCCTCGGGGCGGCTGATGCATTCCTCGGGGCCCTCGGGGCCCTCCCCGATGCCAAGTTGTCCTCGACATCTTCCCTCTCCGAGGAGCTCGCCTTCGGCTCTTGCCACCTCCCTTCGGGCCTCCTCGCGGACACCTTCCCGGCGAGCGGCCTCCGCCCCGCGGCCGCGGCGCAGCTCCTCCGCGACTTCCGCGCGCTCGACTCCCGACCTAGCCTCAACGTCGCGTCGTTCGTAACGACTCAGGTACCCTTTTCGTGCCTTTCCTATCCTTTCGTCTTCTGTTTTTCCTTCCTCCCTCGTCGTCCGCCCTCACTCCGCGGTCTCTCGAAAAACGTGCGCGCCCGAGAAAACAACCCGACTCCCCCAGGTAGAGCCCGAGTGCCGCGAGCTGATGTCCGAGGCCCTCACGATCAACTTCATCGACGAGGAGGAGTACCCCTCGACGGCGCAGATCCAGCAGCAGTGCGTGGCGCAGCTCGGCGACCTGCTGTTCGCCGAGAAGGACGAGGTCGCGGGGGAGAAAGGCAGCGGCAGCGGAGGAGGAAACCACTGCGGCACCTCGACGGTGGGGTCGAGCGAGGCGATCCTGCTCAGCTACCTCGCCATGAAGCGGCGCTGGCAGGAGCGGCGCAGGGCCGCGGGCCTTCCCCTCGCCGGGGTCCAGTGCTCGGTCGTCGTCCCCTCGTGCTACCACGTCTGCCACGAGAAGGCCGCCAACTACTTCGAGATCGAGATGCGCGTCGCCCCGCTGAAGAGGGACCGCTACTGGAGCGTCGCCGAGGACTTGCTGTCGCTCGTCGATGAGACGACGATCGGCTGCGTCTGCATCCTCGGCTCCACCTATTCCGGCCACTTCGACGACGTCGCGGGGATCTCCGCCGCGTTGGAGGAGCACAACGCACGCAACCCGGGACAGGACGTCGGCCTCCACGTCGACGGCGCGAGCGGCGGCTTCATCGCCGCGACGCTGTTCCCCCACCTGCGGGCGGACTTCAGGTCCAAGGCCGTGGTCTCGATGAATCTGAGCGGGCACAAGACGGGACAGGTCTGCGCCGGCGTGGGGTGGGCGATATTCAGGTCGAGGAAGTATTTGCCGGAGAGCCTGGTCTTCCACGGTAAGAGAGACGAGGGAGGGAGAGAAAGAGAAAGAGGGAGAGAGTGTTTTTCTTCTTCTCTTTTTTTCGGTTTTTCTTTTCTGGTTCCCCTTTGAGCGCTCGCTGACCTTTTTCTCCTCTCTCTCCCTCTTTCTCTCTCTCGTTTACAGATTCCTATTTAGGGAATGACCAGATCAGCTTTACGCTTAACTTCTCCAAGGGGGCATCGCAGATCCTCGGGCAGGCGTGAGTCGTGGAGAGAGAGAGAGAAAGAAAGAACCTTTTGCTTCTTCGATGAACGACGACGACGACGGAAGGGGGGGGGAGACTTTCTTTTTCCACGCTCTCATCCACACTCTCCTCGTCCAAAAACTCATAAAAACCTTGATACACAGTTACATGTTCCTCCGCCTGGGCCGCAGCGGCTACCAGCAGGTCCTCGGCGACTGCTGGCGCGTCTCGTCGGCCCTCGCGGACATGCTGACCGCCACCGGCGCTTTCGACGTCGTCAGCCCCCGCGCGCCGGACCCGGGCGTCGCGCTCGTCGCCTTCAGGCTCTCCGCCGCGCGCCAAGGGCGCGGGTACGACGAGCACGACGTCAGCGACGGCCTCCGCGAGCGCGGGTGGATCGTGCCCGCGTACCCCCTGCCCGCCGGGACCGAGGAGGAGGACGGCGCCCCCCCGCCACTGGTGCTCCGCGTCGTCTGCCGCGCGGACCTGTCTTTCGGCCTCGCGGCGACCCTGGCGGCCGACGTCGCGAGGGCCGTGGAGCGCCTCGAGGCCAGGGAGGCGAAGGCCCGCGAGCTGGGCCTCGCGACGCGGGCGACGCAGGCGTGGCGGTCGTCGAAGAACAGGGCGCGCGCGAGGAGACGGCACGCCGCGGCAGAGGTGGCGCACGAGGCGGGGGAGCTGAGAGCGAGGGCCGAGGCGCAAGGCGCGCCGACGGAAGCGACTTCTGATTTGGTTTCCAAGGCCGCCGAGAAGGACGCCGAGGCCGCTGCTGCCGCCGCTGCTGTGGGAGAGGGAGGGCTGCGCCACGGCGGTGTTTGCTAGATCTCGATTGGTCTTTGTTGAAAGTTTTTTTCTTCATAAAAGAACAAAAGGCTTGTGTTTTTTCTTTGCGTGTTTTTTTTCCTGGGAGATTTCAGAGCTATACAACACAGCAAGCGCGCAACATCTCATCGTTGTGGGGGGAGAATCCAAAAGGCATCGTTGAGAGGGTGTTGTAGGAGAGAAAACAAAACAAAAAGTAGGAAAATCAAAATCTTCATTCTTCTTCGCTGCTCGACACGCTCGACGCGGCGCCGCTGCTGCCACCGGCGAAAGCGACGCTTGGGAGCGCCTCGGCCTCCAGCGCCTGCGCCGCCTCGTCGATCGCCGACGCCTCCGAAGACTCCGAGAACGACGACGAGAACGAGCCGACGCGCTGCTGCTGCTGCTGCTGCTGCTGCCGCCCCCCGAAAGAAGTAAAGGCACGAGGAGGGGCAAGCGGGGAATCGGCTCTCTGCTGCCGCGCCTCCTCGGCGGCCTGGTCGCCGGCGGCCCTCGCCGAGGCCCACAGCAGCTCCGCGCGGGCCGCCGCCTCGACGGAGCGGGTGTGCGCGGCGTGCGCGCGCTCCGCGGCTGCCCTGCCGGCGGAGGCGCGCTCGGAGGCGAGCGCGAGCAGGTCGACCTCGCTCTCGCCGCGGCGGGCGCCGCCCCCGCCGCCGGCGGCGGCCTCGACCCTTTCCAGCGAGGCGCGCGCATCCGCCTTCTCCGCCGCCGCCCGCTCGAGCTCCTCCTCGGCGCGCCTCTCGCGCTGCTGCGCCGAGCGGAGCCGGTCGGCGAGCGCCGACGCCTCGCGCAGGGCGGCGTCCGCCGCGCGGCGCGCCGCGAACGCTGCGGTGCGCTCCTCGGGATCGGAGGCTGCTTCCTCCCGCAGCGACGCGCGAGCGAGCGAGAACTCCGCCGCCGCCCGCGACGCCTCCTCCTCGGAGCGGGGCAGGGCCTCCGCCGCGTCCCTCGCGCTCGCCGCCCGCGCCCACGCCGAGGCCTCTGCTGCCTCGTCCTCGGCCTCCAGGAGCGCCGCCTCCGCCTCCTGCATCCGGCGCGTCGCGCGCTCGCTCTCGCGCTCCGAGGCCAGGGATCTCTGGCGGAGGGCCTCAGCCTCGTTCAGGGCCGCGAGGGCGGCGGAAGAGGTCTCGTCCGCTTCTGAGCGTGCCTCGGCGGCGTCCAGGGAGGCCGCGGCGGCAGCGGTGCGCATCTCTTCCACGGCATCTCTCTTGGCGTTTCCGCCGCCTTTCAGCGCCTCCGCGCGGGCCAACGCAAGCTCGAACGCCTCCGTCGCCGATCGCAACGCGTCCGAGGCCGCGGCGCAGCGGTCCTGCGCCGCCGAGGCGGCGGAGCGGGAAGCGAGGGCGCGCGTCCTTTGAGCCGAGAAGGAGCAAGCTGCGGCGGCGGCCTCGCCCTCGCGTTTCCCCTCTCCTTCCAGATTTTTTTCTGGCTTTTCTTGTTCTTCTTCTTCCGCGTTGTTGATGCTCTCGTGAATTCGAATGTGCAGATCCTTGCGCGGGGAAGAGAGAGGAGACAAAGAGGACAAAGACGACGCGGGAGGCTGAGGCGGAGGCGGGGGGACCGGAGCGGAGACGCGCGGGGGCCGAGGCGGCGAAGGAGAAGAAGGGGAAGAAGAAGGAGAAGGAGAAGAAGGAGCCCTCGTCGTCGCCGGTGCTGCCCTTGCTCCCTGCTGCTGGCCTCGCGGCGTCGCGGGCTCTTTCTGCTGCTGCCGGCGCTGCTGCGAGGGCAGCTGCTGCTGCTCTTTGGCCTCGCGCATATTTTGAGAGAGAGAAGAGAAGCGACAAAAAGAAAGGAAAAAGAAAGAGAGAGAAAAATTGTGTCGGCAGCGACTGTTCTCCCATCATTAAAAAAACAAAACAAAAAAGGGGGAGGGGTGCCTTCGACGCGGAAACGCCCTCTCTCTCTCCCCCCCCTCTCTCTTTTCTTTTTTTAATTCGTTCTCTCCACGCAAGGGAAGAGGAACCTTCCTCCCTCCTCGTCGTCGTCACTTTCTCCCTCGATGTCCGAAGGCGGCGGCGACCAGCAGCAGGAGCTCCCGGGCGGCGGCGTCGACAGCGACGATGCTCTCGTCGCCGACCCATCAGCAATGACGCATCCTCCGGCCCCGCGCCGTGGATGCGCCTTCGCCGCGTTCGTCGAGGCCGCGCTGGACGACGTGTCGAACGCGGCGGGCAACTGCCGCGGAGCGCACTACAAAAACGTCAAGGCTGCGTGCCAGGCCGCGCTCGGTGAGAGGACTGAATTTTTTTTATCGAACCGATGCCTCGTTCGATCGATGGCGTCGGTTGAAATTTTCCATGCCTCTGAGAAACTCTTTCGCTCTTTTTCGCTGCTTTGGGCGCTCTCTCTTTCTCTCTCGCTCGCTTCCAAGCCACTCGGGGCAGGCATGATTTGTATCAGCGCTCTCTCTGTGGAAGTGGACAGCGAACACGGAGAGGGAGGAACGTTGGATCAGATTCAACAAAACTCCTCCGTCCCTCCCTCACGCTTCGCTCCCCTCCGACATCGCCTCTCACCTCGACAACACCGTCAACAGAGCGCCTCCGCCGCCCGGGAGGCGTCCCGACCCCGCTGGGCCCCGAGGACGCCGACGCGGTCCTCTTGGCCCTCGAGAGGGCCACGGCGTCGATTCGCAGCGGGGTCGCGTCGGGCGCCCCCTCCTTCTCGCCGCCAGACCCCAGGGTCGCGGAGCCGGCGCTCGGCTGCCTGCACAAGCTCGTCTCGCACGCCTACCTCCAGGGGGAGTCCTCCGCCTCCTGCAGCTCCTCTGGCTCGAGCAGCAGCCTGGGCGACGGCACGATCGTGGCGAGGTTCGTGGCGGCCGCGACGATGATGCCCGTTGCGGAGAAAGCGGGGAGCGCGGGGAGCGAGAGCTCGGCGGCCCTTGTCACGCTCGCGCCGCCCTCGACGCAGCTCTGCGTCGTCCAGGCCCTGCTCACCGCCGCCACCGCCGAGCACTTTGTGCCGCACGGCGACGCGCTCATGGCCTGTCTGCGCTCGCTGTTCGCGGCGGCCCTCGAGGGCGGTTCGCCGGCGGCGAAGGGAGCGGCGAGAGGCGCGCTGCTGCAGGCGCTGGCGACGGCGGCGCGGCGGGCGGTGCATTTTTCGTCCTCGGGAAACTCTTCCCTCGGGGGCGGGATCTCGAGGGACGGGTCGTTCTCCGGGGCTGGGGCAGCTGCCGCCGCCGCCGCCTCAGCAGCAGCAGCTCGGAGCAGCGCGGGAGGCGGAGACGGAGGGCACCTCGGCGGAAGCACCCCCCCTCCTTCCTCTCGGCCCCCTCCCGCGCCTCCCCTCCTCCGCGCGGCGCTCTCCCCCGCGCCGACCCCCTCCGCCCCCCACCCCGCCTCGGCAGAGGGGCTCGACGCGGCCATGGGCTCGGCCAGGGCCGCGCAGCTCGCATCCTTGGCCGAGGCGGCCGACATCCGCGGGCTCGAGGCGGCGCTCGACGCGCTGGACGCCGACCGCGGCGCGGCCGTTGCTGTCGCCTCCGCCGAGGAGAAGAAGAGAGAGGATGCGGGGAGCGGGGACGGCGGCGACGACGGCCAGGGCCATGACGCAGCGGCAACAGCAGCAGCAGAAGCTGCTCCTTCGGTTGCTGCTCCTCCTTTCTCTTCGACGGCGGCCTCGGAGGCAACGACACTCGCGGCGCCGCCGACGCCCTACGCTCCCTCCTCCTCCTCAGCCTCCTCTTCTTCCGCCGCCACCGCTGCTGCCCCGCCGCCTTGGCATCCGCCGCGCCGCGGCGGAGGGGAAAGGCACCAGCAGCAGCCCCATCTCCTGCTCTCCCTCGCCGAGAGGGACGCCGCCTCGCTCCTCTCGGCCGTCGCCTCGATGGCCGGGCGCGAGGCCGCGAGCAACCCCGCCGTGGAGGCCGCGCTGGCCCCCTCCCGCGCGCTGGCGCTCGACCTCCTCGTCCGCGTGCTCCAGGGCCCGCACGGCTGGGCTGCCGCCTCGAGCTCCTCCCTCCCACCCTCGGGCGCCTCGCCTCCGTCGCCGTCCTCGAACGCGTCGACCGCCGGCGGCAGGCTCGCCGAGGCGCTGCGCAGGCCGCTGGCCGGCGCGCTGCTGCGCTGCGGCGCCGCGCCGGCGGGCTCCGAGGCGGCCGCCGGCGGCGCGGCCCTGCTCGCCGCGGCGTTGCGCGTCCGGCCGCTGCGCGCGGCGCTCAAGGCCGAGATCGGGGCGTTCTACCCCCTGCTGCTGCTGCGGCCCGTCGAGGCCGTCGTCGGGAGCGGGGGAGGCGGGGGCGGGGACGCCTCGTCCTCGCCGCAGCGGTGGTGGGCCTCTGCGGACGCCGCGGCCGTCGCCGGCGCCGCGGCCTCGCTGCGCGCCGCCGCCTCCCTGGCGGCGGACCCGCGGTGCCTCGTGGAGCTCTTCGTCAACTACGACTGCGACCTCCGCGCCGCCAACCTGGTCGAGAGGACGCTCCGGGCCGCCGCCAAGACGCTGGGGGCGAAGGCGGGGAACCAGCGGCAGCCGCAGAGGCCGCAAAGGGGAGGTCAGATGGCGCCGCTGTCGCTGGCTCCCCTGCCGCCGCCGGCGGCGTCGCCGCTCGCCGCCGCCGTCGCCGCGGCCACCGCCGCGGCCTCGCAGCTGCTCTGCTCCGCCGCAACGTCGCTCGACTCGTGGGCAGCGCCACTCCGCATCGCGGACGAGGAGGCCGCCGCGGACGCCAGGGCGATCCTCTCCGCGAGGAGAGGAGGCGGCGGGACGAGCGCGGCGACCAGGCGAGGGACGGCGGCGACGGGCGGCTACAGAGCGGCCTCGGCCGCCAGCGGCGGCGGCGGCGGCCGCGCCTCCCGAGGGGGCTCGGCGTCCTCGCTCGCCTCTTCCGTGGGGGGCGCCGCCGCGGCCGCCCTGGCCGACGTCGCGCCCCCGCCCGGCAGGAGGATTCCCCTGTCGATGGACGGAGGGGAAGCAGAAACGGGAAGCGACGACGGAGACGATTCTTCGGACGAAGCCGCAGCGTTTGCCGCCGCGAAAGAAAAGAAGCACTCTGTCGAGGCCGGAGTCCTCGTCTTCAACCGCGACCCCGCCGCCGGGGTGGCCGCCCTCGTCGGTTCCGGCTGCGTGCCCCCAGACCCCGCCGCCGTCGCGTCCTTTCTGCGAGGAGCGTGCTCCGGGGGCTCGGGAGGCGCGGGCGGCGGCGGCGTCTCGCCCGTGGCCCTGGGCGAGCTCTTCGGCTCGCCCGCCGCAACGCACATCGCCGTGCTGCGCGCGTTCGCCGCCTCGGGCGACCTCGCCGGCAAGCCGCTCGACGTGGCCCTGCGGTCGTTCCTGTCGACGTTCAGACTGCCCGGCGAGGCGCAGCAGATCGACAGGATTGTGCAGGCGTTCGCGGACGCGTACGCGGCGCAGAACGGGAGCTACAGTCGGGGCGTTGGCGGCAGAGGCAGAGGAGGCGGCGGGAGCAAGGCAAACAGCGGCGACGGAGGCAGAGGCGGCGGAGTGACTTCCTCCTCCTCCTCCTCGCTCCTCCTCCCGTGCCCGGCCCTCTGCAACGCCGACGCGGCCTACCTCGTCGCCTTCGCGCTCGTCATGCTTAACACCGACGCGCACCACCCGGCCGCGGCGGGGACGATGTCGCGGGAGGACTTTGCGGGGATGTGCGAGGCGGCCGTCGGCGGCGGGAGCGGCGGGAGCGCAGCGAGCACCCCTCGCGCCGCTCCTTCCTCCTCCTCCTCCTCCTCGCCGCCGCCGCCGAAGACGCACCTCCCGCGCTCCGAGCTCGACGCAATGTACGACCGCATCGTCGCGGAGGAGATCGCGCCCCCGCCCGGGTGGTACGACAACGGCGACGGGAGGAGCGACGGCGACCCGAGGCACTCGAGGACCGCCGCGGCGGCGTCGTCGTCGGCCGCCGCGGCCGCCGCGGCGCGGCTCGCGGCGGCGCTCGGCCTCTTCCGCGGAGGCAACCCCGGAAACCACCAATTCGACAAGGCCGCGCTCGCCGCCGCCGAGCGCGACCGCGCCCTGGCCGCCGCGCGCGCGGCCATCGAGCAGGGAGGAGGAGCAGGAGGCGAAGGAGCGCTGCACCTGTGGCACGAGGCGACGAGGGCGGAGCACGCCAGGCCGCTGCTGCTCGTCGGCGGCGGCGACGTCGTCTCGGGGCTGGCCGCGGCACTAGAGCGAGCGGCGGCAGTCTCGGACGCGTCTCCTCTTCCTTCTTCCTCCTCCTCCTCTGCCCTTTCTGCCGAAGCCGCTGCGGGGGCCCTGGCGACCACGGTGCGCCTCGCGGCCGCTCTCGGGCTCGACTCGCTCGTCGAGGCCGGCTGCTCGGCCCTGGCCGCCGCGACGGGCCTGCCGGCGCCGGCGGCGGGGACGGGCGGAGGGGCCGCGGCCAAGAGCACGCGGGAGAGGGCGGAGATCGCCGCGATGCGCTCCCTGCTCTGCGTCGCGGCCGGCCCCGCTGCCGCCGCCCTCGGTGGCGGCTGGATCCCCGTGCTGCGGTGCCTGAGCCACCTCGACGCGCTGGCGACGACTGCCGCGGCAGCCGCGGCCGAGGCAGCTCGGAGCAGCAGCTCGAGAGCCGCCGTGCCGCTGCCGGCGGCTTCTTCTTCGACGGGGGGAGCGGCGACGCCAAAGATCTCTTCTTCCGTCCCGGCGGCGGCGGACCCGCTGCCGACCGACGGCTCTCCCACGCGCGTCGCCGGTGGGGGGCTCGCAGGGGGTCCTACAACTGCGGCGGCTGCCGCTGCCGCGCAGGCCGCTGCCGCCGCGGCCGCGGCGACCGCGGGGGTGTCTCTGCCTTCTTCGTCTGGAGCGGCTCATCTGCCACCGCCGCGCCCTCTCCTCGCCCGTCTCTTTGGCGCCTCTGGCTCCTCCTCCTCGTTCTCGGCCTCGGATCTGCTGGCCTCCAACCAGCAGCAGGGAGGAGGGGGGGGCTACTCCGGCCCAGGCGCGGCGCTTCTCGAGTGGTCTTCCTCTGGAGGAGGCGGAGGCGATGACGGAGAGGAAGAAGCCTACGACGATCTCGACGACGACGACGACGCGGTCTCTCTCCGCGAGGGCGGCGCCGGGAACGACGCCCCCTCGGCTCTGGTCGACCCCTTCGAGGCCTCCTCCCGCGGCGGAGCCCGCCTCGTCGCCCTCGTCTTGGACTCGGGGCCCTCTCTGCGAGGGGACGGAGCGCTCACGTACGCGCGCGCCCTCGCCGCCGTCGGCAACGAGGAGCTCCTGCTCCAGCAGCAAGAAGAGGAGCGCGCCGCGCCGCCGCGCCTCTGGGCGCTCCGCGCGCTCGCTGCCGCCGCGGCCGCCGCCGCCTCCGGCGGGGGCGGCCCTCGCGCGCACGCCTCCCGCGTGTGGTCCGTCGCCGGGGCGCACCTGGCCGCGGCGGCCTGCGGCGAGAGCGCGGTCCCGGCGGCGACGGCGGTGGACCTGCTTGCAGGGCTCGCGGATGTCGCCCTCGCGAAAGGAAGCGGTGGAGCAGGGGGCAGCAGCGGCGCCGGCGGCCTCGGCGGAGACCGCCTCCGCGGCTTCCGCGGAAGAACCAACAACGACGACGCCGCCAACGCCGCCGCTCCCTCGGTCCCCGTCATCCGCCAGAGAGAGGCCCTCTCTCCCCTGGAGGCCGTTGCTCGCGGGGGAGGATCCGCGAGCGTGCGAGAGGCGGCCGTCTCGGCCGTCGGGGCCGTCATCCAGGCCCACGCGCGAAGGCTCTCGGCGGCAGGGTGGCGCGCCGCGGCGCGGGTGCTGGCCGCCGGCGCGGCCGACGCCGCGTCGCCGGCCGTCGTCGGCGCCGCGCTCGACGCCGCCGCGCCCGCCGCCGAGGCGCTCTTCCGCCACAGGGGCTGCCGGCGAGCCGCGACGCGAGGCGTGGTCGCGGCGCTCGCGACGGCGATGCGGAACCCCGCCCACGAGCAGCTGTCGATCTCGGCCGGGTTCGCGTTGCAGGTGGTCGCGAGGAGGCTCGCCGAGGCCGGCGTCGGAAGCAGCAGGGGCGAGAACGGCGGCGGCGACGACGGCGACGACGACGACGAGGAGTATCTGGCTGCCGCCGCCGCTGCCCGGGAAGCAGCCGCTTCTTCCGACACTTCCTCCTCCTCTGCTTGTCTCCCCCTCTACCTCCCCTCGGCGTGGGACGACGCCCTCTCGGCCTTCGCCGCCGTCGCGCGCCACGACCCGAGGCCCGCCGTCGCCGACGCCGCCGCGGCCGCGCTCTTCGAGGTCTGCTCGGAGGTCGCTGGAAGCTGGTCCTCTTCTTCCTCCTCCTCTTCGGGGTGGAGGGCCTTTGGCGGGCACGCGATCCGGTACGTGCTCGACCTGCCCGCGAGCCCCGCGGACGACGTCCGGAACCGCTCCCGTTCGAGGTCGCCCTCTCCTCCCGCCTCCTCCCTGGCGCCGAGGCCGGTCGGCTGGTCGGTCGAGGGCGAGGCGCGGCTGCTCCGGCACGCGGGAGCGCACCTCCCGCCCGCCGCGGCCGCCGTGGCCGCCTCGCTGCCGTCCTCGCTGCCGGCCCTGCGCCCCCTGCTGTCGCTGTGCGTCAGGTACTGCCTGGCCCCCGACGCGAGGGCCGCGGCGCTCGGGGCCGTCGCGCTCGAAGCGGCGCTCGTCCCCGCGGCCGTCGCAGCGGCGGCGGCGGGAGGGGAAGGAGGCCCCTCGCCGCCGTCGTGGTGGGAGGGAGAGATCGTCCCGGCGCTCCGCGACGCCTCCCGGGGAGACGTCCTCGCGAAGCTCACCAGGGACCGCTCCTCCTCGGACTCGGAAGGCTCGCCGCCTCCCTTGCCCCTCCCGGGAGCGCGCACCCCCCTGGGCGCGCTGCCCCCGTCGGCCGAGGCGGCGGCGGCGACGGACGGGAGCGGCCTCGCCAGGGTCCGCGCGCGTTCGGTGCTGCTGGTCCAGCGCTGCCTCGCCTCGTCCGCGGCCCGGGCTGCGGCGAGTGGCGCGCCCCGCGCCTGCGTCTCTTCGATGCTGCTCGCGCTGTCGGACTCGGCCAAGAGGGCCGCCGAGTGCAACAGGGACTCGCGGGCGAGGGCGGCGGCGGCGGCGCTGCTGCTCGGTTCTTCTTCAGCTCCTTCTCCTCCTGCTGCTCCTGCCGCCGATGAAGAGGACGAAGGAGAAGAAGAAGAAGAAGAAGACTCGTTCCCTGCGGGCTTCGCTGCCGCGGCAGACCCCAGGTGGGCCGCGGCCCCGGAGCCGGCCCTCGCGAGGCAGGAGGCCGAGGGCGGCGCGCTGCTGCTCGCGGCGCTGCGGGCGCGGGTCGAGGCGGCGGCGGCGGGAGAAGAAAATGGAGGAGGAGGGGAAGGCGAGGACGGCGACGACGACGGAGTCGCCCTGCTCGCCGCGGCCCGCGACGCCCTCCTCCTGCTCTCCTCCCCCTCCTCCTCCAGCGACGGAGGCGCTGCTCCCTCCTCCGGCTCCTCCCCGGCGCTCTCGTGGCTCGCGGGCGTCAGGGAGCCCTGGGTCGTCGCGGCGCTCGAGGCCGCGGCGGCGGCGCCCGCTTCGGCCTGGCGCCGCAAGGGGGCCGGGGCGTCGGCGCTCGCGGCGCTGGCGCCCTGGGCGGCCGACGGGAGGCCCGGGGTGCGGAGGGCTCTGGCGTCGGCGCTCGAGGCGCGCGTCGCCGGGATGTTGAAAGGGTGACTTTCTGAAGAGAGAGAGAGAGAGTTTGTAAGGAGGGAACGAAAAACACAATTTCAAAAAAAAAGCATCGCCGACGTTGAATTCGTCGGAAGAAAAAAAAAACTTGCCTTCAACGCACAATGGCCACCTCGGCCCTCCCTCGCCCCTCTGCGGGCAACGCCACTACCACCACGGCAGCAGCAGGCACCATCTCGACCGCCGCCTCCTGCTTCAAGTGCGGCGTGAGCGGCCACTGGTCCCGCGACTGCACTGCCTCGAAGGCAGAGCAGGATGCGCACCGCCGCGAACGCGAGTCGGCCGAGGCCGCGGCCTCGGCCGTCGCCGAGGCCGCGGCGAAGGCGGCGTCCGACGCCGCCGCGGCGCAGGCGTACAGGAAGAAGAAGAAGCTGACGCTCGAGGACCTCAAGGTAGGGAACCAGAACTACTGCGAGGTGGAGAGAAAGAAAAGAGAGCGAATCGATGGGGAACGACAGCTGCGATTAAAAAACTCAATCAACTCGAAACGACGACGACGGAAAAAAAAACTCAACCTCACCACCACCACCACCGACCGAAACGGGAAAAAAACACCATCCGAACGAACAGGCCCCCAACGGCCTACCCGAGGTCTTCGCCTCCTTCCCCGCCCGCGCGGCCTCGCTCGGCATCGGCCGCTGCGTCCGCGAGGCCAAGAGGCGCCGCGGCCCGCGCGCCGTGCCCGCCTTCGGCGCGCTCGCCGACGATCTGACAAAGCTCATCGACCTCTACGGCGATTGGAGCCGCAGGCTGCTCCCAGGGCTGCCTTCGCTCGCGGCTCGCATCGACGTGCTGGAGGCGGCGGGAAAGGCCAGCGCGCTCAAGCTGGAGCTGCGCGGGGTGAGGTACAACGCACTCAAGGTCCTCGGAGAAAGGGAAGGAGAAGGGGAAGAAGGGGGAGAGGGAGCACAAGGAGCAGCTTGGGGCGAGGAGGGCGAGACTGCTGCTGCAGCGATCGTCACGGGCCACGAGGACGACGACGACGAGGCGGACGAGCTCCTGGCACTGCAGGCGCAAGGAGGGGCAGCGGCGCCTCCAACAGCTGCCGCCGCTGCGACGACGGCGGCGGCAGCACAGCGGCAACCGGAAGCAGTGGCCGCGGCGACCGCCGCCAACGACGAGGAGGAGGAGCCTGAATTTGAAGAGGAGGATTTCGACGACCTGCTCGACCTCGTCGGGGACGACGAAGGGTCGCAGGAGGAGCAGCAGCAGCAGCGAGGAGGAAGCGGAGGAGGGGAAGCGGCGGGAGCAGGAGCGACGGCGGCGGCGGCGGCAACTGAGGCAGCAGCAGCAGCACCGAAAGAGACTGCTGCTGCTGTTCCCCCTGCCCCGGCAGCAGAAACAGCAGCTGCTGCCGAAGAAGGAGAAGGAGCGACCGCGGAGGCGGACGACTTTGACGAGCTCCTCGCGCTGGTCGACACGCAGCCGGACGCGTGACAGAGAGGTTTTTTTTTTCATTTTTTTGAAAGAAAAAAAACTCAAAAAAACTGCATTTTCAATTCGCTTCCGTTTCTCGCAGCAACTCTCTCGTCTCTCTCGCTTTTTTGCTTTTTCTTCAGGGAGCAGCTGCTGAGGCCTTATCTCGACTCTCGTGGCGAGACCGAGCCGCTTCTTTCGAAATGGACGTGAGTAGCGGCGAGGGGGAGAAAGAGATAAATTAGACTGAAGCGATGGTCGACGGCTTGATCGATTGCTCTGTGTGTTTTTTTCGCCCTTGTCGCCCTCGCCCTCCGGGCTCTCTCCGCTCACCCTCTCGACGTTGAGGCACGACCGCTATCGAGAGGAGCGGGTTCTTGCGCTTCAAAGGCTCGGTCACAGGAGACGGGGAATGCGCGGACGCAATCCTCTTTCGTTTTGTTCAACTCCTCTCAACCTCGACTCTCCAAAACAAAACAAAAGGTCGACCGCACCAACTTCCTGGAAGGGCTCGCCGCCCTCCGCCAGGCCCTCGCCGTCGGGGACTTTTACGCCCTCGACTGCGAGTTCACCGGCATCGACAGCAGCAGCAACGGCAGCAGCGGCAGGGCCCGAGGAAGGAACCTTCCCGCGTTCCGGCCGCCCTCGTGCGACGCGGCGCCGCCGCCGACGCCGATCGACGACCCCGAGGAGCGCTGGCCGGCGCTGCGCTCGCAGGCCTCGCGCTTCGCGGTGGCCCAGGTCGGGATCGCCGTGTTCGAGTGGGTGAAAGGAAGCGAGGGCGGCAGGGGGGGAGGCTACCGGGCGCACCCGTTCAACTGCTGGACCTTCGTCTCGAGTTCCTCGGGCTCCTCCGCGACAAACCCGGACGCCGCCGCAGCGTTCCAGTGCACGCCCGGCTCGCTCGCCTTCCTCTCGAGCGCCGGCTTCGACTTCAACAGGTGGATCGGCAAGGGGATCCCTTCGTGCTCCGCCAGGGAGAGGGACGAGCTGCTGGCACGCGAGGAGGCGAGGAAAGGAGCAGGAGCAGGAGGAGGAGGAGGAGGAGGAGGAGCAGGAGGAACCATCGCGGGCGGCGGCGGCGAGACCAAGGAGCGACAGGAGCAGCCTCCGCCCCCTCGGGCTCCGTTCCAACGACCCCCGATCGTGCCCAGCAGCCCCCACGATGTCGCCCTCGTCGAGGAGACCGTGTCCCGCGTCTCTGAGTGGCTCCGAGCCGGCGAAGGCGGCGGCGGCGGCGGCGGCGAGCCGGCCCCGGCCTCGCTGAGGCTCAGGGCGGGCAACGCGTTCGCTCGAGCGCTCGTCTACCAGACGCTCGAGAGGGGGCCGGGGCTGGCCGCGCTGCGGTTCCACCCGGGGACGGAGGCGACCGGCGAGGAGGGGGACGCGCGCTTTGTGGCGAGGACGCTGTGGCCCGACGAGGAAGAGGCGCTCCTCGCCGAGGCGGCGAATTCCGCTGCTGCTGCTGCTGCTGCTGGAGGAGAGGCGGTTCGACAGCAAAAAGAGCCTCCTCTCCCTTCTGCTGCTGCTCCTGCTGCCGCTCTTTCTCTCCCGCCCCAGCAGCAGCAGCGCCCTCGCCGGGCAGACATCGTCCTCCTCCGCGTGGCCCCCGGGGGTGCCAGGCTCGCGGCGGAGAGGGAGTCCCAACGGCGCCTCGAGCGGGCTCGCCTGGGCTCCGGCTTCGCCCTCTTCCTGGAGGCCTTGAGGGACTCGGGGCTGCCCTGCGCGGTCCACAACGGCGCCAGCGACCTCGCGCACGTCGTGGCGAGCTTCGGGGACGGCCTGCCGCTCCCCGCGTCGCTCGCGGGCTTCGCCGAGGGCGTGGAGCGGTGGTTCCCGGGGGGCGTCTTCGACACGAAGGTGCTGGCCTCGGGGGCGTTCCTCCGCGGCGGGCCCTTTGGGAGCGCGACGGCACTGCGGGACCTCTACGAGGGGCTCGTCAGCGGCAGACGGGGCGGCGGCGGCGGCGGGTGGGGGGCGGAGGCGACGGGGGCGGGAGCCCCGGCAGGAGCGACGCCACCGTCGCCGCTGGCGCTTCTGCCCCGGGTGCCGCGCCCCTCCCTTCCCGCCTCGGGCGCCTTCTCCCGCTACGGTGCCGCCCTGCGCTCCGGCGGCTCCTCGATCGACGGGCTGGAGCACGAGGCCGGCTTCGACGCGCTGCTGACGGGCGCGGCGCTGTGGGGCCTGGCGAACGCGCTCACCGTCGGCAGCGGCGGCGAGCAAGGAGGTGACGACGACGACGACGACGACGAGAGCGACGACGGCCGTATCGGCAACGGCAGCGGTGGGAACAACACCCGCCGCCTCTTCCCGACCTCGCTGCCTCCTCCTCTACTGCTTCAGAAGAGGGTCTCACAGCAGCAGCAGCAGCAGAGGGACCCTTCCCCTCGGGACCTCGTTGCTTCCATCGAAGCCGCCGCCGCGGCGAGCCAAGGCGGCGGCGGCAGAGACGGGGACGGCGACGACGACGACGACGACGCTCCCTGGTTATCTCTCAACCCCCCGCGCCGCGTCCGCGCGAGCCGCCTCCCGCGCGCGGCCCTGGGCTGCGTTTACGCCCACATGAGCGACTGGGGCGTGCTGCCGCTGATGGAGGGCAGCAAGAAGAAAAAGAAGGCGACGGGCGAGGCCGCGGCGATCCGTCCGCCGGAGCGCGGCAACGTCCTGTTTGTCGTGCCCCTCCCGATCTTCGGCTCCGAGGGCGAGGACGGCGATGTCTTCCGCGCCCTCCACTCGCTGGCGTCTAGGGACGCCGGGGCTGGGAGGTGCCGGGTGACCCCCCGGCTGCGCGGCTGGGCCGCGTCGCTCGAGCTGTTCGAGGCGGGGTGCGAGCGGGAGGGGCCGCCGCGGCCGCGGCCGCCGCGGCCGGCCAATGGCGAGGAGGCAGCTCCGCCCCCCGCTCCCCGCCGAGCCGTCGACCCCGAGGCCGTCGCCCGCGCCCTGGCCTCCCTGCCGCAGCTCCGCGGGTGCCGCGTGCTCGACTACCGCGCGTTCCGCGACTGGAAGCAGCGGGCGCTCTCTCGGTTCGGGCCTGGGTCCGGTCCTCTCGCCGTCGACGAGGAGCGCGCCGCGGCAGAGGCGGCGGCCGATGAGCGGGCGGCGCTGGCCGCGGCCCTCGAGAAGGACGCCGCCGCCGCCGCCGCCGCCGCCGCCGCTCGCAGCGGCGCCGGAGGGGTCTTTGGCAGGAGGCGAGCGGCTTCGGCGGCGGCGGACGGAGTGGGAGGAGATGCTGCTGCTCCTCCGAGGAAGAGGAGCAGGGGCGGCGAGGGGGGAGAGGGCGGAGGAGGAGAAAGAGGAGGGAAAGCCTGCGTTTTGATGTGAAAATGAAGAAGAAGAAAAAGTCCAGAATCAGAATTTGTTGGCTGCTTTCGCTCGCTGCTTTCTCTCATTCCTGTCTCTCTCTCTCTCTCTCTCTCTCTCTCTCTCTTCTCGCGCGTAGCGCTCTCTCTTTCTCTTTCTCTTTCTGTTGTCGTCGAAACACTCGCGAGGACAGCAAAGAGAGAGAGAGAGAGAAGAAAAAGGCAAAGCAGCAAGCTCAAAAAGCTACGAAAGCAATGCGCTCGATCATCGCCGGCGGCAGCAGCGGTGGCCTCCTTCGTCGCCTGGCCGTCTCTTCTTCCTCCACCCGCGCGCCTCCTCCTCCTCTGGCCTCGGCCCCGACGGCCGCGCCCCTCCCCGGCCGCCGGGCCGTCTCTTCTGCGGCCGCGTCGGGCTCCTCCGCGGACTTTCCGGGCCGCTCCGTCAAGGTCTCGCACATCCTCGTCCCGGCCGACCGCGCCGCCGAGCTCGACGCCGTCGAGCTGCAGCTCTCCGCGGGCGAGACGACGTTCGAGGCCGCCGCCAGGGAGAAGTCGACGTGCCCCTCGTCGGCCTCCGGGGGGAAGCTGGGCTGGCTGGGCCGGGGGGACACGGTCCCGGCGTTCGAGGCGGCCGCCTTCTCGACGCCCGTCGGCGGCCTCGCGCGCGCGTCGACCGACTTCGGGGAGCACCTGCTGGCCGTCGAGGAGGAGAAGAAGGGCAAGATAGAAGTGGCGCAGATGGGGGTCACCGAGCTCAGAGACTTGCTCGAGGAGATCAAGGCGGCGGGAGGCAACGGCGAGAAGGTGCAGCTGATAGACGTCCGGGAGGAGAATGAGTTCGAGACCGCCCGCATCGAAGGGTTTGCGCTGAAGCCGCTCTCGCGGCTGATGGAGTGGGGCAGCTTCGCGAACAAGGACATGGACCCCGAGGCGCGGACCGTCGTGCTCTGCCACCACGGCATGCGCTCGATGCAGGTGAGCAACTTTTTGGTGCAGCAGGCCGGGTTCGGGCGGGTCTTCAACGTGAGCGGCGGGATCGACGCGTACTCGCGGCTGGTGGACCCGACGGTGCCGAGGTATTAGCAACAAAAAGTCGTTGATTTCTCGCCTAGTTTTCTTTTTTCGTCCGTCGGTTCTTTTTCTTCTAGTTTCTGTGTAAAAGGAATTAAGAGAATGAGAGTTTTCTCGGTCGAGGTCGAGGGCCTGCGTCGTCGTCGTCACTTCGCATTTGATCGAGAAAGAAAACACCATCTCTCCCTGCTGCCTCTTTCCCCCTTGGCCTCGGCTCCATTTCATGCGGGCCTGCACCGCTCGCGCGTCCTCGTCGACGCCCTCTGTCGTCGCTGTCGCGGCATCGGCGCGACGCGCGGCGACGGGGGCGAGAGCGCAGCAAGCGAGCGGCGCCGTCGCCGCCCGTCGAGCGCCCGCTGCTCCCCGTCGGCGCCGGCGGCCTCGACCCTCCCTGCTCCCCAGGCCCAACATGCCCCGCGTCCCCGCCGTGGCGGCTGCCTCGCCCCCCGACGAGGACAGAGAGGCAGCGACCCCCCTCGTCGCGTCCTCTTCTTCCCCCTCCTCCCCCTCGGGCTCCGCATCTCGAGCGATCGACTGGACGGCGGTCGCGGCCCTCTTCGCCGCGCCGGCGCTCGGCGGCGCGCTCTTCGGCTACGACATCGGCGCGACGTCCGGCGCGCTCGTGTCCCTCAAGTCCGCCGTCCACTCTGGAGTGCCCTGGGCCTCGTCGCTGAGCCCCCTGCAGTCCGGCGCCGTGGTCTCGGCGTCGCTCGTGGGCGCGCTGGCGGGCTCCGCGGCGGCGTTCACCCTGGGGGACAAGATCGGGCGGAAGGGAGAGCTCGCCGCCGCGGGCGTGCTCTACTCGGCCGGCGCGCTCTCGACGGGGGGCGCCTCCTCGCTGCCCCTGCTGCTGCTCGGCCGCGCCGCCTACGGTCTGGGCATCGGCCTCGCGATGCACGCCGCACCCGCGTACATCGCAGAGACGGCCCCGGCGACCGTCAGAGGGCTGCTGATCTCCCTCAAGGAGGGGTTCATCGTCGGCGGCATCCTCGCCGGGTTTGTGGCGTCGGCGGCCCTGGTCGACGGCGACGGAGGGTGGCGCGTGATCTGGGGGACAGCCGCCCTGCCCGGGTTTTTGCTCGCCGCGGGGGCCTTTCTGGCGACCCCAGAGTCCCCGCGATGGCTCCTTCTGGCCGGCAAAGGCAAGGCCGCGGCGAGGGAGGCGCTGCGGAAGGCCAGGGGCAGGGGGTGCCCGGATGCGGCGTCGCTCGAGGCCGAGCTGGAGGAGATGGCGTCGTCGAGCGGGGGCGGCGGCGCGGGCGAGGGCGCCTCCGCCGCCGCCGACGCCCCCCCCTCGCTCTCCGACCTCGTCTCCGTCCCGCGTTTCCGCAGGCCCCTTCTCCTCGGCCTCGGCCTCGTCGTCGCGCAGCAGATCACCGGCCAGCCCTCGGTGCTCTACTACGCGCCCGACGTCTTCGCCTCGGCGGGGTTCGCCGCGGGGTCGCAGGCCGCGTCGGTGGCGGTGGGGCTGGGCCTGTTCAAGCTGGTGGCCACCGGAGTGGCGGTGGCGACGGTGGACAGGGTAGGCCGGAGGCCGCTGCTGATCGGCGGCGTCGCGACAATGAGCGGGGCGCTTGCGGTCCTGGCCGCGGCGCAGAAGGCGGCGACCGGGGCAGGAGCAGCCGCGGTCGCCGCCACCGCCGCCTCCTCTTCTCCTCCCCCGCTGGCCTCCTGGGTCGCCGTCGCGGCCCTCCTCACCTACGTGGGAGCCTACCAGGTCTCGTTCGGGCCGATCACCTGGCTCCTGGTGGGGGAGATCTTCCCCCTGCGCGCGCGCGGCAGGGCGGCCGCGCTCGCGACGCTGACCAACTTCGGCGCCAACGCGGCGGTGTCGCTCGCGCTGCCTCCCCTGCAGGCCTTCGCGGGGCCGTCGGCGACCTACGCGCTGTTTTCCGTTATAGCCGCGGCGAGCGCGGTGCTGATCGCAGACAACGTGCCGGAGACGAAAGGGAAGACGCTGGAGGAGATCGAGGCGGTGTTTTCTTCAGCAGCGTCTCCTTCTGTGGGGCGGAGAGAAGAGTGATAGCGGGGTCGTATTTTTCTCTCCCATTTCTTCTTGTTTTTTTTTCATCCGCTTTTTCTTGTCCCTCTATTTTCTGTGTGAAGAGGAAAACAAGTCAACGGCGGAGATGAACAATAGAAAGACAGTGGCTGGCTCGCTCCTACTTTACAAACAAATGCTGAACAACAAAGAGAGAGAAAGGGGGTTCCGAAGTCGCCCCTCCTTGTTTACCTCCCCACGCCTCCGCTCCCTACCTCACCAGTGCGCGACGACGGCACCGCGCCGCCGCAGCTCCTCAGCGACCTCCCTCGGGTCGCCCGTCGCGACGATCCGCCCGCCTTCCATCAGCGAGGCGGAGTCTGCCGCCCGGAGCTCGTCGAGGCGGTGGGTGACCCAGAGCGCGGAGACGCGAGGGGAGGAAGGAGAGGCGCCTCCTCCGTCGCCGCCCTTCCCGCCGCCGTCGCCCCCGCCATGGCCGCCCTCGGCGGGGCGCTGGCGCCCGCCAGGCCCCACCGCCGCCCGCACCGCGGCGAGCACCCCCGCCGCGTCCTCGGCGTCCAGGAACGTCGTCAGCTCGTCCAGAAGCAGCACGCGAGGGCCCTGCGCCAGCGCCCCGGCGACCGCCACGCGCTGCTTCTGGCCCCCCGAGAGCGTGTGCACGGGGCGCATCTCGAGCCCGGCGAGCCCGACGCGCGCCAGCGCCGCCACGGCCCTCCTCGCGGCGACGGCGTCGGGGAGGCCCAGCCTGCCGAGGCCGAAGGCCACGTCGGCGCCAGCGGTCGGCAGCACGACCTGGTGGTCCGGGTTCTGGAACACGAAGGCCCTGGGCCCCAGGGTCCGCGCCACGCCCGACCGCAGCGGCAGCAGGCCGCCGAGTGCCCGCAGCAGCGTCGACTTGCCGCAGCCGTTGGGGCCGAGCAAGATGTGGAGGTGGCCTTCGGGGACGCGGAGGGAGGCGCCGTCGAGGGCCTTCTTGTAGCCGAAGGAGAGCCTGGCGTCGAGGGCCTCGAGGGCGAGGCCCGGGGAAGGGGGCGGGAGGTCGAGGCTGCTGCTCGAGGCGGCGGAAGTGGAGGTCGACAAAGAGGAGATCACCGTCGGCCGTCGGCGTCGATGGTGCATTCGGCATCGGAGCACTGGCACGGCTGTGGCCCTCGCGTTCGGCTGCTTCGGCTGCTGCTGACATCGGGGGCTCGTCGAGGGTGTTTTCGAGGTTACGCTCGCTCGCGCGCGAGGAGAAATCATGGCGAACGAGTTGCTCATCGCAAAGGAGACTTTCCCTTATTGTTCCGAGTTCGAAGTCGAGAAAAGAGTGAAGAAATGTTCTCCTTGAAATGTCCATTTCCTTGAAATGTCGATTTCAAGGAAATGGAAAACGGCGGGAGCGGTTTTTTTTCTCCTTTTCTTGAGAGAAGAGAGAGAGTCCGGGAGACCCCGCGCGCAGAGAGTTTTTTTCCTTCTCTTCTTCCTTCTTCTCCTTTTTCTGAATTTAAGACGGGGAGTCGAGACTGGACGAGCATTTCCGATTACACGTTTCTTAGAACATGAATAAGAAGCAAGTCGTTTCCTCTGCTGTTTGGGGTTTTTTTTTTCCGAACCTCCCAGTTGTTTTTTTTAAGTCCCCATCTTTGAAAGAGTCATCCCCCGCAAGAAGAGAGAGGTAGAAGAACTAAGTCGCGCGAGAAGGAGAGACGCAGCAGAATTTTCACGGAGAAAATTGAAGGGCCAAGAGGCAAAAACGAAAGAGAGAGGGAAAATCGTGCAACGTTTTTACCCCACTTCTCGTGCCTGCTCTTTATCCCACCCTTTTTTTCTTTTTGAGATAGAACCGACTGCCCCCTCGGGGGGGAGGGGGGGAACGTTTTGAAACGGGAGCTAGATCTGTAAAAAAGATTCCTTGAACTCTTTAGACCTTGCTGTCGATGACGTCCTGGAGGTCCTTGGCGAGGTCGCCGGACTCGTCGGCCTTGATCGCCTCCTTGATCTGCACGCCGAGCGGCACCACCGACCCGCAGAACTTGCACTTGCGCGCGCCAGAGGGGATGTCGCTGAGGCACTCCGGGCAGGGGCGGACCGCGGACTTGGGATCGAGGTACTCGAGGAGCTTGATGAGCGGGAGGACGATGAGGAAGTAGACGACGAGGCAGACGGTGATGAAGGTGATCAGCGCGTTGACAAAGTCGCCTGTAGGGGGTTATTAATTTTTTTCAGAACAAAAAAGTGAGTTTCTTTGAACGCCTTTTTTTCTCTCACTCTCCGACCCCTCACGACGTCACTCTCGCTGAAAGAAGGAAATATTAGCTACTCACCGTAGGCGATCTTCTGGCCGCGGACGCTGAAGGACAGCTGCGTGAACGACCTGCTGCCGATCGCGGCGAGCAGCGGCGTCACGAACGAGGAGACGAACGTCTTGATGAGGTCGGTGAAGGCGGCACCGACCACGAACGCGATGGCGATGTCAATGACCTTGCCTGTTATGGGGCGGTGGGCAGAGAGGGAAGGAGAAGAAAGGGAGAGAGAGAGAAAAGAGTGAGACTTTTTTTGGACTGTGAGAATCCGCCGCTCTCCCCCGCCTCTCTCGCGCGAGGGCGAGGAGAAGGGAAAATAGAGAGAAAAAGGTAAGCGCCTCTCTCTCTCTCTCTCTCTCTCTCTCTCTCTCTCTCTCTCTCTCTCTCTCTCTCTCTCTCTCCTTCCTTCCTTACCCTTGATCAGGAAGTCGCGGAAGCCCGTGCAGGTGTTCGACCCGCACTTGACGGCGTGCGCCGCGCCCTTGGAGGCGCCGCCCCTGATCGAGCCGCCGACCTTGGCGGCCACCGCGCGCGCGCGGTCCGAGCCCGAGGCCGTCTTGGTGACGGCAGCGGCCGTCGAGGGTCCAGCGCCGGACATTTTCTTGGTGAGTGGTTGGGGACGAGGGAGAGGGGGAGAGGAGGCGAGGAAAAGGTCGGAGAGAGAGAGAGAGAGGCGAGGGAAAGGGGGGGCCTGTTGGTGGTGTTTCGGGGATGTGTTTTTGGTGAGAGGAGGTTGAAAGAGAGGGAAAGCGGCGGTGTTTTTGGTGAGAGAAGGTTGAAAGAGAGGGAAAGCGGCGGCGAAGAGGAAGGAGAAAAGCCGAGGGACGAAGAGGGCTGAGCAAGTGACGGCTCGGAAGCGGCGAGCTCTTCATTCTGCCTCGTGCGAGCTGCGGCGCCTCCTCCTCGCAATTCTCCAAGTCTCCCGCCGCCGGCGGTATGAGACGCCATATCGCAGCTCGCCGCTGGAAGCTTTCGATTGAACCGAGCAGCAGAGACGGAGGCAAGCGCGCCCGCGATTCCCGTCGGTGGTGCCAATGCACGCTATGCCTCCATTTCCTCGACCAGTCGTGACTCCTCTCTGCAGCCAGAGCAAGGCGCCTCCTGGAGCCAAGGCGCGGCCCACTTCGGTCATGAAGACTGGGGCGTCCGCATGCGAGGCACAGCACGCGCGCGCCGATCAAAGAAGGGCGGGAGCGGGCGCGAATCGCGAGCGCAAAAACGGAACGACGGCTGCTTTCTACGACCATCGAATTCGCTAACAGTCGAGCAATCGAGGCTTCCGAATTTTCTTACACTCCCCCGAGGCGCGGCCTCGCGCCGCTCTCCCTCGCGCCGCAGCCCCGGCGCAGGGCACGGGCAGCTATTCCGAACGCACAGTGCGCATGCGAGGAGACGCGCCACAGAGGGAAAGAAAAGACAAGGACAACAAAGACGGGGCTCACTCACCTGTTGCGAGAAGAACGAAGTGAGCTGAAGTAGCACCAACGTCGGAAGAAAGAAAAAAAAACTCGACGCCGACTCGACCTCGCCTCCTTCTTCCTCTCCGGCTCTCCCTCTTCTTCCTTTCAACGCTCACTCTCTCTCTCTCTCTCTCCACCGGCACGGGCTCGCTCCGCGCCACTTCCTTTCTCTCTCTCTCGAGCTCTGGACCCTCGAAAAGAACGGAAAGAGGAAGCTCTCCAGCTTCGAGCTTTTGGACTCCTGCAAGTCCCTGTCAGCTTCTTTTTTCTTTTTCTTTGAAAGAAAAAAAAATTGGCACACTCGCACTCCTCACTTTTCGAGTTTTCTTTTTTTACAAGGCAGACAAGAGAGGGCTCTCGCGTTCCCTCTTCCTCCCTTCCCCCAGCGCGCCTTTATAGACTTCGCCATGGGTCGCCGCGCTGTCGCTCTCTCCCTGGTGCTTGCGCTCTGCTGGTGAGTTTTTCGTTGTGCGAGAGAGAGAGGGAGAGAGAGAGGTCCTAAAAAATGAGAGGGTGATTGGGCAATGCGAAAACCAGATTGCTAGCGCGGAGAACGAGTAGCTCCGCGCCAAGCCTTTGGCCTCCTCTGCTGATACTGTCCATAGAACCATAGGCGAGATCATGTTTGATCGCAATCACGGAAGAACCGTCGGAAGAGATCCCGTTTGGCGACGCGATCTGCCGAAAAAGAAAGGCGCCATGGGCTTTACAAAGAGATGTCATTCCAAATTCTTTTTTCGCGAATCCTTTCGCGCGCTCGGCGCCGCCCTCCGTCCCGTTTTTCTCCTCCGAAAGCTAAAGTCATGGAGAGAGAACGACGTGTTCCGTTTGATGCCGGAAAGAGAAAATCCGCTGCGTTTTATAAGGGCTATAACCGACGCGCCGATCAGCGCAAGCAAGAACACTTTCTTCTCGCCGTCTCGCACGCGAGGCCTTAGGCGTTGCCTCTGAACCTCTCACTTCAGCTGCCGACAGACAGAATCTCTCTCAACCTCTTCCTCTTTCGCGGCCTGCTCCGAGGGGAACGTCTCTCTTTGGAGACCTCGTCTTTCTCCGAGTCCCGCGAGAGAGAGAAAGAGAGAAAAAAGAGAGAGCGAGATGGAGAGAGAGCCCCGCGGAGGAGGTGGAGGAAAAAAACGCTCGTCTTGTTCTTTTTTCGCCTTGCAAAAGGAACGCCTTTTGCTCGCAGCAGTTTTTCTTTCATTCGTTTTCCTTGCCTCTTCTGACACCTCCTCTTCTCCTTCCTCCTTCCCCCCCTCCCCGCGCTTCCCCCCCCAGCGCCGGCGCCCTCGCCCAGTCCGCCACGCAGACCCAAACGGCGACGAACGAGGCCATCGCAGAGCTCGCCGTCGCCTCCGTCGACGCCACGGCCGCCGCCGCGACGGCCGCCGCCGCTGCTCCGGCCCTCGCCGCCGAGACCGCCGACGCCAAGACCGTCGCGACGGCCGCCGCCGAGCCGCGCGTCATCGAGGTCGCGACCGCCGAGCCCCAGCTCGCCGTCTCGGAGGCCTCCGCCCCTTCGACCCTCGAGCTTGCTGCCAGCCCCGCCGCCGCCGCCGCCGCCGCCGCCGCTCCCGCCGTCCCCGAGGCCGCCGCCGCCGCCGCCGCAATGCCGCAGGTCCTGACCAACGAGGGCCCGCCGCCGCAGGACCTCTCGCTGCCGCTGACCTACTACGAGTGGTCCGGCCTCTACGTCAAGCGCACGCCCGACGGTGAGGGAGAGTCTTTTGTTTGTTTTCATGGGTCCTTTGTGTGTCTGTCTCTTTCGCTCGCTCCCTCGTTCTCCTGCGCCCCCGTCGAGAAGAAGAACAAGGGAAGGGAAAAAAGCTCACTTTTTCCCCCTCCTCTCGACCTCGAACCCCCCCCCCAAAAAAAAAACCTTTTTTTCACAACAATGCAGGCCGCGCCTACGTCCACTTCAACCAGGACGGCGTCTCGAGCCCCAAGGACGCCGTCACCGTCTCCGAGGCAGTCGGCTTCGGCATGCTCGCCGCGGTGCTCGCGGGCCCCAAGTACGACTTTGACGCCTTCCTGAAGATGTACGAGTCGTTCTCCAACGCGCGCTCGGGGATGATGGGCTGGGAGATCGTCGAGCGCGGCGGCATCCTCAAGTTCAACGACGACCTCAACGCCAACGGCAACGACTCGGCCACCGACGGCGACATGGACGCCGCCGTGGCCCTGATCTTGGCCGGGGAGCGCTTCAGCGACCCGACCTACACCGCCAAGGGCCGCGCCGTCGGCGTGAGGCTGCAGCAGTGGACGCTCAACCCGGAGTCGGGCCTGCCCAACCTGGGAGACTGGGTCGCGCGCTCGCCCGGCGTCGCGCAGGACCGCGGGTACGGGCCCAAGTTCTTCTACTACGTGTCGCGCCCCTCGGACTTTTCGCAGGCCGCGATGTTCTCGATCCTCGAGAAGGGCGGCGCCGGCGACCCGCTCAAGTGGAGGCGCGCGCGCGAGCAGGGCCTGACCGCGCTCGAGACGCTGCTGAACGAGTCGCCGCTGCCGCCGGACTTCGCCGTGTGGGACCCGGCCGCCAAGCGCATCGTGCGCCCGCAGTCGGGCGTGACGCTGCTCGAGAAGTACACCGACTCGGACTTTTCGTGGAACGCGTGCCGCGTGCCGTGGAGGCTCGCCGCGCGCCTCGTCGAGGACCCCTCCGACCAGCGGGCCCGCGCGCTGGCGCAGCGCCTCGCGAGCTTCTACCAGTCCCGCACCAAGCTCAACGCCGGCTACAGGCTCCCGACGCTCGAGCCGCTCGTCGACTTCGAGGCCGTCGCGTTCTCGGCGCCGGCCTGGGCGCTGCTCAAGGCGCTGGGCGACCCCAAGGCGTCGCAGTACGAGGCGGACGTCAGGCGGCTCAGGTCGTACGGCGGGTTGGCCAAGTCGTACTATGGCGACTCGACGCTGCTGTTGGCCGGTCTGCAGCTGTCCAAGCCGTTCTGGCGCAAGTGAGAGGGGCGGGTTTTTTATCCTTTGAGGGAGGAAAAGAAAGGGAGGAAAAAAGAGCCGCGGATTTTTTGAACAAAACAAACGACAACGAGAACAACCTATATTATATTTCTTCTTCCTTCCTTTTCCTCTCTCTTCTTTCTTCTTTTTGAGACGGAGAGTGCGCACTCGTGCGTAGCTGCTGCAGGAGCGGATTCAGAGAGAGAGGGAGGGAGACTGCGGAAAAAGAAAAAACGCGTCTTTTTTCCCCCCAGCAAACTCTGAGAGCGAGAGAGAAAACGAGGAAGCGAAAACCGAGCCAGCGTCGTCTTTTCAAAAACGGTCCGCCTGCGCCATTTTTCGATCCTTTGCTTGCCTCTCTTTCTTCGGGCCTATCTTTAAAAAGACCGTGTAACGAAGGAAACAACCAATAATTTGAGACGCGGGGTTGGGCGTATGGCTCCTCCTTCGGCTCTCGTCATTAAAAAAAAAAAGAGGAGGTCGAGGTTTTTCTTTTTCTTCTCAAGGCAAAAAAACACATCGAAGAAGAGAAAGAAAGGAAAAGGCGTCGGCTTTCTGAAGGAGAGATCTGCTTCTGCTTCTCTCTCTCTCTCAACGCGTCAACATGGCCCGCACCATGGGCGAGGTGCTCCCTCGCTCCTTTCCTGGCCTCTTCGGCTGCGTCGCCGGCCGAGCAGGCTGCCCGGGAGCGAGCAATTGCGAAGAAGGAGAAAGCAAGGAGAGCGAGAGCGGCGACCACCTCGTCGGCAATCAGAAGAATCGGCGTCATCAAAGCCGAATCCTGTTTGTCGACGTCGGCTCGGGCTACGGCACGCTCTGTCACGCCGCCGTGGCCGAGTTCGGCTGTGTCGCGAGCCTCGGGATCGAGAAATACAGGTAAAGAGGAATCGAAAGAGGAGGGAACGAAGCAACTAGTCTAGTAAAACGAAGTTCGACCCTTCCGGCCTCTCCTCTCACCTCGTCTTTCTCTCTTCTCTTTCTCTCCTCTCTCTCTCCCTCCTCGGCCAACAAAAAACCGAAAACGAAACGAACCAGGGAGCCCCTCGTCAGGTCCGACGCCCTCATGGCCTCCCTGGACCCGGAAACCCGGAGAAGGATCAAAATCGTCCACGCCGACGTCGGGGACTGCGACCTCGCCGCGCTCTTCGACAGCGCGCCGGCGCACGATGTCGTCCTGCTCTTCTGCAACAACCTGGCCATGCCGCCGGGGGCCAGGGACAGGCAGGCCAGGCAGTTTGCTCGAGCCCAGGCGAAACACGAGGCCAGGGTGGTGGTGGTGTCTGCGGTGCCTCTGGCGGTGGGGTTCGGGGACGACGCCGGGAGCGAGAGCGTCTGGAGCGACGGCGACCGAGACGGCGGCAGAGGGAGGCGCCGAGACGGCGACGCCTCGTCGAACGACAACGACGGCTCCTCCTCCGGCGGCCACGCCCCGCACCCCCTGAGAAGCTCCCTGGGCATCGGGATGACGTTCAACGAGTGCCACGAGGTGAGAGTCTACGAGGACGAGAGGCACGCGGAGAAGGAGGGGGCGAGCGGCGGCAGAGGGGGAGGGGAAGAGAGCTGCTGGGGAGAGGACGGCGACGGCGAATGAATACTGAACTGAACTGAAATTACTTGTGTGTGTGAACTACTTTCTTCTTCTCCTTTAAAACTGGTGCGAGAGAGAGAGAGAGAGAGGGAAAGGAGAAGCTGCGGCGTTCGTGGAGTTGGTGACGGCAAAAACGGCCTTTTGAAAGACGACGCCTGAGAGAACGAAACGTTTTTATGGGAAAACGTTTTTTGGTTGCAGTTATTTTTCAGTGCTGAGTTTGCAGAAGTGAAGGAAGCTTGACAACGAAAACGGAAAAAATAGTGTTTCTCTGGTGGATGGGTTATGAATGATTGTTGGCGGGAAAAGGGGGCAAGTATTCGTTGCGAGCCTAAAAAAAAAAAGAGCCTAAGTAAAAAAAAGAGAACTTTTTTGTTTTTTTTCCTCTCTCGTTCTCTTCTCTATCTTTTCTCCCCCCCTCTCGCGTCTCGCAGCGGTTGTCCTACTCTATCCCCACGAGCGCACCGCGTCCCTCCTCGCCCTCCTCCTCGCCGCGGACGCCGCCGCGGCGCTGCTAGAGCCCGCGGCAGCGACGGCGGCGGCGATCGCCGCGTCCGTCGTCGGCGTCGCCCGTGGGGCGAACGACGCCGTCGCCGCCGCCGCGTCAAACAGCTGCTGCACCTTGCTGCTGTTGCTGCCCGCGCCGCCGCCACCGCGCGCCGCCTCGGCCGCCGCGACGCGCGCGGCCTTGGCCGCCAGTAGCGCCCTCGCCTGCGCCGCGGCGACCTCGGCGTGGTGGTGCTGGAACCGCTCGGAGGAGGGAGAGGGGGCCCCCTTGCCGCCGACGACAAACTCCGCCCGCGGCGGCACGGGGGCCGTCGCCGCCGAGGCCGACGTCGCGGGGGAGTCAACCACCGCGGCCAGCGCGTTGACCATCTTGCGCTGGAACGCAAAATCGAGCAGCACGCCGCCGTGGGAGGCTGTGGGGTGGTAGAGGACCTGCACGCCCGGGGCCGCCGTCGCGAGGTGCGCAGCGACAAGCGGCGAGGGGACGAGGTCGTCGTCGTGCGAGAGGGCAATGACGGTGGCCGCGGGCATGTCCTCGGGCCAGAGCATCAGCTCGTGCCACAGGAACTGATGAGGTAGTGTTTTTTTGTTATTGAGAAGAGAGGGAGAGAGAGGGAGAGAGAAAGAGGGAGAAGAAGAAGAAGAAGAAGAAGAAGAAGAAGAAAGAGTGAGTTTTGAAGGCTCTCTCTTCCGTCGTCATCGCCGAAAAGAAGGGGAAAAACGAAAAACAAAAACTAAGTCCTCCTCACCCTCCTGCAGAAAGTCTCCGCGATCGTCAGATCCCTCGAAAACAGGAATCGGGCCACGTTCAGAGCCCCAGCGGCCCCCCCCGCGAGCGCGGCAGTCATCGACGGGATCTTGTACACGAAGTTGAAGAGCAGGTGCGGGTAGCAGGTCAGGCAGCAGACCGGGTCGACGAGCAGCGCGGCGGCGACGGCGCGGCGGTGCAGCTGGCAGATGCGCGAGACGCAGAAGGTGCCGTACGAGTGCGCGACGAAGGCGGCGTCGTCGTGGCCGTGGCGGGCCAGTACCGCGACGGCGGCAGCCGCGACGTCGTCGACGGGCTGCGCCCGGCGCGAGCGAAAGCGCAGCGAGACGTGCGGCACCTCGAGCAGCGCGAGCGGGCGGTCGCGCCCCACGGCGCGCGCGATGAGCGCGATCAGCCCCAGGTAGGGGACGAGGCCGAAGCCGACGCCGTGGACGAAGAAGACGGGGCGCTTCTTGGCCGGGGCAGGGGCGGCGCGGGCAGCCTCCTCGGCCGCTGCCGCCGCCGCGGAGGCGGAGGCAGAGGCAGGGGCAGAGGCCGCCGCGGCAGCGCCGGATTCCGCCGCCGCTTCCGAGGTCGAGGCCCCGTCCGCGGCCCCGGCCGTGTTCCTCCTCGAGCGCAGCGGGGACCTTCCCGCCAGCGAAGAGAACGAGTCCCCGCGGCGCCACAAGCCGTTGCCGTTGCCGTTGAGGGCGGCGCGCTGCTGCGAAGAAGAGGAGGCGCGCGCGCCGTTGTTTGCCCGCGCCGCCACCGCCGCCGCCGCCGCCTCCTCTCCCTCCGAGGCCGACGAAGCGCGCGTCGCCGTCGCCGCCTCCCCGCCGCTCTCGTCCGAGGGGGAGCGAGAAATGTCCTCGACGTCCGAGTAGTCTTCCGAGGCGGGGGCAGACGGAGCAGCAGAAGAGGCAGCAGGAGGCGCAGCGACGCTTGCCGCCGCCGGCGCCGCGGCGGCGGCAGCAGGGGAAGGGACGGCGATGGGCTCCCTGTACCAGTAGTCGAAGCCGGCGACGTGATGCTTCCTGAACCCGGCGCACCACAGCGCCGCGTGGCTCGTCAGCGTCGCCGCCTCGCAGGCGGCGTGCAGCGCCAGCGGCTTGTGGATGACGCGCAGCGGCTCCCACAGGTGCGCCATGAACCGCAGCGCCGGGTTGCGGCCCGCGGCAAAGGTGACGCCCCACCGCCTCTCGACCTCGCGCACGAAGGCCTCGATCGCGTCGCGCTGCTCCCTGGGCAGGTCGGCCTTCGTGCGCGTGTAGAAGCCGTAGGCCACAAAGTCCTCGACGTTCCCGCGCCCGATCGTGTCCGGGTGCGCCCCGTGGAACCAGCCACTCATAAACTCCTTGATGCAGACGACGCGCGCCAGGGAGAGGAAGCGGGCTTTCACCTGCGCGACGGCCTTGGCGTCGAAGCGGTAGTCGAGGCGCTGGTTGGCCTCGGCGTAGCTGTGGAAAGAGGTTTTGTTTTTTTGTTTTTTTTTTAGAGGGAGGGAGAGAGAGGAGGGGTGAGAGAGAGGAAAGAGAGGAAGGAAAAAGAAGAGCTGAACGCGAAAAAAAAACGAAACTGCCAAGCCTCGCAGGCAAGCTCTTCGCGCTCCTCGAGAGAGACAACCAATGGGCGCCCTCCCCCTTCCTCTCGTTCAATTTCCACCGACACCGCGCCGGCGCTGCAGCGCACTGCTGCTTGCAGCAGCGTGCAGGCGGGACAGAAAGAGAGCAGAGAGGGAGCGGCGGCGGCGGCGAGAGAGAGGGAATTGCGAGCTAGTACAACTGCGTTTTTTGCCCCGTTGGGCTTTGACGAAAGAGAAAAAACGCAGAGGGAGATCCATCCCTCTCTTTTCCCGCCCCTCGTCGTCGAGTCAAACGCCGACGCAACGGCGGTTTTGCGGTCATAGTCGGGGAGTTCTTGAGCGTCTCCAGCTGTTTCTCAAGTCGAAACGCGGCGAAAGGGCGATGCACTGGACGCGAGGAGCGCTCGAAAAGGAACACGCACATGCCAGCCAGCCATTGCAGCGTCCAAGGAGAAGAAAAAAAGCCTTGCGAGTCGTAATCGGTGCCCCCTTCCATTCTCTCCCTTCCCTTCCCTTCCCCGTTGTCTCCCGCGCTCGCTCTCTTACCGGCTCTTGAACGCGACGTAGGCGGCGCATTCGACGAAGATCCACAGGGCCACGAGCCGCCAGAACAGCGAGCTCGGCGCGTACAGCGCCACCGAGCCGCCCAGCACGAGCAGAAAGGCCGCCTCGACGAGCGAGAGCAGCGAGGGCGCGCCGCCCGAGCCCGCCGCGGCCGCCTCGGCCTCGGCGTCGCGGTTGGCCAGGATCTGCGTGACCTGCTCCGACATGATCGACATGTGGCGAGGGAGGGAGGGTCTGTGCGAGAGCGTGCGGGCGAGCGCGGCCTTATCGAGCTCGCCGGAGGCGCCCGACGGCGGCGCCGGGGGCTGAGTCGATGAGGACATCTTGGGCGAGAGAGGCAGACGAACAATGAAAAGTGAAGCAAAGGCAAGGGAGCGGGCGAGCACGCCGAACGGGAAAAAGAAAGGGGGGGGGGGGACGCGGCTTTTTCCTCCCGCTTCCCTTTCTCGATTGCTCGTCCTCGAAGGAGGCAAGAGGCGCTCCTCCCGATAAAACTAGTGAAGCTGACTTCGGTCTGAGGAGGGAGAGCAGGGTCGGAGTTGGAGGTGACGACAGAGAGATGAATCCTGTCGGTCGTCGTCGTCTCGACGTTTTGATGTCTCATCGGAGAGTGGCGTCTGCTTTTCATTTTTCTATCTTTTTTTTCTTCAACCTATTTTGCCCTCTCAACCCCCCCCCCAAAAAAAAAACAATGAACGCCGAGCGCTTCTCCGTCGTCGCGCTCTCTTTTCTCCTCATGTGGATGGTCGCACTGCTCGCCGTGGCCTGTGCGTTGGAGGAAGAAGAGGTCGAAAAAAGGAAAAAAGAAGAAGAAAAAACGCTCACCCCCCCTCTTCCTTCCTGCCCCCACCCCCCGGAATAACGCTCCTCCCACAACCAACCAACAGCTGCGGGCCTCAAGGAGGTCAAGAGCCACGCCAATCTCATCAGGCTTTAACGGAGAGAGGGAGGGAGGGAGAGAGAGCGGCGGAAAGGGGAAAGTGAGAGAGAGAAGAGCGGCAGCGGAACGAAAAGGAAAAACGCCTGCTCCTTCCTTTCTTCTCTTTTGTGTACTTGTCCCTTTCCCGATCTCGCTACAGAGTTTTCTAGAATGATCTATGTAGCTGAGGGTCTCTTCTATAGTTTCAGAAAGAAGCGACAACAGGGAAAGAAGCTCATTGATAGAAAGAAGGAAGAGAAGTGGCGAGCGAACGAATGAGGGGGAAAATCCGAAACCAAAAAATGCAGCCGTTATCTTTTCTCTCTCTCTCTCTCTTCCTTCCTTCCTTCCTTCTCTCTTTTCTTCTATCGAACTCAAGGAAGCATCGACTCGAGCTTCGCGAGCGTGTCCAGGGCCTCGCCGATCTGCTTCAGCTGCGTGAGCGTGGCGCCTGGTTTTTGTTTTTTGGGGTTTTTTTCGAGGAGGGTGAGAAGAGCAAAGGAAAAGAAAAAAACGCTCGCGCTCTCTCTTGGTCCCCTCTTTGTTATCTTGCTCTCTTTCCCTCCCTTTCTCTCTCTCTCTCTCTCTCTCTCTCTCTCCTCTCACCGACGACGGCCATCATGAGGACGGAGAGCAGCGCCACGGCCCCAGAGAGCCACGCCGCGGCCCTCGCGTCGGCGGACGGGCGGCGGCGCGGCGCGCCCGGGTATGAAGAGGGGGGAGGGAGCTGCTGGTCAGAGGAGGAGTCCATCTTTCTCTTTTATGTCTCTGCCTTTGTTGCGCTCTGAAATGGGGGGCAGCGGTAGGAACAGGAGCCGGGGGACGGGGGGGAAGGAAGCAAGGGGGCAAGAGAAGGAGGTGGAGGAGGTCGAGGAAGAGAGAGAGTGGAGAAACGGAGGAGAGGAAAAAACTCGTCAAAGACGCTCTCACTCTTCTCCTCTTTCCGACTTTACACGAGCCAAAGCCTTCAAAAATGCGCGCTCTCGCGAACCTCCTCGCGACCAACCACGCTCGGCTCGCCACAATCATCTTCCCGTTGTCTATCGCCGGGGGATTCGCTTGGACGTCGCTGTACGGGACCTCTGCGCTCGCGGACGCGAGCGCGGTCCTGAGCGGTGAGTAAGAAGAGGGGATCGAGCGAAGACGACGACGACGACGAGGAAGAAGAAGAGCAGGGAGAAGAAGAAAGCAAGCGCAAGAGAAAGCTTTCATCTCGTGGAGGTTTTAGCTCCTGTTCTCGCTCTCAAGGGCGTTCGACATCGAAGGGTGTCCCCCGAGAGTGCGGAAAGAGAGGAACGCAGCCCGGGAAGGGCGCCAGTATCGCACCGAGAAAAAGGCAATTGAAGCCGCACCGTCAGCAAAAGGAAAAAAAACTCACTCTCGCATGGCGCTCACGTTCCCCCGCCCTTGTCTCTCTTCCCTCTCTCTCTCTCTCTCGCCCTCGAAACCTAAACATCCAATCCTCCTCAGGCGAGAGTGCTGCTGCGAGGCGTCCGATGCCCATCGAGATGAAGCTGAAGCGATGAGCGGGAAAGGCGGCGAAGACCGCGTCGAGAGACGATGCGAGAAGATAGATACAGCTTGGCTGAGAACGAAGAAACGCCTTCTTGCCGCTTTCGCCGCCGACCTCGTTCGAATGAATTTTTGCAGCCCAGCAGCATTCCCCCTGTTTTGATACAACACCGATGAGAAGACGCGCGCGCGCGAGAAAGAGAGAGAGGGAGAGAGCGTTCAAGGGAGCGACGGCGTCGGCAGAAAGAGAAGAGAAAAAAAGTTTGCTCTCTGCCAGCCGACAACACCTCGACACCTTCCCAAATTTTTGCAGTCCCCCCCAACAAACAACACCTTCGTCCCCCCCCCCCCCTTCACCCCCCACCTTCGTCCCCCTCGCCAGCAGATAACACAACAACAACAGCACGCATGAATTAGAAAAGAACAACCATGCCTCGATGTAAAAAAAAACAAGACGGAAAATAACAAAAAGAAAAAAACTCGCCGCCGCCTCCCTCTCTCTCAAAACTCTCTCTCAAAACTCTCTCTCTCTCATCAAAATCGATTCCCACGTTCTCGCTTTTCTCTCCTCGCTCCATCTCACTTCTCCTGTGGCGCGAGATGGAAGCGCCCCCTGCCGACAACCCCGAGCCAGTCGTCTACGCCGTGCCCTCGAGGTCGAAAAATGGAAAGGTAAGACGTGGATGAAGAGTGCGGTGCGACTTTGGAGCGCAGCATTTGCCGAAGAAGAAGAAAAAACGATCTCAACTTCTCTTCTCGACCTCCACCTCCTCTCTCTCTCCCCAAAAAAAACGTCCAACCCCGCAGCCCGCGCCCTCCCTCCCCGACGACGACCCTGCTCGAGAACCCATCGACCCGCGCGAGGTCTTCGACCACGTGCGAGCCATCGCGGACCCGGAGCACCCCTACTCCCTGGAGCAGCTGGGCGTGGTTTCCGAGGGCGCCATCGCCGTCGACGACGCTGCCGGCGCGGTGGCACTCGAGTTCACCCCCACGGTCGCGCACTGCTCGATGGCGACGCTGATCGGCCTCTGCCTGCGCGTCAGGCTGGCCCAGGCGCTTCCGAGGCGGTTCAAGGTCGACGTGACGATCGCCGCGGGGAAGCACTCGCAGGAGGACGACGTCAACCGCCAGCTGGCCGACAAGGAGCGCGTCGCGGCGGCGCTCGAGAACCCGGGGCTGAGGTCGCTCGTGGCCAAGTGCCTCGCTGGGGTGTGATGTCGTCTCTCTCCCTCTCTCTCTCTCTCCCTCTCTCTCTCTCCCTCTATCTCCCTTCCCCCCCCCCCTCTCTCTCTGCTTCTCTGTTTGCTCGGGTAAGAGCAAACAAAGGAGCTTGTACCCTTTGCTCTTGTAAATTGTAGAAATCATGTGAACGACACTTGGAAAAAAACGCACAACGTAAACCGCTCCATGCGGGGGCGTGGAAAGCAAAGACACAGCAACGAAACGAAACGAAAAACTCACAAATTCAACCTCTCTTCTCACTCCTCGCGCCCGCGCCCGCCAGAAGCAGCGCCTCCTCCTCCTTTCCCCTCCTCCTTCGCATCTTCGGCCTCGGGAGCAGCAGCAGCAGCAGCCTTGGCAGCGGCCTTGGCAGCGGCCTCCTCCCTGGCCCTCTCGACCCCCTCGGAGCGCTCCCTCGCCGCCTCCGCCGCCGCCTCGGCCTCCCTCGCGTCCCGCTCCGCGGCCTCCACCTCCCTCGCCCTCTCCCTCAGCGCCGCCGCCGCAGCCCCTCTCTCCGAACGCGCGCCGGCCGCCGCGGCTTCGGCGGCCTCGGACGCGCGGGACATGGCCTCGGCGCCGGCGCGGCGCGCCCCGGCGGCGGCGTCCGCCCTCGCGGCCTCCGCCTCCGCCTCTGCGGCGCGCCGCTGCAGGGCCTCGCCGCGCGAGCGCGCCTCCAGCGCCCGCTCTCGGGCGCGCGAGGCGCGCTCCTCAGCCTCGAGGGCCGCGCGCGACGCGGCGGAGGCCTCGCCGCGCGCCGCCGCGGCCCTCGCCGCCGCGGCCGTCGCGTCGTCGTCTCCCCCGGGGCACTCGTGCGCCACTCCTTTGGAGGAGGAGGACGCTGCCGTCAAGGAGGTCATCGAGAGGGACCTGAGGCGGGCGACAGTGCAGGAGAGGATCTCGGACTGCTCCTTTCGGGTTTTTTGGGTTTTTTTAGGGTTCCGATATTTTTTTTTTCCCTCTGAATGAGAAAAAGAGTTCTCCTCTTCTCTCACGCGCGCGCGAATCTCTCCCTTATATCGTTCTCTCGCTCTCGCTGTCTCTCTCTCTCGCTCACTCTCTCTCTCTCGCTCGCTCTCTCTCTCTCTCCCTCTTTGCTCTCCTCTTTCTTCCATTGAAAAGGTTTCAAAAAAAAACTCACGGCCCTGTCCGCGACGGCGCTGACCGCCTCCTCGAGCCTCCTCGCCCTCGCCGAGGCCTCCCCCACCAGCCCCGACGCCCGGTCCCTCGCAGCCTCCAGCAGGCCCCTCGCGGCCTGCGTCTCGGCCCGAGCCCTCTCGAAGTCGTCGCGGCGGACGGCGCAGAGCTCCGAGGCGGCCTGGGAGAGCTCGCGCGCGGCCGAGAGCTGGGAGTGGCCCTCGTTGGCGGCGGAGGCCGAGGCGGCGAGCTCCGCCGCCTCGCGCGCGGCGTCCCTCGCCGCTCGCGCCTGCTTCTCGAGCTCCTCAGCGGCCTCGGAGGCCTCGCGGGCCGTGGCGCCTGCCAGGGAGAAGAGGGCGGCGGGGGCGGGGGCGGAGGAGGGCTCCGGTGGAGGCCGGGGAGGGGAGGCTCGCTGCTGCGGCCGCTGCTGCGGCGACGGCGGCGGCGGCGACGAAGCAGCTCTCGCTTCCTGCGGAGGAGGAGGGGGAGCGTGCTGCTTGATGCCCAGGGCCTCGGCGAGGGCCTCCCCCGGCGGGACGGCCGGGGCCAGAGAGGCCGGGACGGGGGGGGTGGCGTCGAAGGAAGACATCGAGAGGGAAAGAGAGAGGGAAGCAAAAAAGGGGACAAAAGAAAAAAGTGGGAGCGTCGTCGTCATCGACGACGAGTCATTGTTCGTTGTCATTTTTTTTTCTGAGCGAAGAGAGAGAGAGAAGCCTTTCTCGAGCTCCTTCTTTTTCTTCTCCTACCCGCCTCGCCGCCACCTGCCCCCGCCCCATGCTCGTCGCCGCCCCGCGTGGCCGTCTCGGCGGGTGAGAGAGAGAGAGAGAGAGAGAGAAAGAGAGAGAGAGAAAAGAGAGGGGAAAACGAGCGCGGGTTTTTTTCTTTTCTCTCTCAAAGCGACGAAGGGCAACGACAACGGAACGAGCAACGACGAAAAATCTCATCCTCTCTCTTGAAGAAAAAAAAAACTCTCCCCACGCTTCTCCACGCGCCAGCTCCTCGTATCGCAGGATCGACGTCACCGCCCCCGAGATCGTGGAGATGCTCCCTGGACTCGCCATCGCTCACTCGGCGCAGGTGAAAGCGCAGAGGCAGCAGCAGCAGCAGCAGCAGGAGATGAGGCAGCGGGAGGAGCGGCTCTCGAGCTCTTCCTCTCCTCCTCCTCCTCTCCAACCGCCGCAGCCGCCGCGCCCCCTCGTCGCCACCGAGGAAGGGGCCGAGGACGCGCGCTCCCGCATCAAGGAGTCTGAGGCCGCCAAGGAGGCCGCGGAGCGCGCCACGACGGAGCTGGAGCTCTCGGCGCGGGCCTTGCGCGCGACGCCGACCCCGGCGACGACGCCGACGACGCCGCTGCGCTACCAACCACTCTCGGAAGGGCTCCGCGCCGCGGCGGCCGCCCGCCGCGCAGGCTCTCCCGAGGCCTTCATCCGCTCGCCTCCGGGCCCGCCGACGCCGCGCCCTTTCTCCGCCTCGGGTGCTGTCGAGGCGGAGCTCGTGGAGATAACATACAGCGAGAGAACCGAGGCGCAGGGAGAAGAGGGAGAAGTCCTTTCGCTCTCGATCTCCGTCGAGCGGGCTTCTGCCTCGTCGGCTCTTCCCTTTCCTTCTTCTTCTGCCTCTTCCTCCCCTCCGCGCCGCGCCGCGCTCGCTCCCGCTATCGCGGAGGAGGGAGAGGAGCAGGAGCCCGAGCAGGAGAGGGAGGAGGGCGTGATCGAAAGCGGCAGCGTCGTCGAGGTCGGCGAGGCCTTCCCGCCTCCCCCGCCGGCAAAGAAGAAGCCCGCAGGCGGCGGCCCCTCCTCCTGGCTCCGCCGCCTGCGCCTGCGCCCGTCTCCGTCCTCCGCTTCCGGCGGCTTCCATCCCATCAAGACGCTCGACTCCCTGGTGGTCAAGGAGAAGGAGGAGGAGAAGGAGGAGGAGGAGGACGGCGGCGGCGGAGACGAGGAAGAGCTCCCCGTCTCTACGCGGGCCTCGCCGGCCGAGCGCGGAGCGGCGACGCCGCCGCAGCCGCAGCAGCAGCAGCAGCCCGCGGCAGCCGCGGCGCCGCCTCCTCCGCCGCCGCAGCCGCGCCCGAGCCAGCGCCCGCGAGTCCCGCCGCTGCCGCTCTCCGCCGTCGCCGTCGAGGAAGGAGGGACCGAGAAGGAGTCGTTCACCTTCCCGTCGCCGCCCCCCGCCGAGGAGAAGGGAATGGCCCCGACCTCGAGCGCCGCCGCTGCCGCCGCCGCGCCGCTGCCGCCGCTCCGCGCCTCGGGCCCCTCCCCTGCTTCCCGCGCCTCCCCGGCCTTCGACGACGTCATCGACCCCTCGGCGCTCTTTGAGGCCAGCTCGCCCCTGGCCACGGGCGGAGCCCCGCCCGGGCTGCGCGCGTCCGTCGCCCGCAGGCGCAGAGAGAGAGCAGCGAGAGGCGGCGGCGGCGGCGGCGGCGGCGGCGGCGGCGGCGGCGGCGGCGGGGCGGAGGGGCGCTTGTCCCCCGAGGACTCCCCCTTCCCCTCCCCCCCGGTCTCGCCCTCGGCCTTCCAGGGCCCCGTCTACTCCCTGTCGGACCTGCTCGAAGGGAACCTGCAGAGAGGGGCGAGGGCGACTCGCAAGGCGAGGAAGAGGAAGGAGAGGGAGGAGGCTGCGGCGGCGGCGGCGGCGGCGGCGGCCGAGGCGGCGGCGGCGAGCGGCGAGGGAGCAGCAGCGTCCCCGCAGCAGCAGCAGCGGCAGCAGCAGCAGCAGCAGCGGCAGCAGCAGCAGCAGCAGCAGCAGCAGAAGCAGAAGCAGCAGCAGAAGCAGCCGCGCCACCGCAAGGTTCCGGAGCAGGCAACCGCGGTCGACGTCGTGGAAGAGTTCTTCGACGTCGAGGAGTTCAAGGGGCAGCTCCCTCCCTCTCGCCGCGGCGGGAGCGGTAAGGGCGAGGGCAAGGAAGGAGGACGAGGAGGAGGGGGAGGAGACGGAGGAGGGGAGGCGGAGGAAGAGACGTCGAAGCCGCCCCGCCGCCGCGCCCCTCCCCCTCCACCGCTGCCGAAACAGCGGCCCCCTTCCCCGCCGCGCTCGACCTACGTCGCCGGCGTGCCCCTCGCCGCGACCTCCGAGTCCGAGACGGAGGAGCACGAGCTGAGGAGCAACGGGCGCCCCTCCCCCTCCTCCCCCCCTTGCTCCCAGCGCTCGCCGTCGTCGTCGTTCGAGGTCCCGGCGTTCGAGGGCCCGCTGCCGCGCTCATCTCGGCAGCAGCGGCAGCAGCAGCAAACGCAGCAGCAGCGAACGCAGCAGCAGCAAACGCAGCAGCAGCAAACGCAGCAGCAGCAAACGCAGCAGCGGCAAACGCAGCAGCAGCAGCAGCAGCAGGCCAGGCGGCAGGTCGTCCCCGTCGCGATGCGCACCCTGTGGGTCAAGCCCCGCGAGCGCGCCCCCTTCCGCGGCGGCGGCCCCCGCGCGCGCGCGCCCCCGCCCGCGACCGCGCCGGGCGGCCCGCCGCCCCCGTGGCGCTCGCCCTCGCCGGGCGCCTCCCTGGCGGCGGCGGCGGCGGCGGCGGCGATGGACCGCGCCGCGTCGTCGCCGACCCCGGGGGGCTGGGGCGCGCTGGAGGAGCTCTCCCCGGGCGCGATGGGCAGCGACGGGTCGTCGGTGGGCGCGGCGAGCGTCGCGAGCGCGGAGGAACAGCAGCAGTAGCAGCAGCAGCAGCAGCAGCAAGCGGCGGCAACGGCAACGGCGGAGCGCGTCGGCAGCGTAGCGGAGGAATGAGAGAGAGGGGGGGGGGGGGGACAGAGAGGGAGAGAGCTTGGGTTTCCTTTTTTGAAACGGCGAGATAATGCTTGAATGGTTTTCGTTGAGAGGAAAGAGAGTAGAGAGAGAGAGAGAGAGAGATGAACAATAGGACCTGATTTTTCCGTTTCTGCGCCCGTGGAGAAGAGATTTTGGAAACAAAGCACAAAAAAATGACCCGGGGAAAAACAACGGCATCTCTCTCATCTGCCTCTCTTTCCCTTCAGTACAGGGTATCCTGTATATTCTTACAAATGAGGAAGGAGCGGGGGGGAAGTACGAGCGAATTTTCACCCGCACTCCCTCAACAGCGGCGGCGGGAGGCGAGGGCCGCCGCCGCCGCCGCCGCCGCCGCGGCGCCCCTTCCCCTCCTCCTCCCTTTCCAGCAGCACCCGCTCGACCGCCGCCGCCACCCTCACCAGCTCCGCGTCCCCGAAGGGCCTCCCGACCAGCTGCAGGCCCGCGGGAAGGAGCGAAGAGCCCCGGGGGCCGGAGCCGGGAGCCTCCGTGAACCCCATGGGGAGCGAGACGGCCGGCGCGCCCGTCGGCGGTGCGAGCAGCGGGCTCAGGTTGCCCGAGTCGATGACCGAGGGGAGGGGCCGCGCCGCCGCCGCTGCCGCCGCCGCCCGCCCCCGCCGGGGCGCGCCCCCGGTCGCGCCGCCGCCGCCGCCGCCGCTGTCGCCCGGGAGCGGCAGCACGGCGCCCTCGACCTCCGCGTCGGAGAAGCCATCGTCCCGCGAGAGGAGGCGAGGGGGGAGCGTCCAGGTCGGGAGGGCGACGGCGTCGACCCCCGTGGCGTCCATCGACTCGCGCAGCCTCCGTCGGAACTCTGTCCTGCAGGGATCGGCCTTGCCGCTGCCGCTCCCGCCCCGGCCTCTCTCGCTTCCGTCTCCGTCCCAGAGGGCCCCGCAGCCGCAGAGCCCGCCGGGTTCTCTCTCCGGGAGCAGCTTCAGCGACCTCGGGACCTCCCCTCCGCTGCCGTCGTCAAAGTGCGAGCGCAGCGGCGCCGCGGCAGCCGGGTGCACCCTTCCGGACTCCCATACCGACCTCACGAAGCCCCCCTCGTCCTTCCTTTCCCCGACCAAGGCCGTGAAGTAGGGCTCGGCGTCTGCGGCGAAGCGGCCGCGGCACGCCAGCGGCTCCAACCTCCGCGAGTCCTCGAGAGGAGTCCCTCCTCCCTCGCCCTCGCCCTCGCCCCTCCTCCTCCTGCCCGTCGGCCACGCTCCTGGGATGCAGCCCCATTCCTCCTCCCCGAGGGAGTTCCCTTTGATCGTGAAGCCGCGAAGCACCGTCGCCCCCGCGCTCTCGAGCGCGAGCATCGAGGAGTTGAAGAGCCGGAGGACGTCGAGGCGGCGCGAAGGGGAAGAATCGGTCTCGTCGTCGTCGTCGTCGCTGGTTTCGTCCCCGAGGCGTCTCGGCGGCGAGGAAAGGGCGCAGTCGAGGACCCCGAGCCGGATTCCTCCGAGGTTCCCGCTCGAGGCGCCTCGCTCCGCGGCGGCCGCGTGGATCCCGGGCAGCCTCGCCGAGGCGGGGATGGCGCTCCAGGAAATCGAAAAATCTCTGTCCCTCCCGCTCCTCCTCTGCCCCCCGCTCGCCTCCGCCTCCCTGTCCTCCGCCGCCTCCGCCGCGGTCCCGGCCACCAACGCGTCCAGGACCGCGGCCACGTCCGCGACGCTCTTGGCCAGCGGGCCGACGACGTCGGACGTCGAGTCCAGCGGGACGACGCCGCCGCGGGAGACGAGGCCGAGCGAGGGGCGGAAGCCGACGACGCCGACGGCCGACGCGGGGCCGCGCACGCTGTTCCCCGTGTCGGTGCCCAGCGAGGCGAGCGCGAGCGAGGCGGCGACGCCGGCGGCCGAGCCCCCCGAGGAGCCGGCGGGCGAGCGGGAGAGGTCGTGGGGGTTCCGGACGGCGCCGAGGTGGGAGAGGGGCCCGGCCGCGGGGGCCGCCCTCGCCGCCGCGGCGGCTGCCGCCGGCGCCGCTGCGGCTGCCGCCGCCGCCGCCGCCGCCGCTCCTCCCCGACCCGCCTCCCCGCTCCCCCCCCCCCCCCCCGCGAGCAGCTCGTCCAGGGCGGCGGCCGACGAGACCGACGACACGGGGCTGAGGGCCCACTCTGCCATGTTGCTCTTGGCCAGGACGATCGCCCCAGCCCTCCGCAGGCTCGCGACGACGGGGGCGTCCCCGCCGGCGCCGCGGCCGCCGCCGGGGCCGCCGCCCCCGCCCTCTCCGCCCCCCGGCCCGCCGCTCTCGTCGCCGCTCGCGAGGGACAGGAGGGCGACCGACCCGGCGGTGGTGGCGGTGCCTCGCACGTCGATGTTGTCCTTGATGAGGAAGGGGACGCAGAGGAGCGGGGGCAGAGTGACGGAAGGAGAAGAAACGGAAGAGGAGGTGAGAGGGGGACCGCTCGTTCCGTTGCCGCTCGGCGGCGGCAGCAGTTGCCGCCCCCGCGCTCCCTCCCCCTCCGCCGCCTTCCTCCTCCTCGCCTCCTCGATGAGCGCGTCCACCACCCTGGCCTCCTCGAGGGCGCTCCCCAGCGCCCGGCCGCCTCTCACGGCGCCCAGCAGCGGCGGCGGGTCCAGCGCGGCGATCCTCCGCGAGAAGGAGAGCACGAGGTCGAGGCACGAGAAGTCGCCCCGCAGCAGGGACTCTCTGACGGAGGCGACGGAGGCGCCGACGACGCGGACTCCCGTCGGGAGCGGGCAGAGGGGGTTCGGTGGAGGAGGAGGAGGAGGAGGAGGGGAGGAGGGCGCGGGGGCCGGGAAGACGGCCGACGCTGCAGCGACGGGGGAGGAGGAGGAGGAGGTCGGAGCTGTCGAAGTTTTTTTTTGAATTTTGTTGATTGAGCCTTTCTTCCGTATCGTTCTCGTTCCCTCTCTGCCCCTTGCTTCGCGTCATGATCGATCTCGATGCAGGCGAGGACGATCGAGAGAGAGGAAGCGCTCTCTGCTGCTCCTATCCATCTGAAAAAATCGCACCTGCTGCGGCGCGAGGTGAGGCCGAGGCGAAGAGAGGCGACATCTGCAGCAGCAGCAGCAGCATCGGGAGCTGCGTCGTCCCTGACGACGACATTTGCCGGCGATGAAACCGAAACCGGCAGTTGCTTCCCGCTCTCGCGGTCGCGCTCCCGCGATCGTCCCGCCGTCGCCGCTCGGGATCTGGGACTATCATCGATCACGATCGCATCCGAGTGAAAGAGGGAGAGAAAAAGAACGCGCGAAGACGCTCCTCGAGCACGAAGCCAACGATGGAGAAAAGAAAAATGGTTTTTTCTCAGTCTCAAATTATCTTACAAGTCGCGCTCTCTCTCTCTTTTTCTCCTTTTTCGGTCAGGCAGCGAACCATCCCCCCCCGGTCGGAGGCGCCGCGGCCCCCCACGATCCGAACAGCAGCACGCCCGCGACGTCCCTGATGCTCCCTCCTCCCGCGGCAGGAGAAACGGCAGCGGCGGCCGCGGCGGCCGCGGCGGCCACGGTCGAGGCCGACACCGCCGAGCCGCCGTCGGCGGAGACCAGCGCCGGCTGGCAGTCTGCGACGCCGCCGCCGCCGCCGCCGCCTCCCGCGTCCAGGAGCCTCCACGTCAGCGCGTCGAGGCGCTGGCGCTGCGGCTGGCGCAGCGGGCCCAGGGCGGCAGAGGGAGAGGGGGCCCCGGTTCTCTGCTCCTTCGGAGGCGGCGGCGGCGGCGCCGCGGCGGCCGCGACCGCCGCGGCCGAGCCCGCCCTGTCGCTCGCCCACCGCCGCCGCCGCGCCGCGGTCGCCGCCGCGCCGCCGCCGCTGCCCCTCTCGGCCGAGAGCGGCGCCAGGGCCCCCGCTCCGAGGTCCGAGGGCAGCGGAGGCAAAGGCGCGGCCCCTGTGGAGCGAGCGGCGGCGGCGGCGGCGAGCGGCGACGACGACGACGACGACGAAGCGGAAGGAGAGGAAGAGGAAGCAACGGCGACGCCGAGCGGCGCCCTCAGGAACGGCGCCGGCGGCCGCGGCGGCGGCCTCTCCCCCTCGCGCAGCAGCCACTCGCGGGGCGTCGAGTCGGCCCACGCCGAGACCGCGGAGCCCGGAGCAGCAGCAGCGAAGACGCCAAGCACCTTTCGCGGGTCCAGGGCCCCGCCCGCGCGGCACAGGGGCGCCGCGAGGGGCTCCGCGAAGCGCGGGCCGAGGGGGGAAGCCGAGGCCGACGAGAGGCTTCTCGGGACCGAGGACACGGACGCCGCGGACGCCAGCACGAGCTCCGCCGTCGCGCCGGCGACGTCGATCTCGGCCGCGGCCGGCGCGGCCCTGCCCGTCAGCTCGGCCAGCGAGGCCGCGAGCGCCCTGAGCCGCGAGGCCCTCGCCGCGGAGAGGGCCCACGAGGCGAGCCAGGAGGGAGGATCGGTCGCTGCTGCTGCTGCTGCTGCTGCTGCTTCTTCGCCGCCGCCGCCGCTGCCGCCGCCGCCGCCCTCTCTCTCGACCCCCTCGCCCTTCGCCGTCGAGGAGCAGTCTCTCGAGAGGCAGAGCGCCTCCCGCAGCCACCTCTCGGCCTCCTCTGCCGCCTCGGCCGGCAGCGCCAGGCCCGCCGCCACGGCCTGCCGCAGGGCTCCCAGGAACGCCGTCGAGGCCAGCAGCCCGACCCCCGGCGTGCGGTTGGCCGAGGCGGCGAGGGAGAGCGCTTTTGCCGTGCCCGCGCTCGCTCCCGCTCCCTCCCTCTTTTTCTGCTCCGCCTCCGCCGCCGCCGCCGCCTCCGCGCGCCTCGCCGCCCAGTGCCTCGCGGACAGCAGCAGCCACAGGGCGACGGCCTCGGCCCAGGCCAGCGCGGGTGCCAGCAGCAGGGCGTCCGAGGCGGCGAGGGAGGGCAGCGGGCGCGAGGAGGAGGGAGAAGGGGCCCTGCCGGCGTTGTCGCCGCCGTTGGCGGCGGCGGTCGGGGAGCGCGAGCTCCCGGCGACGAGCGCGGCGCGCACGGCGGCGTCGACGTCCCCGACGCGCAGCTCCGTCAGCAGGTCGGCTTCCAGGACCGCCTCAGGGCTGTCCGCCGGGGCCGCGGCGGAGCAGCGGGACCGCGCGAGGCGGCAGACCGCGGCGGCGGCGCGCGAGGCCGGGGCGGCGACGGCGGGGCGCGAGGCCCAGGGGTGCAGCGCGACGGCGCGCTGCAGCAGCGCGAGCGCGGCCCTCCTCGCCTCCGGGGGGGCGGCGGAGAGGCAGAGCGCGGGGCCCAGAGGGGTGAGGTTGTTGGTCAGCGCCCAGCAGAGGCGGCGCGCGGCGGCGCGGCCGAGGAGGAGGGAGGGGCGGGAGTGGCGAGGAGGGGAGGGGTCCCCTCGCTCCGTCGCCGCCGCGAGCTCCGCCGCCGCCGCCGCCTCTGCCGCCGCCGCCTCCGCCGCCGCCGCCGGCAGGACGACGACGCTCCCGGTGGAGCCCACGGCGGCGGCGCACTCCCCCGTCGGCGAGAAGGCAGCGCCGACGACGATAATAGGAGCCGAGGCGATAGTGGAAGACGAGGGCGAGGGCGAGGGCGACGAGAGGGGCCTCGGAGCGCAGGCGGAGGAGGAGCTGAGGGCGAGGGCGAAGAGGCCGCCGCCGGCGGCGCGGACGAGCGCCGTCGCTCCCTCGGGCGAGACGCAGAGCAGCGCCGCCTCTTCCGCTCCCGCTCCCGCTTCCGCTCCCGCCTCGCCCCCGGCGGCGGCGGCGGCGGCGGGGACCTCCCACGTCGCCACGGGGCGCCACCGCGCGTCCTCGAGCCTCGGGGGAGGGACGAAGCCCGGGTTGTCGCCCCCGTCGTCGTCGGCGTCGCAGTCCCCCGTCGCTGTCCCGCCGCGCGCCTGCGCCCCTCCCTCGAACGAACAGTCGAGCCGCACGACGAAGAGCGCGCCGTCGTCCTCTCCGACGCCCGTCAACAGCACGGAGGAGCCCCCCGTCCCGGGCACGAATTGGGCGCCGAGGGGCGTCGAGAGGGCCGCGCGCGTCCCCGGAGGGGGCGCGAGAGGGCCCCCGCGCCCCCCCTCCTCCGCCGCTCCTCTGCCGCCGACGCGGCGCGGCGGCGCCCAGGGCGACAGCGCGCGGCCCGAGTCGCTGACGGCGGTGGGGTCCCCGGAGACCGAGACCACCGAGGCGTTCCAGGAGGAGGAGGAGGAGAGGGTCAGGACGCGGAGGCTGCCGTCCGCCGATGCGGCGACGTCCGCGGCGAGCAGCGGCGGCGGCGGCGGGGGAGGGGGAGAGGGAGGAGACTGCTGGGCCGAAGCCGCTGCCGCCGCTCCCTTTGACGGCGACGGAGTCCTCTCTCCGCCCTCTCCTCCTCCTCCTTCTCCCTCCTCTCCCGAGCAGCAGCAGAAGCAGCAGGGCGGCGTCGCAGGAGAGCGGATCCAACAGCCGTCGGGGCCGGCCCACCACACCACCACCCTCGCCCCCGCCGCTCCCGCTCCGCCCGCCCCTCCCGCGCGGCCCTCGCCCTCGCCCTCGCTCGGGCTCACGACGACCGCCGCCAGGGCCGTGGCGCCCGCCGCGGCCCAGTGCTCGAGTCCCTGAGCGTCGTCGGCGTGGGGCCCGAAGCGGCGCGCCTCGATCATTACCTCCTCTTCGATTTCTGTTCCTTTTCCTTTTCCTCCCGTGGCCGCCGCCGCCAACGCGGGATCGCGCCCTCCTGCTCCACCTTCTTCTCCTTCTTTGGCTTCTCCTTCTCCCTGCCACCGCCAGCCGTTGGGGGGGCACAGCCAGCGCAGGACAGCGAGAGAAGAAGGAGGAGGAGGAGGAGGAGAAGAACCAGAGGGGGAGAGCGGCAGCGGCAGCCCGCAGTCGAGCGGGGTCCCGAGCCAGCGGCAGCCGGCGCCGCCGGCCGCGGGCGGCGCCGCAGGCAGCTGCGTGCCGCAGGAGGGAAGGGAGGACAAGGACGAAGAAGGGGTCCATACAACGACCCTCCCGGAGCTGGTCCCCGTCGCCAGTGCGACGCCGGATCCTGGAGGGCACCACTCGAGGTGTGAGACGGGGTCGGGGCAGCCGGAGAGGCGCAGGATCGAGTGGTCCTGGATTGAGGGTTTTTTTTTTTTTTTTAAGGTTGAGGTTGAGTTTTTTTTCTTTCGTTCGTTTGTTCTTGACTTTTGGTTTTGCATCGGAACCGAAACGCGCTCGGAAAAGGCATTTCCAGAGCGAATTTCTATCTGTTTCTCTTACCTGCGGCCTCTCCAGATCGAGAAGTGCCACCTCGGCCGAGGGGGGGCGAGCGAACGCCCCCGAAGACGACGAGGATGCGAACGAAGAGGAAGAAGATCGAGAAGCTCCCATCGATGATGCCGATCGGCCAAGGAGCGCCACCGCCAAAGTTCCCGTCGATCCGCACCAGGCCGCGGCGCCCGAGGGGGGGTGGTCGCCGTCCAGGGAGACCGCGGCGAGGATGTCGCGGTCTTCAGAGGGCGATGACGCCATCTCTCTCTCTCTCTCTCTCTCTCTCTCTCTCTCTCTCGAGGGAGCCGCGCCCTGAGAAAGAGGAGGAAAAGAAAAAACAAACAGAGAAAGATATGAGTTCACTTTTTTGGCTTGAACAAGAAAAGAAAAAGGCAAAAAAAGGCAAATGCAAGCCCCATCTCCTCATGGGCTGGCTCGCGCTGCCGTCGCCGATGCTCAAACCTGGAGAATCGAGCACAAGCTTTCTCTCGCTCTGATAGAAAGGGCCGAGGAGTTCGAGGCGACTGCGGAGAGGCTGCTGCAATCTTCCTCGTCGTCGGCGGCGTCGTCGTCATCGGAAAATGCCGTCGTCGTCGTCGCCCGGGCCGTCGTCGAGAGGGAACAGGAAGCAGCAGCAGCAGCGGAGTCGCCTCCTCTTCCTCTCCGTCCTCCTCTGGTCGCCTCCCCCTCAGCTGCAGCTGCAGCCGCCTCTGCCTGCTTCGTCGAAGCGACTCTGAACAGGGAACAGACCAGGGTCGCAGTGCCCCTCGGGGGCGGAGACGGCTTCCACCTCGACTGCTCGCGAGGGAGGGCCGCCGCCGTCCTCGGGCGCCGCGCCGCGCTGCTGCGGCGCCGGGCCGCGGAGGCCGGAGCCAGGGCCGAGAGGGCCTCCGCGAGGTCCGAGCTGGCCTCGAGGCTCACCGCCGCGACTGCGAAGGAGGGGGGAGCGGGAGCGGAAACGGGAACCGGAGCAGAAACAGAAGAAGAAGGGGGCTTCCACATCAGGGAGGAGTTTGATGAGGAGCGGCACGGCGCGGCGGCGGCGGCGGCGGCGAGGGAGGTGCGGCTGCGGGCCGCGGCGGCGAGGGAGGAGGAGGAGGCGCAAGTCGAAGACAACGAGAACGAAGAAAAAGAGCGAGATTTCGACTTTTCGAGGTTCGACGAGCTCGAGGCCGCCGAGGAATCGGCGGCAGCCGGCGGCGGCGAGGGAAGCGAGGAAGAAGAGGGCGACGACGGACGGATACCGGCAGCGGCGGCGGGCACGGCTCCTGCCGCCGCCGCGAAAGGCCGCAGCGGCAGCAGCGGCGGCGCCGGCGGCCTCCGCAGGGGCTTCCTGGGCCCCCCGCCAAAGCCCAAGCAGCCGAAGTCTATCCTCAAAAAGACCTCGACGGCGGCGAAAGGAGGAGAGGCGGGGGCGGAGCAGCAGCGGAAATCCGGCTCTCCGTCTCCTCCCGCTCAGCCTCTGCCGCCGAGGCCGGTGGCGACGGGGGCTTTTTCGGGGAGCGTCAGCGAGCGGAGGAGGGACTCTTCTGCAGCTGGTGCTGCTGCTGCTGCTGCTGCTGCCGCCCAAACTGCTGCTCCTCCTGCTGATGCTGCCCCGAAGAAGCGTGTCTCGAGGTTCAAGCAGGAGCGCGCCGCGGGTCCTGGAGGTGGTGGCCTCCTCGAGTAGATCCGAGGAAAAGAAAGAGAGAGAGAGGAAATAAAAAAAACTGAAAAACTGCGTAAAAATTGATCCTTTTTTTTTTCACTCTTTACTTTTCTTCTTCTTCTTCTTCTCACAAACGCGAGAGGCCTCCAACAGAAGGGGCGCTCTCTCAGAAACATAAACGAACAGGGGGGGTTCTGCAGCCTCTTTTCCCCGGTCCGACAGACAGAGGGGACGGAGAAGAAGGGACGCATCAAGCAAGCTGGTTGAGGGTACAAAGCGAAGACGAAAGAAAAACGGAGAGAATGCAAGGGGAAAAAAGAAAAGTCGTAAGAACAAGAAACGCCGCTGCGGCGCGCCCAGGCGCGCGAGAGCGAGAGAGGACCGCGCTTTCCCCTCTCTTCTCCCTCTCTCCTCCCTCTCTTCTCCCTCTCTTCTCCCTCTCCGCCTTCTCTTCCCTCCTCTTCTACAGGTGCACCTCCATCATGGCCCCCGCGTCGTTCCACTTGGTGCCCTTGATCGAGGCCGCGACCCTCCTCGCGCCCCTCGCGGCCGCCGCGGCCGCACCCCTCGCCCAGCGTTCGACGCGGACGGGCCCGACCGCAAAGTAGCCGATGAGCGCGTAGTACGACCCCAGCAGGAAGACGAGCCCCGCCCAGGTCGCGGCGCCCACGCCGCCGCCGCCCCCCGCGAGCTCCCTGGCGAAGTCGACGACGAGGTAGCCGTCGATCGCCGCGACGAGCGCCGCGACGGAGCACGCGAACGCCAGCAGCCACCCCCGCGTGCGGAACGGCAGGTAGGGAATCACCGCGGGCGACGCGGTCAGGGCGATGACGGGCACGAGCGAGAAGGGCAGGACCATCGCCTGGAGCACGTTCAGGAGCTGGTTCATCCCGTCAAAGCGCCGCGACGACCCCGTCCCCTCGAAGACGGCGGCGATCGTCACCGTCGGGATCAGGGCGACGGCGCGCGTGCCCAGCAGCCTGCGCCAGGAGGTGACCTCGAAGCGCAGCAGCCCCGCCATCACGATCTGCCCCGCGTACGTCAGCGTGATCGTCGCGGACATCCCGCTGGCCAGCAGCCCCACGGCCCAGAGGTACTTGAACAGCGCGCCGAAGCGCTCTCCGAGGTAGGCTCCCGCCGACGCGAGCCCGATCTCGTTGGCCTGGGGCGTGCCGTAAAAGCCGTGGGCAAACAGGCAGACGACGAAGAGGTTGATGCAGAAGGCGCCGAGGAGGACGATGCCGGCCTCGAGGCGGGCGTAGAGGAGGAGCACGCGGGTGCGCGAGGCCGAGAGGCCCGTGGTGGTGGTGGTGGAGGTGTGGACGGTGTGGGCGGACTTGCGGAGCGGAGTCGTGCCCGTCGCCGCCGCCGACGCCGGGGTCGCCGCCGCCGGGAGCGCCGCGGCGGGGGAAGCGGCCGAGGAAAGAGAAGCGCGGGCGGCGGCGGCGACGATCGGGGTCGAGCAGTCGTCACCGTCGATCGATCCCGCCCTGCACATCACGGTCGGCGTCGAGGGTGCCTGAGCAGCGGCGGCGGCAGCGCCGGCGCCAGCGGCTGGGACAGCTCCTGCCGCCGCCGCCCCGCCGTCGTCGCCCTCGGACGCTGACGACGACGGCGAGACCGCCGCCACGGGCGCGACCGCCGTGCCCTTGGGGACCACGTCGGGCCTCGACGTCGACGCCAGCGCGCTCGCAAAGTAGATGTTGTGGGGCATCACCAGGGCCCCCAGGGCCCCCACGGCGAACGGCACCGCCGACGCGGGCATCCTGGGGATGAAGAGCCCCCGCAGGACGTCGCGCTGCGGCACCCCGGCCTGCACGTAGTTGACGCCGGCGGACAGGCCCTGCATCGCGATCAGGCCCCCGAAGACCGCCTCGAGGTGCCTCGCGCCGCAGCGCTCGAGCAGCAGCACGACGAAGGCCGCGACCGTGATCAGCAGGCAGCCGCCCCACAGGGGGATCCTGCCCCCGCTGAGGAGCGCGATCGCGATGGCGGAGCCGATCGTCTCCTGGATGTCGGCGCCGACGAGCGCGACCTCGAGCAGGATCCAGAGCACGATGCGCGCGCCTCTCGGGTACGAGTCGCCTGAGGGAGGGGGGGGGGGGGGGAAGCGAGGGAGGGGGAAGGGACCGAGGAAACAAAAAGTGAGTTTGCTTTTAAACAAGGGAAAGCTTCTTCGCTCCGCTGCCGCTCCGCTGCTCGAAGGAGACAGCAGGAAGCCCTTTCGCTCCGCCACCGCTCCGCTGCTCGAAGGAGACAGCAGAGCGCTCTTTCGCTCCGCCGCCGCTCCGCTGCTCGAAGGAGGAGCGAAGCCAAAAAAAAAACTCACCGGCGACCGCGGCCAGGTCCCGCCCCGTCACGATCCCCAGCCTCGCGGTCATGCACTGGAACGCGAACCCGCACCCGAACGCCAGCGCCACAAACCACAGCAGCGAGTAGCCCACGTGCGCCCCGGCCTGGATGTCGGCCTCGAGGTTGCCCGGGTCGAGGTAGGCGACGGCCATCAGCAGGCCGGGCCCGCACATGTACGCGAACTCGCGCCAGGAGAACCTGTGCCGGTGCTCTCTGCCGCCCGGGGCGCCCGCGCCTAGGTCCGCAAAGGCCGCGTTCGCCTGCTGCCCGCTGCTGCTGCTCCCGTTCTTCGCCGCTGCCGCCGCCGCTGCTGCCGCCGCCGCCGCCGCTGCCGCTGCTGCTGCGGTGCTGCCTTCGACAGAGAGGGGCGCCATCGACGTCGGGGTGGAGAAAGCGAGCCTGCCGCCCTCGTCGCTCGCGCCGGGCGCGAGGGCAGTCTCGCTGCCACTCTCGCTGCCGTCGCTCGAGGGAGAGGCCTCGTCGCCTCCCTCTCCCTCTCCCCTTCTCGGCGTCACGCAGCCACCGATACCGCCGCCGATCTGCTGCACGCGCTCCCTGGCAACCGCGGCGCCGTCGGGGCGGGCCGGAGAGGGAGGCGAGTCGTCGAGGCCAGGGACGGAGAGCTGGCGCTGCCTCCGCTGGAAGAAGGGCATGATGATGGAAAGCTGATAAGAAAAAAAGGCGCAGGTCGGAGCGGCGTGTGTCCTTCGCGAGAGAGGAAAAGAAAGATGGACGAGCCCTGTTTTTCTTATCGAGATAGAAGAGGATTCGTGGTTTCCGGTGAGCGTCCTTTTTCTGTCATTTTCTCTCATTTTCGAGGTGGAAAGCCTGTTTCTCAATATCCTCTGCGCTGCGATGTGCGAGGTGGGAGGAATCGGCGACGAAGAATTCCTGGAAGACGGGAAGGAGAGTTGATGCGTCGACAAGAGCGAAAGAGCAAAAGAGGTTGTTATCTTTTTTCCCTCTCTCTCGCCGCGCTCCAAACGGGACCCTGGCTTCTTTTCTGTTTCGCGACGCTTGGAAAGAGTACGGGCGCATCAGCGGCGGCGCATCTCGAGCGAGAGGAACGGCAGCTTCGTTCACAAAGAGAGGAGAGAGAGAATAAAAATTGTTGGCGTCAAGCGTCGACGACAACGGGCGGACGATCGAATCGGGAAAAGGGAGTCTGCTCCTCTCACCTTTCGCGAGCTTCTTTCACTGTTGATGAGGCCCTCTCGCTCGTTCCAGCGCGGTGGAGCGCGAAATTTGTGCCTCGAAGAGAGAGAGAGAGAGAGAGAGAGAGAGAGAGAGAGAGAGAGAGAGAAGCTTAGGAAAGAGAAGCGGGGCACGCGTGTGCGTGTTCTCAAGAGAGAGTCGAGAGGAAAAAAGTGGGCGTGAGTGCAAAAAGTTTTTTCATTTTTTTTCATTTGCTCTCGAACGACGACGTCAGGAGTTTTTCTCTTCCTCTGCCTTTCTCTCCCTCTCTGTCTCTCGAGAGCGCGAGACAGAGCCGTTGCACAGTTCGACGCAGGCACACAGAGAACCCTTCGCGTCTCTTAGCGACCACTTTCGAAGATGTCGGGCTGGAAGGTAAATAAGAACGAGGGGAGGCGAAACGGAAAGAGCAAGAGCGTCGGAAAAAAAAAACGCTATCGCGAAAAAGAAGCGATCCCGATGCTTTTTCGTTATTTTGCCCTCCTCTTTCCCCGCTCTCCCTGTCTGCGAGCGCCTCTCGCTCTCCTCTCGATGGGGTGAAGCTTGTCCTCTCTCGCTCACGGGGGAGGGAGAAAGTCGGGATTAAAAGGATACCGAGAGAGAGAAGGGGGGACGGCACCGATCGGAAAGGGAGCATGGAAGAAAAAAACAATCGATGCCATAGCGCTCAAGCTGCTCCCCTCAACTCTTCAACCTCAACAGCCCCTCGCCAACGACTCCTCCTCCCCGCAGCGGGGCTACTCCCCCCCGCGCGTCGCCGAGGGAGGAGCAGGAGGCGCCTCCTCTTCCTCCGCGGCGGCGGACCCCTTTGCGGGCAGCGACGCCTTCGGCGCCGCCGGGGAGTTTAGGCCGCCGTCGGCCTCGGGCAGCCCTCAGACCTTCGGCGCCGCCGACGCGGGCGCAGCCTTCGGCGGCGGCCGCGGCGCGAGCCCTGGCCGCGGGACGTCCCCGTCGAGAATCGCCGCCGCTCCTGCTGTCCCTGCCGTCTTGCCTTTCAACGACACCCCCGTGCCCCCGGTCTCGACGACAGCAGCAGCTCCTCCGGCGGCCAAGAAGAGCAGCGCCGCCGCCGCGGCAGGCCGCAGCGGCAGCGGCAACAACGGCAGGGCCGCGCTCCTCGGGGGCAGCCCCGCCCCCTCCTCCGGCGCCCTCGGAGGCACCACCAACAACGGCGGCGGCGACGACTCGAGCGGCAACTCCAAGGCCCCGATCTTCTCGCTGCGCCGCCACCGCTCCCACTTCAACGTTGACACCGCCGACGTGCTGCGCCGCATGCGAGACTCGGTCGCATGCATCCTCAGGCCGGACTTCCTGGAGCGCGTGGGCGACTCCCCGGACCTGTACGGTCCCTTTTGGATCGCGACGACGCTGGTGTTTCTGTCGGCGGTGGCCGGGAACGTCGCGGCCTGGGCGAGCTGGAGGAGGAAGCACGGGGGCGGAGGCGGGGGGATCCCGCCGTCACCGTCGCCGACGCCCTCGCCCGCGCCGTCCCCTCCCTCGCCCTCCTCCGCCCTAAGCTCCTTCCTCCTCGCCGCCCTCGCCGCCAAGGGCTCGCCCTCTTCTCCGGACCCCGTCCCTGCCTGGCTCTACGACGTCAACAAGGTCGGGTACTCCGCGGTGCTCTTCTATGGCTACGTGGCGGTCGTCGGCGGCGCGCTCTTCGCGGTGCTGCGCTTTGTCTTCCGCGCGCCGCGGTCGAACACTTCCTCGGATGATCCTTCTGTTTTATCTTCTCCGGTCATCACCCTCCCCGCGGTCTGGTGCGCCTACGGTTACTCCCTGACGCCCTTCATTCCGGTCTCGATGCTCGCCGTGATTCCCAACGAGGCCGCCAGGTGGTCGCTCATCGCGCTCGCGGCCGCGCTCAGCGGAGCGTTTCTGCTCCTGAACTTTCGCGGGTCCGTGTACGGGTGTGCCGGGCCGAAGGCTCTGCCGACGACGGTGGCGATGGGGTGTGCGCACGCGGGGCTGGCGGTGGCGCTGAAGCTGTACATCTTCCATTACTGGAAGTGAAGAGGTGGAAAGAGAATGATCGGAGAAAAGTTGGAAAGGTTTAACGGACGAGGTCGGGGTCGAAATTTGAACTATTTTCGTTTTTCCCTTTCTTCGCACCTTTTCTTTTATGGTTTTTTTTGTTTTGCTTTGGCTTTCCTTTTGTTTCGTGCGAGTGCTGCTGCGTGGACCTCGAGAGAGAGGGCCGTGTTCTTGCTTTATGTAAATCGAGAAAAGAGTGGAAAATTAAAATAAAAAACGAAAAAAGATGATAACGAAGAAGAAGAAAAAAGTCTCGATAAAAGAAAAAACTTTTCACTCCTTCCCCTTGATCCCGGCGACCACGCCCTTGAGCCTCAGCAGCTCCCCGACCGCCGCCGAGACCTCCAGGTCGCCGTTGCCTTTTCCAGAGTCCTTGAGAGCACGGACCGCCGCGGCCTGCTCGGCGACGGCGGCCTCCGCGGCCTCGAGCGACGGAGGCGGAGGAGGAGGGGGGGCTCCTCCTCCGGCGGCGGCGTCGGAGGAGAAAGAAGGAGAAGCGGCGGCCGAATCGCCCGACGCGGCAGGGGGCGGCGCGCTTGGCCCGCCTTCGCTCCCGTCCTCAAACTTCCAGTGCCCAAACACCACCGCCTGGCCGACATCCTCGCCCGAGGGCGACTTGACGTTGAAGAGCACGCCGTCCTGGATCTCGAACCTCGTCCCCCTCGCCGAGACGCGCCAGCCCCTGTAGTTCTTCTGCGCCTCGCCCGTCGCGGCCGCGCGCTCGAGCAGGCGCTCCCGGTCCGCCTGCGCGGCCTCGTCGTCCGTTTCGGCGCTCCTGCGCGACTCCATCCCCACGAGCTCACCCCACGGGGCCTCGAAGACCTTCTGGGCCGCGAGGTTCGCGTACGTGAATCTGGGCTGCTCCCCCTCGGCACAGGAGAAGCGGTCGTGCGCCAGGACGGCGAAGGGGAACTCGTAGAGCGCCCTCGGGGCCGCGGAGATCTCGAGGCCGCCTCCCTCGTCGTCCCCGCTTCCGCCGATGAGGGGCTTCCCGAGCGCGCGGCGGTAGGACTCGACGAGCAGCAGCGTCAGCATCACGGCGTCGACCGCGGCGTACGGCGGCTTCTCGCCCTTTGGGATCAGCGAGGGGGGCTTCTTCTGGGCCCCACCGCCTCCCTTCTTGGCCGCTGGGGCCGGGAAGGAGGTGAGGCGTCGGAGGGGCGCGGGGCGGAGGGAGAGGAGCGGCAGAAGGAGCGGCGCGGGCGCCGAGAGAGAGGGGCAGCGGCGGCGGGGGGCAGCGGCGCCCTCCCCGAGCAGAGGGGCTCCGCTGCCGCGTCCAAGGAGACTGCTGCTGCTGCTGCAAGAAGAGAGAAAAAAGAGGTTGTAATTTGTGTGGTTTGTTTCGGATTTGGGTGGGGGGAGAGGGTACAGGGAACGAGAGAGGGAGGGAGAGAGAGAGGGAGAAAAAGAAACGTTGAGGGCGACCGTCAGTTCAGGAAGGAGGTTTTTTTTCGGCGTGTGGCGATCTCGCATCCCCCTAGCATTCTCGCCCTTCTCGCCGATCGTTTCGAATTCACTCGGATCGTCACGAGCATCGGTGCTGCGTCGCGTACGCTGTCTCGATTGGGAAAACAAAGCGGGAAAATGAACGGACCCTGGTGCCATTTTTGGAACTCTACAAAATGTTTTTTTTTCGATCGCCGTCAAAAACTGAGAAATGATGAAGAGTTCTTCCTCTTTTTTCCCTTTTTAAAAAAAATCACTTGAACTTGCCCACGAACGCCCCGGCCACCTCGGCCGCCTCCGCCTCGCTCCCCGTCGCCTCCAGCTCGGCCCCGACCCTCCCGATCTCCTTTCCCTGTTCGTCGACGGCGACGAGCGTCGGGATGCCGCTCAGGGACAGCGGCGGCGCCCTGAAAGGGTGCGGCGTTGCCGGGCCCCGCCAGGCCTCCCTCCCCCCGACGTCGACCTCGAGCAGCGAGGCCTTGGCATTCTCGCAGGCCTTCCGGACGGCCGGAGCGCAGCGGCGCACGTCGGGGCACCACAGCGCCTTGGTCGAAGGGTCGAGGCCCAGAAAGAGCACGAAGCGGGGGGCCGGCGCGGCCTCGAGGAGGACCTTGAGCGCGGAGGGATACGACGAGGTCGAGGCGGTTTTGGTCCAAAACGATGCCATGTTTTTGAACGACTTTTCGCTGTCTTTCTTCGCTTTCTCTTGCACGAGAGCTTGAACTTCGATGTCTGGAACGCTGAAAGCCACTGAACGGGGTGTAAAAGGAAAAAAACTGGAGCGAACACGAGGTGTGAAAGATCGATGCTTTCTGCGCCGGAAGTCAAAGGAGTGGTGGAAGGAACTGAGCGAATGCCTCTTTCTTCCTTCTCACTTTCTTTTGCCTCTCGCTTTCTCTCGAGAAACTCTCGACACCTCTTCTCTTCTCTTTCTTTTGCTCTCTTCATACTTGCAAAATTCATTCTAGCAACGACTAAGCAAGCTTCCATGCGGAGCATGTCGCTCCCCGGGGTGCAAGCGCGGAGCACCTGCAGCTCGACGCAGGTGCAGCGCTGCTGCTTGCCGACTGCCGCTCCTCATCTTCGTCCTCTCCAAATCCGACAGCGCCTAGCAGCGCAGCCGCGGAACCTCTACTCCAACGCTCCGCTCGGGATGCAGCACCAGCCTTTTCCTCTCGGCCTGGCGTGCTCGGCCTCGAGCGGGGAAAACGGGAGCGACGGGAGCGAAAAGGGAAGAGGCGGCAATGGCATCGCCGACGGCTCTTCTCCTACGTCGTTGAGAATTTCGACCTCGTCCAACCCGCTCCCCGTCCCCGAACCGATGCCGCCCTCGACGCGCATCGAGGCGGACCTGGGCGACGGCGAATTCGACGCCTTCAAGGAGGTGTCCAGAGAGTGAGTTGGTTTCTCAGGAATTAAGAGAGAGAGAGAGGTGAAAAAAAGACGACCGAAGGGAGCATTGGCATGGTGCTCATCGTCTCGGTCGTTTCCTTGTCCGACTCAAAAACTCAAAACTCAAAACTCAAAAAACTCTGAACCACAGGTACCGCCGCACCTACTTCGACTTTGAAAAATGGAAGTCGCACCGCGCCTCGAGCCGGTACCGGAGGCACATCGTCGGCCTCTTCGGCTCGAGGATCGTCCGGGCCCTGGGCTCGCCCCTGCTGTTTGTCGTCGTCGCCGCCGTCTGCACGGGTGCGTTTTTCCTTTTCCTTTTCCTTTTCCTTTTCCTTCTTTTTTTTCATCAGCGACGCGGAGAGAGGAGAAATGCTCACCTCTCCCCATCTTCTCTCCTCCTCCCCTCGATTCCGTCCCCAACGCACCGCAAACCCATTCTTTCAGGCGTCTACGAGACCTCGAGGGACTCGGGGATCCTCCCGGCCTGGCTCCCCTCGGTCGCCGTCGGCGCGAGCGGCGCCGCGAGCCTCTCGGGCTTCGCGCTCTCGCTGCTGCTCGCCTCGAGGACGACCAACTCCTACGGCCGCTGGCTCGAGGCGGCCAACCTCGTGGGTGCCGTGGGCGCGGCGTCGACCAACTTTGTCAGGCAGGCGTACGCGTGGATCCCCGACGGAGACGTCTCCGAGGACGACGCGGAGGAGGAAGGGGGGACCGACGACGAAACGCGGCGACGACAGAACCGGCGGAAGAAGCGGCGGCAGCCCTCGGGCAGGCAGATTAAGGCCGCCGCGGCCCGCTGGGCCGCCGTGCTGCCCCGCGCCCTCGCCTCGCGGGTCCGCGAGGACGTCGACCTCGCCTCCGAGGCCGCGCGCGTGCTCGACCCCAGGGAGGCCGCGGCGCTCGCGGCGGCGCCCGACGCGCCGCGCTTCGTCCTCGCGGCGCTCTCTGCCATCGCCGCCGCGGCGCCCGCGTCCTCCGTTTCTGTCTTCCCGGGCAGCGTCAGCGGTAACAGCGCAGTCGAGAGCGGAAAAGAAGCTAGTCGATTCACTAGGAGCAGTAGTATGGCTAGCGGCAGCAGTCGCGTCACTGTCGACTCGGGTTTTCGGATCAGCATGGACGACGGCCTCACCGCGGCCAACAGCGCCGTGGCCGGCTGCGAGCGGCTGCTGCGGCTGCCGATCCCGCTGTCGTACACGAGGCACACGTCGCGGGTGCTGGTGATCGCGCTGGCGTTCCTTCCTGCGACGCTGTGGAGCGACTGCGGGGTGAGAGAAAAAGACTTTTTTTCGTTTTATTTTCTTTTTTTTCTTCGAGGCTGAGGTCGAGCATCCGGCGGCGGGGTGGCGGGGGAAGGCTCGGAAAAAACTCACTTTCCTTTCTCTCTCTCTCTCTCAATTCCTTCAAACCGCAAAAACAAAAAATAGTGGGCCTGCGTCCCGGCGAGCGCGCTCGTCGCCTTCCTGCTACTGGGAATCGAGGAGATCGGCGTCGCGATCGAGGAGCCGTTCTCGATCCTCCCGCTCGAGAATATGTGGGCCGACGTCGACTCGGAGATCAGGGCCTTGGCCGCGGCGAGCGGAGCGGTGTCTTCGATGATGCTGAGCTGGGAGTTTGACGAGGAGGAGGAGGGCGTGGAAGAGGAGGGAGGAGAGGGTCGAGAGGGGGCGGAGAGGGCGCTTGCCGCCGGAGGGGCGGCGCGGTGAAAGTTTCAAGTTTTAAGTTATTTCTTTCTCTCTTCTCTTTCAAAAATCCTCTCCTCTTCTCTCTTATATTTACATTTTTTTTCTATTAAAGTAATGTACGCTGTAGCAGAAAGAACGAAGGAAAACAGGCTCCTCCAACCAGTCTCGCCGGTTCATCAGCTGCGAGAGTGTGGCCGTCTCGGGGCCCTCATCCTCCCAGAGGAGCCAGAGCTTCCCCTTCCGCAACTCAGGGCGGAAGGAGAGAGAGAAAGGCGGAAAAAACAGAGGGGAAAAAAAGCGCTTTTTGTTGTCGAGGTTTTCCCTCACCACCGCCGCCGCTGCTTCCCGCCGACGGCGACGGTCGCGCCCGCGTCCTTCTTGCTCCCGCGGGTGGAAGAGGCCGCGGCGGCGGCTGCGAGCCCGGCGAGGGGCTCCCCCGCGGCACCGCCACTCCCGCTCCCGCCGCCGCCGCCGCCGCCGCTCAGAGAGAGCGGCGGCGCCGGGGCCAAGATCGACGACGACGGAGGGGCGCGAGGAGCAGCGGCGGCGGCAGGGTGAGACGAGAGCAGCGCAGGGAGGAGCGTGCCGCCCGACGGCGCCAGCGGGCTGCCCGCCGCCTCGGCCGCGGCGACGCCGGCGACGCAGCCAACGCCGTTCAGCGCGCTCACCAGCCGCGTCGCGCGCGCGGCCTGCGCCGCGAGCCTGCCCTGCACGCGCGCCTGCTCCTCCTTCAGGGCGCGGAGCCTCGCGTGCAGGTCCGCCTGCTCGGCCAGCGCGCGCTCGAGCTCGGAGAAGACGGCGAGGGCCGAGGAGGAGGAGGGGGGCGGAGGGGGAGCGGGGGGAGGGGGCCGGGCGGGAGGAGCGGGGCGGGGGTGCGGCGGGGCGGCGGCGGCGGCGGCAGCGCTGCCGGCGTTCCGCCGCCACTGCCT
>Ga0315289_10000259_pt1 | contig 84976 bp, 71 predicted proteins | sample YL17G11_40_MG_FD_203452 | JGI IMG/M metagenome (GOLD analysis project Ga0315289, IMG submission 203452) | Sediment microbial communities from Yellowstone Lake, YNP, Wyoming, USA - YL17G11_40 | ecosystem: Environmental > Aquatic > Freshwater > Lake > Sediment | place: USA: Wyoming | collected...
TCCCCCCAAAGGGGGGAGGGGGTAGGACAGCCGCCGACGCTACGGCTCCAGGCGCTTGATCGTCCGGGGGAAGGGGATGACCTCGCGGATGTGGTGGACACCGCCGAGCCACTGCACGAACCGCTCCAGCCCCAGGCCGAAGCCGCCGTGCGGCACCGACCCGTACCGCCGCACGTCCAGATACCAGCCGAAGGCCTCGCGGTCCAGGCCGTGCTCCGCGATTCTTCTTTCCAAAAGCTCCGGGTCATGGGCGCGGATGCTGCCGCCGATGAGCTCCCCGTAGCCGCCCGAGGCTATCAGGTCGTCGCACTGGACGTAGCGGTCGTCGGCGGGGTCGGGCTCCATGTAGAACGCCTTGGCCACGGCGGGCCAGCGCTCGATGAAGACCGGCACGTCGAATAGGCCGCCCAGGGCCGTCTCGTGGGGCGCCCCGAAGTCCTCCCCCCATTCCAGCGGCTCCCCGGCCCCGGCCAATTTTTCCAGCGCCGCGTCGTAGGTCAGACGGGCGAAGGGCTCGTCCCGCGCCGCCTCCAGACGGCCGACGACCTGTTCGGAGGTTTCCTCGCCCTGGACGAAGTCCAATCCCCGGGGGTCGTGGATTTTCTCGATCAAATCGGCGCTATCCTCCAAGACCCGCCGGGTCACGTGCTTGACCATGCGCTCCTGGAGCTCCAGGTTCTCCTCGTGTGTCAGGAAGGCCGCCTCGGGCTCCAGCATCCAGAACTCGGTCAAATGCTTGCGGGTGAAGGATTTCTCCGCGCGGAAGGTCGGCCCGAAGCAGTAAACCCGCCCCAGCGACTGGCAGGTCGCCTCCGAGTAAAGCTGCCCGGACTGCGACAGGTACGCCGCCCGGTCGAAGTACTCCAATTTGAACAGGGTGCTGGTCCCCTCGCAGGCGTTGGCGGTGATTATGGGCGAGTCAACGCAGGCGTAGCCCTCGGCGTCCAGGAACAAGCGCAGGTGGAGGATGGCCCGGTCGCGCAGGCGCAGGACGGCCCACTGGCGCTCGGTGCGCAGCCAGAGGTGGCGGTGCTCGAGGAGGTGGTCCACGCCGTGGGCCTCCTCGCCGCGGCCCTTGGGCTGGACGGGGTAGTCGGCCGAGCTGGGGCCGACGACCGTGAAGCCGGAGACGGTGAGCTCGAAGCCGCCGGGGGCTCTTTTATCCTCCCTGACCGTGCCGGTGACGGCACAGGAGGATTCGAGGTCGGCCCCCGACGCCGCTGCGAAATCCCCCTCCGGGAGGTCGTCCGAGGAGAGGACCGCCTGGATGCGCCCCGAGCCGTCGCGCAGGAGCAGGAAAAGGAGCTTCTTCCCGCTCTCGCGCTTGCCGCAGACCCAGCCGCGCAGGGTCACGGCCTCGCCCACGTGTCCGGAAATTTCGGAAATTCTCACGACTTTGGTTTTACCTTGTTCCATCCGGTTCATCCCTCGTTTTTTAAAAAACCGGCCCGGATTCTACGGCCGCCCCGGCCCGGCGTCAACCCGGTATCCCCCGGATCATCTCGGCCAGGGCGTCGCGGCTGGACGATTCCAGCGGCAGGTCCAGGAGCCTTTCCATCCGGCGGGCCAGGCTGTCCCGAACCTGCCGAAAGGCCTTGAGCCGGCGGCCGTGCTCGGAGGGAATCCCCGCCGGGTCCTCGTAGAACCAGCTCACCGTCGGCGACCCGGCCCAGTCCGGGCTCCGGCTCCAGGTTTCGCGGCACAGGACTATCACGACGTCGAAGCCGATGCCGGCCACGGCGGTGGTGGTCTTCGGCGTTTGGGCGGCCATCGAGATGCCCAGCTCGCCCATCACGGCGTGGGTGAGGGGGTCGAGGGCTTTGGCAGGATTCTTGCCGGCGGAGTCGGCGCCGACGGACCCGGCGCTCATCTCGCGCAGGAGCGCCGCCGCCATCGGTCCCCGCGCCGCGTCGCGACGGGAGAGGAAGAGAATCCGCCGCAGGCAGCGCCCCTCCGGTCGGGAAACGTCGGACCCGGGCCAGCCTTTGCCCTTCACGGCTCCTCACTTCCCAAGACGGCCCCGAATTGGTTATATTGTACCGTGTTTTGACCCTTCACGCACCACCCCCGGGGGTCAGGCGTGAAACCGGGAGGGGCGACGTGGCCGACTGGGTGAACAAGCTCTTCTTCGGGGACAACCTGGACGTAAGGGTTTGGCCGATACTATTTTGGATTACCCTTTCTCTGGACCAAGGGAATATTTGACCGTCAGACCGGCGTGAGTCGAGGAATTCGGGCCGACCTGAAGGTCGGCCCCTACGAGGAGGAATTTGTGACCTCCTGCGCCACGCGGGGAAAATCGAAAAATCGGGCGGGCAGCTCAAGCTGGAATAAGGGGGCGTTTTGGACAAGTACGTGATTCACGGCGGGAAGCGCCTGGCGGGCGAAATCGCAATCTCCGGCTCCAAGAACGCCTCCCTGCCCATGTACCCCGCGGCCATCCTGGCCGCCGAGGGCCGGGTCGTCCTCTCCAACATCCCCCGCCTGGACGACGTATTCACCATGCTCGAGGTGCTGGACGTCCTCGGGTTGAAGTCGGAGTGGACCGGCGGGCACGCGGTGGCGCTGGACGCGACGGGCGATTTGCTGACGCTGGCGCCCTACGAGCTGGTGCGCAGGATGCGGGCCAGCGTGAACGTGCTGGGTCCGCTCCTGGCGCGGCTGGGCGAGGCGAAGGTCTCGCTTCCGGGGGGGTGCGCCATCGGCACCCGACCGGTGGACCTGCACCTCAAGGGGCTGGCGGCGTTGGGGGCGGAGCTCGCCATCGAGAACGGCTACATCGTCGGGAAGGCGAAAAAGCTCGCGGGCTGCCGGATCAACCTCTCCGGGAGCCACGGCCCGTCGCGGGGCGCCACGGCCAACGTGCTCATGGCCGCGGTCCTGGCTAAGGGGACGACGGTCATCGAGGGCGCCGCCCGGGAGCCGGAGACCGCCGACCTCTGCAATCTCCTCGTCGCGATGGGGGCGCGCATCTCCGGCGTCGGCACGCCGACCCTGGAAATCGAGGGGGTGGATTCGCTCCACGGCTGCGAGTACGCCGTGATGGGCGACATCATCGAGGCGGGGACGTACATGGTCGCGGCGGGGATAACGCGCTCGCGCGTCACCCTCACCGGTTGCCCGCTGGAGGACATGGCCCCCGTCGCGGAGAAGCTGGCGGAGGCGGGGGTGGAGTGCGCCGGGGAGGGCGGCCGGGTGGTCGTTGACGGGCGCGGCGGCAAGCGGCCCATCGAAATCCGCACCGGCCCCTGGCCCGAGTTCCCCACCGACATGCAGGCCCAGATGATGGCCCTGGCCACCCTCGCGCCGGGAATCAGCGTCTTCACCGAGACCATCTACCCCGACCGCTTCATGCACGTGCCGGAGCTGGTGCGCCTCGGGGCGACCATCAGCCGGGAGGGGGCCACGGCGGTGGTCCACGGCATGACGGCCCTGGCCGGGGCGCACGTGATGGCGACGGACCTGCGGGCGTCGGCGGCGCTGGTCCTGGCCGGTCTGGCCGCCAGGGGCGAGACCCATGTCCACCGCGTGTATCACCTGGACCGCGGCTACGAGGGGATGGAGAAAAAGCTCGCCGCCCTGGGGGCCGACGTCGCCCGAGTGCCCGACGAGGACGCCTGAAGGGATCGGTCGGTTGATACGTGGCGATGGCGTGGGGGCGGGCCGACCTGAACGGCGCGCCGTCGGTCGGCCCCTACGAGGTTAACGCGAAATTAAACCAAATTCCGTAGGGCGGGGGCTCCGTACCCCGCCCTTTTTTGGTGAAAACTGGCGGCACACGGAGTTGCCGCCCTACGTCAATAACCTTCTATCGGCCGTAGGGGCGGGTCTGGCGACCCGCCCGCGGGCCGACCTGAACGGCGCGCCGTCGGTCGGCCCCTACGAGGGCGACGCGCGATTAAATCAAATTCCGTAGGGCGGGGGCTCCGTACCCCGCCCTTTTTTGGTGAAAACGGGCGGCACACGCAGTTGCCGCCCTACGTCAATAACCTTCTATCGGCCGTTGGGGCGGGTTTGGGGAAGGGCCCCTAAACCGCCCCCAGGCCGTCCCACGTCAGGGCCCGCCCGCGCTCGAGCGCCTCGGCGAAGCGCCCCGCCGCGCCGTCGCAATCCCCCTCCCGGACGGCCGCCTCGCCCAGGCCGACGAGGCACCAGCCGGTGGTCAGGGGGTCGTTCATCCCCCGGGCGACGACGAGCCCCTTCTCGAAGTGCCCCCGCGCCGCGGCCGCGTCCCCGCGCTCGAGGGCCGTCCACCCCAGCCCCCACTGGCCGAAGGCCCGGCCCTCGGGGTAGGCCGTCTCCTCGGATTTTTCCAGGGTGTCGGCGAAGAGCCGCCGGGCCCCGTCGCAGTCGCCGCGCGCCAGGGCCACCTTGCCCAGGGAGAGGTTGATGATCACCCCCCAGAGGTTCTCGAACCCGGTGAAAATCTCCACACTTTCGGCGAGCTGCCGCTGTGCGAGGTCGAACCCGCCGGTTTCGGCGTATACTTCTCCCAGGCCGCTGCCTCCCACCTGGACCCCATAGACGCCCTCCGGTACGAGTAAAGGGTGCCGTCATACGGCACCGCCGTTTCGTCCCCTTGCCAGGTGGGGGGAAATGTTGTATCTTTTAGGGTGATGGAGGAGGTTGGCCGATGCGTAAATTGACGGCCCTGGTGTTGTGTTTCGCCGCGGCGGCCCTCGCCGGCGCCTGGCGGATCGAGACCGTGGACACCAACGCCTATGGTTACTGCTCGTTGGCATTGGATTCGAACGATTACCCCCATATCAGCTACCAATACGACGATTGGATTTTAAAGTACGCCCATTGGAACGGTGAGGAATGGGAGCTGGAGATTGTGGATGATGAATATCCCTGCGGATGGGACACTTCAATAGCCATCGATAGCAATGACTTACCCCATATCTCACATAAATACGAATGGGCTCAATCGGGTATCAGATATGCTCATTGGAACGGTTCATCATGGATAACCATGTTTGTGGACAGTGGATTCACCCATGAAAAAACATCTATTGCCGTTGATTCATCCGATATACCCCACATGGCGTTTTGGGATGGGTCCGGGATGGTATACGCGGTGTGGGATGGCGATTCATGGGATCTGGAATATCTTGAATATACCGGCTACGCCGATATTTATGTTTCCATCGCGGTGGATTCATTTGACCGCGTTCATATACTGTACAACAGGGAAGAGGATTACTACTATTCGACAAAATACGCTTTTTATGATGGTTTGGAATGGCAATTTTCTGATACTGATTTTTACGGCGAATATCTCTCCCTGACGGTTGATTCAAATGACTTACCCTGGGCGTCGTACCAAGGTTACGGACTCTGTGTCGCATATTACGACGGGTATTGGTATACATTTGAAGTAGATGGCGGGGGATACTACAGCTCGATTGAGATGGATGAAAACGACTGGCCTCATTGTTCTCATGCAAACAGTCAGGGCTTGCGATACTCGTGGTGGAACGGGTCCGACTGGGAGAGCGAGACAGTAGACCCAATCGGTGGTAACTGCGAGTACACCTCCCTGGAGCTCGATTCCCACGACCTGCCCCACATCTGCTATTTCGATGCCGGCACCGACGAGCTGAAGTACGCCAGCTACGACCCCAAAGGCTTCCACCTCCTGGAGCCCGAGAAGGGCGAGGTCGTCGAAACCCTCACGCCGCTCCTGGATTGGGAGGGCTCCCCCGTTCCCGGCCACGAGTCCTATACACTCTGGTGGGGGGAAGACCCGGACTTCAACTCCTATAACGAGGTCACCGACATCACCGAATCCGAGTATACGATTACAGACGGCATCGAGGACGGGGACAGCATCTACTGGCGGGTTAAATCCATTGATAGCGAAGATGAGGAATACTGGGCCGTGGATATGGACTGGTACTTCGACGTGGACCTGGGCGGCGAGGTTGATATTGTTGACTTCGGCGCGGGCGCGACCGACGGGGGAATTCTCGTCAACTGGCGCCTTGAGGGTGGAGAGCCGGCCGGGGTGCGCATCCTGCGGGGTTCTGACGAGCCGGGGATAATTTCCGGAAACCTGCCCGGCGATTCGACGAGATACCTGGACCGCGATGTTAAGCCCGGTGTCTTTTACGTTTACTGGCTGGAGGTCGTCGAGGCGGACGGGACCATCAGCCGCTTCGGCCCCACGGCGGCGGTCACCATCCCCGAAGAAACGCCCGAGCTCGCCCTCTACGCCGCCTACCCCAGCCCCTCGCGGGAGGTCGTCAACTTCGCCTACTCCCTGCCCGCCGACGGTCGCGCCGTCCTGTCTGTTTACGATCTATCGGGCCGGCGCGTGGCGACGCTGGTTGACTCGGAGCTGACCGCCGGCCGCCACGAGGTCGCCTGGGACTGCGCGGGAATACCCTCCGGCGTGTACCTCTACCGACTGGAAACAAACTCGGGGTCTCTGACGCGGCGGCTGGTCGTCAGCCGGTGAGATTGGTGAACCGTAGGGTGGGGGCTCTGTACCCCACCCTTTTTTTACCCTCACCCTAGCCCGTCGGCGCGCCGCTCCCTAAGAGGGAGAGGGGGGAGCGGGCCGACCTGAAGGTCGGCCTCTACGAGGGATACGCACGACTCACGCTTCACCAGTTCGCCCCCCTCCCCAACCCGTAGGCGAGCCTCCCCCCAAAGGGGGGAGGGGACGCTGCACCCCCCTCCCTGGCCCGTAGGCGAGCCTCCCCCCAGAGGGGAGGGGGAGTTTATGGCAGCCCTCACCCCGGCCCGTGACAACAATCCGCGCGTTCATCTCAAAAACATGCCAAATACCCTTGACCTGTGGTAAAATACTCGGCGGTATCAACCCATTGTCTAATCAGGGGTGGGGGATTCGTCATTCCGCCGCCCGCGAGGCAAATTTACCGACGAAAGGGAGGTATGACGATGAAGATTCTGAACATGGTGCTCCTCTTGGTCTTTGCAGCGGGGGCCTTGGCTGCGGAAAAGGCCGTCTTTATGGAAGACTTCGACGCCTCGTGGTGAGGCTACTGCCCTCGGATGCGTGAAGCTTTCACGCATCTCCGCGCGGATTATACCGAGGTAGACCTCACGGTGGTATCCAACCACTGCAGCGACTCCTACGCCAACGAATACACCAACTACCGCTCGAGCTACTGCTCCGTCACCGGTTACCCCACCGCCATGGTGGACTACATCTACAAGCTGGTCGGCACCTACTCCACCTGGCAGGAGAATTACAACTGGCTCAAGACCCGGATAGACATCCAGCTCGCCAAGGAGTCCCAGGCCACGCTGGACCTCGACTATTTCGGCATCGGCGACGACGTCTATCTGCAGACCACGGTGAACCTGGAAGAGGACATCTCGAACGAGTGGCAGGTGTGGATGCTCGTTTACCAGGAAATGTGGGACACGTACCCGCTGGTGGTCCGCGCCGGCGATACCTCACCGGCGGTGCTCCAGATTTCCGGGGCCGGGGAGAGCGACAGCTACTACTGGGGCTTCGACCCCACCGGCTGGGACACCGACCATCTGGTGGCCGTCTGCTTCCTGGAGAAGAATTTTGGGGACAAAGAAGTCGTGCAGACGGAGATGGTCCACCTGGACCTGACGAGCCTGCTCGACACCCACGAGCCGATCGTGGATGACCTCTACCCCGCGGACGGCCAGGACCACGTGCCGGTCACCGCGAAAATCAAGTTCACCCTGCTTGACGACTCGGGGATAGACCTGGACACGCTGGACTTCTCCGTGACGGACGACACGCTCTCCGGGGGCCGGGCGCTCTCCACGGGCAGCCACGCCCTCGCCGTCGGCTTCACCCCGGCGGGTGAGATCTCCGGCGACCTGGAAACCGACGAATCCGACCCCCAGGCCGTGGTCTGCACCTTCACCCCGGACGAGGACCTGCCGTACTCAACGACGATCACCTGCACCATCGCGGCGGGACTGGAGGACGGCCTGGGCATCCCCACCACCGAGGACTTCGTCTGGAGCTTTACGACCAAGGATTACACCCGCGTCGAGACGACGACCTGGGGCGCCATCAAGGCCCAGTTCTAGCCGAGCCGTCAGTCTGAAAGAAAGGGTGGGTTTTAGGCCCGCCCTTTTTCACAATCCCCCTCGCCCCCCTGGGGAGAGGGTGGGGTGAGGGGCGCGATGATGTAGGGGCGGGCCTCGGCCCGCCCTTTTCGTTGGTTAAAAAATCCGGGGCGGCCTCTGTGCCCACCCTTTTTTCGCGGTTGACGTAGGGGCGGGTTTCGTACCCGCCCGCGGTCAACGGGTGACGACCAGCCTCCGCGTCAGTGCGGCGCTTTCCGTCGCCAGACTATAGAGATAGACGCCGGGGGAGACGCTCGACGTATCCCAGTCCACGGCGTGCCGACCGGCGCATTCTTCCCCGTCAACCAGCGTCTCCACACGCCGCCCCGCCAGGTCGTACACGACCAGCTCTACGTGTGTCGCCTCGGGGATCGCGTACTCCAGCGTCACACGCCCCGTGGCCGGGCAGGGGTAGGGTTCGGACAGGGTGACGCTTCCCGAACCCGGCGGGATCGTTACCGGCTCCGTCGGGCCGAAGCGGTGCACCGACCCGTCCTCCTCGGTCACCTCCAACCAGTAGCGGTATTCCACGCCGGGCATGACCCCGCGGTCGAGGTACTTATTCGCTTTGACTGGCAAGGAGTAGCTCGTTGCGCCGATCCAGCTTTCTTCGCCCGAGGCTCTCAGGAGCTTGAGCGACGCCGAGGTCGGGCCGTCGTAAAACCAGTTTACGAGGATTCCTTCGTCGTCCGCCCGGGCGGCGAGGTCGTTCACGCCGACGCCCAGGTCCTCGCCGTACCAGGCGTATTTGAAAAGGCTGTTTTCTCTATCACTGTATGATATGTGTGGGTTATCTTCGGAATCTAAAACCAGCGAGCACCAATCCCCTTCATGTCCATGTTGGTCTACCTGCGTGTATTGCCACTCTATACCGTCCCAATAAGCGTATTTAATGTAATTGCCGTCAGAATAGGCAACATGTGGATTATTTTGCGCGTCTGTTTCGACGGATAAATGGTTTGTATAAGAACCTGAATCCAGAAAATCAGTTTGCCACTCGCCGTCTATTAAATGAGTATAAAATATGTAATCACCAATAGAATCGATATAGCATATGTGCGGTTTATCTTCCTTATCAATATCGATGTCGGATACGGAATAAAGTAAATAGACCTCCCCGATGGTTTCGGAATTCCAATCAAAACCATCCCACCAGGTGTATGTCACATAGTTATCATAATCGTCCCCTCTGACCATATAAGAGAAGTGGGGGTAATCATACGAATCCAGCTCCATTGAACAGCCACCCGCAACATCTGATGAGTCAACTGTTTCCCGCTGCCATTCTTCGCCGTCCCAGTAAAGATACATGAGATATGCGGCTTGGTAACCAATGTGTGGTTGATTGTTGGAATCGATCTCTATTTCTAAATAACCAAACGGTGCGCCCCAGCCGAATTGATGAATTTGCCACTCGGAACCATCGTGATACGCATATACGAGTTTGTTGGAACCATCAATGTACGTTATGTGCGGTCGGTCGAGGGAGTCAATTGAAAGTGAGCAATTACAACAAGTTCCGATATCCACAACATCTTTTTTCCATTCATATCCGTCCCAGTACGCGTAAATTATTTCATAAAAGTTTCCTCCACCGTAGTATTTACTGTAAAGCATCCGAGGTTCACCTGTTGATGTTATGTCTATTGTGTTGCGTATTCCCGTGAGGTAGCCTGTGTCAATGACCTCGATGTGCCAGCCCTCGTCGGCGGCAGCCAGCGAAAGGAGGAGGATTGTGAAAAACACCATTTTTTTCATTTCGACACCTCTTCTAGGGTATGAATAAGATACAACATTTTTTGGGTTCCGGCAATACCGGTAAAACGGGTGACCGTGGACTCCTCGCCCCTACGGATGGGATTCGCGTTTATGGACGTAGGGCGGTGCTTCTACGCCCCACCGTTTTCACGTTTCCTGCCCTGCCCCCCTCCCTAGCCCTCCCCCAAAGGGGAGAGGGGACGCTACACCCCCCTCCCTAGCCCTCCCCCCAAAGGGGGGGGACGCTACACCCCCCTCCCTAGCCCTCCCCCCAAAGGGGGGAGGGGAATTTCACCCCGCCATGCGCACCAGCTCCACCACCGCGTCGTAAACCATCTGCAGACCGATGGTCAGCGTGATGAGCCCCGAGAGCCGGATGCTCACGTTGACCACGTTTTGGTTGATGACCCTCTGCAGTAAAAGCGTCAGGCGCATGAGCCCCACGTTGAGGACGATGGCGGCGGCCACGGCCCCCAGGGCGAACAGCTCGCCGGAGTGGGCGGCGATGGTGACCGCCTGGGCGAAAGTGGCCGGCCCCACGATCAACGGCACCGCGAAGGGGACCACCTTCAGCTCGCCCAGGTCCTGGTCCCGGCGCAGGTGGAAGGTGACCCCCCGGCTCAGGCGCGCGTACCCGATGCCCGCCAGGACCAGCCCCCCGGCCAGCCGCAGCGTGGCCACGTCCACCCGGAAGACGACCTTGAACAGGAAGCTCCCCGTCCCGGCGATGAGCGCCGTGATCAAGAAAGCCCACAGGTTCCCGAGGTAGATGAGCCGCGACACGTCCCGGTCCGGGTGCTCCCGGGCGATGGACAGGATCAGCATCATCTGGCTCACCGGGTTGATGATGATGACCAGGAAGATGAGCTGGAGGAAGAACTCGTTCATCTACCCTCCGAGGAGACGACCGCGCAGGAGTTCGAATAAAGGGCGGAGCCGGTCTTCGGCGGGCGCGTCGTCGGGGTCGGTCCCCACGGCGAACCCCGGTCCGCCGGCGGGGATTATGAAAGTCGGCAGCCCCGCGAGGCGCGGCGCCGGTTCCAGCCAGTCGTCCAGGAGCACCGCCGCCGGTCCGCCGGTCCCCCAGACAAGCTCCGCCAGCTCCCCGATTCCCAGGTGCTCGACGAAGCCGGCCAGGCGGAAGCTCCCCGAGGCGGCCCATACCGCCCCGTCGCCCTGGGCCCACCCTTCGGCGAGCTCCCCGACGAGGCAACGGTTGGTGGTCCCGAAGGGGACGACTTCCAGCCCGGTTTCGGTCAGCACATCGGCCAGACGCCGGCCGTCGGCCAGGGTCAGCTTCTGTCCGCGGCAGAGCCAAACGCGCCGCGCCCCGCTTCTCGAAAAAAACGCGCCCATGGCGCACGCGGGGTCGTTGCATACGACTATGTCCCCGAAGGGCAGGTCGTAGAGCTCGGCGGCCAGGAGAATCACCAGGGCGGGGAGTTTCTCGCCGGACGGCTCGCCCAGCAGGTCCCGGCTCCAGCGGACGGTCTCGGCGGCCGACTCACCCGCGGGCCCCGGACACAGCGCCAGGCGGCAGAGCCCGGTCAGAAGCCCGCCGGGCAGAGCGCCTAGGTCGGGCTCCAATTCAAGAGCCCCGCGCCGGACCGCGTCCACGCTCGGGGGGTGCGCCATCGTCAAGCCTCCTTGGGATTACTCTACCGTTTGGGGGTCCCCTTGTCAAATTGCGCTCCTCCGGCGGGCCGTCGAGCTTGACTATCCCCGGGCGAGTTGCTAAACTCCGTCTGTTTTTGCGGATGCATCCGGCGCGGGGCACCGTGCCGGGTACTCCGTCGGCGTCGTGATCATGCACCGGCCAGCACTAAAGAAGAGCGATTCCCCCGAAACCGTCTTCCGCAGCGGATTCGTGGTACTTCTAGGCCGCCCCAACGTCGGCAAGTCCACCCTCCTCAACACCCTGTTGGGCGAGAAGGTCGCGCCCGCCACCCCCAAGCCCCAGACCACGCGCCGCCGCCTGCGCGGCGTTCTCACCGCCGACGGCTACCAGGCGGTCTTCGTGGACACGCCGGGCTACCACCGGCCGAAGGACGAGCTCGGGCGCAGGATGATGGCAACCACCCGGGGGGCGCTGACCGACGCGGACGCCGCCCTGGTCGTGGTGGACTCCACCGACTGCGGACCGGCCGACGGCGAGTTGGGCGAGGCGGCCGCGGGGGCGAAGAAACCGTGGCTCGTGGCCTGGAATAAAATTGACCTCCCGGGCGCCGGTCCCCTTCCCCCGCGGCTGGGGGAAGTGGATACACAGATTTTTCCGGTCTCGGCCTTGACCGGGGCGGGGCTCGAGCCCCTTCTCGGCCGCCTGGTGGAGCTGCTGCCCGCCGGACCGCCACTCTACGATGCCGACCAGCTCACCGCCGAGACCGAGCGCGAGCTGGTGGGCGAGTTCGTGCGCGAGCAGGCGATGCTCGCCCTGCGCGAGGAGCTGCCCTACGCCGTCGAGGTCCTCGTGGACGCGTTCGAGGAGCGGCCGGGCGGCCCCACCTACATCGCCGCGACCCTCTTCGTGGAGCGCTCGAGCCAGGTGGGAATCGTCGTGGGGGCCGGGGGGGCCGTCCTGCGCGGAATCGGCAGCCGGGCCCGAAGCACCGTGGAAACATTCCTCGACCGGCGCGTGTACCTGGACCTCTCGGTCAAGGTCCGGCCGAAGTGGCGCCGCGACCCCGCCGCCCTCGACGGGTTCGGCTACCGCGGGAACCGGTGAATTATCGATCCGGCCGGGAGGGTCGGGGGCCGAAGTCAGCCGCTCCTTTTACCCACGCACATGGCGATTTCCGGCCGAGAGGGTCAGTGTCCGGGTCATTTTGTAAAGGTGCGTCGTAGATGGGCAGGAACAACCACAACGACAATCCGGTGCGCATCTTCGAGGAGTGGTGCAAGGGCTGCGGCATCTGCATCGCCTTCTGCCCCAAGGGCGTGCTGGTGCTCAACCACCACGGCAAGGCCGAGCTGGCCCACCTCGAGAACTGCATCTACTGCAAGCTCTGCGAGCTTCTGTGCCCCGATTTCGCGGTCAACGTCAGTGGCAAACCGGAGAAGGCCGATGGCGAAGGGTAAGAACCTGCAGTTCTACTCGGGCAACGAGGCGATAGCCCACGGCGCGCTCTACGCCGGGTGCGACTTCTTCGCCGGCTACCCCATCACCCCCTCCACCGAGGTGGCCGAGATAATGGCGCTGGAGCAGCCCAAGCGCGGCGGCTCCTTCATCCAGATGGAGGACGAGATTGCCTCCATGGCGGCCATCGTGGGGGGCGCCATGGCCGGGGCCAAGACGATGACCGCCACCAGCGGACCCGGCTTCTCCCTCATGCAGGAGAACCTGGGCTACGCGGCCATGATCGAGGCGCCCTGCGTCGTGGTGAACGTGATGCGCGGCGGGCCCTCCACCGGCCTGCCCACCAAGGTCGCCCAGGGAGACGTCATGCAGGCCCGCTGGGGCACCCACGGCGACCACCCCATCATCGCCCTTTCCCCGGAGAGCGTCCTGGAGTGCTTCACCCTCACCGTGGAGGCGTTCAACCTCGCCGAGCGGTTCCGCACCCCGGTCATCCTTCTGGCCGACGAGATGATCGGCCACATGTACGAGGTCATCCACTCCCCCGGGCCGGGCGAGCTCCCCGTGGTCGAGCGCGAGGTCGCCGAGCGCCCCGCCGAGTGGTACCGCCCCTTCGAGCTCACCGCCCACGGCACCGTCCCCCTCATCCCCTTCGGCGAGGGCTACCGCTACCACGTCACCGGCCTGACCCACGACGAGGACGGCTTCCCCACCAGTATTCCCGCCGAGTGCGACCGGATGCTCCGCCACCTGTGCGCGAAGCTGGACCAGTACCCCGAGATAAGAATGTCGGAGCGGGTGGACCTGGACGACGCCGAGGTGGCCGTCGTGGCCTACGGGTGCACGGCCCGGACCATGCGCCGGACGCTCTACGCCGCGCGGCGGGGGGGCGTCAAGACCGGCATGCTCCGGCTCAAGACCCTCTGGCCGCTCCCGGAGAAGGCCATTGACGAGGTCTGCGACCGCGTGGAGCTGGTGGCGGTCCCCGAGCTCAACCTGGGGCAACTGGTGGGCGAGGTGGAGCGGGTCAACCGCGGCCGGGCGCGCATTCTTCCGGTCAACCGAGCCGACGGGGAGATCTTCAACCCCTACGACGTCGCCGACCTCCTCGTCCGGACCCACCGCACGATGCGCGAGAAGGGCGAATCCGCGGAGTTCCTCTTCTGAAGCGTCACGGGGGAGACTTGTCGCAAAAACCGAAATCCGTCGTCCTGGAGTACCTGCGCGCCAGGAAAAAATTCCCCACGGTGTGGTGCCCCGGGTGCAGCCTGGGCATCATCATGGGGGCCTTGATCCGCGCCGTCAACAAGCTGGGGCTCGACAAGAACGAGGTCGCCTTCGTCTCGGGCATCGGCTGCACGGGTAGGATGCCGGTCTACACGGATTTCAACACGCTCCACGGCACCCACGGCCGCGCCCTGCCCTTCGCCACCGGGATCAAGCTGGCCCGGCCCTCACTCAAGGTCATCACGGCCATGGGGGACGGCGACGCCACCGCCATCGGGGGCAACCACTTCATCCACACCTGCCGGCGCAACCTGGACCTCACCGCCGTCATCGTCAACAACTACATCTACGGGATGACGGGCGGTCAGTACTCGCCGACGACACCCGTGGGCCGGCGGGCCTCCACGGCGCCCTACGGCATGATCGAGACGCCCTTCGACATCTGCGGCCTGGCCCAGGCGGCGGGGGCGGCCTTCGTCGCCCGCACCACAAGCTACCACGCGGCCGCCATGACCGAGCTCTTCGCCCGGGCCATCGAGATGCGCGGCTTCGCCGTCGTCGAGGTCATGGCCCACTGCTACACCACCTACGGCCGGCGCAACCGCTACGTGAACCCCGTGGAGATGATGGAGGAGGAGAAGAAGCTGGCGGTGCCCCTGAAAGCCTTCCAAAAGCTGAAGGAGAAGGACCCCGCCCACGCGCTCACGTCCGGGCAGTACCTCACCGGCGTGTTCACCGACGACGACACCCGTCCCGAGTTCACCCAGGTTTACGCCGACCTCTGCCGACGGGTCCAGGGGGGTTGATTTGGCGCCAAAAAATGCGACCCACGGCGTGAAGATGACGGTGGTCCGCTTCGCCGGCTCCGGCGGCCAAGGCCTGATGACCTCGGGGCGCATCCTGGCCCAGGCGGCGGGGCTCTACGACGGCCGCACGGTGCTCCAGACCCAGAGCTACGGCCCCGAGGCCCGCGGCGGCGCCGCCAAGAGCGAGGTCTGCATCGCCGACGACCCCATAGACAACCTCAAGCCTACCCGGATTGACATCCTGGTGGCCATGAACCAGGCCTCCTGCGACAAGTACTCCGGCGACCTCAAGCCCGCGGGCGTTCTGGTCGCCGACTCGAGCTTCGTGGACAAGCCCCCCCGGGAGGACGCCTATTCCTTCCCCTTCACCTACCACTGCCGCGACGCCCTGGGCAACCCCGTGGTGGCCAACATCATGGCCCTGGGGTACCTCCTGGTCCTCACCGGGGTGACGAGCCGGCAGGCGCTGGAGCGGGCGCTCGCCGACAACGTGCCCCCCCGGTTCCTGGAGCTCAACCTGCGGGCGCTCGAGGAGGGGGCGCGGGAGGGCGCGAAGGCGCGGGACGCCAGGGCCGGTCGGGAGGGGTTCTGAAGCCGCCCTGGGGAGGGTGGGGGTTAGCCGGGTCAGGTTAAGCGAAGCCCGGTCGCCATGGGGAGGGTGGAGTCGCGTTAAGTTGTGCGACGCCACCGGGGTGGTCGGGGCGCGTTGAGTTGAGCGACGGACGCCGGGGGGAGAACCGGGTCAGGTTAAGCGAAGCCCGGTCGCCGTGGGGGGACCGGTAATAGCGGGAGGGGCCGGGGCGTGTTGAGCCGGACCCGACTGCCGGGGAAGCCGGGGCGCGTTTAGTTGAGCGACGGACGCCGGGGTGGTCGGGGCGCGTTAAGTTGAGCGACGCCACCGGGAGGGTGGCCGGACGGTCGGGGGGCCGGAGTCAAAAAGTGGGGTCGATCCGATTCCAGGCCGCGAGGGTGCCGGCCGTCGGTCGAGCGTGCGACGCCCTAGAAAGTCCAAGGATAGCCAGCCGAAGGTCGGGGTGTAAGTGCGGACCCTGGTGCTCGTAAAACCCGACGGCGTGAAGCGGAACCTGGTGGGGGCGTGCCTGGCCGCCTTCGAGAAGGCGGGGCTCGCCATCATGGACATCAAGCTCATGACCCTGGAGCCCGAGCGGGCCCGCGAGCTCTACCGGATCCACCGGGACGAGCCGTACTTCGAATCGCTGGTGGCCTACATGTCCTCGGGTCCCTTGGTGGCGGTGATTTTCGAGGGTCCCGACGCGGTGCGGCGCGTCCGCGAGATCATGGGCGACACCGACCCCGCCGAGGCCGCCCCCGGCACCCTGCGCGCCCTCTACGGCGAAACCGTGGAGAGCAACACCGTCCACGGCAGCGACGGCGCCCAGGCCGCGGCCCGCGAGTTGGACATAATCTTCGGTCCCCGTTGAAGCCGCGGCGGCTTCCGCCTCCCGGCCCGAAAGGAAGAATATGAACGGTGCCCTCTTCGCCGCCCCGGGCCTCTTCGTCCGGGAGCTCGAACCGGGGGATGACCTCAAGCTCTCCTCCTGGCCCGACACGGTTTACCTCGGCTCCGACGGGCACCACTGGGGCTCCTCCGAGATCGCCCAGGAGAACCTCGATGAGCTCAAGCTCCTGTGGGGCAACGTCACCGTGGTCTGCAACACCGACAACGGCCAGGCCCTCGGCCTGTTGGTGTGGACCGAGGAGTCGGACGGCGGATGCCGCTTCGGGCTGGAGCTGGCCCCGGACCGAATCGGGCGGGGCATCGGCCGCCAGCTCGTCATCTCCTTCATCGAGTTCGCCTTCGGCATCCTGGGCTTCAAGGAGCTGCGGGCCAAGGTGTCCGCGACCAACGCCCCGGCGGTGAACCTCGGACGCCAGCTCAACTTCCACCTCATCGAGGAGACCTTCGACGTCACCCCGCACTGCCGGCTCCCCATCTTCACCGACAAAAGGTACTCCGGGATGCGGGAGAATTTCCGCAACGAGGGGGGCATAGTGATGGAGCGGGTGCTGGAGCTGGGGCTCGACGCGGAGAACTGGCACCCCTCGGTGTTCGAGTAAATGACGTCTTGATTTCCTCGCCGGTTGGACGGTCGCACGAGGGGTGGGCACAGACCCGTGCACAACCGTTGCCAGCGGCGAGGCCGTTTTATTCAACCCTTCGCGCGGTGTCGGGAACCTGATGGAGTGACGATGCCTGAACACGCGACTCTGGAGTCACTGGACTCCGACCGGAGCTACCTGATCCAGGCCCTCCAGCTCGAGCAGGGGACGGGCGGCTTCATCTCCGACGAGGCGATCCGCCGCATCGCGGCCCATTTCTCGGTCCCGCCCGTCGAGGTGGAGGGGATCGTCAGCTTCTACGCCCAGTTCAAACGGGTCAAGCCCGGGGCGTACGTCATCTACCTCTGCGATGGAACGGCCTGCCATATCAAGGGCGCCACCCTGGTGCTGGGCTGGGTAACCGAGGAACTGGGGATCGCCCCCGGCCAGACCGATGCCGAGGGTCTCTTCTCCCTGGAGACCGTGGCCTGTCTCGGTTGCTGCAGCCTCGCCCCGGTGATGAGCATCAACGGCACCGCCTACGGCAACCTCGACCGCAAGAGCGCGATCCGGATCCTCAAGCGTTACAGGAAAGAAGAGACGGCCGATGATTAAGCGGATCAAGGTCGGCACCGCCAGTTGCGGCGTCGCCTCCGGAGCCCGGGAGGTCCTGGCCTTCTTCAAGCACAGGATCGGGGACATCCCCGTGGTCGAGGTGGGCTGCATCGGGCACTGCTACGCCGAGCCCCTGGTGGAGGTGGAGACCGACTCCGGCGTCGTCCGCTACGCCAACGTGAAGCCCGAGGAGGGCTTTCTCGAAAAGATACTCAACCTGGAGGATTTCTCGCGTCTGAACGAGGACACCCCCCGCCACAAACGGCAGGAGTTCCGCGTCACCCGGCTGGCCGGACGGATAGTTCCCACCTCCCTGGAGGAATACCGGGAGCACGGGGGTTACGCCGCCCTTTCCAAGGCGCTGGGGATGGACCCCGCGGCGATCGTGGAGGAGGTCAAGACCTCGAAGCTGCGCGGCCGCGGCGGCGCCGGATTCCCCACCGGACTCAAGTGGAGCTTTCTCGCCGGTAAGGACTCGGCCGAGAAGTTCATCATCTGCAACGCCGACGAGGGTGACCCCGGCGCCTTCATGGACCGCATGCTCCTGGAGTCGGTGCCCCACCAGGTGCTGGAGGGGATGCTCATCGGCGCAATCGCCACCGGGGCCACGAGCCTGTTCATCTACTGCCGGGCCGAGTACCCCCTGGCGTTGAGGAACTTCGGAATAGCCGTAGAGCAGATGGTCGGGGCCGGTCTGAACCGCCTGGGCGGCCGGACGGTGGAGGTTCGGATCAAGGAGGGAGCCGGGGCCTTCGTCTGCGGCGAGGAAACGGCGATGATCCACTCTCTCGAGGGCCAACGCGGCACGCCTCACTTCCGGCCGCCGTACCCCACCGACGTCGGATTCAAGGGTCACCCGACGGCGATCAACAACGTGGAGACCTTCGCCAACATCCCTCTCGTCATCAACGAGGGCGGCGCGAGGTACGCCCTACTCGGCACCGCGGGCTCCACCGGCACCAAACTATTCGCTCTCGCCGGCGACCTGGCCTACCCGGGGCTGGTGGAGGTGCCGATGGGGATCACCATCGGGGAGATCGTCTTCGACATCGGGGGCGCCGAGCCGGGGTCCGTCAAGGCGGTCCAGATCGGCGGACCGAGCGGCGGCTGCATCCCGGTGGAGCACTTCGACGTCCCGGTGGATTACGATTCCCTGCGCGACCTGGGCGCGATCATGGGCTCCGGCGGATTGATCGTAATCGGGGCCAACCGCTGCATGGTGGAGACCGCCCGCTACTTCCTCGACTTCACCGCGCGCGAGAGCTGCGGCAAGTGCACCTTCTGCCGCGTCGGCAACACCCGGATGCTGGAAGCCCTGACCCGCATCACCCGGGGCGGGGGCACCGAGGCCGACGTTGACCTCCTCGAAGACCTGGGGCCCAAGGTGATCGCGGGCTCCCTCTGCGGACTGGGGCAGACCGCGCCCAACCCGGTGCTCTCCACCCTGCGCTTCTTCAAGGACGAGTACCTCGTGCACGTGGTGGACCGCCAGTGCCCGGCCCTGGAGTGCAGCGCCCTGGTAGACGTCAAGCTGGACACCGAGACCTGCATCGAGTGCGGCGTCTGCGTCAAGAAATGCCCCGTGGGCGCGGTGAGCACCGATTACGTGATCCACAACGAGCTCTGCACCCGGTGCAACACCTGCATCGAGCTCTGCCCCGTAGACGCCATCGCGCGGGTGAAGAGAGGAGAGGGTGATGGGTGAGATTCGCCTAACCATAGACGGCCGCGAGCTCACCGTCCGCCGGGGGGTGACGATTCTCGAGGCCGCCCGGGAGAACGGGATCGAGATCCCGACCCTGTGCTATTACGAGAAGATCGAGCCCAACACCTCCTGCTTCGTCTGCGTGGTCCGCGACCTCGACTCGGGCCGGTTCCTGCCGAGCTGCACGGCCCAAGCGACGGACGGGATGCGCATAGACGCCGGTTCCGCCGAGGTGCGCGACCTGCGCAGGACGGCCCTCGACCTCCTGCTCTCCGAGCACATCGGCGACTGCGAGGCGCCGTGCACCATCGCCTGCCCGGCCCACGCCAAGGTGGAGGAGTACGTCCGCGCCGGGCGCGAGGGCGATCTCCTCACCGGCCTCGCGATAATCAAACAGCGCATCCCGCTCCCCATGTCCATCGGCCGGGTCTGCCCCCGTTTCTGCGAGAAGGACTGCCGCCGCAACGTCAAGGACCGCCCCGTCGCCATCAACGACTTCAAGCGCCTGGCCGCCGACACGCACTACGCGACGTACATGGAGGACCTGCCGCCGCTGGGTGACAGGAAGGTGGCCGTGGTGGGCGCCGGGCCCGCGGGGTACGCCGCGGCGTACTACCTGCGCCTGGAGGGCGTCGCCTCCGATATCTACGAGAGGATGCCCGAGCCCGGCGGAATGCTCCGCTACGGCATCCCCGAATACCGTCTCCCGAAGGCGATCCTGGACACCGAGCTGGCCCACTTCGACAAGATGGGCGGCATCACGGTCCGGTGCAACGCCGAGCTGGGGAAGGACGTCACCCTGGACGGGCTCAAGGGTGGCTACGACGCCGTCGTCATCGCCGTGGGGAGCTGGAGGCCGAGCGAGATGGGGGCCGAGGGCGAGGAGCTGGCCGAGCGCGGGATAGATTGGCTGGCCGAGACCGCCCTCGCCGGGTGGACCGGCGCGAATCCCGGCGAGACCATCGTCGTCGGCGGCGGCAACACCGCCATGGACTGCGTCCGCACCGCCCTGCGCCTGGGCGGCGACCCCGTGCACTGCTTCTACCGGCGCACGGAGAAGGAGATGCCCGCCGAGCGGATCGAGATAGACGAGGCCCGGGAGGAGGGGGTTCGTTTCGAGTTCCTCACCGCCCCGGTGGGCCTGCGGCGGGGTGAGAACGGCCGCTACGTGATGCGCTGTATCCGCATGAAGCTGGGCGAGCCGGACGCCTCGGGCCGCCGCCGACCGATCCCCGTCGAGGGCTCCGAGTACGAGGTCGAGGCCGACACCGTCATCACCGCTATCGGCCAGAAGACCATCGCTCCCGAGGGGGTGCCGGTGAACCGCTGGGGCGACGTGGAGGTGAACCCGAAGAACTGCCTCGCCCGCGACAAGGTCTTCGCCGCCGGGGATTGCGTGAGCGGCCCGGCCACCGTCGTCGAGGCGGTGGCGGGCGGACGCCGCGCCGCTCTGGGCGTGGTGGCCTTCTTCGAGGGCCGCGAGCACTCCGACCCCTATCTCGTCAACGTCACCAACGGGCACTGGCAGTCGCTGACCCCGGATGACCTGGTGTATCTGCGCGAGCCGTCGCCCGTCGAGAGGGCGCATCTGCCGCTCATCCCCCTCGAACTGCGGAAGACCACCTTCGGGGAGGTCTCCCGCACCTTCACCCTGGAGGAGATCCGCCGTGAAGGCGAGCGCTGCTTCGAGTGCAGTTGCACCTTCAAGGGCGATTGCCGGCTCAAGGCGCTCTCCGAGGCCTGCGGTGCCGCTCCGGACGCATTCACCGGCGAGAAGCTGCGCCGACCTTACGACGTCCGCCATCCGGCGATCATCCTCGACCCGAACAAGTGCATCCGCTGCGGCATCTGCGTAAAACTCTGCCGGGACGTGCTGAACAAGGCGTTTCTGGGCTTCAAGTACCGGGGCTACAAAACCAAGATCGGCACCGCCTTCGAGGAGCCCCTGCCACTGGAGTGCAAGGACTGCGGCGAGTGCCTGGCGGCCTGCCCCGTCGGGGCGCTGGATTGGAAGGTGAAGACGCTGGAGGGCGTCGTTTGAGGCGGGCCCTGGCAGCCTTTGTACACATTACGGATGGGCATGGGGAGTTGAAATCACGCCCGCGCCACGGACGCCTATATCAAGGGCGACAAAAGCTGGCCCGACCAGGAGAAGAAGGATTAATTCCGTTGAAATCCTGCGGGGTTGGCGTTGGCCGGCCCATTTTAAAGTTGACGAAAAGAATCTAATGGGTTAAGCTGTATTTGTTAGAGGGAGGTACAGTCATGGAAAAACAACGAGTTTGGCTTTCGTACGATCTAGGTATAGAAGGCGATTACGAAAGTATGTATTTCTGGTTGGACTCCCATGATGCCAGGGAGTGTGGTGATAGCGTAGCCTCCTTTGTTTACAAATTTCGAGATGATCTTATTGAAGAGATAAAAAATGATTTGGATAAGAATGTTAAATTAAGGAAAAAGGATAGAGTTTACATTATCTTTCTCGACACAGTGAAAAAGAGTCTAAGGGGGGGGTTTATATTTGGTGGTCGTAAAAGACATGCACCTTGGTCTGGATATGCTATTCGAATTACGCCTGACGAGGATTATTAATATGGCTAAATCATCAATTATGACTGATACAGGTTTCTGGATAGCACTTCTTGACAAAGATGATAATGAACATCATGAATCTGCAAATGAGTGGTGGGATATTATTAAAGATGATTATTTATTAATTCCGTGGCCCATTTTTTATGAAGTTTTACGCACACGATTAGTTACAAGACCATGGTTACTTACACAGTTTAAATTTAAGTTAAGCGAGATAGAATGGACTAAAATTGATGATTCAAAGTATCGTGATTCTGCACTTGAGAATACAATTGCATTAATTGATAATCGAGAATTGAGCTTAGTGGATAGAGTTTTAAGACTCATTATTGATGATATTTCAGGTGAATACAAAATAAACTACTTGATAACTTATAATAAAAAAGATTTTTATGATGTATGTTATCCAAATAGTGTAGAAATTATACCATAAATTTACCTAATCATATTTGTAAATTAGAGTCGGTGTTGACCGGCCTTTTTTATATGGAAATCCCTCTCCCTGTGGGAGCGGCGCGCCGACGGGTTAGGGTGAAGGCCGCCTTATTCCCCCTCCCCCCTCTGGGGGGAGGGCGGGGGTGAGGGGTGAAAACGGGCGGGTCAGGAGACCCGCCCCTACGTCATTTGAATGCCGGGCACGGATATTGCTCAGCCAATTGCCGCGGAACCGGGGGTAATAATCCCCGTAATCGCCGGAGGTTTTATCATAATGGACCTGGAAAATCTGGAAGGCAAATGCGAGGTCTGGCGGCGGCTCGGGCCCTTCGACGAGCGGTACGAGTTCGAGGTGAGCCTGCTGGCCCGGGACATCTGCTACATGGGCCTGAAGGGCCGCGACCCCGACCAAACCCGGCGCCTGCGCCGGATCCTGGCCGAGGCCGACGGCGAGGTGCACCGCCGTTTCCACGAGCCCCGGTTCACCGACAACCGCATCAACCGGCTCCGCGACGTGATGGCCGAGTACCGCCTGTCGTACTACGGCCCGCTGCGCCACCAAATCGCGCCCGCGCCCGAACGGGAACGCTGGTGGTTGTGGCTGGACGACGTGGCCGCGGGCGGGGACGACGAACCGCGGGACGACTTGGAAACGTTCTGCCCCCGCTGAGCCGTCCGGGCCGGACGAACCGCGGCGGTAGGCGGGCCAAGGTGAGGGTCGCATTATGTCCCCTCTCCCTGTGGGAGCGGCGCGCCGACGGAATTAAGGGTGAGGGCCACCTTATAAAAAACGGGCGGGTCAGGAGACCCGCCCCTACGTCATCGCAACCGGGGATGAGGGTCGGGGTTAGGAACGTTAAAGCGGCGGCCCGCAGAGGGGCCGCCCTACGTCATCGCAACGAGGCGCAGGTTGGGGTGAGGGGTGCAGCGGTCTCCCTCTCCCTTCCAGGGAGCGGCGCGCCGACGGAATTAAGGGTGAGGGCCACCTTATAAAAAACGGGCGGGTCAGGAGACCCGCCCCTACGTCATCGCAACCGGGGATGAGGGTCGGGGTTGGGATCGTGAAAGCGGCGGCCCGCAGAGGGGCCGCCCTACGTCATCGCAACCCGCTATCCATACGCCGGGGGCGAATGGCAAAACGACGGTTCCCACCCGTTGACTTTGACCGCCCCCCATCCTATCATCGCCCGGCACGCGTTAATTCCCCGGAAAGGAGAAGGTTTGCTCAAAGGGCTCCTTCAGCTCGCGGTGGACCATGCCCTCAAATACGGGGCGAGCTACGCCGAGGCCCGGTACCAGGACCTGGTGACCGAGGACGTCTCGGTGAAGAACGGGGCGGTGCAGACGGCCAACCGCGGGTACGACAAGGGGTTCGGCGTTCGCGTGGTCTTCGACGGTGCCTTCGGCTTCGCCTGCTCGAGCGTCATGACGCCGGAGGAGATGCGCCGGACGGCGGCCCGCGCGCTGGGCATCGCCAGGGCCTCGGCCACGGTCAAGCGCGAACCCCTCATCCTCGACCGCCTCGACGCCTACGCGGGCTATTGGCCCAGCGCCTACCGCATCCACCCCTTCGACGTCCCCCTCGAAAAGAAGGCGGACCTCCTCCTGGAGGCCACCGAGGCCATGCGCGTCGGAGACGAGGTCCGGGTGGTCGAGGGCTTCATCCACTCCCAGGAGACGCACAAGTTCTTCGTGAGCTCGCTGGGCTCGGCCATCGAGCAGCGCAAGGTGGAGTGCGGCGGCGGGCTGTCCTGCATCGCCGTGGCCGACGGCGACATGCAGCGGCGCACCTACCCCTGCAGCATGCGCGGGCTCCACCAGGCCCGGGGCTGGGAGGTCATCGAGGAGATGGACCTCGTGAAAAACGCGCCCCGGGTGGGCGCCGAGGCCGTCGAGCTCGTCCACGCCCCCGAAGCCCCCGCCGGCGAGATGGACCTCGTCATTGACGGCTCCCAGATGATGTTGCAGATTCACGAGTCCTGCGGCCACGCCGTGGAGCTGGACCGGGTCATCGGCCAGGAGGCGAGCTTCGCCGGCACCAGCTTCCTGACCCTGGACAAGCGCGGCAGCTACATCTACGGCTCGCCCATCGTCAACATCTACGCCGACGCGACGCTGCCCGGCTCCCTGGGCTACTTCGCCTTCGACGACGAGGGCGTCCCGGCGCAGAAGTTCTACATCGTCAAGGACGGCGTCTTCTGCGACTACCTCTCCACCCGGGACACGGCGCACCTCCACGGCGGCGGGTCCCACGGCGCCTGCCGGGCCCAGAGCTGGAGCGACTTCCCCATCTGCCGCATGACCAGCGTCTGCCTGGAGCCCGGCGACGCCTCCTTCGAGGACCTCGTGGGCGGCGTGAAAAGCGGCCTCTTCCTGGCGACCAACAAGAGCTGGAGTATAGACGACAAGCGGATCAACTTCCAGTTCGGCGTGGAGTACGCCCGGGAGATCGAGGACGGCCGGCTGGGCCGCGTGGTGAAGAACGCCTTCTACTACGACAAGACCCCGCGGTTCTGGGGCTCCTGCGACGCCATCGGCGACCGGGACCAGTGGTTCCTCTGGGGGACCCCCAACTGCGGCAAGGGGGAGCCGATGCAGGTGATGCGCATCGGGCACGGAACCTCGCCGGCCCGCTTCCGCGGCGTGAAGGTAGGTGTTGCCAAATGATGCTTGGACGCGACCGGGTTCTGGAGACCCTCTCCCGCGCCGTGGACCTCGGCGGAGCCGACGGCATCGAGGCCGCCCTCTTCGCCTCCGACATCAACCTCACCCGATTCGCCAACTCCTACATCCACCAGAACGTCTCCAAGCGGGACGCGACCGTCACCGTCCAGGCCGTGGTGGACGCCAACCGGGTGGGGATGGTGACGACGAACGACCTTTCCGACGAAGGTCTGGCGCGGGCGGTGGAGGGGGCGGCGGCGGCCGCCGGAATCGTGCCGCCCAACCCCCGCTTCCCCGGACTCCCCGGACCCCAGGAGTACCCCGAGGTGGAGGCCTGGGTCGAGGAGACCCACCGGGCCGAGGCCATGTTCCGTGCCGCCGAGGTGGCCAAGATCATCGCCGCCGGCGACGAGTACGGTTTCGACGCCTCGGGGGCCTACGTCACCGGGGGCAACGAGGTGGCGCTGGTGAACTCGGAGGGCCTCGCGGCCTACCACTGCGGCACGCGGGCCGCGATCAACACCACCATCCTGTCGCGCACCTCGGCGGGCTGGTCCGCCGACGACTCGAAGGACGTGCGGGACCTCGACGCCGCCGCGATAGGCCGCCGGGCCGCGGAAAAGTGCCGCGACGGTCAGCACCCCACCGACCTCGAGCCCGCGCCCTACGACATCATCGTCGAGCACCGCGGCGTGGCCGACCTGGTGGGGACGATGGGCTACATCGGCTTCAACGGGCTGGCCTTCGCCGAGGGCCGCTCGTTCGCCGTGGATAAAATCGGGAAGAAGCTCTTCGACAAGAAGTTCACCCTCACCGACGACGCGGGCGACCCCTCGGGCAACCCCCTCCCGTTCGACTTCGAGGGGATGCCGAAAAAGCGCGTGCCGCTGGTCGAGGCGGGCGTTCTCAAGGCTGTGGTCCACGACCGCACCAGCGCGATGATGCTCGGGGTGGAGTCCACCGGCCACGGGCTGCCGCCGGGGGCCAATTACGGCGCCGTCCCGATGAACCTCTTCATGGCCGGCGGCGAAAGCAACCTGGAGGAGATGATCGCCTCCACCGAGCGCGGCCTCCTGGTCACCCACTTCCACTACCTCAACCCCTTCCTGGACCCGATGCAGCTCCTGTTCACCGGGATGACGCGGGACGGGACCTTCCTCATCGAGGGCGGGAAAATCGCGCGGCCGGTGAAGAACCTGCGCTTTACCGAGTCCATGCTGCGGGCCTTCTCGCGGATCGAGGCCCTGAGCGCCGACACGCTCTTGATCGCGGAGGACTTCTCCAGCATCCGGGTGCCGGCGGTGAAGTTCAAGGGCTTCCGCTTCACCAGCGCGACGGAGTTCTAGCTCCGGCGTGATCTTTCGTGATGCGGGTCGGACTTTCTGCCGGCCCGTTTTTTTCCGAGTGATGTTGACCGTTTTCAGTCCCGAGGAGTAACATGTTGATATGAGTTTTATAATAAATTGCTCTAAAAGGAGGGGAATGCTACGTAATATCGTTATAGCGGCGTTTCTTTTACTCGCCGCAGCCGCATTCGCCGGGACGGCGGTGCAGACCAACTGGTCCGGCGGCGACGGCGTATCCGGCCCGGTCACCGACTGGAATTCTACATTCGACTCGGCAACCGACATCAACTGGTCGGGATACCCGGGTAAATTGGTCCTTTCCGGAATCGAGAACACCGTGGACGGCTACTTTGCCGGCGCCACTTGTGTTTACGCCGCCGATGTGGACGGCGATGATGACATAGATGTCCTCGGCGCGGCTGGGGGAGCCGACGATATCACCTGGTGGGAAAATCTTGACGGCTCGGGCACCTCCTGGGCCGAGCACACCGTGGACGACTACTTCGACGGCGCTAACTATGTTTACGCGGCCGATGTGGACGGCGACAGTGATCTCGATGTCCTCGGCGCAGCCCGCGACGATGCCGACGACATCACCTGGTGGGAAAACCTTGACGGCTCGGGGACTTCATGGACCGAGCACACCGTGGACGGCAACTTCGACGGCGCCAATTCCGTTTACGCCGCCGATGTAGACGGCGATGATGACATTGATGTCCTCGGCGCAGCCTATTATGCCTGCGACATCACCTGGTGGGAAAACCTTGACGGCTCGGGCACATCCTGGACTGAGCATCTTGTGGACGGTGATTTTGACTCAGCATGTTCCGTTTACGCCGCCGATGTGGACGGCGATGATGATATGGATGTGCTTGGCGCGGCTAACTTTGACGATGACATCACCTGGTGGGAAAACCTTGACGGCTCGGGGACTTCATGGACCGAGCACACCGTGGACGGCAACTTCGGCAGCGCCACTTCTGTTTACGCCGCCGATGTGGACGGCGATGACGATCTAGATGTCCTCGGCGCAGCCGTCGCTGCCGGCGACATTACCTGGTGGGAAAACCTAGACGGATCGGGAACAACCTGGACTGAGCACACCGTGGACGGCGACTTCGACCGCGCCCATTCCGTTTACGCGATAGATGTGGACGGCGATGATGATATGGATGTCCTCGGCGCAGCCTATTATGCCGACGACATCACCTGGTGGGAAAATGTAGACGGATCGGGAACAACCTGGACAGAGAACACCTTGGACGGTAATTTCGACGGCGCCTTTTCTGTTTATGCCGCCGATGTGGACGGCGACAACGACATAGATGTCCTCGGCGCTGCGCTTGGAGCCGACGACATCACCTGGTGGGATACGGGGTTCGCCGACACAGGCGATCTGACCGCCTCCATCCTGGACACCTCGCCGTGGTGGTGGGTGTGGTGGTGGGGTGTCATCACCTGGACCGCCGATGCGCCCGACGACAGCGAACTGACCGTCGAGGTCCGTGCCTCCGACGACCCCAGCGACATGGGAAGCTGGACGGAGGTTGCTGACTCGGGCGACGACCTCAGTGATTACATAGCAGATGACCTCCGCTACTTCCAGTACCGGCTGACGCTGGACGCCAATTCTGACAACACACAAACGCCGACCTTCGAGGATATCACCATCGAGTGGACCGACTATTCGGGCGTCGAGGACGTGGATATATTCGCCACATCAGACGACGGCGGTGTCCTCGTCGGCTGGACGATTCGGGGTGACGGACCCGTCGGGCTGCATGTTCTACGCGAGGTGGATGGTGAGATAATTCCCCTCCATCGCGATGCCCTCCCCGGTTCGGCGGCGCGCTGGCTCGACCGCGGTGTTGAGCCGGGCGTCGAGTACCGCTACTGGCTAGAGGTGACCGAGGCGGACGGGACGGTATCCCGCTTTGGCCCCACGGAGGCGGTAAGGATAGAACCAAAGGGCATGGTCCTGTCGCTCTCCGAACCCTACCCCTCGCCGGCGACGGACGTTGTCACCATCGCCTTTACGCTGCCAGAGGACGGTTCTGTCGAGCTTGCGGTGTACGACCTTTCGGGCCGGCGCGTGGCGACGCTGGTTGAAGGAGATTTGACCGCGGGCCGCCACGAGGCGACCTGGAATTGCGGCGAGGTTCCCAGCGGTGTTTACCTCTACCGCCTGGAAACCGCCACCGGCACGCTGTCCCGCCGGACGGTCGTCGCCCGTTGACGCTCCGCGATCGGGTGTGACAATATTCGGGCCGGGCGTTCGTGCCGGCCCGTTTATAAAATCAATCCTGCCGGAGGTCACCGTGAAGCTGCGCGCGTTCATCGTCCCCGCCCTGGCGGCCCTCGTCCTCCTCTCCTGCTGCGCCGTCCAGCCCGCCGAGCCGCGCTACGTCATCCTCTTCATCTCCGACGGCTGGGGCTACGAGCACCTGGAGGCGGTGAAGAGCTACACCGGTGAAACCCCGGTGTACGCCGACTGGGACTCCTGGGCCGTCTCTACCTGGGACACGGACACCCGGCGCGCCAACGGCGGCGTGGGCTACGATCCGGCGCGGGCCTGGGAGGATTTCGATTACGCGGCCCGGGCGGCGACGGACAGCGCCTCGGCGGCCACCGCCATGTACACCGGATTCAAGGCGGACGCGGGGAACATCGGCACCGGCCCCGGGGACCTCCTCCGCCTGACCTGCATCCGCGAGTACGCTGAATTCATGGGCCTCGCCTCGGGGGCGGTCACCAGCGTTCCCGTCTCCCACGCCACCCCGGGGGCCTGGTACGCCCATAACGACGACCGGGGGAACGGCTACGCGATTTTCGACGAGGGGGTGTGGGGCGTGCCGGGGTCCACGGGCGCGGGCGAGGGATACGGCGGCGGACGCGGCGGAAGCTGCCGCCTGCCGGAGGTGCTCATCGGCGCGGGGCACCCGGCGTGGAATTCCGACTACGTCAACCAGGCGCAGCTCGACCGCTTGGCCGCCGATTGCTCCGACTACGGCGTCTGGCGGCTGGTGGAGCGCGTCGCGGGGAGCCCGGACGGCGGGGCGCGGTTGCTGGAAGCAGCGGAGAACCCGCGCACCGAACGCCTGTTCGGCCTCTTCGGCGGCCGGGACGGCTGCTTCGATTGGGCCCTGGCCGATGAGTCCGGCGCCAGCCCCGAGAACCCGACCCTGGCCGAGTGCACCCGGGCGGCCCTGGCGGTTCTCTCCCGCGACCCCGAGGGCTTCGTCCTGTTGGTCGAGGGCGGCGCCGTGGACTGGGCCTCCCACGCCGGGGACATGGACCGGATGATCGGCGAAGAGCGGGGGTTCGACGCGGCGGTCCGGGCCGCCGTGGGCTGGGTCGAGGACCCCTCCACCCCGGCCTCCTGGGACAACACCCTGGTCGTCGTCACCGGCGACCACGAGTGCGGCCGCCTCACCGCCGGGCCCGGAATAATGGGGGAGCCGCTGGGCGAGGTCTCCCCGCGCACCCTCGGGCTGGAAAGGCCCTACGAGCCGTCCGGCCTCCGCGCCAGTTGGGAGGACACCGATGCAGACGGGGTCCTCGATCCCGGCGAGGCGGTTTACTGGGCCTGGAACTCGCACGGCCACACCAACAGCCTCGTCCCGCTCTACGCGCGCGGTGAGTGGGCGGGGATGTTCGGCGGTTACGTCGCGGCCGAGGACCCGGTGCGCGGGCCGTACCTGGACGACGCGGCGATTTTTCTGGTGATGCAGGGCGCGCTGACGGAGGAATAGACCCCCGGTCGGGTGTGAAGACCCGCCCCTACGAATCGCCCTCGTAGGGGCCGACCTTCAGGTCGGCCCGCGGGCGGGTCTAAAGACCCGCCCCTACGTCATCGCAGACCGTGGGGCTCAGGCTAGGGTGAGGGTCGCAATCACCCCCTCCCCCCTCTGGGGGGAGGCTCGCCTGCGGGCCGGGGAGGGGGGTGCAGCGGCCCCCTCTCCCTTCTAGGGAGGCCTGCGAGGCACGGGCCGGGGTGAGGGTCGGGGTTGAAATTGTTAAGACGGCGGGGATAGGAATCCCCGCCCTACGTTTTGGCGTATGGCGGGGGGTGAGTGCAAAGGGCGGGTGTGGACACCCGCCCCTACGTTAAAAGTGTGAATCGTGCGCCACCCTCGTAGGGACCGACCTTCAGGTCGGCCCGCGGGCGGGTCTAAAGACCCGCCCCTACATCAGCGCGGCGGGTACGTGTATATGCGGCCGAAGTCAAATACCCGCCCTACGTCCAATCGCGCATCCGTTCCGTTGGGGCGAGGAGTCCACGGTCGCCCGTGAAAAATCGCCGATCCGCATCACGGCAGGCGCAGCTCGAAGACCATCTGCCGCGAAAACCCCTCGGGGACCCGGAATCCGGCCGAGAGAAATTCCCCCAAAAACCTCTCCGGGACGGCGCCGCCCACCTCCATCCGCCCCATCTCCACGGCCAGCGGCCCCAGGCACGGCAGAAGGCTCCCGACCGCTTCCGGCGGGCCCCCAATGAGGTCCAGGTCCAGGTCCTCGTCGTACTGCGTGCTGGGGTTGACGACCAGCGCCGCCCCGACGGCGCCGGCGTCGCCCCGAACCAGAATCCGCGCCTCGGCCAGCCCCTCCTCGAGCGTCCGCGCCGTGGCCGTCCGGTGGTGCCAGCCCCGGGGCAGGAGCCCGGCGTAGTCCCCCCGGCAGGTTTTTAAAAGGAAGCCGGCCAGCCCGGGCTCTTCGAGAGACGCCTCCCGGGCACCGTGCCGCGCCAGCGCCTCCTCCAGCGGCCCAAGGCTCTCTCCGCCGTAGCTCCGGCCGAGGAAGGGGAGGTTCAAAATTTCATAAAATCCGTCGCGGCGGGCCAGCGGCACCGAGCGGTTGGTGTCGGCGGTGCAGAAGCGGACCACCCCGCGCGCGCGCCGGCGCAGCTCCTCCAGCGTGGCCCGGTGCAGGAGCTTGCCGTATCCTTTCCCCTGGCTCCCGGGCGCCACGCGCAGCCCCTCGAGCCACCAGTCGTCGGCGCCCAGCCGCTTGATCCGCGACAGCCCGACGAGGGCGCCCTCCACGACGCCCACGTAGACCCCACCCTCGGCGATCCAGCGGTCAATGGCCTGTAACAAATAGTCGCGGCCCTCCCAGATGTCCCGGCAGATCTCGCGGACGCGCCCTGCGTCCCCCGGCTCCGCGGGTCGGAACTCCACTTCCCCTCCTCGTGTGTGGCGGTGTGTCCGCCTCTCCGCTATAATAGCCCACAGGGCACCCGATAGAAAAGGATTTCGATGACCGACGGTCCGACGGGTAAGCGCGAGGAGAGGGTCCTGCGGTGCCCGTACTGCCACCGCGCGAGCCACCCGACCCGTCCCCAGCCCCGGGTGCGCTGCGCCTGGTGCGGGCGGGGGTTCAACGTGGAGCCGCTGACCAAAGAACCCTGGTACGACCTGGTGGTCAAGGACCTGACCCGGGTCCTGGAGATAAAAAAGGACCTCCACCTGGCCTACCACAACCTGGGGCTGGCCTACGCCGAGGTAGGACTCTACGACAAGGCCATAGCGGTCCTGGAGCAGGAGCTCGAGCTGAGCCCCGGGGACGCCGACACCCATTACCTGTTGGGGATTGTTTACTCCTCGGTCACCACGAACTACGTCCGGGGGATCGAGTGCCTGGAGACCTACCTCCGGTTGCGACCCGACGCGGCGGAGGAGGAGCGTGTCCGGGCTCTTCTGGGTCGTCTGCGCGGCCTGGAGAGGGACGGCGCCGGGGGGTGAGCCGTTTTATCGCACTTGCCCGGACCCGCACCCCGCAGGTTGCGATGATGTTGGGCGGCCCCGTAGGACGAGTCCTCCGCGGGCCGCCGTTTTCACGTTCCCTACCCCGACCCTCACCCTAACCCTCTCCCTAGAAGGGAGAGGGGACGTGCGGCAGCCCTGGATCCGACCCTTGCCTTAATGCTTGCGATGACGTAGGGGCGGGTGTCCACACCCGCCCGCGGGCCGCTGTTTTCACGTTCTCTACCCCGACCCTCACCCTAACCCTCTCCCTAAAAGGGAGAGGGGATAGCTACACCCCCCTCCCTAGCCCGTAAGCGCGCTTCCCCCCAGAGGGGGGAGGGGACAAGCGGCAACCCTCACCCTGGCCTTTGCCTCGCTGCGATGACGTAGGGGGCGACCGACGGCGCGCCGTTTAGGTCGGCCCGCGGGCGACCGTGGACGGTCGCCCCCACGGGTTTATTCCGCGATTTGCGGCTGTAGGGGTGGGTGTGGACATCCGTCCGCCTACTACATCAAAAAGGGACCCACCGGGGTCCCTCTTTTTCAGGTTCTAGGGGCGGAGTCGGAGCCGTCAAACCACTCCCGGCCCTTCTTTCAGCGCTCGTCGGGTCAGGGGGTCGGGCCCCAGACGCCGCCGCCGCCGCCACCGCCGCCGCTGGTGGTCTTCTTGAAGGTGAATGTCTTGCTCCAGTCGCCTACGACGATCTTGATCTTGACGGTGCCGGACTTGGGGGTGACCTTGATGTCAACGCCGTCGGAGTCGCCGCCCTTGACCGAGGCGCGCCACTTGATCTCCTCGGGGCCGTTCGTGGTCACCGAGTCGTCCTTGCCCTGGGCGTACTGGCCGTCTTTTTCCCAGTCGAACCAGTTCTCGACCTTGATGGTCGCGTCGCCCGTGGTGATGGTGGCCGAGCCGTCGAAGCTCTCGAAGGGGGTGGTGTCGTAATCGTCCAGGTTGCCCCAGCGGACCTTGATGACCATGCCGTCGGTCCAGGCGTTGGCGCGGTTGGTGCCGGTGGTCGTGGTCGTGTGGACGGTCGAGACGGCCGGGGTGCCGGGGCTCCAGACGCTGGTGGTGCTGCGGAGGGAGTCGGAGACGACCTTCCCGGCCTTGAGGCTGAACTCGCCGTACCAGTCGCCGACCTTGACGTGGATTGAGGTGTCGCGGTCGCTGATGATGCGGACGGTCAGGCCGTCGGTGGCGCCCAGGGTGCTGGCCCGCCACTCCACGTAGTCCGGGCCCTCGTTGGTGACCTTGTCGTCGCAGCCGATGCGGTACGCGCCGCCGGAGTCGAACATGCGCACGTCGGTGACGGTAATCTCACCATACTCCGGGTCCACGAAGCCGTCGAAGGCGTGGAAACCGACGCCGGACAGCTCGTTGATGTTCCCCCACTCGAGGAAGATGGTGGTGACGGCCTTGCCGCCCTCGAGCTCCTGGGTGGAACGCTGCTCGACCTTGATCATATTGCCGGTGGTGTCAATCTGCGCCGTGATGGCGAAGGCTCCCGAGACGAGCCCCAGCGCCAGAAGAATGATGAGGAGGCGTTTCATTGGAGGTCCTTTCTTTCTTCCCCCGCGGGGGGGTTATCTTAGACTAGCGTTGACAGGCGAATTGGATAATACTAGCAGCTTTTGATTCCGATTTCAAGAAAATCGGCGGGCGAGCTCGAACCGGCGGTCCCCCACGGTGCGGCCGAAGGCCCGGTCGTGGGAGACGAAGAGCACCGTCCCCGTGTACCGCGCCAGCGCCCCCTCCAGGGCCTCGATGGACGCGAGGTCCAGGTGGGCCGTCGGCTCGTCCAGGACCAGAAGGTTGGCGTCGGCGGCGGAGACTATCGCCAGGAAGAGCCGGGCGCGCTCGCCGCCGGAGAGGGAGGCCACCGGCTTCTCCGCCTCCTCGCGCCGGAAGAGGAGCCTGGCCAGAAGGTAGCGAATCTCGTAGCGGGTGAGCTCGGTGCTCCGGCGCAGCGCCTCGAAGACGGTCCCGGAGGCGGGCAGGCCCAGCGAGCGCTGGTCGGCGTGGAAGGCGCTGACGTTCCGACCCAGCCCCGCCGCGCCGCCCCCCGGTTTCAGCTCGCCCAGAAGGAGGCGCAGGAGGGTCGTTTTTCCCGAGCCGTTGGGGCCGGTGAGCTGGACGCGCTCGCCGCGGTAGAGGGTGAAATCCAGACCGTGAAAAAGCTCTGTTCCACCGGGGTGGGCGAAGCGGAGATTTTCCGCCCGGGCGACCACCTCGCCGGCGCGGGCGGGTGAGCCTAAAGGCGGCCTGATTTTCAGCCCGTAGGTCTTGGGCTGGACCAGCCGGTCGGATTCGAGGCGGGCGACGCGGCGCTTGACGGTCCGGGCGGTGCGGGCCACCTTGGCCGCGCGGCGGCTGAAGGTGTCCGAGCCCGCCCGGTTGGCGTGGGCCGTGCCGGAAAATCCGCCCCCCTCCATCCGGTGCAGGAGCCCCAGCCTCCGGTTCAGGCCCTCGAGGAGCTTTTTCCGTTCGCGCCCGGCCTGGTGGAAATCCTCCCAGGCGGCGGCGATCTCCTCCCCGCGCCGGCGGCGGTAATCCGTGTAACCGCCGTGGTAGCGCCGCAGTAGCCCGTCCTCCAGCTCCAGAATCCCCCCGACCGCGGCGTCGAGGAATGCGCGGTCGTGGCTGACCGTTATAAAGGCCCTGGGGTAGCGCGCCAGAAATTTCTCCGCCTCGGCCAGGCCGTCCGCGTCGAGGAAGTTGGTCGGCTCGTCCAGGAGAAGAAGGTCCGGCTCCCCGGCCAGGAGGAGGGCGAGGTCGAAGCGGGCCAGCTCACCGCCGGAGAGCGCGAGCGCCGGGCCCTCCAGGCGCTCCGTTGGAAGCCCCAGACGAGCCGCCAGGCTATAAACGCGCTCGACCTTCTCGTAACCGTCCCGGGCCGCCAGCTCGTCCACCGCGTCGGCGTCGCCGGTCAGGCTCCGTTCCCACAGGGCGCCGAGACCCCGCTCCAGGCGGTCCAGACCGCGGACCAGGAGCGAACGATTACTTGCATCTCCGACGGTCCCCGAGCGCCAGGCCTCCTCGGCCGCCCCCTGCTCCAGGTAGGCCGCCCTCGCGTCGCCCGCCAGGGCCGCCGTGCCGGAGTCCGGGGCCAGGAGTCCGGCCGCGATTCTCAAGAGCGTGGACTTGCCGCTGCCGTTTATCCCCACTAGGCCCAAGCGGTCCCGGCGGCCCACGGACAGGTCCAGGCCGCGCAGGACCTCCACGGGGCCGAAGGATTTTCGGATGGCGTGAAGTTGGAGCATCTCTTTCCTACACTAAAAAAGGGGCGGCCGGGTTCGCCGACCGCCCCAGGGGTTCAGTTTTTAAAAAATACGGTGCGAACCGCCCCGCGTTTTTTTAACGCGGTTGAACCGGGAGGTCGGGTCGGGTCGCGCCTTAGAACATGAAGCGGTGTCCCCCGGGTTGAGTTCTCATCCACCGTTGGAGGGTGGCACGGATAGAGTATAGTCGAACAAGCGGGATTCGGCAAGGAGAGGCGGGCGGGTGTGGACACCCGCCCCTACGATGGCGACGCACGATTCCAATACGTAGGGCGGCCCCTCCGCGGGCCGCCGTGTTTAAACGCGGCGGGGATAGGAATCCCCGCCCTACATTCATCGAACGCCGCGAATCCGCCCCGTAGGGGCGACCGTCCACGGTCGCCCGTTTCATGATTGCCCGACGTAGGGGCCGACCTTCAGGTCGGCCCGACCCTCACCCTAACCCGTAGGCGCGCCTCCCCCCAGAGGGGGGAGGGGATTATTCAGCGGGCGGGGTACGGAGCCCCCGCCCTACGGGATTTATTTGAATCGTGCAACACCCTAGGGGCCGAACTAGCGCCCCTCGTAACCCTTCCCCTCCACAATGGCCGTGATGACGACACCGATCCAGCTCAGGAAAAACCCCAGTAAAAATCCGGTGAAGCCGATGCCCTTGGAGCGCCCGATCATCGCCCCGATGATCATCGGCAGAACCCAGGCCAGGAACAGGATGGGCGCCCAGAAGAACCAGGCCAGTCCCCAGAACATGCTTCCCCCTTTTTAAAACAGCAGCGAGAGCGCCACGGCGTGGGACGGCCCGGCGCCGAGCGGGTCGGTGCGGAAGGCGTAGTCCACGCGCAGCTCGCCGCCCTCGAAGAGCCCCGTCACGATGCTCCCCCCGGCGGAGAGCTCGCCCGTTTCGAGGTTCCCGGTCTCGTAACCCGCGCGCAGCGCCAGGGTGGGCACGGGCCAGTACTCGGCGCCCAGACGCCACTCCGGCCGCGTGTCGCCCGTGGTGACGAAGTCCGCCTCGATCCGGAGCCAGCCGTCCAGGTCGTAGCCGACGCCCGCCGCGTACTCGACGGGCAGGGCCTCCTCGGTGGCGGCGGCGGTCTTCCACTTGTAGCTGCCGATGACGTCGCGCGCGCAGAGGCCGACGGCCAGCCCGCCCCACGGCCGCACCTGGAACCCCAGGTCCACCGCCCCGCCCTCGGCGGTCTTCCCGGCCACGGAGGTGAACATGACCCGCGCCGTCAGCCCCACCCCGAGCCACTCCAGCGGCCGAACCCCGAAGGCGAAGTTGGCGATGTGCTCGTCGTAGGAGAACTCGCCGGTGCGGTTGCCGCCGGTGTCCCGGCCGTCGAACCCGCCGACCCGCAGGTAGTACCAGGCCGCCTCCGCCGTGGCCCGCGTGTCGGGGAAGGGCAGGGGGTAGACGAAACCGGCGCTGGACTGGGTCCGGTCCAGGGACAGATTCCTGTGGAACAGGAGGCCCTGAATTTTCAAGGCGAAGGCCAGCCCGGCGGGGTTGTAGCCCACCGCCTCGGCGTCCTCCACCAGGGCGACCCCCACTCGGCCCATGCCCCCCGTTCGCACGCCCCAGCCCAGCCGGAGAACCGCCCCCGGACGGCCCCCGCCGTCGTAGTCCGACGCGACCGCGACGAGCGACAGGAAGAGGACCAGTGCGACGATTTTTTTCATATCGGCCACCTCACTCCACCACGGCGATCTTGCCCACGAAGGCCCGCTCGCCGTTGGCCTGGATCACGTAGTAGTACACCCCGTTGGCCACCTGGCGCCCCGAGGCGTCGGTGCCGTCCCAGAAGTCCTTCTGGTACTCGTACCCGCCCTGGTACACCTCGTCCTTCACGATGCTTTTGACGTGCCGCCCCTCGAGGTCGTAGATGTCTATGTCCACCACCGCGTCGTGGGTCAGGGGGTTCCCGGAGACGCTGAAGCGGATGGTGCAGGCGCCGTGGCCCATGGGGGAGAAGGGGTTGGGGAAGGCGTAGGCGACGGGCTCGTCCACGAAGCCCGAGCGCGGCTGGAAGTCAATGATGTCGAAGGAGGCGCCGCCGTCGCGCGAGACGTGCAGCCCCACCGGCGTTCCGGCCCAGATGGTCTGGTTGTCTACCGTGGAGACGGAGTAGATGTTGTTGGAAAAAAGCCCGCGGCCGGTGATGGTCTCCCAGGTGCCGTTGGGGAGGCGGTGGGAGAGGCCGCCCGCCTGGCCCGGGCCGTTGTAGGCGGTGGCCACCCAGAGGTGCCCCTCGGCGCCGGGCTCGATCCAGAAGATGGCGTTCGAGTTCAGCCCCGGCGTGGTCTCCGCGGCGATCCTGGTCCAGTTCCAGGACCACTCTCCCCGGCGCACCAGCCAGAGGCCGTACCATTCGCCGTCCTTGCCGGTGACGGTCCCGACCCAGACCCAGGGCCCCTCGTCCTTCTCCTGGACCTCGACGAAGCCCACCACCTGGCTCGAGGGGGGGCCTTGCTGGGGCACGCCCCACAGGGTCCAGGTCTCGCCAAAATCCTCGGAGATGGCCAGGCCCGCGCCTGTGCCGGCGAAGAGGTAATCCTCCGTGCGCGCCAGGGCGAAGACGTTGTCGCCGTAAAGCGCCTCGCTGGGGACGCGCCGGTGCCAGGTGTCCCCGTCGTCGTGGGATATCGCCACCCCGCCCGACCAACACCCGGCCCAGATGGTCCCCTCGCCGTCGGATTCGGTGTCCCACACCGCGTCGTTGCCCAGGCCGTCCGCGGTGGTCCAGGTGTCCCAGGTCCGTCCGCCGTCGCGGGTTCGGGCCAGCCCCGCGCCCTCGAGGGGGTCCAGCCCGCTCTCCCTGGGGAAGAAGCATCCCAGGTAAACGTCGCCCTCGGCGGCGATGCGCACCGTGCCCACGTCGGACGCCGACCCGGGCAGGCCGTCGTCGTAGCCGTAGGCGCTCCACGTTTCCCCGCCGTCCGTGGACTCGCCGAAATTCTTCAGCGTGCCGATCCAGACCACCGCCGACGTGTCGTCTATGGCCACGACGGTGTTGTCCAGGCTGTCCTCGGGTGGCGGGAGTTTCGGGAATGTGCAGCGCTGGAGCGGCTCTCGGCCGCCGGCGGCCAGCGTCGCCAGGGCCGCCAGGATGACGAAGATTTTCTTCATGGGGGTCCTTTCGGGGCTCTCAGCCGGCGCGATTATAGGCCACGCCGGTTTGCGGCGCAAGTTTTTCACCACCGAGTCAGATTGAACCGTTTCAGGATGACGTGGTGCGCCAATCCGCGCCGGAATTACCGCACTGGCTGTGGTATAATTTCCACGCGATTAAAATCCCCCCCGAGGTTTTCATGGCCGACTCACCGAAGCGCCTCGCGCTCCCCTTCCGCTGGGGCCTGCGCCTGGCGGTCATCGTCGGGCTCGCGGTCCTGTTCTGGCTGGCCGCCGGGCTCCAGCGCGTCCCCTACTACCGCGCATTCGACCACCGGGTCGTCGTCCTGGGCTTCGACGGCGTGGACTCGGACCTGTTGGAAAAGTGGATGGCCGCCGAGGACCCCGAGAACCCGGGTGAGTCGCTCCTGCCCAATCTGACGGCCCTGGCCGCGCGGGGGACCTACAGCCCGCTCATGCCCACCATCCCGGCTCAGAGCCCGGTGAGCTGGTCCAGCTTCGCCATCGGCGCCAACCCCGGCAAGCACGGCATCTTCGATTTCCTCCTGCGCGACCCCCAGACCTACACCCCCGTCTTCGCCATGCTGGATTCCTCGGAGGCCGAGTTCCTGTGGGACCTCATCCCGACGACGATGCCCAAGGTGTGGTGCACCCGCAAGGGGACGCCCTTCTGGGACGTGGCCAGCGCGGCCGACGTCCACCAGCTACTCATGCAGGTCCCGGTGACCTTCCCCTGCCCCTGCGCCACAGGGGAGGTGCTCTCAGGGCTGGGTGTGCCCGACGTGCGGGGGACCATGGGGACCTTCTTCTACTGGGCCGAGGACCTGCCGCCGGGCGTCGAGGAGAACACCGAGTTCGGCGGGAAGCTCTACCACCTCACCCTGGAGCGCGACGGGAGCTTCGAGCTGCCCGTCGAGGGCCCGCGCAACCCCGTCATCCGCGACAACAAGCGCGAGCTGCGCGAGGAGGCCCTGGTCCGGGCGCTCGACCCCGACGAGCTCGCCTACCTGGAGACCCCAGAGGAGGTTCTCCTCCCCGTCGAGGGGCGCCTCCTGGAAGACGGTTCGGTGAGCCTGAACGTCGGCGACCAGAACGTGGTCCTCCATGAAAACGAGTGGAGCGACTTCGTCGAGCTCGACTTCCGCGTGAACGCGCTCATCACCGTCAACGGCATCAGCCAGTTCAAGCTCCTGTCCACGGAGCCGCTGCGGGTTTACCTGCACCCGATCAACTTCGACCCGCGCGACCCGGTCTATCCCATCTCCTGCCCGGAGTGCCTGTCGGCGGAAGTGGCCGAGGAGGTCGGGCTCTACTACACCCAGGGCTGGGCCATAGACACCTGGGCCATCTCGGAGGGCCGCATCGGCGAGGACACCTTCATGGAGAACCTGTGGAAGGTGGCCGACGACCGGTTCAATATCACCCGGTACCTCTTCGAGAAGAACCACCCGGAGCTGACCGTGGCGGTCTTCCAGTGCACGGACCGGGTGCAGCACATCATGTGGCGCCTGCTGGACTCCGATCACCCCATGTACTCGGCCGACCTGGAGCGGCTCTACGGCCGGGCCATCTTCGAGGTCTACAAATGGATGGACGGCGTGGTGGGGTGGTTCGTGGAGCACATGGACCCCGACGACGTCCTCATCGTGATGAGCGACCACGGGTTCGCCTCCTACCGCCGGGACGTGAACCTGAACAACTGGCTCGTCGAGAACGGGTACCTGGTGCTCAAACAGGGCTACCGGACCGAGGAGCACAACCTGGAGGACCTCTTCGGGCAAAGGGGCCTCTTCTTCGCCGGGGTGGACTGGGACAAGTCGGTGGCGTACGCCCTGGGGCTGGGGGAGATTTACATCAATTTGAAGGGGCGCGAGGCCAGGGGCATCGTGAATCCGGGCGAGGAGTACGACCGGCTGGTGGACGAGATAGCGCGCAAGCTCCTCGTGCTGGTGGACACCAACCCGCCCCACGGCCCGCGGCCCAAGGAGGAGGGCGACCGCGTCTACGTCCCCGATGACCCTCTCCGCCCCGACTCGATGCCGGTGGTGCGCAACGTGTACCGCGGCGACGTCGTCTTTCACGGCGACGCCATGGAGTTTTTCCCGGACCTTCTGGTCGGGTTCTACGAGGGGTACCGGGTGAGCTGGCAGTGCTCGCTGGGGGGCATCGAGCCGGCGGTCCTGCGGGACCAGCGGAAGAAGTGGTCCGCCGACCACTGCTCGCTGGACCCGGGGATTGTCACGGGTGTGTTCTTCGTCAACCGGCCGTGGGAGTTGGGGAAGCTGCCGGAGATTATAGACCTGGCGCCGACGATTCTGGAGCTCCTGGGGTTGGAGCCGCTGCCGGAGATGGACGGCGTGTCGCTGGTTCCCGGCGGGGAGGGTTAATTTTCGATGACGTGGGGGCGGGTGTCCACACCCGCCCGCCCCCCTCCCCAACCCTCCCCCCAAAGGGGGGAGGGGGTAAATGTAGGGCGGGGATTTTAGTCCCCGCCGTTTCCGAATGCGATGACGTAGGGCGGCCCCGTAGGACGAGTCCTCCGCGGGCCGCCGCTTGCACGTTCTCTACCCCGACCCTCACCCTAGCCCGTAGGCGAGCCTCTCCCTGGGAGGGAGAGGGGACATGCGGCAGCCCTAAGTTTCGCGCAGGACGCGCCCCGCGAGGAATAACTGCCCCAGGGAAACCCCGCCGTCGTTGGGCGGCACCCGCCGGTGCAGCAGCACCGTCAGCCCCGCCGCCTCGATCTCCCGCGCCGTCCACTCCGTCAGGAGCAGGTTCTGGAAGCACCCTCCGGTGAGGGCGACGTGCCCGATTCCGTTCTCCCGCGCCGCCCGGACGGCCGCCCCGGCGATGCCACGCGCCAGGCCCCGGTGGAAGCGGCTGGCGATGATTTCGCGCTCCGTGCCATTCCGCAAATCCGCGACGATGGACGAAATGAGCGGCCGGGCGTCCCAGCGCCAGGGATTTCCCATCGTGTCCAGAGCCAAGTCGTAGGCCCCGGTCTCGTCCGGGTCGGCGAGCTGTTCCAGCTCCACCGCCGGCTGGCCCTCGTAGAGCGCCTCCCAGCGCACACCCAGAATCGCGGCCGCGGCGTCGAAGAGCCGTCCGCCCGAGCTGGTGGGCGGCGAGTTGACGCCCCTCTGTGCAGCAATTTTCACCAGCCCCCACTCTTCGCCCGTCAATTTCCCGCCGAAGCCGGGAACGCCGTAGGGGTCTAGCCCGGCCGCCTCCAGCCAGACCGCCGCCATGCGCCAGGGCTGCCGCACGGCCTGCGCCCCGCCGGCCAGCGGAACGTAGTCCAGGTGGCAGATGCGCGGCCAGTCCGCCCCGTCTTCGGCCAGGAAAAGCTCCGCGCCCCAGATGGCCCCGTCGTCGCCGTAGCCGGTGCCGTCCCAGGCCACGCCTATCGCCGGTCCGTCGTGACCCGCGTCGGCCAGGCAGGCCGCCACGTGCGCCCGGTGGTGCTGGACCGCGATTTTCGGCAAATCCCGCTCCAGCGCCCACTTGCTCGGCAGGTACTCGGGGTGGGGGTCGTAGGCCACGGCCTCGGGCCGGACCCGGAACAGCCGCTGAAAATGCCGAATGCCCTCCTCGAAGCTCGCCAGGACCGCCGGGTTCTCCATGTCGCCGATGTGGTGGGAGACAAAGGCCAGTCGCTCGCGCCCGAGGGCGAAGGTGTTCTTCTGCTCGGCGCCGACGGCCAGGAGGTGGACCGGCAGCGCTTTTCCCAGATGAACCGGCTCCGGGGCCCAGCCCCGCGACCGCCGGACGAGGTACGGCCCGCCACGCAGCACCGTGGCCACCGTGTCGTCGCAACGCAGGTGGATCGGCCGGTCGTGGGTCAGGAAGGCGTCGGCCAGGTCCCCCAGCCGGGCGAGCGCGTCGGCGTCGTCGAAGGCGATGGGCTCGTCGGCCCGGTTGCCCGAGGTGAGGACCAGCGGCCCGCCGAAGTCCGTCAATAAAACGTGGTGCAGCGGGGTGTAGGGCAGCATGACGCCCAGGCGGCGCTGACCGGGGGCCACCGAGGGGGCGACGCGCTCCCCGTCCCTCACCGGCAGCAGAACGATGGGGGCGCGGTTGGACTCCAGCAAATCCGCGGAGGCCTCGTCCACCGCGCAGTAGCGTCTTATCTCTTCCAGGTCGCGCAGCATGAGGGCGAAGGGCCTCTCCTGGCGGACCTTGCGCCGCCGGAGCTCGGCCACGGTCTTTTCATTTAAAGCGTCGCAGGCCAGATGATACCCGCCCAGACCCTTGACGGCCAGTATCCTGCCGTCTTTCAACAAGTTGACGGCTTCGCCGAACGCCTGTTCGCCGACGGCGAGGGTGTCGCCCCTCGAATCAACCAGCCTCACCCGCGGGCCGCAGACCGGGCAGCAGACCGGCTGGGCGTGGAAGCGGCGGTCGGTCGGGTCGCTGTACTCCCGCGAGCAGTCGGGGCAGAGCCCAAAACCGGCCATGGTGGTCAGCGGCCGGTCGTAGGGCAGGTCCCGGATGATGGTGAACCGGGGGCCGCAGTTGGTGCAGTTGGTGAAGGGGTAGCGGTGGCGGCGGTCGGCGGAATTTGAAATCTCCGCCCGGCAGTCGGCGCAGGTGGCGACGTCCGGCGAGACCAGGGTCATCTCCCCGCCGGCCAGGGGGCTCTCGCGGATGGTGAACGCGGCCCCGGCGGTCTCGGGGATTTCCCCGGCCTCGACGGATTGGACGCGGGCCAGCGGCGGCGCATCAGCTCGCAGTCTGTGAACCAGCTCGTCCAGCGCCTGGCCGGGCCCCTGGGCCTCGACCCAGACCCCCGACGGGTCGTTGAGGACGAAGCCGGAAAGGCCGAGCTCCGCGGCCAGGCGGAAGACGAAGGGCCGGAAGCCGACCCCCTGAACGGTGCCGGTGACGTGGATGCGCAGTCGGGGCATGGGTCCTTCTAAAAATACCGCCGCCCAGTCTAGCGGCGAATTTCGGCGGCGTCAACCGGCGCGACGCTTGACAATCGTCCGCCCACGGGTATCCAATTGTAGGCGTTGCAATTCGCGGGGCGTTCGATGATTCGCTCGATATCACCGCTCGATAAAGAAACGCCGAATGAAGCGGCGCCGCCAACGGATGGTTACGGAGGTGTCGGCGTATGAATATAGGCGGTTTTTCCTGGAAACGCCTGGTGGGCATTTCGGCGGCCAAGTCGAAGATTTCCAGGGCGACGGGCATCCCGCTGACGAGGTCCGGCCGTCAGCGGAAAGCCGGAAAGATGATGGGTTGCTTCACAATGGTATTTATATGCTTGATAATCCTAGCCGGCAGTTTTATATTGCTAGCAGGATCGGCCTGATCCGGGGGTCCGCGGGCGACCGTGGACCGTCGCCCCCCCTCCCCGGTCCGTAGGCGAGCTTTCCCCCCTCCGGTTGCGATGATGTAGGGCGGCCCCTCTGCGGGCCGCCGTTTTTTTCTAAGGTAGCCCTCACCCCCATCCCCGTCGGCGCGCCGCTCCCACGGGGAGAGGGGAACCGTGGCCGCCGTTTTCACGTTCTCTGCCCCGACCCTCACCCTAACCCGTAGGCGCGCCTCTCCCTGGGAGGGAGAGGGGACCGCTACACCCCCCTCCCTGACCCGTAAGCGCGCTTCCCCCCAAAGGGGGGAGGGAGATTGCAGCAGCCCTCATCTACGGTTGTGATGACGTAGGGGCGGGTGTCCACACCCGCCCGCGGGCGACCGTGGACGGTCGCCCCTACGGATTTGATTGGCGTTGTGCGGCCGTAGGGGCGGGGCTCCGTCCCCGCCCGAAAAGGCCGTGGGTTATCATGCGCGGGCGGCCACAGAGGACTCGTCCTACGGGCCGCCCCTACGGCCCTTGCTCGTAGGGGCCGACCTTCAGGTCGGCCCGTTTTATAAGGCGGCCCTCACCCCCCGGAGCTTGACTGCGGCGCCCCGCCGAAGCATACTAACAGCTCTGGAGCCGCCCCGTGACGTGGTTGAATGACCGGGCGGGAGAGGCCTTCCGGTCAAGGGAAGAGGGACATGGACGAAATCAAGCCGCGCATCTTCAAGGGCACCCGCGATTTCCTCCCCAGCGCGATGATCCCCCGCGAGGACATCACCGACACCATCCGCGAGAGCTTCTCGCGCTACGGCTTCTCGCCCATCTCCACCCCCGCCTTCGAGTACGTGGACATCCTGACCGGGAAGTCGGGCGGCGAGGCCGACAAGCTCATCTACCCCCTGGCCTACCGGGACGGCAAGACCCTGGCGCTGCACTACGACCTGACGGTGCCGCTGGCGCGTGTCATCGCGCAGTACCCGGAGCTGCCGACGCCCTTCAAGCGGTACCAGATCCAGCCGGTGTGGCGGGCCGACCGGCCGCAGCTCCGGCAGGGGCGCTTCCGCGAGTTCCTCCAGTGCGACGCGGACATCGTGGGGGTGGGGGGGGCGCTGGCCGACGCGGAGATAATCGCCCTCACCGCCGACATCCTCGGGCGGCTGGGCTTCGGCATCGGCGAGCGCAAGTACCTGATTCTGGTGAACGACCGCCGGTTCCTGGCCGGCGTGGTGGCCTGGGCGGGCCTCTACCCCGGGCAGTGGCTGGCTCCGGTGTGCCGGGCGATGGACAAGTACGACCGGGACGGGATGGACGGGGTGCAGTCGGAGCTCGAGGGGCTGAAGCTGGAGCCCAAGATAATCGAGCGGCTGATGCGGGTCTTCGAGGACGTGCCCGCCGACCTCCGGGCGCGGGCGGGCCACTCCAAGGCCAAGGAGCTTCTGGGCAACTGGGCTGATGTGCTGGACTTCGACGAGGAGGCGCTGTCGCTGGGCGCCCTGTTCGACGCCGTCGCCGGGTTCGGCGTGCCCGACAACACCTGGGTCTTCACCCCGTGGCTCTCGCGGGGTCTGGATTATTACACCGGGCCCATCTTCGAGTCCGTCCTCCCCTCCGAGCCGCACATCGGCTCCCTCTCCGGCGGCGGGCGATACGACGGACTGATAGGCCGCTTCGGGACCAAGGACATCCCCGCCACCGGCACGACCATCGGCATAGACCGCATCTTCGCCGCCATGGAGCAGCTCGGCGTGGTCCGCAAAACCTCCTGCCGCACCCAGGTGCTGGTGGCCAATTTCGGCGGCGACACCCTGCCCTTCGAGCTGAACATGGTGGCCGAGTTCCGCAACGCGGGCCTGGCCACGGAGATTTTCCTCGAACCGGCCAAGCTGACCCGGCAGTTCAGGTACGCCGACAAGCTGGGTATCCCCGTGGTGGCGGTCATCGGGCCCGAGGAGGCCGACAAGGGCATGGTCAAGCTCAAGTGGATGGACTCGGGGACGGAGGAGGTCGTGTCGCGGACGCGGGCGGTGTACGGGTTGAAGGAGAAGCTGGCGATGCGCGGGGAGTGAGGCCAGGCGTGCGGGCCGGTGTGAGGGGAGTAATGGGTTCCAGAATACTGAGAATAATGGCTGCAATTACCTGGGGAAAGTCGATAAAAAAATTAGGTGTTAAGCTTGTGTTTCATGTTGAAAAACGGACCTGCAGGGTGTATACTCTTTGTAGGAAAACTGAGTGCCGAACTGGTCTTTGACCAGGCGGCGGATCCTACGGCCACATTAGGTGGCCGTAGTTGTTTTAAGGAGTTGAGTGAGAGTACTTTACATTGATGAAGCCGGCTGTCTCGGCACCCTCCCATCACCAATATCAGATATTCAGCCCGTTTTCGTTATCGCGGGTGTCTCCTTTGATGTGTCGCGCCTCGGTGACATCACTCGCGACTTCATTGCGCTAAAGCGCAGGTTCTTCCCCGGCGCGTACAAGAGCCCTCACCACCTGGATGCGTTATTGGTCGAAGCCAAAGGTGCTGACATTCGTCGCAACGCTTCCATCGGCGGGCGAAACGCGAAGCGAGCCGCATTTGGATTTCTCGATGGGGTTCTAGATCTGATTGATCGGCATGATGGCAAATTTTTCGGCAGAATTTGGGTTAAGGGTATTAGCGTCCCATTCAACGGTCGTTCCATCTACACCTTCTCAATGCAGGATATCTGTACCACTTTTGAGAGGTTTCTCGAGGTAACCGACGAACAAGGTTTTATAGTGGCAGACAGCCGTAACAAATCTGGTAATACCAACGTTTCCCACTCTGTCTTCACGAAAAAGTTCCAAGCAGTCGGTGATGCGTTTCCCCATTTGCTTGAAATGCCGCTCTTCGGCCATAGCGACAACCACGCCGGTATCCAGATCGCAGACCTTCTCTGCTCAGCGTTGCTCTTCCCGATGGCGGTCCAGACATACTGCGCGGGACACATAACGAGCGTACACGTTCGCAACTACGCAGCGCTGAAGACGCGGTACATGATGCGTCTGCGACAACGTCAGTTTCGATACCAAGACACGGACGGCAGGTGGCGCGGTGGCTTCACTGTTTCCGATGCGATCGCGTACAGAAGCGGCGCCGAGCTTTTCCGATAGAAGGCTCGATTCTTACTCTAGAACTCGCACCCCCTATCTCCAGACTCTTCGACGAACATGGGCCGCGCTCCTTCTAGTTGGCGAGCGCGGCTCGGCCAGCAACCGGTATCCCTGATAGAAAAGCATCTTCTCTCCTTGCACTTTTTTAACCTCTGGTGAATGTTGTCAGTTTGTTTCTTGGCAGCGACCAACGGGAGCGTATACGCGGCGCCAACCCTCCCAGCTACGAAACCGTAGAGTCGCGAGGCCGGGGTGCAGCGCTATTTACCAGTCCTCTCTTACGTTTTGTAGAACTCGCGGAGAAAAATCGTCGAATGCCAACGATTCACATCGCGGGACTGCGATCCAACGCGCTGCGTTGGCGCTGCTAGCCACTTCGCTTCAGCTTCCCGGTCTTCTTGGCGTACCTCTCGGCCAGGCCGAAAATCCAGAGCCCCAGGGGAATAAGCACGACGCCCATTCCCAACAGAACCAGAATCTCGGGCAGGACGTCGCCCACGGAAGCCCCGTGCAGGAGCGCCGCGCGGCAGGCCCGCAGGGTGTAAGTCGCGGGGCTGGCGTAACTTATCGCCTGCAGCCACGAGGGCAGCACGTCCACCTCGTAGTACACCCCGGAGACCAGCAGTATCAGGGCCTGGACGATGTGGGTGGCCTGGGCCCCGCGCTCCGGCGAGATCAGCGGCAGCACCGCGGCGATTATCCCGAGCCCCATGAAGGCGAAGCTCGAGGCCGCCAGCACCACCAGGAACGCGCCGATGTTCGCCTGCCCCAGCTCGAGGTCGAAGAAGAGCGCCACGATTCCCAGCACGATGGCCGTGCGCAGGATGCCGTAGAGGGCGGCGAAGGAGCAGGTGCCGCCCAGCCGCGTCAACCGGCTGATCGGCGCCATGAACGTGTACTCGATGGTGCCCTCCCACCGCTCCCAGGCCACGTCCTCGCTCACAACCTCGAAGAGCACCGAGAGGTAGCCCCACAACAGCGCGCCGATAACCAGGTACAGCACGCGCTGCGGGTCTCCGGCCCCCACGGCGATGAGCCCGATGGTCAGCGTGTTCACGATGGTGTACGCCAGGAACACGATCTCCCAGCCCATGTAGCGCTTGACCAGGTGGAAGTTGCGCTCGACGAAGGCGTAGGAGGCCTTGGCCTCGCGGGCGAAGCTGGCGAGTGGAAGATTCTTGCACTTCCGAGCAGTCTCTTTTTGGGCCACGGGGACCTCCTTTCTCTTTTTATGGCGGGGGGGCGACAGGTCGCTCCACGGGCGGGACTAAGTCCCGCCGCCCCCGTCCGCCGGTTCATCGGTCTGCTTCTTCGCCAGGGCCCGGGCCTCCTCTACCTCGGGCTCCCAGCCGTGCCCCGTCACACGGATGAAGACCTCCTCCAGGGAGGGGAGTTTCCCGTTGGCGCGGTAGCGCTGCTGGAGGCCGAGGGCGGTGTCGCTGACCAGTATCTCGCCCCGGTCCATGATCGCTATCTCGTCGCAGATGCGCTCGACCTCCTCCATGTCGTGGGAGGTCAGAAGGATCGTGGCGTCGTGGTCGCGGCGCAGGCGCCTTATAAAGGCCTGGACCTGGAGCTTGGACTTCGGGTCCAGCCCCGTGGTCGGCTCGTCCAAGAGAAGGAGCACCGGCGAGGTCAGAATCGCCCGCGCGATGGCCACCTTCTGCTGCTGACCCCGGGAGAGCTCCTGCATCGGCGAGTAGAACTTCTCCACGGGGAAGTCCAGGACCTCGAGGATGCGCCGGGCCTCTTCCCGGGCCTTTGTCCGCTCGCCGCCGTATAGCCGCGCGGCGTATATCAGGTTCTCCCACGGCGAGAGTTTTTTGAAGAAGGCGGCGTCCACGGAGACCCGGTTGATCATCCGCTTGACCTGCTGCGCCTCGGTGACGACGTCGTGGCCGAAGATGCGCATCTCGCCCTCGTCGGGCAGTAAAAGGGTGGAGAGCAGCCGCACGAGGGTGCTTTTGCCCGAGCCGTTGGGGCCGATGATGCCGTAGATGCCGCCGCGGGCTATCTCGAGGCTGACCCCGACCAGGGCCGGGACCTCGATCCGCCGGCCTTTCTCCCGCTTGCGGAAGGTCTTGGAAAGACCCCGGCACCACAGGGCTTGTCCGTTACTGGGGTTCATGTCTCCAGGCTCCCGCGCCGTCGCTTTCGGGCGGGGGATGTTTTTACGCTGGTTCTCGTTTCGCTCGTTCGGCATCGGACCCCTCCCTTCTCCTCGTGAAGCACAGCCAGGGCGGCAGCGGCCTGAACCCCAGCCGGCGGTTGATTTTCAAAATCGCCTCGTTGTTCCGCTCGTTGCCGGTGTTGATTGCCGGCACGCCGACCTTTTTCGCCCGGTCCACGCAGACGTACTTGAGGGCGGTGGCGACGCCGCGGCCGCGGTGGGCTTTCCGGGTGCCGGTGGACTCGATGGTGGCGCGGCCCTCCGGCCCCGCGGGGAAGATGAGCTCGGTGAGGCCGACGAATTCGTCGCCCGCCAGGGCCAGCAGTATCTCCTCCATCCGGCGGGCCGGGGAGCCCATCTTCTCCCGCCACTGGGCCAGGTCGGCCTTTCTGTGCTCCACGGTGCCGGGCATGTCGTGCTCGATCTCCTCGTAGAGCTCCCAGAGCTTTTCCTCCTTGCCCGGGTCGTCCAACTCGCCGTAGGTCGCCATACGGTAGCCCCGCTCATGGAACCGGGCCAGGGCGGCGTCGTGGTCGGCGGGCGGCGAGTAGCGCGTCAGGTCGAGCCGGGAGCAGAGCTCGGTCTGCTCGAGGACGAATCCGCGCCGCTCGAGCATCCCCCGCGCCGGCCCCCCGTCGTCCAGGCAGCCGGCCAGGACCTGGCGCCAGTCCAGGTAAGCCAGGTGGCCGAGCAGGAGGTCGAGGAGTGCACGACCGTGACCCTTCCCCCGGTGCTCCGGGTGGACGCACGCCTCCAGACCGAAGACGCCGGGCTCCACGAAGTGGCGCTCCTCGGAATTGAGTTTGGCGTAGCCCGTAATCACCCCGTCCTCCACCGCGACGAACTCCTGCAGGTACGTCCCGTTGCGGAGCGCGCCGCGCTGGTAGCTCGCGCTCTCCAGGCTCTCCGTCCATTCGGGGAAGCCGGCGTTGGAGATTTCCAGGCGCCGGGAGAAGTCTTTTTCGTCGAACCGTCTGATTCTCATGGTCGAACCCCCGGGGGTGGTCGTTTTCGCTATAAATAAAACCGCCGTCGGAGTTCCCGGCGGCGGATTCGCCCATATTCAGGGCCTGAATATTACCAAGGCCCACTTCGCCGCCGGGGTACACTCCGGATGTTGAAAAGCGCTCCGCTGGGCACGGTCCGCCGCACCATGGCCGCCCACACGGCGCACGGGGCGCCGCTGACGGCAATCGGCGGAACGCCGCGGAGCTTGGTATCCCGGGAAATCATCGAAACTCTCTCTTTAGATGTTGCCGGTCACGGTTTCGCCGGGTAATATAGTCCCGGTCCGTCGGGGCTGTCAAGCAGGTTTTTTTCGATACTAGCGTAACCCTTTTTCCGACAACGGGTTGAATATGACCGATGACGAGCGGTGGATGGAGGAGGCGCTGGCTCTGGCGCGGGAGGCGGCCGTGGAGGGCGAGGCTCCGGTGGGCGCGGTGGTCGTCCACGGGGGCGAGATCGTCGGCCGGGGGCGCAACCGGGTCGAGGGGCTGGCCGACGCCACGGCCCACGCCGAGATGCTGGCCCTGCGCCAGGCCTCGATGAACCTGGGTCGGTGGCGGCTCGCGGGCTGCGCGCTCTACGTCACGCTGGAGCCGTGCGCCATGTGTCTGGGGGCGTGCTACGCGGCGCGGGTGGAGCGGCTGGTGTACGGGGCGCCCTCGCCGAAGTTCGGCGCCCTGGGCTCCGCTGTGGCGCTCGCCGGGGTCGAAAAATTGAACCACCGGCTGGAGGTCGTTCCCGGCGTTCTGGCGAGGGAGTGCGGAAAACTTCTGGCGAAATTCTTCCGCGGGTTGCGGGGGGCGGCTGGGTAGGGCGCCGTGTTTTCCCAATGTAGGGCGGCCCCTCTGCGGGCCGCCGGCCCCCCTCTCCCCGTGGGAGCGGCGCGCCTACGGGCCGGTGTGAGGGCTACCTTATGAAAAAAACGGGGGCTACGGGACGAAGGCCAGTTGGGGTGAGCCTTTGGTGAGGATTTCGGGCATTTGGGAGTAGAGGCGGCCGTCGAGGGTACAGCCGTTTGCATATAAAACTGAGTTTGTAATTATCTTTTTTTCATTTTGGGTTTAATATCCTTTTTACTATATGTCATGTAAGATATCTTGTTAGATGGGGGGAAGTCAGATATAACTTCTTCGCAGAAACGAGATTGCCATTCAATTATTGAACTTGTATCTGTATATGTTGGTCCTTCTTTTATCCAGAATTTAGGTTTCTCTATATAATCAAGATAGGCTAATTCAAGTGTTATGTGGTAGATGAGCGTAGATAGAGCTAAGTTATTTAATCCAACCATTATTACATAATTTTCAGGATAACATGCACTAGGCATTAACAAAGCTTTGTGAAATGGTCCACAATGTGAATAATTAGCAGTAAGATAATAATAAAAATCAGTTATATATTCAGGCATTATTTTTTTAATTTTATGCAATACTTTTTTAGTACTTAATTCACCTTTTTCAAACTGCTCCATTTTATTAATATCATCAGTCACAACGTGTATAGTGAAGCAAATTTCTAGAAGAGAACGTAAAAGTACACCGTGTGGGATAAATAATCCATAAGCTAAACAATGTGAAGCGCCTAATAGAACATTAATTGCGTTGTTTTTTAATCCTGTAAAGCCCTCATCGTAGCTGTCTGAAATAATTGATTTAGGATAATGTTGTTCATAATAAGTGCCGATAATGGCACCTATATACTCAGATATTTGGAATAAATATTTTTTTGTCTTTTGTATAAATGTTGTTTTTATGGGTTCTGAATATTTAGAAAACCACCCGAATAAAAAACTTTCTTCAATCTGTCTTGGAGAAATTTGTAGTAAGCTGAAATACTTGTTACAGCATTCTTCATAAGTTTTACCGCTTCCACAAGGACAGACATTTCCTATTAAGCTCATTAATACTCATACCCCAGGGTGAAGTGGAAGACGGCGTCCTGGAAGTCAGTACCGTCCCAGGGGAAGGCCCAGTCCAGCCGTATCGGTATCCCCAACGACGCCCAGCGTATCCCGAACCCGATGCTCGCCTTCAAATCCTGGAAGCGCAGCTCCGGCTCCGTCTCCCAGAGCTTCACGTCCGCCCCGGTGTCCCACGCCAGACCCGCGTCCATGAACCCCACCCCCCGGATGTCGCCGATGATGAACCCCGGCAGGAAGCCGAAGTCTATGCGGTCAATGACGGGGATTCGGAGCTCCAGGTTACAAAGGGCGATGTTGTTGCCGGAAAACTCCGAGTAGCCGTAGCCGCGCAGGTCGAAGGCCCCGCCCAGGTAGTACACCGGCTCGTAGGGGTCGCCGTCGAAGGTGAAAAGGCCGAAGAGCCGCAGGGCCAGGCCGGCGTCGGCGTCGGCGAAGAACTGCAGGTAGCCGCGCAGGTCGGCGGAGACTTCGTTGAACTCCCAGTCGGAGCCGAGGAAGAAGCTGGGCCGGTCGTAGGTGACCTTGGCCCGGATGCCGGAGACGGGGTGCCAGTAGGACCACAGGGTGTCGTCGTAGACCAGGGCGACGCCGGGACCGATGACATTCTGGTACTCGTCGTACGTGCCGCCGTCGTAGAAGGTGAACTCGTGGGACCACTCGTAGCCGGTGACGGCGGCCTCGGCGCGCAGGGTCTCGGTGATGGGGTAGGAGAAGCTCGCCTGGCCGCCGGAGATGCGCTCGCGCAGGTAGCCGTCGGGCACGAGGTAGTACTGGTTCCAGTTGAAGAAGCGGCCGCCGTAGACCGGCCGGTACTTCAGCCAGTAGTACCCCACGTCCAGGTCCAGGTCCGTCAGGTCCGAGATGCTGCCCAGGCCGAACTCGACGAAGAGGCGGTGGTCGCCCAGGGTGTCGGAGCCCTCGAGAAGTCCCAGGGCGCGGAAGAGGCCGCCCGTCGTGTACTCGGCGGTGACGACCCCCGAGTCAATCGCCAGGTCGTACTCCCAGGGGTGGAGGTCGCCCAGCTTGGAGAGGTCGCCTATCTCGGAGCCGGTGCGGATCGGCGGCATCCCCGAGTCCTCCGGGGCGAGCTCGGCCAGCGTCGGCTCGTAGGGCCGACCCAGAGCGTCCGCCAGCGGCATCACGTACACCTGGTAGGTCATGTCCTTGTACGAGTTGAACGAGAGCTTCTGTCCGTCGGCCGAGACGTCGGGGTTGAAGACGTCCCGCAGGGAGTCGGTGAGCTGGGTGACGGCGCCGGTCGCCGTGTCTTGGAGGAAGATGTTGGAGGGCCCGACGCGGTCCGAGGAGAAGACGACCCCGCTTCCGTCGGGCAGGTAGCACGGGTAGCGGTCCTCCGCGACGCCGGTGGTCAGGACGGTTATCCCCCCCGAGGCGAGGTCCAGCTCGGCCAGGTGGGTGCCCTGCTCCTGTTCCAGGCAGAAGGCGAGGGCCTTTCCGTCGGGCGAGGCGGAGGGGTAGAGCTCGACGTGGGGCGTGTCGGTGAGCCTTTCGAGGTGTCCGTCGGCGAGGCGCAGGTTGTAGAGGTCCACCTGGCCGCGGTTCTGCGCCGAGAGGTAGAGCGACGCGGAGTCCGGGGCGAATCCCAGGCCGGTGATGTCGTCGAGCTCCAGGTCGGAGAATTTCCGGTAGGTGTACCCGGTGACGGCGTCCACGAGGTAGACGTTGAGCCAGCCTCCCTGTTTGGCCACGACGGCCACGGTGTCGCCGGAGGGCGAGAAGTCCAGGGTGGCGCCGCCGACGGCCAGGTAGTCGTAGTCGCCGGCGTCGGTGAGGCGCTCGAAGACCTCGCCCTTTTCCGTGTCCACGAGGTACACGTGGGCGCCGGAGTCCAGGTTCGAAATCACGGCCAGGAGCTCGCCCGAGGGGGAGAACCGCGGGCCGACGTAACTCGTGTAGTCCTCGTCTATTTTGGTGACGCGGCGGGCGATGTCCTCCGGCCGGCGGCCCTCCACCAGCTCCACCCAGTACCGCCGCTTCAGGTCCAGGGTCCACTCCTCGTGGAAGTCGCGCAGGTCAATCCCCACGACCTTCTCCAGGGCCTTGGACACGTCGCGGTCCGGCTCGGCGGCGATGGCGCCCATGAGCTCGGGCAGCTTGTCGGCGCCGTAGCGCTCGACGAAGAAGTCCAGCGCGCTCTGGCCCTCCTTGTACGTCAGGTAGAGCGCCCAGTCCGGGATGTAGTCGCCGTAGCGCAGGTCGGTCAGGGAGACCAGGTGCTCGCCGAGGACGGCGTCGCGCAGGACCATCCGCCCATCGGTGTCCCAGTCGCGCGCCTCGTGCTCGGCGATGCCCTCCATGAACCAGAAGTCGGGGGTCCCGATCTCGGTGTTCAACAGCTCGCCGGTCATGTCGCGGTAGAAGCTGTAGAAGCTGAAGACGTGGGTCAGCTCGTGGACGGTGGTGTCCCACATGCGGGGCTGGGAGCCCTCGAAGGGGATGACGACGCGGTTGCGCCCCGGCTCGGAGAAGCCGCCCACCCCCTCGGGCAGGAACCCCAGGTAGATGTTGGTCTGGCGGAAGTCGCGCCCCGAGGCGTACAGGATGAAGGGGATGCGGTGGACCGGCTCCATACCCAGGTCCCCGGAGAGCTTCTTCCAGGCGGCCTCGGCCATCTCCGCCACCCCGCCCACTACCCCGGCCGAGTCGGGGTAGAAGTAAATGTCGAAGTGATCCGTGGCCAGGATCTGCCACTCGAGCTCCCGGTCGCGGACCTTGTTCTGGCCGAAATAGCCGTACTGGGCCGACGCGCTACCGGCGAGAACGAGGACAAGCAGCATGGCGCAGACCAAGGGGCGTCGCACGGTCCTCCTTCGCGTTTTCCTTAGGCCGATTCCACCGGCAGCATCCAGCCACACTTCGTACACCGCTTCACCGCTACCACTTTGAGTCATACCCCTTACGCACGTACCTGATGATGTAACTGTTCAAGCCTTGCCCCGCCTTGGCCAAGGCATGCATCTCTGCGATGTTGTTAGGTCCGGCGCTAGCGTCGGTGTAGAGATATGATGACCCGTCTCGGAAGTGGACAGTGATGGACCCCGCACCGATTTCGTACCCGACTATGCTAGAGTCCCCACCAAGATTTGCGTACGTCTGCATGGTCCACTTCCTTAGCTGGATTAGTTTGGTTTCACTGCTTAAAAATTCGTCCGCCATCCGCTCGTGTCGTCCTCGCGTCGCACCTCCACCTGGCCGGACATGAGAGCCGTATCCTATAGAAAGACCTCTTCGACGGGATTGAGCGGCAAGAGCAGCGTCGCGGCCAGCGCCGCGAAACGCAGGTACTTGAGGGTCGTCTTCAAGGTCGCCCTTTTTTAGCGACGGTCACTGTGGGCGTGCGCCCCGGGACCGGGTGGGGGGTCAACTGGTCATTTTTCAAACGCGCGTGGCGCGGGGTGTGCGCTTTATCCGCGTGGCCCGTCTGTGTCTCGGGCCGACCTGAAGGTCGGCCCCTACGAACTTCAGGGGCAGCTCGCGTGGGCCGCCGAGAAGACCCGTCGAAGACGCCGGCTCACGGCACGACGTAGCGGGTTTCGGCGCGCAGGTGCGGCTCCAGGCCCAGGCGCAGGTCCTCGACCACCGGCTGCACCAGCGAGTTGAAGACGCCCATGAGCTCGGAGCGGGTGGGGGTCCGGTTCGTGTTGTCCGTCTCCACCCGCTCGGTGGAGGTCCTGTGCCAGACGACCTCGCCGGTCTGGGCGTCGTAGGCGCGGACGGAGATTTCCAGGACGTACGCCGTCCCGGTGCGATGCTCGTCGGCCTCCGAGGAGCGGCCGAAGGCCATGGACGGGCTCCGGTCCTCCTCCACGTCGTAGCTCTCGGCGAGCCGCTCGGCGTAGTCCTGGGCGTCGCGGCGGCTGAAGACGACCTTCCCGGTCACCAGCACCGCCGCCCCGGCCTCCCGCGTCCGGGCCAGAGCCGCCTCCAGGTCGTCCCCGGCGAGGTCAAAAAGCGGCGCCGACGGATCGGCCGCCTCCAGCCCCCGCACGACGGTGAAGCGGCCGCCCGCGCTTATCCTGTCCCGCACACGCTCCGCGGCCAGCGAGCCGAACTCTATCTCCCCCCCGTAGGCGAAGTCCTGCACCGCCAGGGTCGGGTAGGCCGCCGGGTCCAGCTCGCCCTCGGCCCGGAGCTCGATGACCAGCTCGTCCGAGCTGCGGCAGCCCAGGAGCGCCAGGAGGGTGATGACCGGGACGAGGCTAATCCACCTCATCGGTCTCCTCCGGGGGGTAGAGCTCGGGGTGGGCCTTGCGGAAGGCGAGGAGGTTGTCGCGGAGCTCGTCGTCATCGGGGTCGAGGGCCACGGCCCTCTCGTAAAGTGCCTGCGCCAGCAGGGTGTCCCCCAGCGCCTCGTGGGCCACCGCCAGGTTGTTGAGTATGCCTGGGTCTTCGTGGGCCAGCTCGTCGGCGCGTTGCCAGCGGTCGAGCGCCTCGCGCCAGAGCCCGGCCTGCGCCGCCCGGTGGGCGAAGTCCCGGTAATCGTCCAGGCCCGCCCGGTGGCCGCAGCCCGCCGCGAGCGTCAATACCGCGAGAACGACCGAAACGGCCGCGGCGCTATGTTTTGTCAGGTTCATTTCGGTCCGCCCTCCAAAGCCGCCCGCCTCGACGGCTCAGACGGCCTCCCCGTCGTCCACGGCGAGGCGGTCCGGGGTGAGCTCCTCGCGGGTGCCGTCGGCGCGCTCCACCACCAGGGTGCCCTTGACGGCGTTCACCTGGCGCACGACGACCTCGGCGCCGTCGGCCAGCGTCACCCGGCTGCCGCTGCGGGGCATCCGCTTCACCGCGTCCAGGTAGTAGTCGTACTCGTAGGCCAGGCAGCACATGAGCCGCCCGCACAGCCCCGAGATGCGGTTGGGGTTGAGGACCAGGTTCTGCTGCTTGGCCATTTTAATCGTCACCGGATCGAAGGCGCGCAGCCAGTTGGCGCAGCACAGCTCCCGGCCGCAGGAGGCGTATCCGCCCAGCCGCCGGGCCTCGTCGCGGACGCCTATCTGGCGCATCTCGATGCGGGTCTCGAGGCGGCGGGCCAGAATCGCCACCAGCCGCCGGTAGTCCACCTTCTCCGGGGTGGTGAAGAAGAAGGTGACGGCGTCGCCGCCCACCGCGGCGGAGACGTCCACCAGCTTCAGCGGCAGCTCCTCCTTGAGCTCCTTGAACAGGGACGCCGCGCGGCGCTCCAGCCTCGCCGCCTCCGCCATCCGCGCGACGTCGTCCCCGCTGATGGGGCCGATAACCCGGCACGGCAGGTGGTGCACCGTTTTTTCCACCAGCGGCACCCCGGTGCGGGTCACCTCGGCGAAGCGCTCCCGGCCGTCCACCACCACGCGGCAGCAATCGCCCACGGCGGGCTCCTCGCCGTCGCAGTGGCCCAGCAGGCGCAGGTGGTCCTCGCGCAGGCGGAACTCGGTGTAGAGTCTCATATCGTTTTCGTGCGCCTTAATCTACGTGGGATAGTGCAATCCGTTGCCCATTATAGCGGAAAATTTTCGCCGCGCCCGGGTGTCCGCCGGAGCGTCACGCCCCCTGACCGCGGCAGTTTTCTATCCGGGTTGCGATGGTGTAGGGCGGCCCCGTAGGACGAGTCCTCCGCGGGCCGCCGCGCTTTCCACGTTCCTGACCCCGACCCTCACCCCGGCCCGTAGGCGAGCCTCTCCCTAGAAGGGAGAGGGGACATAAGGCAGCCCTCACCCCCATCCCCGTCGGCGCGCCTCTCCCCAAAGGGGAGAGGGGACATGAAGCGGCCCGTGTTTCGCAAACTATTCAAACCGCAGGGCCAGGCCGCCCAGGACCGTCTCCGCCGCCAGGCGCAGGTTGGCGTTCCAGGCGACCAGTAGCGCGGCGCGTTCGAGCTCCCGCGCGGCGCGGGCGGTCCACAGGTCGGAGGGGTTCTCGGAACAGCGTCTGCCGGCCAGACGGGCCAGCCCCTCGAAGAGCACCCGGGCGCCCTCCCGGTCGCCGAGCTCGGCGGCGACGGCGTAAACGCCGGCCAGGTCGCCCTTCAGTATCTGCTCCCACACCCCCTCGGCGGCCCGCGCGGGGGTGTCGTCGGCCGCCAGGCTCCGGGCCAGGCCCACCGAGCCCTCGGCGGTTTCGGCCGCCCGCCGGGCCTCCTCCTCCGCGAATCCCTCCCCGGCGAGAATCTGGGCGATGAGCCCCCGGGGCAGCCTCCCGCAGCGCAGGAGCTGGCAGCGGCTCACTATGGTCGGCAGCAGGGCCTCCGGGGCGTCCGAGGTCAGAAGGAGCACCGCCCCCGCCGGCGGCGCCTCCAGGGTTTTCAACAGCGCGTTCTGCGCCTCGGGGGTCAGACGCTCCGCCCGGGGGATGAGTGCCGTCTTCCGCTTCCCCTCGACGGGGGCGCGGCCCAGGGTGGTCACCAGGGAGCGGACCTCCGCGATGCCGAGCGACGCCCCCTCCTCGGGGAGCGGAATGAAATCGGCAAAATTCCCCGACTCGAACCGGCGGCAGGGGGGGCATCCGCCGCAACCGTTTTGATTTTCACAGGCCAGCGCCCGGGCGAAGTCGCGCGCCAGGGTGGTCTTGCCCACGCCCGCCGGGCCGTGTAATAGATACGCGTGACCCAGCCGCCCGCTCACGAGGGTCGAGGCGAGAACGCGCCTCGCCGCCTCCTGGCCCCGGACACCCGTGCGGAAATCACCCATCGCTCCCGCCCTCCACCAGGGTCCTCACCCGGTCCCATATCTCCCCGGCCAGCTCCCCGATGTCCCGGGCGGCGTCGAGGACCAGCCAGCGGTCCGGCTCGCGGTGGGCGATGTCCAGGAACCCCCGCCGCACCCGGTCCAGAAACGAGGTCGAACGTTCCTCGATGGCGTCGAAGACGGTCTGCAGCCGTCGCAGCCCCTTCTTGGGGTCCAGGTCCAGAAGGATGGTGAGCGACGGCACCAGCCCTTCCGTGGCCAGGTGTATCGCCGATTCCACCGTGTCCTCGGTCATGCCCAGGCCGTAGCCCTGGTAGGCGCGGGTGGAGTCGGCGTAACGGTCCAACAGGACGATCCAGCCCTCCTCGATGGCGGGCAGGATGAGGCGGTGGACCAGCTCGGCCCTGGCCGCGGCGAAGAGCAGGAGCTCCGCCGGGGGGGTCCGCTGGAGCTTTCTGTCCAGGAGCATCTCGCGCACCCGCTCGCCCAGGGGGGTGCCGCCGGGCTCGCGCAGCCGCATCGTCGGGACTCCAGCCCGGTCGAGCCGCTCCGCCAGTAGCTCGAGCTGGGTGGTCTTCCCCGCCCCGTCCATCCCCTCGAAGGAGACCAGGTGACCCCGCCGCGCCACGTCCGCCCCCCTTTTTAACAGGGGGTTTAAACCCCTTGTCTAGAGAGTTCCCTTCCATTTTAGCACAGGGGAAGGTCCGCCGCCCGCTTTACCCCCTCCGGGGGCTCTGGTAGAATCGAGAGATGCTCGCGCTCCGGTTCACCGTTCTGGGGTTTCTGTTCCTCTTCTCCGCCTTCTTCTCGGGGTCGGAGACGGCGCTCTTCTCGCTCTCCGCCGCCCGGCTCGAGTCGCTTTCCCGCTCGGCGAGCCACGCGGAGCGCCGGATCGCCCGGCTGATGCGGGAGCCCTCCGGCGTCCTGGTCACCCTCCTGTTCGGCAACATGCTGGTCAACGTCGGGGCCTCCTCCCTGGTCACCGACCTCTTCCTGGACCTCTTCGGGCGGGGGGGTCTGGAGCTCGCCGGGCTGGTGATGACCCTCGCCCTTCTGATTCTGGGCGAGGTGACCCCGAAGAGCCTGGCCGCGCACCGTCCTCTGGCCCAGGCCCGCCGGTCCTCCGGCCCCCTGAGTCTCTTCCACCGCCTCGTCGCCCCGGTGCGGCTGCCGCTCGCCGCCCTCTCACGCTCCCTGGTCCGCTCCCTGGAGGGGCGGATCGCGAAAAGCGACACCCCCTCCGTCGAGGAGCTGCGCACCGCCCTCGAGATGGCCGGCCAGGAGGGGGAGCTGGACGAGGAGGAGGAGACGATCATGGTGCGCCTGTTCGAGCTGGACTCGAAGCGGGTGAGGCGGCTGATGACCCCGGCGGCGGACGTCGTCTCCCTGGGGGTGGACTCGAGCCCGGCCGAGGCGCTGGCGGTCTTCCGCCGCTACCAGTTCGGTCGGCTGCCCTGCTACGACGGCGACCCCGACAACTGGGTCGGGGTGGTGCGGGCCCAGGACGTCGGCCACGCGGTGCTCGCCGGTCCCCCCAAGGACCTGCGGCCCCTCCTGCGGGAGGTCCACTTCGTCCCCGAGGAGGCCACCGCCCTGACCCTGTTGGCCCATTTCCACCGCACCCGGACCCACCTGGCCCTGGTCTCCGACGAGTACGGCGTCCTCGTCGGCTTGGCGACGCTCCAGGACGTCTACGACGAGCTGGAGGAGTCGCCGCGTCACAACCCGCGGCTGCGGCACCAGGGGCCGGGGCGCTTCGTCTGCGCGGGGTCGGTGGCGCTGGACGACTTCAACCGGGCCGCGGGCGCGAAGATTTCCTCGGACGATTACAGCTCCCTGGGCGGCTGGCTCACCGGCCTGGCGGACCGCATCCCGCGCACCGGCGAACGGATCGTCGCGGCGGGGTTCGCCTTCACCGTCCTGGAGGCCGAGCCGAACCGCGTCGTGCGCGTCCTGGCCCAGCGCGCGGCGGACGAGGGGGTGGCGGGATGATCCTCCTCGCGCTCCTCCTCCTGCTCGCCCTCCTGTTGGTCGCTTTCTTCGCCGGGATGGAGACGGCCTGCATCTCGTCCAACCGGGTGCGGCTCACCACGACCGCCCGGACCGGCGACGGTCGGGCCCGCGTCGCCCTGAAACTTCTCGCGATTCCGGACCGGCTGATAACCACCTGCCTCGTGGGGACCAACATCGGGGTGGTCGGCGCCTCCTTCATCGCCACCGCCCTCACGGTGCAGCTCCTGCCCGCGGATGCCCGGGGCTGGGCCGTGCCCATCACCAGCCTCCTCTTGACCCCGTTGCTCTTGGTCGTGGGCGACCTTCTGCCCAAGGCCGTCGGGCGGGCCTTCGCCGAGGAGCTGACCCTCGCCGCGGCCTACCCCCTGAGAGCGCTGGACTGGCTCCTGAAGCCCATCTCCTTCGTGGCCCTCGGCCTGTCGCGCCTGCTTCTCCGCCTGCAGGGGATAAAGTCGGGGACCCAGCAGCGGATAACCCGCGAGGAGCTGCGGGTGATGATGCACCAGGGGGCGCGGGGCGAGGCCATAGACGACCGGACGGCGCGCATGGTCGGGTCGGCCTTCACCTTCTCCTCCCGCGAGGTGCGCGAGGTGATGACGCCCCTGCGCGAGGTGCGGGCGCTCCCCGTGGAGGCCGCCGTCCCCGAGGCCTTCGCCTCCGCCGTGGACACCGACTCCGCCTTCATCGTCGTCTACCGGGACCGGGTGGACGCCATCGTGGGGGTGGTGTCGGTGATGGAGCTGGTGCGCGCCCCGCTCCAGGCCACCCTGGATCGCATCATGACCGAGCCGCTCTTCGTGCCCGAGAGCCTGAACCTGCGCGGGATGCTGGAGACCTTCCGCCGGCGGCTGGTGAACCTGGCCGTGGTGGTGGACGAGTACGGCAGCACCTTGGGGGTGGTGACCCTGGACGACGTGGTGGGGACGATAACCGAGGCGACGCAGGAGGGGCTGGCCGCCCCGGGCCCCCTGGACCGCGGCGAGTCGGTCATCCTGCCCGCCGACCTGCCGCTGGCCGAGCTGGCCGACCGCTTCGAGGTCGAGCTTCCCGAGGGCGACTACGCCACCCTGGGCGGCTTCCTCATAAACCGGCTCGAGCGCATCCCCCGGGCCGGGGAGGAGGTCGTCCACGAGGGATACGCCGTGCGGGTACTCGACGCCACGCCGAGGCGGGTGGTGACCGTGGTCGTCGAACGCCGGCATTAGCCCCGTGCGGGCCGCGTGAGATGTCCCCTCCCCCCTCTGGGGGGAGGGGTAGGGAGGGGGGTGAAGCGACCCTCCTCTCCCTCCCAGGGAGAGGCGCGCCTACGGGCTGGGGTGAGGGTCGGGGTTGGGAACGTGAAAGCGGTCTCCCTCTCCCCGTGGGAGAGGGATTAAGGGTGAGGGCTACCTTTGAAAAAAATGATTCCCTCTCCCTTTTATGTAGAAGCTTCTAGGGTGAGGGCCGCCCCATGTCCCCTCTCCCTCCCAGGGAGAGGCGCGCCTACGGGTTAGGGTGAGGGTCGGGTGTGAGAACGGCGGCCCGTAGAAGGGCCGCCCTACATCATCGCAATATGCTTGGCGCGGGCCGGGGTGGACGAACATCCCTCGTCCGATCGCCCCTGGAAATTCCCGACCCGCTTGTGCTATACTGCCCCCCGTAACCCGGCCAACCCGGTCGGGAATAGGGAACATTACCGGACCAATCAGGAGGATGAATGTTGAGAACGACGCTTCTGGTGCTGGTCGCCGCGCTTTTGCTGGCGGCCCCCCTCGTCGCCCTGGGCGATGCCGACACGGGCTGCTGCGGGGCGGGAACCTGTACGGTCGCGGACACCGACGGCTGCTGCTGCGGCGCGGACTGCGCCTGCGAGGACTGCTCCTGCGCCGACGGCTGCTGCAAGGACGGCTGCGCGGACTGCAAGTGCGACGACTGCGACGGCTGCAAGTGCGACGACGGCTGCGCGGGCGGCTGCTGCGGCGCCAAGGACTCCGACTAGACCCCCGGTTCGAGTGTAAAAAAAAGGCGGGCCCCCGGGCCCGCTTTTATTAATTTCTGCGCATCCGTGTGAATAGGTTTGAATAAAAAAATCGCTCCCGACCCCCTTTTTTAGTTAAATTGTGTGAGCAGAGTTGTGCCAAGCTTATAGACTTGACTATTAGGAAAAAAGCGTGTACATTACGACTGCAGGCATGCGCGGGAACAACCGCAGGTCACCCGTTGAGGGTGGCAGCGCCGATGGCGTGGGATCCTACGGCCCGGGGCCTGCTTCTATAACCCTGTAAAGCTCGGTCCTTTTTACCCCCTCGATCGCCTCTCGGGGGGTAATTTTTATCCCGTAACCCCAGATGTTGCCTTGCCGGTTATAGATGACCCGTTTAAATGTTGCAATGTATTTAGTCTCGACGTTACCGAACCGATTCGGCTCCAACGCGTTAAATAGAGCTCCGGCATATGCGTCTGCCGCTTGCAAACCCGCGCATTTACCCGGACGCCAGGTCTTTCTGCCTTCAAGGTCTATAAAATCGAACTCTATGCGGACGTCGACCCCAGAATCCCGCTGACTTTTAAGTTTACGTAAATACCGGTCTAATTTTTCGTACGACATACCGCTTCTATTCGAAAAGATAAGTTCCACTTTACCATCGCCAACCGAACCTTTCCCAGCGTCCCGAGCGAGCCAGGATACACGTTCAAGTAGATATCGTATGCTGTAGAAGTATAAGTGGTAGCTCTCCTTGAATTTTTCTGGTTCTAATAGAGCGGTTTTATCCACCGCTACAGCGATACACCGGAGGGGTAAGCTAGCTAATATGTTTGTTAATACGACCTTCTTATCGTGTTTTAATGTCTTCCAATGTATGGGTTTTTTAGGCGGCATTTCAAACAGCTCCCGAATTTCCCGTGCCATTCGTATTATCATGTTGTCGTCGGACATGCGGACGACGACCGCTGATTGGATGAACCAACGTGAGCTACCCGCGCCGAATTTGAACCCTTCACAACCGGATTCATCTATGTAGCAACGAAACGATGCGCCCATAATCCCCCATCATCAACGATCTAACTGAGAAAACATAAACTACTATTTCCCCAAAATCTCCCGGCAGACCTCGGCCCCCCGACGGCCCGACAGGAGCATCGCCCCGAACGTCGGCCCCATCCGCGTCAGCCCGTGGAACGTCGCCACGCTCATCCCCACCGCCACCAGACCGGGGTAAACCTCCCCCGTGTGGGCGACGACCTCGTCCTCGGAGCGCTCGATCCAAACCGGCTGCTCTTTCTTCAGCTCCATCAGGCCCCGCTTGGCCAGGAGGTGCATCACCCCGGCCTCGTGGCCCGTGTCGTCCACCACGATTTTCGCCTCGAGGCAGACGGGGTCCAGGGTGTTCAGGCCCCTCGGGATGTAGTCCAGGGCGGTCCAGTTGACGACGACGCCGCCGATGCGCGCGTCCTTCAAATCCGCGTCGGTCCCCGGGGATTTCCCGCGGAGCACCACGTCGTAGACCGTGGTGCAGTTGAGGACCGCGGCGCCGGCCTCGTAGGCCGCGACGACGAACTTCGCGCAGTTCAGCGGCGCCGGCGAGGTGAAAAGCCCCGGTCCGGCCTCGGCGCAGGGGATGCCGAATTCGGCCAGAATCTCCTGGGCCGGGGCGCGGTAGGTCAAAGGCGCCATGAAGTACCCGCCGGTCCAAAATCCCCCGCCCAGGTGGGGGTTGCGCTCCACCACCAGGGTCTTGACGCCGGCGCGGGCCAGGTCGTGGGCGCAGACGAGCCCCGCCGGACCGCTCCCCACGATGACCACGTCGCTCTCGGCGTACTCGGCGACCATCCGCGACCACTCGCGAACGATGGCCCGGGTGACCTCTTTCTCCCCCCCGGGGGCGAAGATGGGCATGGCTCTCCCTTCCGGCGGTGTCGGTCTTTCGAGGCGCGAGGATATTACCCCGCCCGGCGCCGGGGGTCAAGTCGCTTAAAATCACGCTGTTGGTTTAGTAATACCCCCTGTGGTATCATCCGGGTGTTAAAGCATCCCCCCGCCGGAGGCGCCATGCCCGTGTATCACATCCTGGTGATAAACCCCGGTTCCACCTCGACCAAGGTGGCCGTTTACGCCGACGAGGAGCCGATTCACGAGCGAAACCTCCAGCACGTGAAGCTCGACCTGGAGGGATTCGCGAAAATCTGGGACCAGTACGCCTTCCGCAAGCGGATCATCCTGGCGTTTCTGGAGGAGGTGGGGTTCGACCTGGGGAAACTCTCCGCGGTGGTGGGCCGCGGCGGCTTGTTCCAGCCTGTGGTCTCCGGGACCTACGCGGTCAACCAGCGGATGATCTCGGACGGCCGCGAGGGCTTCTCGGGCGAGCACGCCAGCAACCTCGGCTGCTCCCTGGCCTACGGCATCGCCTGGGACCTGGGCATCCCGAGCTACATCGTGGACCCGCCGTCGGTGGACGAGTTCCCGCCGGTGGCCAAGCTCTCCGGGCTCCCCGAGATGCCCCGCCGGAGCCTTTTTCACGCGCTGAACGTGAAGGCCACGGCGCGGCACGCCGCCAGGGATTTGGGCAAGTCCCTGGCCGAGATAAACATCATCGTGGCCCACCTGGGGGGCGGCATCTCCATCGTCGCCCTGGAGAAGGGGCGGGCCATCGAGGCCCACAACGGCCTCTACGAGGGGCCGTACACGCCGGAGCGCGCGGGCACCCTCCCCACCTTCCCCCTCATGGACTGGGTTTACGAGGAGGCCAAGAAGGGCACCCCCTTGGAGAAGCTCAGGCGGCGGTGCGTCGGCGAGGGCGGCCTGGTGGCCTACCTGGGCACCAATTCGGCCCGCGACGTGGAGGAACGCGCCGAAAAGGGCGACAAGGAGGCCCTCTACTACCTCAACGGCATGCTCTACCAGGTCGCGTACTACATCGGCGCCGTGTCCACCGCGCTCAAGGGGAAGGTGGACTGCATCGCCTTGACCGGCGGCATGGCCTACGGCAAGCTCGTCGTGGAGCAGATAACGGACCGGGTGGGGTGGATCGCGCCGGTGAAGGTGTACCCGGGGCAGGACGAGATGGGGGCGCTGGCGCAGGGGGCGCTGCGGGTACTGCGCGGCGAGGACCAGGCGCTCGACTACCCCACCTACGTGGGCAACGAGGGGTAGGCGGTTCGCCGGATATGACGAGGGCCCCGCGGAGGGCCTTTTTCTTTGATAATCGCCCGTTCGTTTCGGACCGGGGCGAGGGCTGACATAAACCCCCTCCCCCCTTTGGGGGGAAGCGCGCTTACGGGCGGGGAGGGGGGTAAAAAGCGGCGGGGATAGGAATCCCCGCCCTACGTGCATTAACCGATGTAGGGCGGCCCCTCTGCGGGCCGCCGTGCTTAAAATAGCGGCGGGGATAGGAATCTCCGCCCTACATTCAGGCGCATAGCGGTAAATGAACGAACGGGCGGGTGTGGACACCCGCCCCTACGTCATCGCATTTCGGCGCCGGGCTCACTCCTCGTCGGGGCCGGCGCGCAGGCAGTACACGTGCCCCGCGAAATCGCCGATGTACACGAACCCCTCGGACACGGCGGGGACGCCGTCCTCCACAATCCCCGGAACGTCATACTCCCAAATTACGGAGGCGTCGGCGGCGGCGAGGCAGCTCACGGTGTTCCCCCGGCCGAAGAAGACGTCCCCCTCGGCGAGGGCCACGCCGGAAATCTCCGCCCCGTCGTAGGTCCGGACCCACACCTCGGCCCCCGAGGCCGCGTCCAGGCAGTAAACCGTGTCGTCGGCGGCGAAGACGACGTATGCCCCGTCGCTCTCGGGTTTGCTGGGGAAGTCCATCCCCGAGGCGTACTCCCAGGCCACGGTGCCGTCGGAGGCGTTCCGGGCGGTCAGGTTGCCGTAGCCGTCGGCGGTGTAAAGGAAGTCGCCGCACAGCTCCGGCCTGCGGTGGATGTAGTTCGTCGCCGGCGACCGCCAGACGACCGAGCCGTCGTCGGCGTCCAGGCAGGTGACGAAGCTCCCCCCGTTGAATTCAGCCAGGTATATGGTCCAGCTTCCGATGGTGCTCGTCATGAACGCGCCGGAGGGGTAGCGCCAGACCGTGGAGCCGTCGGCCTTGTCGAGGCAGTAGAGGTCGTTGGTGTCGGACGGCGCGTAGTGACCGTCGGCAAACACATTACCGGCGAACCATGTGGGGCCGGTGGTCAGGACACCCGCGAGGTCCTTGCGCCACTCCTCGGTCCCGTTGGCGGCGTCCAGGGCGAAGAGGGTTTTCGAGGACTCCCAGCCGTCGTCGGTGTGGCTGTTGAAGAAAACCGACACATCCTCGCCCGGGTTGTACTCGACGGCGGCGCTCTCCAGGATGGGTCCGTCGGCGGCGAAACGCCAGACCTCCGCGCCGTCCGCGGCGGCGAGGCAGTAGAAGTTGCCGTCCCGGCTGCCGATGAAGACGTTTCCTTCGTACACCGCCGGCCGGGCGACCACGGCGCCGCCGGTGGCGAAGGTCCAGACCAGGCGCGGGTGGTCTCCGTCCCCGTCGCCATCGCCGTCTCCGTCGCCGTCGGCGGGGGTCGTGCAGAAGACGAGGCCGAAGGGGAGCATCAGGGCTGAAATGAGCAGGAAGATGACCGCCGTCGGGCGCATCGGAACCGCCTTTCACGCTGCGAGGTGAGCCGTCGAGTAAACCACCGCCGGTCGCGGTTTGTCAAGCCGGGGCGGCGTCCCCGGCCCGCGATTCTCGGATTGCGATGGTGTAGGGCGGCCCCGTAGGACGAGTCCTCCGCGGGCCGCCGCGTTTCGACCCTCACCCCTACCCTCTCCCTGAGAGGGAGAGGGGGCTGCTACACCCTCCTCCCTGGCCCGTAAGCGCGCTTCCCCCCAGAGGGGGGAGGGAGATTGCGGCAGCCCTCACAACGGACCACGCATTATGGGCCACCCACGGGTTTAGGGGTGCTCGATAAATTATTGAAATAAACAGTGGGGGGGGGGTATAATGTTTATGGTTCGAGGAAGCGCCTCTAGTGTTTAACCCTGTGGTACGGGTGTTCCGGGCAAGTAACGCGGGCGGTGGTTAGCATGCGTTATCCAATTGTATTCCTCCATCTTGCGCTTCTCCTCCTCCTGGTGGGCTGCGACGGCGGGTTGGGACCGGACGGCCAGACCCCGGACCCCCTCGAGGTCGTCTGGACGTACCAGACCGAGGGGCCGGTCCGCACCACGCCGGTGCGCCTCGGCGGCTACATCCTCTTCGGCTCCGACGACGGGACGGTGTACTGCCTGGACGAGGAGGACGGGAGCCGCGTGTGGGCCTTCCCCACGGGGGGCCCGGTCCGCTCCGACGTGGAGAACTTCATCGTCAGTGAAATTTACTTCGCCTCCGACTCCGGGCGCGTGTTCTGCGTGGACACCTGGACCGGGTTGGCGAGGTGGACCTACGACGCGGGCCACCCGGTTCGTACGACGCCCTGCTACACGACCACCGGCCGGCTCTACTTCGCCGACACCGTGGGCCACGTCCACTGCGTCGAAGCCGGGGACGGGACGGATGTGTGGACGGCGCAGGTCCCCGCCGGGGTGGAGTCGGACCCCTGGGTGGACGCCGAGCGGGTTTACTTCGGCTGCGACGACGGGAGCGTGTACGCCCTGGACGCGGCCACGGGCGCGGACGTCTGGAGCTATGCCACCGGCGGGCCGGTGACCGCCCCGATGCTCAAGCTCATGGACCGGATAATCGTCGGCTCCCAGGACGGCTTCCTCTACTCGCTCAATCCCGAGGACGGCGCGCTGAACTGGCGCTACGACGCGGGCTCGGCCATACAAGGCGCGGCGTGCCCGAGGTACGGGGCGGACGCGGTTTACGTCGGCACGGACGACGGGCTGGTAGTGTGCGTGGGCCTGGACGGGACGCCTCGGTCGGAGTTCGCATCCGGTGCGGCGGTCACCGGCGCGCCCGACGGCTACGGGCCGGTATACGCCGTCGTCTTCGGCAACCACGACGGGCGGCTGTTCCAGGTGGACGACGGGGAGGAGGACTGGCGTTTCGACGTCAGCGACTCCGCCATCCAGGCGTCCCCGGCGAATTTCGGTGACATGATTTTCGTCGGCGCGGACGACGGGGTGATGTACCGCCTGAACCCGACGGGGGAGTAGGGCGTGGGCCTGCCCCGTGGTTTGCGATGACGTAGGGCGGGTATTTAGACCCGCCCGTTTTTTATAAGGTAGCCCTCACCCCCATCCCCGTCGGCGCGCCGCTCCCACAGGGAGAGGGGGGCCGCTACGGGCCGTGTTACAAAATTGCGATGACGTAGGGGCGGGGGTCAAGACCCGCCCGTTTTTTATAAGGTAGCCCTCACCCTCAATCCCTCTCCCACGGGGAGAGGGAAGTAGGGCCGCCCGTTTTTCCCGACCTCGGTTGACTGCCGGGGCCGGATTTCATATTCTTGGGCGGACCGTGAGGAGGTAAATGCCCGACGACCGCGATCATCGCGAGGAGCTCAAGCGGCTGACGGCCAGCGTCCGCTGCTCGGGGTGAGCGGGTAAGCTGGGCCCCGCGGCCCTGCGGCAGGTGCTGGACGCCCTGCCCCCCGTCAACGACAAGCGGCTGCTCTCGTCCATCCACCACGCCGACGACGCCGGCGCGGTGCGGTTGGGCGACGGCCGGGTGCTCCTGGCCACCACGGATTTCTTCACCCCGGTGGTGGACGACCCGGCGGACTACGGCCGCATCGCCGCCGCCAACGCCCTCTCCGACATCTACGCCATGGGCGCCGAGCCCCTGGGTGCGCTCAACATCGCCTGCTACCCCGATAGGGATTTCCCGCTGGAATATCTGATCGAGGTGCTCCGGGGCGGGCAGGAGAAGATGGAGGAGGCCGGGGCCTTGCTCCTGGGCGGCCATACGGTCACCGACGTGGAGTTCAAGTACGGCCTGGCGGTGTTCGCCATCTGCCGCGAGGATGAGCTGTGGCGGAACACGGGCGCGGAGCCGGGCGACTTCATCGCGCTCACCAAGCCCCTGGGCTCCGGGATTCTGGCCACGGCGCAGAAGGCGGCCGCCCTCTCCCCCGAGGGCTTAAAAAAACTGGTGGCCGTCGCCTCCCGGCTGAACCGCTACTCGGCGAAAATCATGCGGCCCCTCGGGCCCCGCGCCGTCACCGACGTAACCGGGTTCGGCCTGGTGGGCCACGCCCTCGAGGTCGGACGCAACTCGGGCGTCCGGCTGGAAATAGCCCTCGACGCCCTGCCCCTCATCTCCCCCGAGGTTCTGGCCGCCATGGACGAGCGGCTCAAGCCCGGCGGTCTCTTCAGGAATCGGGAGGCCTACGCCGACGAGGTGGTGGTCCGGGAGGGGGCGCCCGAGCGGCTGGTGCACCTGGCCCACGACCCGCAGACCTCTGGGGGGCTTCTGTTCTTCGACGCCGCGCCCAAGTGGCCGGACTACGAGCGGGCCTTCGCCGCCGCCGGCGAAACCCTCTGGCGCATCGGCGAGGTCACACGCGGAAGGGGGATGTACCTCAAGTGATTGTGATAGGTTTCATCATCGGATTAGCCAGCCTTAGCATAGGCATTCTCAATATGTTTGGCCAGATTGATCAAATATGGTTTTTCATATTTGCAGGAGTTATATTCGTTTGTTTCGTTTTCTTTCTAATTAATGTTGTCAGAGACAGAGTTAGACGTAATGCGGCTATTAGATTGGGTTTAGAGTGGATAAGACTAATTTATGATGTGGATGATGGTGTACAGGTTCGTGTCTCATATTTTAAAGTAGGTTATTTTAAGTTACTTAACATTGCACGAGTACCTTTCGGAACTCATCTTACTAAAGAGACATTCAGCATGGGTGAAGGGTTGGCAGGTTTGCTCTGGGATAGGTATGTTTTGCAGTCAAACGAAAATTTTACAAGGGTCAATAATTTACCAAGTGCAAAGGAAAATTATTTGGAACTCATTGAGAAGCTTCAAAATGCTGGTGTGAAGTTGGATCCTAAAAAGGTTCTGCGATTTAAAGATGATATTAAATCGTATCTGATTCTTGCCATGTCGCATCCAAATTCAGGAAGGTTTCTGGGGGTTGTGAGCCTGGATTCCACAGTGGGGAGTACGTTTGAATCGAATGACGATTTAGCTTACGTTCGGTTAGTAGTTGACAAAATTGCAAAATCGCTCTATGATAAAGGCGTCTGGAGGAGGAGAAAGAGGAGCCAAGGAGTCGCTGATGCCCGATGAGAAGGTAAAAATTCATGTGAAAGTCACCGGACCGAACGGCGAGACCATCGAGTTGGGGTCGGTGAAGGGCGGAACGCCCGATAAGCAGCCAAAGCCCCCGAAGAAGTGAGCTTTTTCGGCGGTGAAAAAATGTAGGGCGGGGACCTCAGTCTCCGCTTTTTTTTAAGGACGCGGCGTAACGTTGGAAATACATCCTATTTAAACGAAAGGCAGCCACGGGGCCGCCTTTTTTATGTGGGAGAGCGGGCGCGCTAGTCGAAAATCTTCGAGAAGTAGAGCAGGTAGAGAATGGCGTCCTCGCCGGCCATGCCCTCCACCTCGTCGGGGGTGTCCAGGTCGTCGTGGTCGTAGTAGGCCAGAATCTCGTCATCGTCGTTGGTTATCCGACCGTCTTCGAAGTAGGCGATGACGTTGAAACGCTTGTCCTTGAGGCGGCCGGTGTCGTCCTCGCCCAGCTCGATGTAGTACTGGGTGACGTAGGAGGTGTTCTTCACCAGGATCTCCTCGCCCGACTCCAGGCGGGCCAGGATGTTGTAATCCTTGTCCTTGACCCGGTCGCTCTCGATGTAGCCGATGATCTCGTAGTCGGTGTCGAGAATCTGGTCTTTCTCGTCCACGAAGCCGAGGGTCTTGAGCGCGGCGTCCTGGATGCGCCACTCGCTGCCGGTGGCGGCCAGGGCGGGGAGGAGTAAAATCACGGTCATTATCGCAAGGATTGTCTTCATGACGACCCCCTCGTAACGGTTTCTATATTCTAGCAAGTTCCGGGGGATATTTCAAATCGCCTCCTTGACGGGGCCGGCGGGCGCGGCTAAGATGGGCCGCGGAACCGCCCACGCCGGGGAGGCGCCATGGACTGCGACCGACGCGAGACCAACCTCGAGCACTGCAACTGCACCTACTCCTGCGACAAGCACGGGCGGTGCTGCGAGTGCCTGCACTATCACCGGGTGCGCGGGGAGCTGCCGGCGTGCTACTTCGACGCCGCGGCCGAGCGAACCTGGAACCGCAGTATCTCCTACTTCACCGGCCTGAAGCGTTAGCCGGACGAAAATTCTCCCCTTCGCCCCCGGGGGGGTTGCCGCCGGTCGGAATCGGGGCTATATTTACTCAAGAATCAGCGGACCGGGAGGGTCATGTTTCCCCAGAAGTGGCACACGAAGAAGCTCACCTGCCCCGCGTGCGGGGGGGACATCACGGCGCTGCCCGGCGACCGGGCCTTCGCCTGCGCGCGGTGCGAGCTGGGTTTCGAGATCGCGGGCGGGCGGGTCGGCCGGCTCTCGGCGAACCAGGTCTACCGTGGGTGGTGGCTGCGCGCCCGCCCCGGAGGCCCCTCGGGCGAGGGCGCCGGAAAGGTCGTGCTGCTGCCCTTCTGGCGCTTCGAGCTGACCTCCCCCGCCCAGGCTTTTTCCCTCGGGGAGACCACCCGCATTTCGGGAAACGTCCGCCAGCGCATGCGCGACGAGGAGCGGTTCGACCTATCCCGGCACCGCGTCTTCGCGTACTACCCGGCCTTCCGCACCGCGCACGCCCAGACGGCCTTCAGCCTGGCGGCGACGCTCACCGACGCCCAGCCCGACTACGAGCTATCCGCGGGGGCGTACTCGGCGGGGGCGGTCCACGCCTCCGACGCGGCCGAGCGGCGGCTCCGCTTCGCCTCGGAGCACCTGGGGGACCGCTCGCCGGGCCTGGCGCTGAGCGGGCTCTGCGGGCGCAAGCCGCCCCAGTTGGTGAGTCTGCCCTTCGAGAGGCGGGGGGCGGAGCTGTTGGAGGGCGTGTCCGGGGCCCGGTTCCAGGCGGGGGAGCTCGACGAGTCCCTCCTGGAGCTGAATCAGGAGTACAAATTGCCCCCCGAGGGCGGGGGGGAGGGCGGTTAACCTGTTTTAAGTTCGTGGCGACCCCGTGGGATGCATCCCCTGCGGGCCGCCGTATTTCCGCTCCCAACCCCGACCCTCACCCCCACCCTCTCCCTAAGAGGGAGAGGGGGAATGCGGCAGCCCTCACCCCCGGTTGCGATGACGTAGGGGCGACCCTCTGCGGTCGCCCGTGGGCCGACCTTTAGGTCCGCCCGTTTGGTCATCCACCGCCGTCTGCCAGAATGTAGGGCGGGGATTTTAACCGAGCGAAGCGAGCTATGCCCCCGGCAAATCCCCGCCGCTTTCTTTCAAATGAAGCCCTCACCCCGGCCCTCTCCCACGGGGAGAGGGAGACGACCCTCACCCCAACCCGTAGGCAAGCCTCCCCCCAGAGGGGTGAGGGGGTAAATGGCATCCCTCACCCCGGTTTGCGATTACGTAGGGCGGGGCTTCTACGCCCCGCCGCTTTAACATTCCCAGCCCCGACCCTCACCCTAGCCCTCTCCCACGGGGAGAGGGAAACCTGCCGACCCTCGCCCTTGGTTGCGATGACGTAGGGGCGACCCTCTGCGGTCGCCCGCGGGCCGACCTGAACGGCGCGCTGTCGGTCGGCCCCTACGAGGATGCGGGATTCGCAACAAACACGTAGGGGCGGGTGTCAACACCCGCCCGTTTTTTTAAAAGGTAGCCCTCACCCCCATCCCTGTCGGCGCGCCGCTCCCACAGGGAGAGGGGGGCCGCTTCTATTCCTCCGACGGCTGGAAGATGGAGTTGACGTACCCCACCAGCTCGTCGTGGAGCACCTTGGATTCGGCGCGGGAGATGTAATCCCGGGCGAACCCCTCGGCGTTGCGGCAGACCTCCAGGAGCTCCCTGCGGTTGGCGAGCTCGATTTCTCCGCCCAGGCGCCGCACCTCCCGCTCGGTGAAGTTCCGGGCCGAGGGGCCGATGTAACCGGAAAGCAGCCGCTCGAGGCGGTCCGTGACGGGGTTGCGCTCCACGGTGATGACGCCCGAGTTTAAAAATTTCTCGAGCACCAGGATCGTCTGACGCATGGAGAGGCCGACGAGGTTGGCCAGGGTGTGGATGTTGCGCCGGCCGTCAATCAGAAGGAAAACCTTGCGCTCGGGGGAATCGCGGTCGTAGAGGTTGGGCTCTATCTTGCCGACGAGGCGGGGGATGGAGAGGCTGTTGCCCACCTTCTTGCGGAGCTCCTCCCACTCGCCGGCGCGGCGGACGGCCTCGAAGAGCATCTGCTGCCAGTCGCGGCCCAGGCGCTGCTCGGTGTCTATCTTCTCCTCGGGCTTGAACTCGAAGCCGCCGGAGTCCCAGCAGAAGGGGTCGTAGAAGGCCTGCTCGCCCGTCATATCGCCCGAGACGGCGTTGACGATGGCGCCCTTGAGGAAGTCGAAGAACGCCTGGCGCTGGTCCGATTCCAGTGAAAGGCGGCCCGTCTTCCGGTTCATCACCAGAAGCTGGACGACGTCGGCCAGGGTGATTTCCTTGAAGGTGCCCTTCAACGCCGCTCCGTTTTTTCGCCTGTCGCTGTCCGCAAGAAGGTGCCAGTAATCAGTTTAACATATCCGGGCGGGGAGCCTCTTCGGTGCGGAGACCTTCTACGGCGCCGCCCGCCGGCGGTCCCGCGAGTGGACCAGGAACTCCTCGACCAACTCCGAAAGGGTCAACTTCCGCCCCTCCCCGGCTGAAACTTCTCGACGATTACCGGCTGGCGCCGGGAGAAGACCGGCACGCCGTTCTCGACCTCGATCTCGACGTGGAAGTGGCCGGTGCCGCTGCGGAGGTGGGCGATCAGGTCGGCCCATTCCTTGCCGACGACGGACGCCAGCGGCGCCCCGCACCCCGGGCATCTCTCCTTCACCACTGGCTGGCTCACTCCCCAACCTCCAGGTTAAATTGCCGCTCGAATCTGTGGTTTCAATCCCCGCCCCCGCGTGGGGGACGGCTCTATGGTGCCGACCAGATGGGCGTGCCGCTTTCGTCGCTCAGGACCAGCCCCGGTCCCTTGAACACGGCCAGCCCTGCGCGAATCTTGCCATTCTCGTCGCCCAGGCCCAACATCGGGCCGTTCACAGTCACAAGCAGGCCAGCGCGGGAATTACCGTTCTCGTCATACAGACTAAGAGACGGTACTTCCTTGAACACGGCTAGCCCGGCACGGAGAATGAAGTTCTCATCGTAGAGTTTCAGCGCCGGCCCGTCCATGTCCACGTACAATTCGGTGCGGGGATTGTCGATCTCGTCGCGCAGGGTCAGCCCTGGCCCGTCCACGTCCGTACAAAGCCAGACGCGGTTCACGCCGTTCTTGTCTCTCAGGGCAAGCACTGGCCAGTCTTTATCGGTGAAGAGCCCAACTCGGTTCATGCCGTTTGTGTCGAATAGAGCAAGTCCCGGCCCATTATCACCAGTGTACAATCCAAGTCGGTTAGCACCATCTTCATCGTACATGCCCAACCACGGTCCATCCTTGTCTGCCCCCAGCCCGGCTCTAATCTTGCCATTATCGTCGTACAAGCTCAGCCGTGGTCCTTCCTTTGACATTGACAACTCGGTGCGGAGAATTCCTTTTTCGTCACACAGTGATAACAACGAAACGTCCTCAAATACAGCTAGGGCGGAACGAATCACACCTTTCTCATCTAAAAAGTATTGCCTCGGACCGTTCTCTGTCATACCTATCACGGCGCGGGTACGTCCCTCAGCGTCCTCCAAGATAAACCCGTTGGCTCGGATTATATTGCCGACCTCCAAGATGCCCATGGATTGAGCTTCCTTGTTTTCCTTGGCTAAGACCGGCCCCGTGTTGCCCGTGGTAAGCCAGGCCAGGGCGGAAATCCCGACCAAAAGACCGGCGGCTATTAACAGCCGACGGTTGCGGCGCTTCGCGGCGGCCAGCTCCCGCTCCACCTTCTCCAGCCGTTCTTCGATAGTCATTTCCGGCTCCTAATCCCGGGAGGTTTTTTCGCAGGGGCGACCCGTAGGACGAGTTCTCTGCGGTCGCCCGCGGGCGGGGACGGAGCCCCGCCCCTACGGGGTATATACGTTTTTCACTGACAACTCCGCGTAACCCGATGGCCTCCTTTACGAGAAAGTCACCTCGGAGTCGTCGCCCAGGTTCAGGCGGTCGAAGCGCCCCCGCACCAGGGCGTTGTCGCCGACCAGCGATCTCAAGAGGAGTACGCGGTATAGCCGGGCGCCGCTCCCGATGATGGAATTACGGATGACGCAGCTCTCGATCCTGGTGCCGTCGGCGATGGAGGCGTAGGGGCCGATGACCGACCCCGAGAGCACCACCCCCCGGCCGATGTGGGAGGGCGCGATGACCACGGAGTCGGGGTAGACGGGCGTCGGCTCCGCGTGGCGCTCCAGGAGCACGCGGTTGGTGGTCAGGAGGGTCTCCGGCTTGCCGCAGTCGAACCAGCCGGAAATTTTCCAGGGGCGGAAGACGGTCCCCTCGGCGAGCATCCGCTCCAGGGCGTCGGTGAGCTGGAACTCGCCCTTGGTGCGCAGGCCGGCGACGATGTTGCCGCCCAGGGCGCGGAATAGCGCCTCGGAATCGCGGATGAGATACAGCCCGACGATGGCCAGGTTCGAAGGCGGGTCGGCGGGCTTTTCCACCATGCGCACGATGCGGTCGCCGGAAAGCTCGACGATGCCGAAGCGCCGGGGGTCGTCGGTGGGGGCGACGGCGACGACGTTGTCGGGCTGGGCGAGAATGCCGGCGAGGTCCGCCTCGACGATGGTGTCGCCGAGGATGACTAAGCTGGGGAGGTCGCGCTTTTTACCCAGGGCGGTCCAGACGGCGTGGCCCAAGCCGAGCTGCTCGGTCTGGCGGGCGAAGGTGAGGTTCAGGCCGCCGTATTCGGCCCGGGCGTAATTCTCCACCTTCTCGGCGAAGAAGCCGGTGACGAGGGTGACGTCTTTGATGCCGGCGCGGGCGACGTCGTCGAGGATGTAGCCCAGGATGGGCTTGCCGGCGACCCGGATGAGCGCCTTGGGGATGGTGTTGGTGTGGGGTTTGAGGCGCGTGCCGATGCCGGCGGCGGGGATGATGGCCTGGTATTCGGTCACGACGGTCCTTTCCCGTGCGCGGGTCGGATCGGGCCCACCGCGCGGTAGACCCGTCCCCCGGTCTCCGGTCGTGTCTCCTCGACACCGCAGGGGGTACCGCCGCAGCTCGTGCGCTGCGGTCGTCCCTTCGGCCCCCGCGCAGTGAAGAATGACCCCGGTCCTGCGCGTGAGGGTGACTTTCCCGGCGGCCCGCAGAGGACTCGTCCTGCGGGGCCGCCCTACATCTTTCAGCCCCGCGCGCCCCGGCCCGGTCGGCAATTATTCACGCGCCGGCCCCCACGCCCCCTGGCCCCGACCGGCCCCTACTCGCCCCCCTCGGCCTCCTCGACCAACATCACCGGGATGCCGTCGCGGATGGGGTAGCGCCGGCCGCAGGAGTCGCACACGATCCGCTCCCCGGTCCCGTCGAGGTGGACCGGCGTCTTGCAGACCGGGCAGGCCAGAATCTCTAGTAGTTCGTCAAAATTCACGGCTTAGATGGGTTCGGGTGTATGCCGCCCGGGTTAGTGTATGCGGAGAGCCGGTCCGTGTCAAGGACCGCCGTCCGGGTTCAAGGCCGTCGAGGCCTCACGGCGCAGCTTCATGAAGGCGAGCACCTCGATCTGCCGGATGCGCTCCCGGGAGAGGTTGAGGGCTTCCCCTATCTGGCGCAGGGTCATCGCCTTGTGACCGATACCGTAGTGCATCTCCACGATCCGCCGCTGGCGCTTGGGCAGATGAGCCAAAAGCTCCTCCAACTCCTTCTGCCGATCCTCGGCGATGAGCAGCCGCTCCGGGCTCTCGCTGCGATTGTCGGTCAACAGGTCCACCGTTTCGGTCTCGGCGTCGGGGGAGACGGGGCGGTTGAGGGAGATCCGGTGGGTGGTGAGTCTCGAGATGCGCTGGAGCTTGTCCTCCGTGATGCCCGTCTCGTCGGAGAGCTCCGCCAGGGACGGCTGACGGCCGTGGTGGCTCTGGAAGACCTCCCGCGTTCGGACCAGCCGGTATATGTCGCAGTAGACGTAGAAGGGGAGACGGATGGTGCGCGAGTCGGTGGCCAGGACGCGGCTGATGGACTGGCGGATCCACCAGACGCCGTAGGATATGAGGCGGATGCCGCGCTCGGGCTCGAAGTGGCGCACGGCGATGATCAGGCCCTCGTTGCCCGCGGAGATGAGGTCCGTCAGCGGCAGGCCCTTGTGGGCGTACTTGAAGGCGATTTTGACCACGAAGCGCAGGTTGGCCTCGATGAGCCGCTTGGTCGCCACCTCGTCGCCGGCCCTGGCCCGGTGCGCCAGCTCCAGCTCCTCCTGCCGCGAGAGCACGGGGAACCGGTTTATGTCCACGAGGTAGGCGTCGAGGGTGGGGTCTTTGGTCTTGAAGACTGTCAGGTGACTCCCCTAGTCGTTTTTGTAAGCCCTGGCGCGGAATCGTGCGCCCAGCCCGGCGGCCAGCCGCTCCACGGGCGCGAGGTCCGCGTCCGGCAGGGCGACGGCGCTGGCTGTGACCACGAATCCCATAGCCACGGCGGTTTTAGTGAAATCCAGCACCGCGTCGAAGGCCCCGCCGAACACCGGCCGGCTGATTTTCTCGTACCCCGTGGCGTCGGCGGCGTTCAGGCTCACGGAGAGCTCGTCCACCAGCCCCCGGAGCGGTTCGAGGAGCCCGGCGACGGTCTCCCCCCGGGCCAGGTGGGCGGTTCCGTTCGTGTTCACGCGGACCCGCGCGCCGCGTTCTTTAAGCCACCGGGCCGTCTCGGCCACGACCTCCGCGCGCAGAAGCGGCTCGCCGAAGCCGCAGAAGACAACCTCGTCGTAGGGCGCCGGGTCGCCCACCGCTTCGATCAGGTCCCCGGCCCCAGGCTCGCGGTCCAGCCAGAGCCGGTTGCCGCCGAGCCCCAGCTTCCGCCGCCGGACGCAGAAGGCGCAGTCGTTGGTGCAGCGGCTGGTGGGGTTCAGGTATAGGTTGCGGCCCAGAGGGTAGGCCAGGGCGGCCCCGAAGCCCTCGGGCTCCGGCAGGCGGAACAGCCGTCGCGCGTTGGCCGTGGTGACCCGGGCGATTTCCCGAAAGCCCACCCCGCGCAGCTCGGCGACCCTCTCTGACGCCAGGCGCACGTAGGCCGGCTCGTTGCGCTTCCCCCGGTGGGGGTGCGGGGCGAGGTAGGGCGCGTCGGTCTCCAGCACCACCGATTCCGACGGCAGCGACCGGACCGTCTCGCGGAGCGCCCGGGCGTTCTCGAAGGTCACCACGCCGCCGACGCCCGCCATGTACCCCAGGGCGACGGCGCGCCGGGCGTCGTCCGCCGTACCCGAGAAGCAGTGCAGCACGCCGCGGGGCGGTTCACCCGGTCCGGGTAAACCCTCTTCCTCCAGACAGCCCGCGAGGTCGGCGTGGGCTTCGCGGCAGTGGACGACCACGGGGAGCCCCCGGGCGCGCGCGCGTCGGAGCTGGTCCAGAAAAACCCGCCGCTGGACGTCGCGGGGCGCGCGGTCGTGGTAGTGGTCCAGGCCGATCTCGCCCCAGGCGACCACCCCCGGCTCGGCGGCCAGGCTCTCCAGCTCCGCGGCGACGGCTTCGTCGTAGGTCCCGGCGTCGTGCGGCGACACGCCCACGGCGGCCGAGACGTCGAGGGGATACTCCCGGGCCAGCCTCACCGCCCGGCGGGAGGTTTCCCGGTCCACGCCGATGGTCACGACGCGGACGACCCCCGCGGCGCGGGCCCGCGCCAGCAGCGCCTCCACCTTGCCCCCGAAGCGCGGGTCGTCGAGGTGGGCGTGCGTGTCCACCAGCGCCGGTGCGGGATCGAAGATGGTCTCGTTCACGGGCGCCGGAGCCTCTCTTGGCTGAAACTTGCCGTTTCGCCGGGGGGGTAGATTTATTTCAAAATTTGTTTGGTCGCGGTGGAGACCGGCAGGCTGTACCGCGCTCGGGGGCGGTCACGGTAAATGATCAGTTCTTCTTTCCGACCGCCTCCCCGGCGCGCCCGCCAATCGAACATCACCGAGAACCGTAGTCCCGCCACTTGCGTGATTATAGCACGGGAGGGTGTTGTCGCACCCCGAACGCCCCGCCGCCTTACCCCTCACCCCAACCCTCCCCCCAGAGGGGGGAGGGGGTTTATGGCAGCCCTCACCCTCATTCCCTCTCCCACGGGGAGAGGGAGGCCACTTCGACCCTCACCCCGGTTTGCGATGATGTAGGGCGGGGCTTCTACGCCCCGCCGCTTTCACGCCTCGACCCTCACCCTGACCCGTAGGCGAGCCTCTCCCTAAAAGGGAGAGGGGACAGAAGGCAGCCCCCACTCCGGCCCGCCGGCGCGCCGCTCCCCAAAGGGGAGAGGGGGGTTGAAATCCCCCGCGCTGCCTTGACGTAGACCCGCCGAGGGGGGGATAATCGCGCCGATGGCAGAAAACGACGACGAAAGACCGAGCATCTGGCGCAGGCCCCCGGCCATCGGCCTCTACATGGGCCTCGTCCTCGGGCTCTTCGAGGTCATCCCCATGATTTCCGAGGGCGGGGTGGGGTTCTGGCAACTCGTCGCCGTCTTCGGGCACCGGCTGGCAGTGGGGTTCATCATCGGCGCGGCGCCGCTGTGGTACTTCGGCGTCACCCAGGGGGCGCTCGTTTCGCTGGTGCTGGACGTCCCCTTCGCCCTGTTGACCGGGGCGCCGTGGTACTACTGGCTTTCGATGGCGGTCCTGGGCGGCGGGCTGACCGGCTACATGGTGGGGCGGTTCCGCACCGGGGGCGAGATGGAAAAACCCGGCGGCCACCGGTGAGCAATAACCTCGTAGGGGCCGACACTCGGTCGGCCCGCGGGCGGGCCTGAAGGCCCGCCCCTACGTCATCGCCAAGGTACGGATCAGTGTGGGGGGTAAAAGGCGGCCCGCAGAGGGGCCGCCCTACGTCATCGCAGTGAGGCACGTGGTAGCGCCCCCCTCTCCCTCCGGGAGCGGCGCGCCGACGGGGATGGGGGTGAGGGCCACCTTATAAGAATACGGGCCGACTGCATGTCGGCCCCTACATTTACAGGCGTCCGGCCCTAGCCCTTGAACCACGCGATGGTCTTCTTCAGCCCCTCGGCCAGGCCCACCTCGGGCCGCCAGCCCAGCTCCCGCCCCGCCACGGTGATGTCCGGCCGCCGTCGGGTCGGGTCGTCGGTGGGCAGGGCGCGGTACTCGATGGCGGACTCGGAGCCGGTCAGCTCCAGCACCGCCTGGGCCAGCTCCAGGACCGTCCGCTCGTCGGGGTTGCCCAGGTTCACCGGCCCCCCGTAGTCCGACTCCATCAGCAGCATCAGCCCGCGGACCAGGTCGTCCACGAAGCAGAAGCTGCGGGTTTGGGAGCCCTCGCCGAAGACGGTGAGCGGCTCTCCGGCCAGGGCCTGGGCGATGAAGGCGGGGACGACGCGCCCGTCGTTCTTTCTCATCCTCGGGCCGTATGTGTTGAAGATGCGCGCCACGCGGGCGTCCAGCCCCCGGGCTCTCCGGTGCGCCGCGATGAGGGCCTCGCCGAAACGCTTCCCCTCGTCGTAGCAGGAGCGCGGCCCGTCCACGCTCACCCGGCCCCGGTAGTCCTCGGTCTGCGGGTGGCGGTCCGGGTCGCCGTAAACCTCGGAGGTGGAGGCGTCCAGCAGGCGCGCCCCCCTGGCCAGCGCCAGGTCTATCGCGTTTTTCGTACCGTAGGCGCAGGTGAGGCAGATTTCCACCGGTATTTTGGTGAAGTCCACCGGGCTGGCCGGGGAGGCCAGGTGGTACACGCGGTCCACGGGTCCGGAGAGGGCGGGATCCTCCAGCCAGCGCGGCAGGGCGATGTCGTACTCCAAAAATTCGATTTTACCCATCACCTCGGCCAGATTCGCCCGCCGACCGGTGACGAGTGAGTCCACGACGACGACGCGGCAGCCAGCGTCCGTGAGGCGTCGGACCAGGTGGCTGCCGATGAAGCCCGCGCCGCCGGTGACCACGACCTTGGGGGTGTCTTTCATGGGGCTAAGGGTGCAATGAACCCGCGGCGGGTGTCAAGCGGTGCGGGGGACCGGGGTCGGTGATTGTCGGCCCCCCTCCCTACCCGTAGGCGAGCCTCCCCCCAAAGGGGGGAGGGGAATGCCGTTTGCGATGACGTAGGGGCGGGCCTTTAGGCCCGCCCGCGGGCCGACCTGAAGGTCGGCCCCTACGAGGTTGTCGTGTGATTCAGTCGAATTCTGTATGGCGGGGAACCGAGCGAAGCGAGCTATACGAAGCAAATCCTTTCCCCGCCGCGTTCGACCCTCACCCCAACCCGTAGGCAAGCCTCTCCTTGGAAGGGAGAGGGGGCCGCCGCCTAAAAAACGGGCGGGCCCGGAGACCCGCCCCTACGGGGTTTTGTCGTTTCAGCCGTTGGTCCGCGGCCGGCCCAGAGACGTGCGCCCCATGGATTCGTAGGCGAACCCCAGCGCGGCCACCTCCGCCGGGTTGTAGATGTTCCGCCCGTCCACGATCGCCGGCGTCTTCAACAGCTCCTTGACCCGCACCAGGTCCGCGTCCTTGAACTGGTTCCACTCGGTGACGACCACCAGGGCGTCCGCCCCGTCGCAGGCCTCGTACATGGTCCCGGCGAGGGAGATGTCCAGGCCCCGCTTGGCGAGCTCCTCGGCCGCGGTCTCGTGGGCGATGGGGTCGTAGGCGCGGACCCGGCCGCCCTGGGCTAAAATCCCCTCGATGATGGTCAGCGACGGCGCCTCGCGCATGTCATCGGTGTTGGGCTTGAAGGCCAGCCCCCACAGGGCCACGACCTTCCCCGACAGGTCCCCGACCATCCCGTTGAGCTTGGCCAGGGCCCGCTTGGGCTGCAGGGCGTTGACCTCCTCCACCGCGGTCAGGACCTTGAAGTCGTAGCCGTACTTGGAGGCGGTGTCAATGAGCGCCTTGGTGTCCTTGGGGAAGCAGCTCCCGCCGTAGCCCACGCCGGCGTTCAGGAAGTGGCGGCCCAGTCGGTGGTCCAATCCCGCCGCGTCCGCCACCGCCTCCACGTCGGCCCCCACCAGGTCGCAGATGTTGGCGATTTCGTTGATGAAGCTTATCTTGGTGGCCAAGAGGGCGTTCGAGGTGTACTTGATCATCTCCGCGGACAGGCGGTCGGTGATGACGATGTTTTTGGTCAGCACCCGGTAGAGGGAGGCGACCTTCTCGGCGGCGTAGGGGTCGTTGGAGCCGATGACCACCCGGTCCGGCTGCATGGAGTCGCTGATGGCCGAGCCCTCGCGCAGGAACTCCGGGTTGGAGAGCACGTGGAATGGGCGCTTGCCGCCGGACTCCCGCTGGATTAACTCGGTTACCATGTCGCCGGTGCCCACGGGGACGGTGGACTTGTTGATGATGATCTTGTCGGAGCTGTTCAGGTGGCGGCCGATGGTGGCGGCGACGGCCCGCACCGCCGAGAGGTCCGCCTCGCCCGAGGGCAGCGAAGGCGTCCCCACGGCGATGAAGATGATCTCGCTCTTCTCGACGGAGTCGCCCAGGTCGGTGGTAAAGCTCAGGCGGCCCCCGTCGGCGTTGCGCCGGACTATCTCCTCGAGGCCCGGCTCGTAAATCGGAATCCGGCCCTCTTTGAGCGCCTTGATTTTCTTCTCGTCTATGTCAACGCAGATGACCTCGTTGCCGAGGTCGGCGAAGCAGGCTCCGGTCACCAGGCCGACGTAGCCGGTTCCGACGACGGCAAGCTTCATCAGCTCCTCCGGGGTGGGTCACCGGGCGTTCCCCTTCGGGGCGCACCCGGCGACGGCTCGGTCAGGTTGAAGGGCCGCCGGTCCTCGCGGCGGCTGCGATGAATACACCTGTAAAGGTCTCCGCCGGTCGCCCGGATGCGCGGTCCCCCCCAGGTTGCAATCGGCGTCCAACTCCAGTCTCCCCTCCGCCGTCACCTCGGCGTGCGGCTCCCCGGTTTCTCCGCCGGAACCCCGTCGGCGCACAGAGGGCAGACCCCCGGCTTCCACACCTCGATTTCGAGCCGGGTCAGGCTGACCAGGGGGACGGGCATCGGGGGGGCGTCAGCGCCGCGCCGGTCCACCACGCAGGCCAGCGCCACCGGTTTGACCCCGGCCCCGCGAACCACCTCCACCACCTCGCCGGTGCTCTTACCCGTCGTCACCACGTCCTCGACGACCACCACGCGGTCGTCGCGGGAGAGGGAGAATCCGCGGCGGAGGGTCATCACGCCCTCCGCGCGCTCGGCGAAGACGGCCCGGACCCCCAGGGCCCGGCCGCACTCGTGGCCGATGATGAGCCCGCCCAGCGCCGGCGAGATTACCACAGTGGGCTCCAGCGTGGGGTTGGCCTCCTTTATGATAAAGGCCAGCTCCCGCCCGGCCCGCTCGGCGAGCTCGGGGTGCTGGAGGTAGAGGGCGCACTGGACGTATCGGTTGGAGTGGAGGCCCGAGGAGAGGATGAAGTGGCCCTCGAGGAGGGCGCCGGTGGAGCGCAGGTCGGGCAGGGGATCGTAACCCATGCGGTTCTCCCCGGTGGAGGGTCGAGTGGGGCGCATTATAGCATCGAAGGGGGCGGGGGCGCAATGGCCGTCGTCCGAGGGGGAAATCCACGCGGGACCGCGATTCGCCGCGAGGACGTGGGGCGGGGCTTCCTATCCCCGCCGCGTTTACGTTCCCGACCCCGACCCTCACCCCTACCCTCTCCCTAAAAGGGAGAGGGAGCAGCTACACCCCTCTCCCTGGCCCGTCGGCGCGCCGCCCTCCAGAGGGGGGAGGGGACAGGCGGCCCTACCCCCGGCCCGCGCCGCGCTGCGATGACGTAGGGCGGCCCCTCTGCGGGCCGCCGTATCACTTGGCCTCACCCCTCACCCTAACCCTCTCCCCAGAGGGGAGAGGGGGAAAATGGCAGCCCTCACCCCCTACCCGTCGGCGAGCCGCTCCCTAAAAGGGAGAGGGAGCAGCTACACCCCTCTCCCTAGCCCGCAGGCGAGCCTCCCCCCAAAGGGGGGAGGGGACAGGCAGCCCTCACCCCGGCCCGTGCTGCGCTGCGATGACTTAGGGCGGCCCCTCTGCGGGCCGCCGTATCACTTGGCCTCACCCCTCACCCTTACCCTCCCCCCAGAGGGGAGAGGGGAAATTGCTA
>Ga0315289_10000260_pt1 | contig 84762 bp, 61 predicted proteins | sample YL17G11_40_MG_FD_203452 | JGI IMG/M metagenome (GOLD analysis project Ga0315289, IMG submission 203452) | Sediment microbial communities from Yellowstone Lake, YNP, Wyoming, USA - YL17G11_40 | ecosystem: Environmental > Aquatic > Freshwater > Lake > Sediment | place: USA: Wyoming | collected...
CAACGCGGTGCCCAAGCCACTCTCAACCTCCGTATCCTCGACCTCAACGGCCGGTGGGATGCTTACTGGAATCGCCAACGTCGTGTCGCCTAAGCGAACTGCCGACGAAAAAGAATCGCACCCCCGGCTGCTTAGCACTCTCAGGGCGCGAGTGCTAAACGCTTCCGGATCAGCTTCCTGGCGGCGACCGAGGTGCCGCGCCCGACCGTGCGGAATAGGCAGGCGAGTCCCTTCCAGAAGGCTGGAACTCGTGCCTCGAGGTGAGCCAGCGTGCACAAGGACATGAACCAGCTCTACGAGCTGCAGCAGATCGACTCCGCGATCGCCGAGCTGGAGGCGGATCTGAAGGCCCTCGACGACGGGTCAGGGCTGCGCGTCCAACTCGCCGCTGCGGAGGAGGAGCAGGCACGGCGCAAGGCCACCTACGCCGGGAGCCTGGGCGAGCAGAAGAAGCGGGAGGCGGACCTGACGAAGGCCGAGCAGAAGCGCAAGCAGCTCATGGACAAGGCTTACGGCGGGACCATCGCCAACCCGAAGGAGCTGGAGACGCTGGGGAAGGAGATCGAGTCCCTCTCCCGGATGAAGGACCGGATCGAGACCGAGCTCCTCGAGCTGTTCGATCAGGTGGACGAGGAGAAGCGCCTGGCCGAGGAGAGGGAGAAGGTCGTCGGTGAGCTGCGGACCCGCCTGAGCGACACCGTGGCAACCTACGAGAGCGAGCGGGCGCGCCTCACCGACGAGGTGGCGAAGCTCCGCGTCGAGCGCGGGGCAGCCCAGGAACCTCTGGCCGACGAGATCCTGCGGAAGTATGAGTACCTGCGGGGGCGGTGCGCCCACGTGGCGGTGGTGGCAGTACAAGACGGGACGTGTACCGGCTGTCGGATCGGCCTGCCCCTCGTCCAGGTCAACCGCCTCGCCCGGAACCCGGAGCTGCAGCAGTGCGAACACTGCCTGCGTCTACTCTGGATGGCCATCGAGGAGGACGAAGAGTAGATGCCCCATGTTGACCATCCGCCCCGCCGTGTCCACCGACCTGACCGACATCATGGCCATCGAGAACGCGAGCTTCCCCACGCCCTGGAAGCGGGAGGCGATGAAAGACGAGCTCCGAGGGCGCAAGGGCACCATCTACACCGTCGGGGAGCTGGAGGGCAAGCTGATCGGCTACGCGGGCATGTGGTGCTATGCCGGCGAGGCCCACATCATGAACATCGCCCTCGCCCCCGAGCACCGGCGTTGCGGATTCGGTGAGGCGTTGCTCCTCGATCTCCTCCGCCGCGCCGTCGACGAGAGGGCCGACCTCGCCTACCTCGAGGTCCGGCCCAGCAACCTCGCCGCCGTTGCCTTGTACCGCAAGCTGGGGTTCCGCGCGGTGGGGTTCCGACCGAGCTACTACCAGGACACCGGGGAAGACGCGATGCTCATGACCCTCGACGGGCTGCGGCGCCGATGGGCCGGTGCCATCGCGCAGCGCTGGGGAATCTGGGAGAGGCGGCATGGGTACCGTCCCGCTGTTGAGTGAGACGAGCGCCATGCTCGGCATCGAGTCCTCCTGCGACGAGACGGCCGCCGCCATCGTCCGGGGAGGCGAGGTCATCGAGTCCAATGTCGTGGCCTCCCAGGAGGACCTGCACGCCCGCTTCGGCGGCATCGTCCCTGAGGTCGCCTCTCGCCGGCACGTCGAGCAGCTCACCCTCGTGGTCCAGCAGGCGCTCGACGACGCCCGCATGGGCTGGGATGACCTCTCCGCGATTGCCGTGACGAATGGTCCGGGGCTGATCGGCTCCCTCGTCGTGGGGGTCGCCGCGGCCAAGGCCTACGCCTATGCCTCCCGGTTGCCCCTCGTGGGCGTCAACCACATCGAGGCTCATGTCCATGCGGCGGCCCTGCGCCACCCCGGCGGGGTGTCGCCCGCCGCGACCGCGGGCATCGAGTACCCCGCCGTGTGTCTGGTCGCCTCCGGAGGCCACTGCGACCTGCTCCACGTACGTCGGCCCGGCCAGTACCACCTCATCGGCTGCGCCCTCGACGACGCGCCGGGAGAGGCCTTCGACAAGGCGGCTCGCCTCCTCGGGCTCGGCTACCCCGGCGGGCCGGCCATCGAGGCCGCGGCTCGCGGCGGCGACGCGACCGCGGTCGGACTCCCGCGACCGCGCGTGCGCGATACCCTCGACTTCAGCTTCAGTGGGCTTAAGACCGCGCTGGTGAGGGCCCTGGAAGGCGCCCGGCCCTGGCCCCGCGTCGCCGACCTCGCGGCGAGCTTCCAGGCCGCGGTCATTGACACCCTCGTGCGCAACACCATGCGCGCCTGCGAGGAGACGCGCGCCCGGGGCCTGACCGTGAGCGGCGGCGTCGCCGCCAACTCCGCCCTTCGGGAGTCCATGGCTCGGGCCGCCGCGAAGCGGGGCGTGCCCTTCGCCGTCGCGCCCCCGAAGCTCTGCACTGACAATGCCGCGATGGTAGCGGCCGCCGGCTTCCAGGTGCTGGCTCGACGAGGCCCGGACGACCTTGCCCTCGAGGTGTTCTCCACGCTGCCACTGGCGGAGCGATCGACCGCCTGACTCCGGGGGCACGGGCCAGGGAGGACTCGGTAGCTGTGCTGACGCGGGAGGAGATCCAGTCCGTTCGCCAGGCGCTCGACGGGATCGTCAGTGAGGTCTGTCGGGCGTGTGAGCTGAACTGCTGCCTCCAGGGCACGATGGTCGGCAGCGACGACGCGCGCCGCATCGCCAAGGCCGCGCGCCTCTCGCCCGCCTTCCGGGAATGGCTGATCGCTGGTCTGGTGGAGCGAGGGCGAGAGCTGCAGAGGGACCTGGCGGGCCTCGAGCGAACTGCGAAGCTCCTCCGCGACCGGTTCGGCGCCGAGCAGCCCTCCGCTCTCGCGAAGCTGGACGCGGCCCTCGATGACTGGGGCCGTTTCTGCGACTTCCTCGAGCACGACTTCCGCGCCGAGCCCGACGACCTGCAGCGCTGTCTGCTCTTCTCCGCCCTCCGGGCCACGGCCCTCCGTGCCATGCGGGCCTTCCCCGGCGGCGAGAAAGTGCTGCCGGCGCTCGCGGGGGCGGGCACCTCCTTCAAGGCGGGTCGCCGCGGCCTGAGACCCGACCGCTGCCTCTTCCACCTCGGTGGCTGTCTGGTGCCCTCCGCCAAGCCCCACAAGTGTGCCGACTTCTACTGCGGCAGCGACCCGGGTCTCATCCACGAGGTGGTCGACCGCATGGCCTTCGACGACTTCGTCTTGGCCCACGTCGAGCCCCGCACTCGCGTCGAGGTCATCCAGGACGTGGCGACCGAGCTGGCGCTGGGCCCGGAGTACGTTGAGCCGAAGGTCATCATCGGTGGCGATCACCAACTAGCCCATGAGATCGCGGGGATGCTCGGGGGTGTCTTCCCTCGGGCGGCCGTTCGCCTCGTGGGCGGCGGGCACTTCGACGCGACCCTGGACCTTCCGGACTGGGGCCGATTGGCGCCCGACGAGGCTCTGGTTCTGAGCTGCCGGTCAGTCGATGCCGTGGGGATCTACGAGATGGCCGTGCTGTTGGTGCGAGCCAGGAGCCGCTCCCTGCGGCCGGCAGTCGTCCTGGTGGCCCAGGAGTTGTGGCGCCGCGCCGGCGTCGTCCACGACCTCTGGCGCACGCGCGCCATGTCCCAGCCTGTCTCAGCCCTGAACCTCTGGGGCCTCATCGAGTAGGGGCGACCCGGTGGCTCGCCCTACCCCTCCGTCTGGGGCGGCACGAACTTGTAGCCGACCCCAGGCACGGTGGTGATCAGCTTCGGCTCGCGCGGGTTCTCCTCGATCTTCGAGCGCACCCGGCCGATGTGGACGTCGAGCGTTCGGCTGTCGATCGAGCTGTCGTAGCCCCAAATGACCTCCAACAGCTCCTCCCGGTGCATCATCTTCCCGGCATTCCGCGCGAGAAGCTGAAGCAGCTCGAACTCCTTCGGCGTGAAGCGGACCGACTCACCGCGGATGACCACCTCGTGCTTCGTGGAGTCGATCTTGAGGTCGCCGAAGTCCATGGTCTCCTCGGCCAACGCCGCCTTCGCATACTCTTGTGCCCGACGGACGAGCGCCCGCGCCCGGGCCACCACCTCTCGTCCCTCGAAGGGCTTCCGCACGAAGTCGTCTGCGCCCGCCCCGAGCGCCTCGACCGCGTCTGCCTCGTCGGTCCGCCCCGTCACGACCAGGATCGGGACGTGGGAGCGGCTGCGGATGCGCCGGCACACCTCAATCCCGTCGATGTCCGGCAGGATCAGGTCGAGCAGGATGACGTCTGGGGGGCTGGCGCCCCCGCTCTTCACCAGCCCATCAACGCCGTTCGTCGCCTCGACGACTGCCAGCCCGGCTGCCCGGAAGTGCTCGGCCAACACATCGCGAACGCATGCGTCATCCTCGATAATCAGGACGGTTTCGGGCAAGCTTCGCCTCCTCCCTGGGTTACCGCCGCCTAGGATGGTTCCTCGCCCTCGTAGTGGCCATCCTGCACCACGGGCGGGCGCCTTCTCTCAAGTCCGTGAGCTGGGATCCCCTGTCGCTCCATGAAGGCCAGCACGTCCGACAGACGGAACCGGCGCTGATTGCCGGGGGTCCGGTAGTGGGCCAGAAGCCCCCGGTTGGTGTACCGCCGGACGGTGGTCGGGCAGACATTCAGCAGCTTGGCCGTCTCCTGCAGGCTGAGGTGCGGGTCGAGCAGGCGCTGGATGAGATCCTCGCGTGTCTCGGTCGCCGACCGCCTGGCCTCGGCGCTGACCGGCTCGAGCTGTAGAGGCAACTGCGCCTGCCGTGGCGGCGCGCCTCTCGGCCGGCGAGCCGATGGGGCCCGTTCGGGCCTGGCGAGGGCCGTTGGCGCCATCTCCGCCGCGATCAGCACCGGCGGGGCGGCAGCCGTCGGTTCCTCTCGCAGGGCCTCGCCCGCCTCCGGCAGATCGCCTTCGCTGAACGCGTCTCCGCCCTCAGCCTCGTCCACTTCATCCGCGGGCTCGGCCTCCTCGACCAGCCATAGCTCCTGAGAGGGCGACGGCTCTGGCGCCTCGGCGTCCGGTTCCGCCTCGGGGGGAAGCTCCACCCTCGCCGGCAAGGGCTCCGATACCGCCTCCTGGAGGCCCTCCTCCGCCACCTTGTCGAGGGCCCCCCCGATCCGTCGGACCGGTCTCTGCCTCGCTCTGGTCCATTCGTGCGCCCGCATGACGTGCACTCCCTGCGGCAGCCCTGCGCCTTGGGCGCAGCCGCCTCGGCGCCGGTCGCCACTAGTGCCGTGTTGCGTGTCATGTGTCGGGTGTCATGTGTCACGTAGCCGCACGACGACGGCCCGAGCCGCACCGTGACACATGACACACGACACGGTACTAGTCGCCACCTGAGGTTGCCTTGGCGAGTCGACTCATCTCGGTCCGGGCGGCATCCCGGGCGGTGACGAACGCCTCGCGCCGATCGTTGACCCCAAGGTCCACGTAGCTCAGTGCGTTGACCGCCGCCTCGTTGGCCAGTGAGTACGCATACGTTCGGGCGGCGTGCACTACGCGCCGCTCACCGGGCGGGTTCACCTCGCTTACGAACCGCCCCAGCTCCGCGAGTTGGGCCCGGGCCGCCTCGGCGTCGGCGAAGACCTCCTCTCGAGGCGCCGTCCCCTCATCCAGAACCTGGAGCGCTCGTCCAACGGCAGACAGCGCCTGCTGCGCCAGCCGGTCGGCCGGCTGCATCGCCAAGTCGTAGGTCGCCGCCGCTACGCCCCTGGCGGACGCCTCGATCCTCAGCGCCTCCTGCAGCACATAGTACGCCTCGGTCGTCCGGCCCGCCTTGGTGTAGAGTCCCGCTAGCCGTTTCAGAACGTCTCGCTTGGGCAAGCCGTCCAGTCGCGCCGCGACCTGGTTGAGGGCTCGCACCGCCTCCTCGGGGCGCCCGAGCTCGGCCGCGACCTGCGCCCAGCGCTCCTGGATGCGCGTGTCCCCGACAGCCGCCGCCGCCGTCTCCAGCAGATTCCGGGCGCTGACCGATCGGCCGTTGCGCTGAAGGGCGTTCACCAGACCCAGGATCGCCTCAACGTTGCGCGGCTGGTAGAGCAGAACCTCGCGGTACACCGCGATGGCCTCGGGCCACAGCGCCCGGCGCGTGTATAGACGCCCCAGGGCCAGCCTCGGCCCGCTGCCTACCGGGTCAAGGGACGCCGCCCGGCGCCAGTCCCGCTCCGCGTCGTCGTCATTCCCCATCGCCAGGTCGATCTGCGCCCGCAGGTCAAACAGCTCCGACGGCCGGTATCCCCCGGCCACGAGGCGGTTCAGGATGTCCAGAGCATCCTGAAAGCGACCCTCGCCCATGGCCCGGAGTGCCGGCGTCAGCGGAGAGCCCACGCTCCCAGTCTCCGCCGCAACTGCCGCGCCGGCTGCTACGACCAGCACCGCGGCCACGCACAGAAGCCTCACTGAGCCTGGCTTTCGCATAGCTTGCGTGCATCTCGGCACACGTCCGCCGCGGCCGCGTTGGCCGCGCGGCCCGGCCCGCCGCGGTCGGCCTCGCTACGGTACAGCGCCTCGGCCTCTGCGTACCGCCGAGCCGCCTCCCCAGCCCGCCCGGCCTTGCGCAGCCGATCCGCCTCCCTCCTTGCCCCATCCGCCGCGCTCGGCGACAGCGTCTGGGGCTGAACGGCCTTGGCCGAAACGGGTCTCCTGGGTGGGTTGACCCAGATCGTCCATCCCGGCGGCGGCTTGGGCTGAATCCCCTCGGCGTTCGGCCCGGGCGGTTGGGAGCCCGAGGGTGCCGACGGGCTCTCCGCCCCCGGCTCATTCCGGCTCGGGCCCTCGAAGCCCTCGAACGGTTGCGTCGTCTTGGGCGCCGGGGGCGGGAGTGGTGGTAGGTCCGGTCGCCGAGGGGTGTTGGTTGGCTTCGGCACCGGGATGTACGGAGGCGGCGCCGTTGGCGGGGCGCTCGCCGTGGGAACTACGGTCGCTCCGCCGGGCGTTGGCCCGATCCATACTGGCGGGAATGCACTCCTGCCCGGGGTCGCCGACTCTGTTGCGGCGAACATCTGGGTCTCGTCCATGGGAGGGTGTCCAGGCCCCGGCGGTGCCTGGACAGGGCCTGCCATCTTCTCCGCATCGTTCAGGCGGTTCATCGCCTCCAGGCTTGACGGGTTGAGCTGCTGGGCCTGCCGGAACGCCTCGGCCGCCTCGCGATACCGCCCTTCCCGGTAGCACTTCCGCCCCAGCGCCATCTGCTGCTCGAACGCCCGCTTCGTCAGGAACTGCGGCGACGTGTTGACGACGATCTCCGCCGCCCCGACCGTGAACACGAGCAGCCCGGCCGCAACGCCGGCGATCACCGGGACGAGCCTACGGGGGATGCGCGAGAGAGACGTCCGGATGGCCTCGATCGGCGTCACGGGCGTCGAGGCGTGCGGATGCACGATCTGCCGACGCACCGCCTCCGCCTTCTCCCGGGCCTCGCTGAGGTCCGGGTTCAGCTCAACGGCGCGCCGGTATTCCCACAGCGCATCGTCCAAGGCCCCGGTATGCTCGTGGACCTCGCCGAGGACGACGTGGGGCAGAACCGTCTCCGGCTCGAGCGTCACGGCCGCCTTCGCCGTTGCGCGAGCTTCTCCGACTCGGCTGTTCGCCAGCAGCTCGCGCGCGACCAGCGCTTGCTCCTCGGCAGGTGAGGGGGGCGGAGGAGGCGGGGCTGGTTGCTCCGGCTGATCAAGGGGCACGACGCGCGAGCCGCACCGGACACAGAACCGGGCATCCGACAGGTTGTGTATCCCACACTCGCTGCACACCATCTCGCACACCCTCCGACGCCAGGATATGTCCCCACGCCCCTCACGTCGTGCTGTGGCCATTCTAACGCAGCGCGGCACCGGTGTCAACGAACGGCGGTTGCGGGTTTGACCCGCCCGCCGCGCCCGGTGGAGCGCCCGGCGCTCAGTGCTCTACCCCTCGTCGGCGACACCCGACCTCTCACGCTGCCACAACATGACTACGCGCCTACTTGACTAAAGAACTCTCAGTAACGGCAACGACGGCATCGGTCGCGGCCCGTCGGCAAGCTCAGGCCAGGGAGCGACCGAGCTACGCGGACGGCAACGGCGGTCGCGGTTGGAAGCGCTCCTGCGGCGGCCCGCAACGGGAGGGGTGGAGGAGGCGAGGGTGAGGCCGGAGGCGAACCTCACGGTGGAGTAAGGCAGCTCACGGCATCGTCTGGTGGCTAACCCCCAAGATGATCTGGAACAGGTTGGTGGCGTTCATCGAGGCGGTCAGGCCCAAGCAGTGGACCAAGAACCTGCTGGCTTTCGCTGCCATCCTGTTCGCCAAGAAGCTCACCGATCCACTGTCCCTAAGCAACGCCTACATCGCCTTCGGCAGCCTCTGCCTTGCTGCCGGCGCGTGCTACCTCGTCAACGACGTCGCTGACGCCGAGAGAGACCGGCGGCACCCCGACAAGGCTGGCCGGCCGATCGCCTCTGGAAGGCTGAGCCCGACGGCCGCGACCGTCGGCGCCCTGGTGATGATGCTCGCGGCCGTGGGGAGCGCCCTCAGCGCCAATAGCGATCTGGGGCTGTGCGTCGCCATCTACATCGTGCTGACCCTCGCGTACACGTTCTCCCTGAAACAGGTAGTGGTTCTCGACGTTCTGGCGGTTGCCCTCGGGTTCGTCCTCCGCGCCGTCGCGGGGGCGGTGGCCATCCAGGTCGAGATCTCGCCCTGGCTGCTCGTCTGCACGCTGCTGCTTTCGCTGTTCCTGGCCATCGGGAAGCGGCGCGGCGAGCTGCAGATGCTCGACGAGGAGGCGGCGAACCACCGCGAGGCCCTGGGCGAGTATAGCCCTTACCTGCTGGACCAGATGACCTCGGTGGTCACCTCGGCCACCCTCATGGCCTACTGCCTTTACACCTTCTCCGAGCGGACGGTCCACGACCTCGGCACCACCGACCTCAAGTACACGATCCCCTTCGTGATCTACGGCATCTTCCGATACCTCTACCTCGTCCACAAGCGTGGGCTGGGGGCGGACCCCAGCCAGCTTCTCCTGAGCGACCGGCCGCTTCTCGCGAGCGTCATCCTCTGGGGGCTGGTTGCCGCCGTGGTCCTCTACCTTCCCCGCGCGGCCTGAGGCGGGTCGTCGGATCCGCCGGCGTCAGCCGTCGAAGTACCCCCCCCCTGCCGAACTTGCCTCCTGCTCAGCCGTTTGTAGTGATAGGACGGGTCTCCGCGGAAGCATTCCCGTAACGGCATTGCGAGTCGCGGCGCGATTCGCCTACGCGGCGGATCGGCTGATGGGCCGGGAAGGCGCTCGGTCCTCGCGCAGGAGGGACCGGGCGCCGAGGGGAACCAGGGCTCCGAGGGTGCGTTGGATGACACATCGTGCGCGATGGGCAACCATTGGCGCGTGGACGGCGGCCTTCACCATGGTGTCGCTCCTGGGCCTGACCTCCGCGTGGGCCGACCAGGCTGCGCTCGACCTCGGACCCATCGGCGTACCTCTCGCCCTGCTAAAGCTCACTACGAAGGACCTCCGGGTCAAGGCAGGCTACGCCGAAGACCAGGTTGGCGGCGGCGCTCTGCGTCTCTCGTCGGTCACGGACGGCCTGCGCAGCGCGGTCGGGTCGGCAAGTGGAGGGCGAGAGCTGGGGCTGCGGCTGACGGAGGGCACCGATCTTCCCGGGTGCTTCGAGAGCCTGGGCGAGCTGCTCGACATCGGATCGGTGCGCGCGACGCCGCCCGCCGGGCCGTTCCACGCGACCGCGCCGCTGGCCATGGCTCTGGCGGCGCCCGGCAAGCGCCAGGAACTGGACCCCCAAGCCCCCGCGCCCGAGGGCGAGCCGCGCCTGCCTATCGAGGTTCGCGAGGCGGCGGCCGCGTTGGTGTACGGGGTCGCACGGGCGAACGAGCTGCTCGCGCGCATGACCAAGGATGTACCCCCGGAGACCCTCGAACTCGTCCGCCAGGAACTGCCTTCGGTGCTCTCGTCCCTCTTCCAGGAACGGGCCGTGGACGAAGCGGCGGTCCTGCGGCCGCTCCGGGCGGCGGCCCAACTGAACCTGCGGGACATGGTCGCCGCCGCGGCGACGGTGGTGGGATCGGTGGCCGAAGCTCGGACGAAGCTGGCGCAGCTACCTCGCGACAGCGACTTCCTCAGAAGCAGTGCCGCAGCCGCCCCGATCCTGTTCGCCCAGAAAGCGGACTTCGGCGATGTCGTCATTGCCGGGACCGGGCCGAACGGGCACCAGAAGCCGGCTGCCATTATCATCGACCTGGGCGGGGATGATCGCTACGAGATCATGCCGACGAAGGACGCGCCGCCGGCGCAGGTCATCATCGACCTGAGCGGGGACGACACCTACGAGGCCCAGGGGCCGTTTGGTCCCTCGGCGGCCCTGCTCGGGATCTCGGTGGTCGTGGATGAGGCGGGGGATGACCTGTACGTGGCCCGCGATGCGTTCTCGTTTGGGGCGGCGGTCTGCGGAGTGGGGGTGCTCAGCGACGCGGCAGGCAACGACCGCTACCTGGGCGACTGCTTTGGGCAGGGGGCAGCGATCTTCGGCTTAGGGCTGCTCCTCGACGGTGGCGGCGACGACGTGTACGACGCCCGCATGTGCTCCCAGGGCTTCGGTTGCGTGAAGGGGGTAGGGGCGTTGGTCGACCTGGGAGGGGAGGACCACTACCGGGCGGGATCCGGGTCGGTGGACGCGGCGCAGGGACAGCACCGGCTGCCGGCGCTGTCGCAGGGGTTTGGGTGGGGTTTGCGGGACTATGCTCCCGGCGGCATCGGCATATTGGCGGACGCCCAGGGGCCGGATGTCTACACGGCGGGCGACCTCTCGCAAGGCGCGGGTTACTGGTACGGTGAGGGCATCCTGTATGATGGCGGCGGGAACGACAGCTACGTCGGGGGTGACACCGCCCAGGGAGCAGGGGCCTTCCTGGCTGTGGGGCACCTGCTGGACGAGGGTGGGGATGACCGGTACCTCGCGGGCAACGCTTCACAGGGAGTCGGACACGACCTGGGTATCGGGGTGCTGTGGGATGCTGTCGGGGACGACACGTGGGTGGCCGACCGGATGGCTCAAGGAGCCGCCAGCCGGGGCGGGATCGGGATCGCCGTCGACCTGGCCGGCGATGACTCATACCGGGCGTCGGGTGAGGCGAGGGGGCACGTTCCCCTCGAGCGGGGCGCCCGGGGAGTGGCCGTGTTCATCGATGGGGCCGGAGCCGACTCGTACGCCGGCCCGGGGAGCGACGGCCGCCTCTGGGTCAGCGGCGAGTTGGGGGCGGGACTGGACCCGCCGCCGGGGGGCCTCGCCAGCCTGAGGGCCGACCTGCCTGCGACCTCCGGGAGGATCACGTTCCCCATTCGCCTCCCGTCTGCCACCGCGCCGCTGCGGACGGTGGAGACGGGAGGCGTGTCGGACGCGGAGGTGGAACGCCTGTGGGTGCAGGCGACCACGGCCCAGGAGCCGGGCGATCGTGCCCAGGCTGTGCGGGCGATTGCACGGCTGGGAGAGAAGGCTGTGCCGCACATCGTCGCCAAGCTCCAGTCATCTGAGCTCGACGTGGCCCGGGGGGCCTGGGCCCTGCTGGCTCAGATCGGATCACCGGCGGTGCCTGAACTGCTCAGGATCGTGGCGGACGGTTCCGCCCGGGAGGCCCAGATGGCGATGGCGGTCCTCGGGCAGATCGCCGATCCGCGCGCGGCGCTGCCTCTCGTACGGCAGGCCAAGGCGCCCCAGTGGCGAAGAAGGGCCGCGGCGGCGGCGAGCATGGGCGCGCTCCGGGGCGAGGACACCGCCGCGGCGCTGGAGGACCTTCTGCGCGACTCAGACGAGGACGTCCGGCGCAGCGCGGTGGTTGCGCTGGGCATCCGCGGCGCCGCCGAGTCGGCCGTCCCGATCAGTGAGATGCTGGGCGATCCGGTCTACTCGGTGCGGTTCGCCGCGGCGGATGCGCTGGTGAAGCTGGGAGTGCCGTGCCCCCCTCACGTCTTCTCGCTCGTGGGGTGCGAGCAGCCAGAGGTGCGGCATCTCTCGATCGAGACGTTCGGGCGACTGGGGAGCAAGGACTCACTAGACATCCTCCTGGGGCTGCTGCAGAGCCAGGACTGGGGTGACCGGGCCTTTGCCGCCGAGGCCATCGGGCGGATCGGCGACCTCGAGGCCTGCCGGAAGCTCGAGGTCGCTCTGGCCAACGAGAGGAATGGGCTGGTGCTGGCGAAGGCTCGCACCGCCCTGAACTCGGCGAAGCTGCAGGCGGCGTTCTGACGGCAGGGACCAGGGATCAGGGGTCAGGGCGACGGCAACGACACACCGCACGACCCGCGCAGTCCCTTCGCCGGCCTGAGGCGCCGTCGCCGTTGCCCTGGCCTCTGATCCCTGCCGTCCCAAAGGAGCTGCCTCATGCGTTGGGTGGTGTTCGCGCTAGGGATCTCGGTACTCCCTTCCGCTCAGGCCGGCTCCGCGACCGTGCGCCTGGCCACGCGGCCCGCGCGGGAGAAGATCACGCTTCTCCTGGGCGCGCCGCCGGCGGCCATGATCGCCGAGGAGCGCGACCTGGCACTGAGCGAGGGGGTCACGACACTCGAACTGCTATGGGGCGGCACCAAGCTGATCGCCGACTCCGTGCAACTGGCCCCGGCTGATCCCGCCTCGCCCCTACGGATTCGCGGGCCGCTGTTCCCGGAGGACCTTCCCCAGCGCGCGCAGTGGGAGATCGAGGCGCCCTCGGCGATGCGCGCGCGGCTGAGGCTGGCGTACCTCATGGACGGCCTGTCGTGGGAGCCGGAGTATACGCTGGCGTTCCGACCGACAGGGAAGCTCTCCCTCTCGGCGGTGGCCGCGGTCAGGAATGACACCGGCGAGGACTTCGAGGGGGCGCGAATCGACCTGGGGCTGTCGGCGCCGGCCACGTGCGATCTCGATTCCGGCGAGACCCTCCGCCTCCCCTACATCGAGGCGCCGGCGATCGACGCCGAGCGGTTCTACCGCTACGATGCCGGCGTTGGGAATGCAGAGACCATGGCCCGGCTGAACCTGCGGAACACGCTGGACGCCGGACTGGGCAAAGCCCCCCTCCCTGCCGGAAGGGTGCGGCTCTACGAGGGCGACAACGGACAGGCTGTGTTCGCGGGCGAGCTCCGCTTCCCATACACCCCGGTAGGGGCCACGGCCGAGCTAGAACTCGGCACCGCTCGCGAGATCAGCGTCGAGCGCCAGGTCATTGTCTCCCGGCAGGTCGACCAGAGGATGGACGTGCGCGGCCGCCTGGCCCTGTGGAACCAGGAGGAGGAGGTCGCCTTCCTCGTGGAGAGCCGGCGGGCGGAGGACACCATGCTGCGGATTGCGGAGCGGATCGAAGGCGAGTGGAAGATGCTGTCGAACTCCCACGAGTTCGAGAAGGTCGACGCGGAGCATGTTGAGTTCATCGTCCCCCTTCCCGCGCATGGCAAGCTAACGGTCACCCACAAGGTGCGGCGGCTGAACATCCTTCCCTGAAGGGTCGCCGTTGTGCAATGCGCCCCGTTCCGCGCGAGGGCAGGCCCACTGCCGGAGCCTGCACCACCCATGACCGATCTGACCGACAAGGTCGCGTTCGTCACCGGCGCGGGGCGAGGGATCGGACGCGCGATCGCCCTGGCCTTCGCTCGCGCGGGTTGCCACGTGGCCGCGGTCGCCCGGACGCAGGCAGAGGTCGAGGAGACGGCGGCCTTGGCCCGGGAAGTGGGACGTCGCGCGCTGGCGTTGACTGGTGACGTGGCGTTGGAGGGCGACGTCACCCGCACCGTGGAGGAGACCGCGGAAACGCTCGGCCCAGTCGACATCCTGGTCAACAACGCCGGCTTCCTCGTCATCCAGCCCATCATCGAGATGTCGTTAGAGGACTTCGACCGCACGCTGGCCGTGAACCTGCGGGGCACGTTCCTGTGCGTCAGGGCGGTCTTGCCGGCGATGATCGCGCGGCACAGCGGGACCATTATCAACATCGCCTCCACGTCGAGCAAGCGGTGGTACCGGGGGCAAGGCGCGTACTGCGCGGCGAAGCATGGGGTGCTGGGGTTCACCAAGGTGTTCGCCGAGGAGATGCGCGACCACAACATCCGCGTCTCGGCCATCTGCCCCGGGGGCGTCAACACGCGGCTGGTCCAGGAGCAGCGCGACGACATCGTGCCCGAGGAGTGGATGGACCCGGAGGATATCGGCGGCCTCGCCGTCTTCCTCGCCTCCCTGCCACCGAAGGCGGCCATTGACGAGGTCGTCATCCGCCGGTTCGCGTCCTCGCCGCTCCATTCGTGAGTCGCTCCGCGACTTGCATCGGTTGTGCCATTCCGTCACGTAGGCCGGTCGGTCCTCCGACCGGCAATGCCGTCGGGACATCGCCGGTCGGAGGACCGACCGGCCTGCGCGAACAGCCGATGGCAACGGCTGTCGGTCGCGGAGCGACCGACCCACGCGAACGGCAATGCCAGGGGCTAGATGGCTGAGCATGATGCCCAGAGGCCGGGTGTGCTGCGAGGTCTCGGGCGGAATGTCATCGTTCTCGGGCTGGTCAGTCTGCTCACCGACATCAGCCACGAGATGCTGTATCCCGTGGTGCCCCTCTTCCTGACCACCGTGCTCGGCGCGCCCATGACGGTGGTCGGCCTGATCGAGGGGATTGCCGAGAGCACCGCCAGCCTCCTGAAGGTCGCCAGCGGATGGCTCTCCGACCGCTGGCGGCGTCGGCAGCCGTTCCTCGTGGCGGGATACAGCCTGTCGGCTCTCAGCAAGCCACTTCTCGCCCTGGCTACGTCATGGCATGTCGTGCTTGTCTCTCGGCTTCTCGACCGGCTGGGCAAGGGCATCCGGACCGGGGCGCGCGATGGACTGATCGCGGCCTCATGCGACCCCGCCCACCGGGGCAAGGCCTTCGGCCTCCACCGGGCGATGGACACGGTGGGGGCGTTCTTCGGGCCGCTCATCGCGCTCCTGCTCTTGTCGCAGTTCCACACGCCGTACCGCACGGTGTTCCTGCTCGCCTTCGTACCCGCGGTGGCGGGGGTCGCGGCGCTCTCGCTGGTGCGGGACGACCCGGCGCCGTTCGAGCCCGAGGCCCAGGATCGGGATCAGCCCCGCGGCCGGACGCTGCTGCCGGCGGGTCTGTGGCGACTCGTGTTCATCTTCGCCGTCTTCGCCGTGGGGAACAGCAGCGACGTGTTCCTTCTCCTGAGGGCTAAGGCCGTGTTCCTCTCACGCCGGCCCCAGGACCCTCAGTTCGCGCAGACGCTCATGCTGATGAGCTACGTCCTCTACAACCTGGTCCATGCCTTGGCCGCGGGCCCCGCGGGATGGCTGTCAGACCGGCTGGGCCGGCGGAGGCTGATCGTCAGTGGGTTCGCCGTGTTCGCGGCGGTCTATCTGGGGTTCGCCCTCAGCCCCGGACCGCCGATGGTCTGGGCGCTGTTCGCGCTGTACGGCTTCTATGGCGCCGCGACCGAGGGCGTGGCGAAGGCGCAGGTGGCAGACCTCTCGCCACCCGAGACCCGGGCGACCGCGATGGGGCTCCTGCACACGGTAACCGGGCTGATGGCGTTCGCAGCCAGCGTGGTGGCGGGGCTTCTCTGGACGCGCTTCGGGTCGTCGGCGCCGTTCGTCTACGGCGCGTGCTGTGCAGGGCTCGCGGCGGCTCTCTTCCTGGTGGTGGGCCCGCGCCCGGCGCCGTCAGGCGCTTGTATGTCTGACCCGTCCGCCGCGCGCGGTGGAGCGCCCGGCGCTCAGTCCTCTAGCCCTCGCCGGCGACACCCGACCTCTCGCGCTGCCACAACATGACTACGCGCCTACAGAGGTAGAGAACTCTCAGTAGAGGCCGGCGATCTTCTTGGTCGAGGCCAGGGCGGCAGCGTGATCGCCGGTGGGTGCGAACTCCAGGCCGATGTACCCGCCATAGGTCGTGTTGGCGATGGCGCGGAAGACGCTCACGTAGTTGATCTCGCCGGTGCCCGGCTCATGCCGACCCGGGACATCGGCCAGATGGAAGTGACCGATGAGGTCGATGTTCCGGGTGATGGTCTGGATCAGGTTACCCTCGGTGATCTGCTGGTGGTAGATGTCGTAGAGCAGCTTCACGCGGGGGCTGCCGACCTCGCGGAGAATCTCGAAGCCCTCGGCCGAGGTGGACAGCTAGTAGCCGCGGTGATCGACCAGGATGTTCAGCGGCTCGAGGACGAGGTCAATGCCCTGAGCTTCCGCCTCCGACGCCGCCCCCTTCAGGCCCGCGACGATGGCCGCGTGCTGCTTCTCCCGGGGGATCGGCATCTCGTTGCCCGTGGTCACGATCACCGTGGGTACGCGGAACTCCCTGGCCTTGGCGATGGACTCCTGGGCGCCGGCGACCCAGGCGGCGGTGTTGCCCGCGTCGACCAGGGCCCCTGAGGAGTCGCAGCCCATCGCGGCGAGGGGGAGGCCGAGCTTGTCGGCACGCTCGCGGATGGCCGGCAGGTTCTTCCCATGCCAGCCCCAGAACTCGAAGGCGGGCAAGCCGCACTCGGCCACGCGATCGATGCGGTCCACGAACTCAGGCACGTTGTTGAAGATCATCTCGATGCAGGCGGATAGCTTCAGGTCTGCCATTCTGGGTCCCCTCTGTCCAGGCGTTTGGTGGTAAACGGCATTGGGCGCCATGAATGGCGCCGCTACACAATCGGGCGCGATGAATCGCGCCCCTACCTCACGGATACCTCCAGACCCTCAGGGTCGAAGACAACGTTTACGCTGGCCGCCATGTTCGCCGGGCTACGGACGAAGTCCAGGTACGGGCGGAGCGGGTCGGCGCAGTTCACGCTGTTGTGCGCCAGGACCACGCTGCCGGGGGGCATCTTGTCGTTGGCCGCTTCCAGAATCTCCAGGTAGATCGCCTTGCCTCGGCCGCGATCGCCATCGGCGTCGAGGTAGAGGAGATCGATCGGCTCGTCGAACTCGGCCGCCACGTCGACGGCATCGGCAGCGAGGATGTACGCCGTGCCGGTCGGGTCGATCCGGCGGACGTTGCGCTCGGCGCGTTCGGCCTCCGCCGGCACGATCTCCACGCCGATCAGCTTGCCGGCCTCGTACGAAGCGCCCGGACCCACCGCCGCGCCGGCGTTGGAGATGAACGTGTTCCCGCAGAAGATGCCGGCCGCAATCAGGTTGCGCGGCTGCTTGATCGCGCTGATGGCGTAGAGCAACCGCTGCATGCGGTGGGTGATGGCGGTCCAGGGAATCTCGAAGTGCTCCGCGATTGCCTGCCGATGGGCGAGCATCTTCTCGTGGTCGTAGCTCGTGTGTGGGAGGATGCCAGCCTGGCGGAGCGCATGGAGGGCTTCGTCGACAACCGCGATCTCCCGCTCCAGCGGCTCCACGCGCTGGTGCGGGTTGTGGAAGTCCATGCGGTACGTGTCCCAGTCGTCGCTGCGGTACTCGAGGGTCACCGAGGGCTCCTGCAGGCGGGAGTCCGGAACCGCAAGTGCGAAACGCAAAACGGCCTACGAAGGCACGTTCTCCAGGGGCTGGACGTTGCCGAAGTTGATCTGCGGGCCGTTGGTCGGAGCCGCCCAGCGCACGGCGTTGACGATCACGCGCAGAACGTCCTGGTGATAGTAGATCGGATAGGTCTCGTGGCCGGGGCGGAAGTAGAAGACCTTCCCCTGGCCGCGGTTGTAGCAGCAGCCGCTCCGGAACACCTCGCCGCCCTGGAACCAGGAGACGAACACGAGCGTATCGGGGGCGGGGACATCGAACCGCTCGCCGTACATCTCCACCGCGGGAATCTCGATGTACTCGTTGAGGCCCTCGACAATCGGGTGGCCCGGCTCCACCACCCACAGGCGCTCCTTCTCCCCTATCTCCCGCCACTTGAGCGAGCACGTCGTGCCCATCAGCCGGCGAAAGATCTTCGAGTAGTGGCCCGAGTGGAGCACGATCAGCCCCATGCCGTCGAGCACGCGCTCGTAGACCTTGCCGACGATGGCGTCCCGCACCTCCTCGTGGGCCATGTGGCCCCACCAGGTCAGGACGTCCGTGCCCACAAGCACGTCGTCGGTCAGCCCGTGCTCCGGCTCATCGAGGGTCGCGGTGCGGACCTCAAGGCCGGGTTGCTCCCGAAGGTGCTTGGCGATCTGCCCGTGCATGCCTTCAGGGTACAGCTTGGCGATGGCTTCGTTCGTCCTCTCGTGACGGGCCTCGTTCCAGACGGTTACGCGGATTGGGTTGGGCATGGCCTCACCTCGTTACGGAGGTGTCGGGTCTGGAGACCCGACCTACGGGACCCTTTCAACGGGCGCACCATTTCGTCGCGGGCGACCAGGCACCTCTCGCCGGCCGCATCTACCAGCGATCGTGGTGGATCCGGGAGGCGTCGAACCGCTCCGCCGGCCCCTTCTCCTCCCCCGGCTGACCGAGGGCGATGAGGGCGAGGGGTAGGATGTGCTCGGGGAGGCCGAGGAGCTCACGCATGCCCGCGACGCGGTCGGCCCGGGGGTAGACGCCCAGCCACACCGCGCCCAGACCCTCCGCGTGGGCTGCGAGGAGCAGGTTCTCGGTCGCTGCGGAGCAGTCCTGGATCCAGTAGCCCTCGTGCTTCTCCAGGTTCACATCCCCGCACACGAGGATCGCCACCGGCGCCACCTTCAGCATGCCTGCGTACGGGTGGAACCGCGGCACCGCGTCCAGCAGCGACCGGTCGCGGATGACGACGAAGTGCCACGGCTGTTGGTTGCCGGCAGACGGGGCAGCCATCGCAGCGGTCAGGAGGCGATCTACCTGCCCGGGAGGCACCGGGTCGGAGGTGTAGCGGCGGATGCTCCGTCGGGTGAGAATGGCTTGCATGGCGTCCATGGTGAGGGCCTCCTGTCTTCGGCGCTGATTGGGGCGCATTTCCGTGAGGGTGACGGGAATCCCTTCGGCCCCGCGCGAAGGCGAGGTGCGGGGCGAGGGAGCGACGAAGGGGCGGGATGGCGTACCAAGTGCAGGAGGAGAGCGATGCGGGCGATCGTTCTTGGGCTGGCGGTGATCGGCGGCGGTCTGGGATGGGCGGAGGAGGTGGACTACGGCATCGGATCATGGCCGGAGGCGGGTCGCGGGAATCACCGGGCCCTCGTGCGGGTCGAGCAGCCGGCGGAAGCCGTGTGGGCGCACATCGAATGGCGGCGGCGCGATCGCGAACCGGAGAAGAAGGACATCCGCGTCTACGACTCGACCACAGGGCAGCGCGTGCTGAACGTGGTGGCCGTCACCGTGACGCGGGAGGCCGGGGACATCGTGTTCCAGCCGACAACCGCGCCCGGGAGCTACGAGGTCTACATGCTCCCGTACGACCCCGGTGTGGGCAACTTCGATGACGCGGGCACCTACTTCGCGCCGGAGGACACCGCCGACGCGGCCTGGCGGGAGAGGAACGGGCTGAGGGCGGGGACGTGGCGGTCGCTGCCGAGGGCGCAACTGCTCGGGATCCAGGCGCGGGGCGAATTCCACCGGATGGACCCGATGGAGGTCATCGCCACCGAGGCGGAGACGGCGGAGCTGGTCGCGCGCTATCCCAACCGGGCCTATCTCATCTTCCCCGAGGACCGGAAGTACCCAATCCGGGTGTTCGAGGACCTGCCCCTGAAGTGGATCAAGCAGGGGCCGAGTGACGCCTTCGTTGGCGAGGCACGACCGGGCGAGTACTACGTCTTCCAGGTCGGGGTGTACGCCGCACGGAAGCCGATCAAGGACCTCGCGATCCGGTTCACCGATCTCGCGGGCGGAGCGGGCAAGACGATCCCGGCGTCCGCGCTCACGTGCTTCAACCTCGGGGGCACCGACTGGCTGGGGCGGCCGATGAAGAGGGGCTTCGAAGTGGCCCAGGGACAGGTGAGGGCGCTGTGGATCGGGGTGGATCTGCCGAAGGAGACGTCGGGCACGTACCGGGGCGAGGTGACAGTGCGACCTGAGGGTGCTGAAGAGAGCGTCGTGAAGGTGGAGCTGAACGTCGCGGGGCCGGGGCTGCCGGACCGCGGGGATAGTGAGCTGTGGCGGATGGCGAGGCTGAGGTGGCTCAACTCCACGCTGGGGATCGATGACGAGGTCATCCCGCCGTTCACGCCGCTTGACGTGAAGGGCAACGCGATCAGGTGCATCGGGCGCGAAGTCCGGTTCGGCAGCACCGGGCTGCCTGAGAGCATCACGAGCCACGGACGAGCCATCCTCGCGGCGCCGATGGAGCTGGTGATCGAGTCAGCCGCCGGGAAGACGCGCTGGGTTGCGGGCCAGACCCGGCCCACGAAGGTGACGCCGGGGAAGGTGGAGCGGCAGACGGGTAGCCAGGCCGACGGCCTCGCGCTCACCGTGCAGTCGCGGATGGAGTTCGATGGGTGCGTCACGTTTCGGGCGACGGTGAAGGCGCAGAAAGAGATGAGTGTCAGGGACGTCCGCCTGGAGCTTCCGCTGCGCCGGGACGTGGCGCCGTACCTGATGGGGATGGGCAAGCGCGGGGGCTATCGGCCGGCGAAGTGGGGCTGGAAGTGGGACCTCGAGCGGGCGGACCAGATGGTGTGGCTCGGCGATGCCGACGCAGGACTGCAGCTGAAGCTGATGGGGCCGAAGGATGTGTGGGAGGGAGTCACCCTCCGCGACGTCGGCCTCCCCGAGTCGTGGAGCAACGGCGGCAAGGGCGGTTGCACGATCAACGAGACGGGAGACCGGGTGCTGGTGCGGGCCTTCAGCGGAGAGCGGCGGCTGAAGGCGGGCCAGGAGGTTGCGTTCCGGTTCCGGCTGCTCGTCACGCCGTTCAAGCCCATCGACAAGCGGCACTGGAACTGGCGGTACGGCGATGTGAACGGCGAGGGGAACATCCTGCACATCCACCACGGCTGCCCGGACCATCCGTACATCAACTACCCGTTCCTGACGGTGGACCGGCTGAAGGCGACCGTGCAAGCGGTGAAGGCCCTCAAGTACAGGACGGTGGACTTCGGCGGGCTGACATACCCCGCGCCGGGGCAGATCAACCCGGAGCGGGGCACCCTGCACGTGTGGGCGACGGTGAACTTCGACCCGAAGGCGGGAGGGCCGGGGCAGGCGCAGTACAACCAGGGGCTGTTCTACCTGGGCTTCCCCAACGAAGACGAGCTCGGGTTCTACTGGAACATCGACGACCGGGGCATGAGGGTGTATGTGCGCAAGGGAGCGCCGTCGCAGAATCAGTACCCGATCCTCTTCGGCACGAACTCGCCCGACTGGAAGAAGGGCGACAAGCATCTGCTGAGCCTGTCCTGGGGTGAGCGGCTCGCAATCCTCGTCGACGGTAAGCTGCTGGGCGCGGCCCCCTACAGGGGCATCCTGCCGAACAGCCTCGACGGGGCGACGCTGCACTTCTCCGGGGGGTTCACCCTCGGGGCGGTCACGATCACCGATACGCCTTACGAGGAGGGCGCGCCGGTTGCCCCGACGGTGGACGAGCACACGCTGCTCTGCGACACGTTCTCGGCACTCGGCCCGACCGAGACGCGGCCGGAGAAGGGAGCGCCAGGCAAGCTGGAGGGGGTCATCGAGACCACCCCGGACGAGAACGGCAGGGCGATCACGTTCTCCTCCCGGCGGGTGGAGACGCCGCCGAAGGGGGTCAACGTCTACTACACGGTCGGCCAGATCAGCAACCACGTGGTGGAGATGTGGCCGTTACGGAGCCTGGGCGACGAGGTTCTCCTGACGCGTTCAACTGTCGTGGCCAAGGTCGGGGACACGCTGTTCGGGGCCGAGGGCGGGGGCTATCCGTGGCTCAGGGAGCACTTGGTCTCGGGCTACGTGCCCGCCTGGCGCCAGCCGCTCTGGGAGGGAGACCACGATGCCGCGATCTCGCAGCAGCCGCTCTCCCGCTGGCACAACTACTATGTCGAGGGGATGCAGTGGCTGATGCGCAACGTCGGCATCGATGGTCTCTACCTGGACGGGATCGGGTATGACCGCGAGATCATGAAGCGGGTAGCGAAGGTGATGTCGCGGAACAGCCCCGACTACCGGATCAACTTCCACTCCGGCGACTGCTGGTCGCCACCCTGGGACACCGACCGACGGGTGAGTCCGGCGAACCACGACATGGAGCACTTCCCGTACCTCAGCAACCTGTGGTTCGGGGAGCTGTACGACTACAACCTGCCGCCGGACCACTGGCTGGTGGAGATCTCGGGGATACCGTTTGGGCTGACCGGGGAGATGCTCAACTACGAGACCGGCGGCAATCCCTACCGGGGGATGGTGTACGGGATGACCAGCCGGCAGCATCCGTCGGCGCCGGGGATGTGGCGGTTCTGGGATGAGTTCGGCATCCAGGATGCGGAGATGCTCGGGTATTGGTCGCCCAAGTGCCCGGTGAGGACGAACCGCGAGGACGTCCTCGCCACCGTGTACCGCAAGCCGGGGAAGGCGCTCATCGCCCTGGGACACTGGCCGGGGCAGCGACCGCGACCGGAGGCGGTGACCGGCTCCGTGACCGCCGCCCCCGGCATCGACGGCGTGCTCCAGCCGGGAGAGTGGGACCGAGCGGCCAGGCTCACGAGCTTCGCCGTGCTTGGGACGGACCAGCTCCCGAATCCGCAGACGGAGGCGTTCGCCACGCGCGACGCCGAACGCCTCTACCTCGCCTTCCGCTGCCCACGCGCCGGCGGAGGGCTGCGGGCCGCCGCAACCGAGCGCGACGGGGTAGTATGGGAGGACGATGCGATCGAGCTCTTCATCCAGCCCGACCTCGCCCAAGCCACGTACTACCAGTTCATCGGCAACAGCCGGGGCGTCTTCGCGGACGGCCGGAGCATGGACATGAAGTGGAATGGCGACTGGGCCTACCGGGCGTCGGTCCGCGAAGGCTACTGGGAGGGAGAGATCAGCATCCCCTTCGCGTCGCTCGGGATGAAGCCGCCGGTGGAGGGGCAGGCCATCGGGTTCAACGTGTGCCGCGACCAGCAGACGCCGGTGAAGCAGCTCTCGTGCTGGTCGCCGGTGTCCGGTTCGTTCCACGATCCGGCCCGGTTCGGGCGGCTCGGGTTCTCGACCACGCGGCCGGTAACGCGCCAGGACCCGCAGGCGCCAGGCGGCGCGGCGGAGGCAGTGAAGGTGCGCTTGAGGATCGACTGGGCGGCCCTGGGGCTAGACCCGGTGAAGGCGAGGCTGAGGGCGCCGGCGATCGGGTTCTTCCAGAGCCCGGCCGAGTTCGGCCCAGACGAGGAGATACCCATCGAGCGGGCGAAGGGATGGTTGCTGATGGTTGAGTGAAGCGGGTGGCGTTCCTGCGTCAGGTTCAGACGGCATTCCCGGTCGGAGGACCGACCGGGCTACACGAAGATTCAGGGCTGAGGGAGGGTTTGGTAATGGCGAACGGTCTGACGAGACGGGAGTTCCTGGTGACCGGTTCGGCGGGTCTGGCGCTGGGCCTGGCCGGATCGGCGCTGCGGGTCGAGAGTCAGGAGGCGGGCGAGCGGCTGCGCTGCGGGTTCATCGGCGTGGGAGGCCGTGGCACGGGGCTGCTGAAGGCGGTTCTGGACCTGAACAAGGCGGACGTGGTGGCCATCTGCGACACCGACCCGGGCAACCTTGACCGAGGCTGCAACATGGTGCAGGAGGCGCAGGGGAAGCGACCGGAGGCGTTCGGCGCGGGACCGTACGAGTACCGCAAGCTGCTCAAGTCGGACCAGCTCGACTGCGTGGTGATGGCGACCCCGTGCTACTGGCATGGGCGGATGTACGTCGACGCCCTGGAGGCCGAGAAGCCCTTCTACGGCGAGAAGCCTCTGGCCATCACCGCGAAAGAGATCAAGCTGATCCAGGCGGCGAGGAAGGCCCACCCGAACGTGGTGGTGGTGATCGGCTTCCAGTGGGGGGCGAGCCAGGCGCGGGCCGACATTGTGCGGCGGGTGAAGGAGGGCGAGATCGGCGATCTGCTCGAGGGGCGGTTCTTCCGGTGGAACGGTTGGGCGAGCCTGGGGCGCTGGTTCAACGACCGGGCGCTCTCGGGCGACTGGATGCTGGAGCAGGCCGTCCACGAGTTCAACCTCATGTGGTGGACCATCGGCGAGCATCCGGTCTCAGCCTACACCCTCGGGCGGACCAACGTGGTGGAGCCGCAGAACACCCAGCGCAACGTGACCGACTACTACGCCACGCTCCTCGAGTACCCCAAGGGCCTGGTGGTCCACTACTCGCACGGCTGGATCAGCCCGCCGGGGTTCTCAGGAATGAACACGCAGTTCATCGGCACCAAGGGCGGCGTGGATGTGCTCGGGCCGTTCATCCAGCTTCAGGGGCAGAGCGAGAGACGGAACGGCGAGGGCCCGGGCGGCGACACGGCGGAGAACCTCGCCAACTTCCTCGACGCGGTCAAGGCCAAGAAGCCCGAAGCGGCCTACGTGGGCCTCGAGAACGGAGTGGCGGCCTCGTACATCGGTCTCATGATCCGCAAGTCGCTGTACGAGAAGCGGCGCGTGACCGTCGAGGAGATGGTGGAGGACAACACGCCCCTCCCGCCGGTGCCGAAGGCGTGAGCGAAAAGACGGACGGAGCCTTTGTCGTGATCACCGCGTCAGTGAGGCGACGGTCTTGGCGTCGAGGGCCCGGATCATCTCGAGCGTGAGCTTGAGCGCGGCGTCGTAGTCATCGGTCTGCAGCACCCCGGCCGGGGTGTGGATGTGGCGGGTTGGCACCGAGATGACGAGCGACGGCACGCCGCGGGCGTGGACATGGATGCGGCCGGCGTCGGTGCCTCCCTGGGCGAGGAAGGCGACCTGGTGCTTGATCTTCTGCTTGCGGCAGATGTCGAGCGCGAGGTCGCGCAGTTTCAGATTCGGGATCGCCGAGCCCTCGAAGACGTAGATGGCGACACCGAGGCCGAGCTTGGGGTTGCCGTCCTCCTCGATTCCCGGCACGTCGCCGGCGATGGCGGTCTCGAGGACCAGGCCGACATCGGGTGATACCGCCTGCACGGTGGTCTGCGCGCCGCGCAGACCGACCTCCTCCTGCGTCGTTCCCGCACCGTAGAGCACGTTGGGGTGCTTCTTGCCGCGCAGCGCGCGGAGCGCATCGACCATCAGCGCTACGCCGACGCGATCGTCCCACGCCTTGGCGAGCAGCATCTTCCTGTTGGCCAGAGGCGTGAACTTGCTCGCCGGCACGATGGCGTCGCCCGGGCGGATGCCGAGGGTATCCTGGGCCTGCTTGCCGTTCCTGGCGCCCACGTCGATGAACATCTTCTCGACGGTCACCATCTTCCCCCGCTCGTCAGCGGGAGTCAGGTGTGGCGGCCTGGCGCCGACCACGCCCTCCACCGGCCCCTTCGAGGTCTGGACGATGACCCGCTGGGCCAGGACCACCTGATCGAGCCACCCGCCCAAGCCGTGGAACTTGATGAAGCCCTTGTCGGTGACGTGCTTGACGATGAAGCCGATCTCATCCATGTGGCCGGCCAGGATCACCTTGGGACCGCCCGCGCCGCCGTCCTTGCGGGCGATGACACTGCCTAGGTTGTCCCGGTCGACGTCGCAGAAGTCCTGGAGGTGCCTCGTCACAATGTCGGCGATGGCGCCTTCGTAGCCGGGCGGGCCATTGGCGTCGGTAAGTTCTTGCAGCAGGCAAAGCGTCTGTGCGTTCAAGGAGTTCACCTCAGTGCTTGATGCGAGACGAGCGCAGCCCGTCTCGGCCTGCTCAGTGGGTCGGGGCGTCATGCCGGTGGCGCGATCAGCTGCGCGTACACCGGCTGCGTGCTCCACCACCTAAGCATGCGGATGCGGTAGTAGGCGTACGGCTCGCTCGCCGCTGGGTCCCGGTCGAGGCCGATCGCCGCGATCTGGCCCAGATCCTGTCCCGCGAAGCGGTGCTCGAGCGCCTCGGGCGACAGCGCTCGGGCCGCAGCGGCGTTGGGTGCCGTCAGCTTGGCGATGGCGGAGGCCGCGTCATCGGGGTTCTGGCAGCAGATGAGGCCCGCCCGGTCGGCCGTCAGCTCGGCGCGCAACCGCCACGTGTGGAGGTGGCCCTGGAGCTTCGCCCGCTGGGCCGGGTCGCCGAGGGCCTCCGGTCCGCCCATGGCCTTGGCGGCCGCCTCTCGCTGGAGGTCGACCAACCGTGAACTCGGCTTGGGTGGCGGCAGCATGGCGGCGATGGCGTCGCTGAGCGCCACTTGGCTGCACACGACCCGCGAGAGCGTGCGCCCGGCAAGGAAGTACAGCTCGGTGGCGCTGAGGGCCTCGAGCGCCCCCGTCGGGATGATGACGTACGCGGCCAGGGGCCCGCAGATGAGCGGCCAGAGGGACGGGTCGGTGATCGCACAGGGCACCGTCGTGTTCGCGCCGAGAAGGGAGCCCGCGTAGAAGAAGGCGTTCGCCGCCTCCTCGTTCTCCGTATAGGTGAGCGGGCGGGTCTGGGGCAGGAACTCGTCCAGGACCTGGCCGAGGGCCCACATGCTCCGCTGCTTGCCGAGCAGCTCCTTCACCGGGGCGAGGGCCGCGATGCTCTCGCGGATCTGCCGCTCATCCTCGTACTCGTACTGCTCCGGCCGGAGCACCGCCTGGGTGGCCCCGCCGATCTCCTCCTCCTCGAAGACGCCGACCTCGACGTGCAGCTCCGCTCTGGTCGACACCGTCTCCTCGACTGGCGACACGTCCTCCATGTCCTCCAGGTCGGTCGGTCCTTCCGGCCTAACCGCGAACGCGGGCTGCGCGCCCCCGGCCGGCAGGTCGATCTCCTCCATGTCGGCGAGGTCGTCGCCGCCCGTGGCGCCGAGCCGCCCGCCGGAGACGAATGGGTCGGGGGCGACCTCGGCCAACCGCCGGTGCTTGGCGGCGGTCAGCGGGTCAAGGCGCTCGATCTTGGCGATGAGTTCCTCGTCGTGCGGGTGCTTGAACAGGAGTTCCTCGTACTGGTGAACGGCCTTCCGCGTTTCGCCCAGACGCTCATACGCTTCGGCGACGAATCGCCGGGCCTCCTCGAAGGTCGGGTCGGCCTCGATGGCGAGCTGGGCTTCCTCCAGCGCGCGGTCGACCTTCCCCTTCATCATGTGCGTCTTGGCGTGAGTCAAGTGGACGCCGGCGGTGACCCTCTGAGGTGACTCCTCCGTTGCGGACATGACACACCCCCTGTGTCGGACACGGGCCGGCCACGCGGATAGGCCGCCAACTGGTCGGGGGTTCCCCTGCCGGGGGTCGTTCTCCTGCTCGGGATGTGCTCGGAGTGAGAGGCGCGCTAGCCCTTCTGGTCGGCGCGGAGGAAGACGGCGGCGAAGGCCGTGCCCCAGCCGTTGAACTCATGCTTCTCGATCGAGAGGGCGCGGTCGCGGTTGTCGTAGCCCTTCACGTGGCCATCGGCCCAGAGGATGTTGACGAAGTCCTCTTGGTGGCTCTTGGACTGCGTGGCGCTGTCGCCGGGGTTGTTGTAGTCCATCATCAAGGCCAGGCCTTCGTTCTCGTCGAGCACCTCGGAGCTGTTGGCCTTTCCATTGCGGTAGAGGTAGTTGGCCCACGCGCCGCCGAGGCCGCCCCCCCATCCCTTGCCGCCAGGGTTGCTGTCTTCCTTGACGCGGTCCGCCGTCGGACAGAAGAACAGAGAGAGGTTGCGCATGTAAGGCATGAGGCGGCCGTGAGCCACCGGGCCGAGGTCATCGCGCCAGATCATGTGGTGAGGCGCGCCAAAGGTGGTCGGGATGAGCCCATCGTAGTCCGAGGCGTACATCTGTAAAGCTAGGCCGAGCTGCTTGAGGTTCGCGGCGCAGCGCGTTCGGCGGGCCGACTCGCGAGCCCGGGAGAACACCGGAAAGAGGATGGCCGCCAGGATCGCGATGATCGCGATCACCACGAGCAGCTCAATGAGCGTGAACCCGCGCTGACGTGGCATCATGGCGCTCCCTCCTCGCTCAGCAGGCTGAGGCTGTCGATGTACCAGGTCACGGGCTGGTCCGCGTTCGCGGCCACGGGGGCGCAGGCGATCCTGACGACCGGCCCGAACTGCTCGAGTGGGATGGGGTTGCCCTTGCCGTCTCTGAGGAGGGCTTCACGTAGGAACAGCACGAGGTTGTTCCACTTCCCAGGCCCGAGCTTCTCCTGGGGGATGCTGCAGGCGGCGAGGCGGTCGGCCGCGCCGCGAGCGAACCCGGGGTCGGGTCACGGCAACTCGCTCGCCTTGGCGACCACTCGGTAGTCCACGCCCAGAGCGTCGGTAAAGTGCCTGCGACCACAACGGATGCGTCGTGCTTCGTCGGGGTGGAGGTCGTCGAGGTTCGTTGTGCTCTTCGTCTCTCGGACGAGGTAGACGTGGGTCTCCTCGCCGCCCTCGGGGTCGCCCATCACGACCGCCCAATCCGGGTTATACTCACCAACAGGCGTCGGCACGGTGAACCACCACGGGAGCTTGATGTAGAGCAGGACATCCTCCCGCTCCTCAAGCCCTCGGACGAAGTCCCGCTCGATGCCTGATTCGCACTTCACCTCTTCGTAGTAGGACTTCCCGGCAGGCTCAAGATACTCAGCCCAGTCCTCGAAGGACTCGTCGAGCCTCGTCATCTCATACCAATCATCGAGCTTCTCATACTGGATGCCCTGCACGAGATGGTCCGCGAGATGGCGCTTGATGATGCCCGCCGCTACCGAAGCGAACTCCTGCGGGTTGAGCAGGGAAGCGTCTCGGTTGTTCGTCCGCTCCCAGATGGTGAGAAGCGTGTTGCGGGTCAAGCGCATCGGCGGGGTCGTCTGGAGCATCACGTGCTCCATCGCTCGGAGAACCCGAAGAGGGCTGTGGGTCACGGGTGCGACCTCGGCTTCCCGATCGCCCCCGACGTAGACCGCCTTGAAGCCTTGCTCGCCAACGTCAATGCGGGCTTTGGATACTCGCACCTTAGGTGGCTCGATCGTCTGGTCGTCAAGCGCCCGAACGACATCGCCGAGCAGCTTGTCGGTGTCGATGCTCACTGAGTATCTGGTCTTGTGCTTGATGCGCTCCCAAAGCTCTCGGAACTCGGGCTTCAGTTGATACTCCTTGCGGGGGTGAACGGTCACTCGCTTGCGGGCATCGGTGGGTCGGGGAGCGGCGTCGGGACGACCGAACGCAGCTTCCACTTCCTGCTGAAGCTGAGCCACATACGTCTCGTAGCTCTCATTGGCAACGACGGTCAGGACGTTGCACTCATCGTCTCGCACCCTCGTCCCCGTCTGGTCCACGACCAGTCGGGCACCCCGCCCTATCTGCTGTCGCCGCTCCGTATCGGAGCCGACTGTCCGCAGGCTGCATATCTGGCAGACGTTCGGGTTGTCCCATCCTTCCCGCAGCGCCGAGTGGGAGAAGATGAAGCAGTGCGGGTCATCGAAGGAGAGCAGGCGCTCCTTGTCCCTCATTATCAGGTCGTAGGCTTCTTGGTCCTTCTGAGCTTCGCCCGAACTGCTGTCCTCAAGGATGACCTCGCCCTCTCTCGTCCGCCGCTGGGCGAAGTATGCTGCCTGTACATCCTCGGGGCTTCGGTCCTTCCACGCCTCTAGGTCTTGGCGTTGCGCCAAGAAGGCTTCGTCGAAGAGCCTGCGGATGAGCGAATCGTCCCCGGCGTAGTTGTCCACCCGGTCGATGAAGAAGAGCGAGATGACCTTGATGCCCCTCGGGGCAAGACGCCGCTGCTTGCGGACGTGCTGCTCGACGGTGTAGGCAATCTGCTCTCGGAAGAGGGCTTCCTTGTCGGCTCCGGTATCCTGCCCGACCGCAAGGGGGGTGCCGTTGGCGAAGTAGATGGTCTTCCCCAGCACGTCAATCTCGTCCACCACAAGCCCCTCGTATTGGGGTAGGTTCGCCTTCTCTGCAAGATCATCGGTCGGGCGGACCGTGACCGACGCTTCCTTGACCGTGCCATCCTTCTGCATTCTTCGGAGGCGCAGCTTCGCCGTAACCGTCTGCTTCTGGCTCTTGACGCTCTCCAACCTGAGGTAGGGCTGGTTCGCATCGCTGGCTGTTGCCCCCGCCACCTCGATTCTCTTCACCAGCCCGAGCCGGTAGGCGTCATAGGGCGTTAGCTTGTGGACGAGGTTGTAGGCGTTGCGATGGGTGGCGCTGTAGCGAAGGGCAAGCAGCGGGTGAAGGAGAGCCAGCGAGGCGATGGACAACTCGCTCTCCATGTTCTGCGGCTCATCGAGAATGAGGACAGGTCTGGTTGCCTGCAGCAAGTGAATGGGGGTCTCCCCTTGCAGCCGGTCGGTCGATTGGCGGATGACATTCGTCGCCTTGTTGAACGCCGCCAGCGTCATCACCATGAACTCAAGGCTCTCGGAGAGGGCGAACTGCCGGACTTGGCTCAGGTTGGCGCTGTCATACTGGCAGAAGTGATATGGGGTGTTCCCGTACAGCGCAGCGAAGTGCTTCCTCGTCACCTCGAAGGTCTTCAGCACGCCTTCCCGAATGGCGATGCTCGGGACAACGATGATGAACTTCCTGAAGCCGTAGCGGCGGAGCATCTCCAGCGCCGTCCGGATGTAGACATAGGTCTTGCCCGTCCCCGTCTCCATCTCGACCGAGAAGTTGCAGAAGGCGACCTCCGTCTCCTCGCTGTCTGCGTTCGTGAAGCTGCCGCTCAGCGTCTGCAGGTCACCATCAACGAGCAAGCCCTGCCGCCCTTGAACCTGCTGCAGGTTGCGGAGAAGCTGCTCGTCCGTCAGCTCTAGCCGATTGGGGATGGCGATCCATCCGCCGCCGGGGCGGACGATGTCTGCCTCGATGCGTCCCTGTCCGTCGAACAGGTCGCAAACGGAGTTCACCGCCTCGATCTGGTAGTCTTGGTCGGCGTCGAAGTGGAACTCGAAGGGCATTGCTATTCCTTAGTCAGCGGCTGTTGCGTTTGCTTGTCAGATCACCTTCAGGTGGCATTGCAGGGCTAGGTTCGCCGCCAGCGTGTCGTCCAGGGCGGAGTCGAAGCAGATGAAGAGGTCGTCTCGGGTCAAGCCCAGCACCTTCGCCGTCTCAGCGTCCAGCTTGGGGTCGAGACAGACGTGGCACATCTGGTCCTTGTGAGGGTCGGTGATGCGGTAGATGGTGTTGGTGGTCAGGTCGGGCAACCGCTCGATCCGGACCGCCAAGTCGAAGCCTTCTCGTAGGCCAATCTCGTGCAGCAAGCCATCCGCCGTCCATCCGTCCACGAGCGGCTGTGTGAAGAGCACCTCTTCCGTCTCGCCGTCGGCGGCGGCATCTTCCTCGGAGCGGAGGTTGGACCGCACCAGACGCAACGCTCGGAAGCCGAGATCCTCGGGCGTCTCTCGGTCGGCGATGTCGAGTTTCCCCTCGTCCTCTGCCCGCATCCTGGCGATGACCCGACGGATGCGCTGACGACCGATGTCGGCGATGGTCGCTAGTGTGGTTCCGTCCCTGAGGGTGATTGGCTCATCTAGCGGCTCTGGGAGTTGCACCACGACGAAGCGACGGTCGCCGTTATCCTCTCGGTTCAGGCCCAAGACCGCTTGAGCAAGTGGGCAGGAGCCAGCGAAGAAGTCCAAAACCACGCCTTCCCGGTCTTCCTCCGTCGCCATGCTCACGAGTTGCCTCATCAGAGCAACGGGCTTCGGGAACTGCATCACGACCCGCCCGTCGAACAGGTCAGAGAGATCCGCTGTGCCCTGCTGGGTGTAGATGCCGTCTATGACGGAGAAGGGCTTGGCACCCCTCGGGACACCGTTCTCGTCACGGAGATACTGCTTGTATGATACGGACACGCCATCAGCCGTCTGGGTGAAGACGAGTTCGTCGTTCGCCAACGTCCTCATCACCCGGTCGGCGCTCCACCACCACTGCCGCTTCGGGAGGACCTCGCCGCCCCAAGGCAGAGGGACTGGGAAGGTCAGGTTTCCACGCCTGTCCATGCTCTTTGAGGCTTCCAGAGGCTTCACACGGTAGGGTCCACGCTCAGCGAACTTCCCGTCACGGAACTTGTAGTAGCGGGCTTCTGCGTCTGGGTCAGGCGGCAACCATAGCTCGCCCACGGCGGGCAGATTGCGGGCATAGAGCAGGACATACTCGTGCTGGGTAACAGCGTACTTCTCCTTCGCTCCGCCACCGTAGCTCTTCTTCCACACGAAACTCTCGATGCGGTTCTCCTCCCCGAACACCTCATTCATCAGGAGACGCAGGTTGTCAACCTCACTGTCGTCGATGCTCACGAAGATGACGCCGTCGTCCCGCAGGAGTTGGCGGGCGAGGAAGAGACGAGGGTAGAGCATCGACAGCCAAGCGGAATGATACCGCCCGCCCGTATCGGCGTTCGTCGTCAGGAGATTGCCTGCATCGTCCATCTGCCCTGTCGCCCGCAGGTAGCGACCAAGTGGGTCTGCGAAGTCGTCGGGGTAGATTCGGTCGATGCCTGTGTTGTAGGGCGGGTCGATGTAGATCATCTTCACCCGCCCGAAGTAGGACCTGTAGAGCAACTTCAGGACTTCGAGGTTCTCCCCCTCGATGAAGACGTGGCTTGTCCCATCCCAGTTGACCGAAGCGTCCTTGTCAGTAGCCAGCGTCCCACGGGATGGCCGCTGGAAGGCTGTGACGGAATCTCGCTTCCCCGCCCAAGTGAAGGAGTAGCGTTCAGGGCTCTCATCGACAAGGTCGCCCAGCGCCGCCCGCAGCTTGTCGAAGTCCACCTTGCCTTCACTGAATGCTTCGGGGAACAGGTCCCGCAGCGCCTGCATGCGTTGGCGAACTAGGTCCGGCGAGGTCCTGGCCACCCGTTCAGCATCAGGTCTGTCCATGGCGTCATCTTCCTCGCTGTCGCTCCCAACGTCAAGCGCCGGGCACCTGGTCTCAGCACACGTCCACCGTCCGGCCCTCTTCCGCGGAGCGGTAGACCGCCTCGCCGATGAGGAGGGACTGGTAGCTGTCCCAGAGATCGGGGCCGCCCTCGACCTTGCCCAGGCATCGCTGAGCGAAGTGGGCGACCTCGCCCAGGTAGCCGAGGCTGCGGTTGTTGTAGGCGATGCCCGTCCAGGAGGGGTCGTAGACCTGGAAGTAGCGGCCCGTCTGCGGGAGGGCGGTCGTCCAGTCCTCGCGCGGCATCCAGCGCAGCCGCATCATGTCTTCGCAGATCAGGTGAGTCTCAAGCCCGGTCAGCTCCAGGATCTCGGTGATATCCCGGAAGCCCTGCTTGTTGGCGAGGCTGTTGAGGTCGAGCTGACCGGCGCAGCCGGACTCGAACTCGAGGTTCGCGAGCCAGGCGAACTGGGTGTCGGTGACGCCGTGGAACATGGCCTGGACGCGCGTCACATCGCCCCCGAAGAAGCGGACGAGATCGAAGATGTGGCAGAGCTGGCCGATCAGCATGGCGCGCTTCGCGGAGTCGATGCCCCAGATCTGTGGGTAGGGCCCCTGGGCGAACTTGCACTTGACGAGGTGCAGCGGGCCGAACTCCGGCCGCCGGACGATGTCCTGGGCCATCAGGTAGGCATAGGCGAAGCGCTTCATGAAGCCGCACTGGCCCCAGGTCCCGTGGCCCTCGGCGATCTCGGCCAGCTCCCGGGCCTCGCGCGAGGTGTTCGCCGACGGTTTCTCGACGTACACGGGGATGCCGCGCTTCAGCACGAGCGGCGCGAGCTCGTACTGCTGCGGCGCGGGGCCGATCACGAAGACGCCGTCCAGCTCCTCCTGGTCCAGCATCTCGTTCAGGTCGCTGTAGACCCGCTGCGCGCCGAAGTTGCGGGCATTGCGCTCCGCCTTGGCGCGGTCGATGTCGCACACGGCGACGAGGTCGATCTCGGGCACGAGATGGAGGTTGGGGAAGATGCTGGCAGTGGCGAATCCACCGCAGCCGATGAAGGCGAGCCGGGCCTGTCTCTGCTCCGACATGCGGGTCACCTCGGTCTAGGCCGGATGCCAAAGGCGATGCGACGGACTTCCCCGGCTCCGAGGTGTTCCCTCTTTGAGGAGGGAACAGGGGCGAGGCGCCGGCGAGCGTGCGAGTCGCGGAGCGACTCGCCTACGCGGCTTCGGGGAGGTCTCTTCGTGGCCGAGATCGCGCTCTCTCACCAGCAGTTGATCGTCGATATCGCCTCGACGGTTACTGTCTACGGCAAGGCGGCGTTCTGGTGGCTGGGGCAGCTGAGCTTCGTGGTGAAGATAGGCGAGGCGGTCATCTACATCGACCCGTACCTGGCCGAGGACCCGGCCCGGCAGACGCCGCCCTTGCTGCTGCCGGATGAGGTGACGAACGCGCAGATCGTCACCGGGAGCCACGACCACGGGGATCACATCGATCCCGAAGCGATCCCCGGCATTGCGGCCGCCTCGCCGAACTGCCGGTTCGTCGTGCCGAACCCTTGCGTCGAGCGAGTGGTGAAGCTGGGCCCCGCGCCTGATCGCGTGACCGGTCTGCGTCCGGGCGAATCGGTAGCCATTGCGGGGGGGAGGATCACCGCGCTCAGGGCCAAGCACGAGTTCCTCGACGAGACCGAGGAGGGCTTCCCGTATCTGGGGTACGTGTTCGAGGGGAACGGAGTGTGCTTCTACCATTCGGGCGATACGCTCGTCTACGAGGGCCTGGTCACGACACTGAGGCAGTACCAGCTCGACGCGATGCTCGTGCCGATCAACGGTCGCGATGCAACGCGATACCGGTCCGGGTGCATCGGCAACATGAGCTACCAGGAGGCGGTTGACCTCGCGGGCGATGTGCGGCCGCGGCTGGTGGTGCCGGCGCACTACGACATGTTCGTGGGCAACCAGGCGAGCCCGGCGGACTTCGTCGACTTCCTGAGCGCCAAGTTCCCGGACATCCCGTGCTGGGTCGGCCGGCAGGGGGAAAGGGCCACCTTTGGGGGAGCAAGGATGGACCCATGAGTGTCGAGCCCGAACAGACGGCTCCCGAGTCCCGGAGGATCCCCACCGGCTTCCTCCTGCTGTGCGGAGTCGGGCTGTTCGCCATCCTCAGCTCGACGATGTCGAAGTCGCCGGTGCTGCCGCTCTTCGCGAAGTACCTCGGCGTCAGCGACAGGGAGCTGGGCTTCGTCGCCGCGGCCTCCACGTACACGGGAATCATCCTGAGCATCCCCGCGGGCGTGCTCTCCGACGCGTGGGGGCGGAAGCGCGTGTTGCTGCTGGCCGGGCTCGTGTTTGCCACGGCGCCGTTCCTCTACCCCTTTGTTCACAGCGCGTGGCAGCTAGCGATGGTGCGCGTGTACCACGGCGCGGCGACGGCGATCTTCGGCCCCGTGGCGATCGCCTACGTAGCAGACCTCGCGCCGATACGGCGCGGTGAGTGGATGGGGCTGTACTCATCCGCGACGTTGGTGGGGCGGTCGGTGGCGCCCTTCGTGGGAGGCTTCATCCTCGCCCGGCCCAACGCCTACCACGAGGTGTACCTCGCGTGTGGCGCGGCGGGGGTGGTTGCCCTGGGGCTTGGGCTTTGGCTGCCGGGGAGACAGGGGCGACCCGCCGGGTCGCCCCTACAGAGCAAGGCCACCGCACTGGGTGCGTGGCGCCAAGCGCGGGAGGGCTTGCGCTTCGCGCTGCGCAGCCGCGTAGTGATGGTGACGAGCTCCGTCGAGGCCGTGCAGTACCTCGCGTTCGGCGCGGTTGAGACGTTCCTGCCCCTCTACGCAACTCGCCACGGCATTCCGACCTGGCAGATCGGCGCCATCTTCACGGTGCAGATCGCCACGATCGCGCTGACCAAGCCGATCATGGGGCGGCTCTCGGATACGGTGGGTCGGCAGCCGGTCATCATGGGCGGGCTGCTCTTGGGCGCGGTCTCCACGGCGGCCTTCGCCATCTCGCCGAACGTCATCCTGCTGGCCGCGGCGGCTACCCTGTTCGGCCTCTCGATGTCGATCGTCACGGCCTCGACCTCGGCGCTGGTGGCTGATGCGACGAAGGCGGCGCATTTCGGAAGCTCGTTGGGAGTCCTCAGCACGATCATGGACATCGGGCACTCATCCGGGCCGGTGGTGGCGGGGTTCCTGGTGGCGGGAGTGAGCTACGGGTGGATGTGGGGGATTGTGGGGGCAGTGCTCGTGGCGGCGACCGTGGTCTTCGCCGTTCTCGGTCGGGGGGACTCCCGCGGGGCGCCGGCCGCGTGAGATTGCCGAGGGAGGGCGCTCGGCCTACGGGGGAGACCGGTACACTGCCGCGAGCATCGCCGCCGCGTGTGCACCCCGTGCCATCACGTACACCGGCTCCCTCGCCCTCAACAGCACGATCTTCCCAGCCTCCACTCGCGGTCGCCTCTCATTCCCCATCGCATCGGTGACGGTGAAGTCCTCTGCTCGCGCGCCTTGGGGGATGGGGAGGCGCACTTCCTCACGCTGCGCAAAGCTCGGGAGCGTGGCGTACTGGACGGCGGTGGCGCTGTCCTTGCCCTCGAAGATGAAGGCGTGGAGGTCGCCCTTGTCGATCCGCTCCCTGAAGGTCCTGCCCTCGATGGCGAAGGCGAGGGCGGCGTGGGCGGCGGCGACGGGCTTCAGCATGCGGCACTCGTCCCACATGCTGCCGGTGATGTCGCCGTAGGGCAGCTCCTCGACGCGGCGGGCCTTGGGGAACTCGCGGAAGCGCCACGGGTCGGCCTGCTCGTAGTAGAAGATGCGCTGAACACCGCTCGACAGGGCCTCCATGTAGCAGCGGACGAACTCGGAGCAAGCGTTCCGGAAGTGGTAGCGCGCTTCGGGCTCCATGTGGCCCCGCCGGATCTGGTCGAAGCTGCTCGTGCTCGGCACGTTCTCCTCGGTGTCCCAGATCGGCCCGCTGACGCCGTGCTCGTTCAGCACCCGGCGGAGGAGGGGCATGCGCTCAGCCGCGATATCGGGCTCGAGGTAGTGGATCGAGTATGCGTCCATCGCCTTCCCGCTCGTGGCATCGAGGGTCGCCGTGATCCATCTCATGCCGCGCACCCAGGTGCCCCCGCCGCCGATCACCGTACAGGTCGGGTCGGCCCGCTTCGCCTCGCGGTAGGCGATCGCCATCAGCTTCGCGTACTGCTCGGCCGTGCCCGACCAGAACCCATTGTAGTGCGGCTCGTTCCAGACCTCCCAGTGGTGGATGCTGCCCCGATAGTGGCTGACCGTCTGGTAGACATAGCGCTCGAAGTCATCCCAGTCCTTCGGCGGATAGGTCTCGGGGTTGCCGGGCGCATCGGGGGCGGCGCTGGTGGCCCACTTGGGTGTCCACATGAACTCGCCCGAGGTGAAGAAGCCGAGCCCATCAATGAGCTTCTGCCCGTCGTCGAACCAGATCCACTGGTCCGGGCTATCGGGCTGGATGCGGCGCCACCAGGTCTGCTGCATCATGTCGTGGCAGCGCGCCCACTGGATGCCGAGCTTCCTCCCGACCTGCAGGTGCCACTCGAGGTTGATGCCGTCCATGTGGCCACCGAAGTAGGAGTCCGGGTTGCGCGGGGCGTCGTAGACGGCCTTCGGCAGCACCGTGAAGCTGCCGAGGTCCTCGATCCAGCCGAGGTCCTGCGGTGAGCGACCGGCCCAGAGAGCAACCTTGAACCAGCCTCGACGGGGCGGCCTGAACTCGGCAAGGAGCTCGCGCTCCTCACCGGCGGCGAGGGCCACGGTCTCGCGGCGGGCCTCGACGGGCTTCTGCCAGAGGTCAGTCAGGCGGTACTCAAGGATCAGCGTGCTCGACGCGTTGGCGGGGGCCCTGAGTCTGAGCCGCACGCCTGCCGGTTGACCGTCGAAGTAGATGCTGTCAGGGCTGGTGCAGCGGACCCAGGTGACCTCGACGAGATTGGCAGGAGCGGGGCTGGGTGGGGTCTCGGTGGGCCACTGGGAGGTGTCGGGCTCGTCGGAGAGGGAGACGTCGCGCCACGCCAGGTTCGTGCCCCAGCCGCTCATGAGAGCGACCTCCCCGGCAGGGGGAGCGGGATCCGGGTCCTCGTACTCGATGAGCTGCTTGCCGTCGATGAAGCCGAGGACCCTCCGGCCGACGATCGTCAGGCGCAGCTCGAACTGCTGCGTGTTGTGGGCATAGAGCTCGTAGCTGCCAACCTGTCCGACGAGCTTCCACTCCTCCCCCACCTTGCGGAGCAGCGCGAGGCGCACGAACTCGTTGTTGACCTCCAGCCGGTAGACGCCTCGTGCGAGCAGGGCACACCAGTGGTTCTCGCGTGCGTTGCGCACCGTGGCACGGAAGGTGCCGTCGCCATCAAGTGTGGCCTTGAGCGCGGCGTAGGGGTTCGACTTCTCGCTGGTGACCCTCAGCCATCCGTCCTCGAGGGTGTAGGTTCCGCCGGTGAGCGCCCAGTCGGCGAGCTGCGCCGGGCCGTTGGGCTGGCTCGCGAAGTCGCTGCGGTAGAAGGTCGCCGCCGAGGAGTCGCTCGGAAGAGCGAGGGTAGCGGCCAGCATGAGCAGGCTGGAGCTCACCGGAAGCGGATACCTCCCACAGCGACCACGTACGGCTTGCCGGCGGCCGCCGCCGTCAGTCGGCCGTCTTGAACCACCACCCGTAGGGCACAACGGGCCGGCCGAGCGTATCCTTGTAGCCGCAGTAGTCCACGTCATTGAGGCTGAGGGCGTAGACCGTGCCGGGGCTGAGGCGCACCTCGAGGGTCGCCGTGAGCCGGTCATCGCTGAGGGTCAGCGCGCCGCCCCGTGGGGCCGGGTACTCCCCGCTGCCGCGCTGGATGACCCAGGAGAAGTCGCCCGGGGCGACCGGCCGGTTGAAGGTGACGGTGATCTGGCGAAGACGGAAGTCGACGTTGGTCGCGCCGAGAGGCGGGTTGGACTCGACGGCTCTCGGGGGGAGCTGGTCGTCGGTGCGTTCCCCAGTGGCGAAGATCCACGCGGCACCGACGGCTGGAACGCCGGCCTGGTCGGTGAAGCCCCGGTTCCGGCTGGTGTTGAGCGCCAGGGCGTAAGTCACGTCCGGTTCGAGGTCAACAGTGAGCGCGCAGACGGTGCCCGTGGCGTCCCACCGCGGCTGGGCATCACGCCCCGCCGGGTATACGCCCAGGAAGCGCAGGCCCGTGAAGCCGGCGGTGGCGGCCATCGGGCGGTCGAAGGTGACGGAGATCTCCTTCAGGTTGGGGTCGACGTTCGTGGCGAAGGGCTTGGGGTTCGAGTCGATGATGTGCGGCGGGAGGCCAGGAGGAGCTTGGGCCAGGCAGACGGAGGCAGACAGGGACCACACAGCCACGACGACCACGAGACCAAGACGAACCAAACGCGCGCTCATGTCACGCAACCCTCCCCGGAGTTCTGCGGACCGTACTGCATCCACTGAACATCTCACCAGGACCGGTGTTCCGGCGAGGGCATCTGCCAACGGCATTGCCCGTCGGGGACCGACGGGCCCGCGCGACGAGGGCGAGAACTGCTATGACCTGCCGGCCGGCACGAGGGCGGCGTCGATGACCTCCTCGACTTTGTCCACGAGGATGAACTCCAGGTCGCGGCGGAGCTCTTCGGGTAGGTCCTCAAGATCGCTCTCGTTGCGCTGGGGGAGAATCACGGTATCCAGCCCCGCGCGGCGGGCGGCAAGGCTCTTCTCCTTGACGCCGCCGATGGGGAGGACCTGGCCCCGGAGGGTGATCTCGCCCGTCATGCCGACCTTGGGCTTGGCCTTGCGGCCGGTGAGGAGGGACACCAGGGCCGCCGCCATGGTCACACCTGCTGACGGGCCGTCCTTGGGAATCTGCCCCGAGGGCACGTGGAGATGAAGGTCAGCCGAGTCATAGAAGCTGGGGTCGATGCCCAGCTTCTTCGCATTCGAGCGCACCCAAGAGAGCGCGGCCTGGGCGGACTCCTGCATCACATCGCCGAGCTGTCCCGTGAGGGTCAGGCTCTTCTTGCCCGGCATGCGGGTCGCCTCGATGAAGAGGATCTCGCCCCCGTTCGGGGTGTACGCCAGCCCGCAGACAACACCGGGGACGCTCGCGCGCTTCGCCACTTCCGAGTAGAAGCGCGGCGGGCCGAGGAACTGGCGGACCCTCTCGGCGCTCACCGCCGGCGGCTTCTCCTCGCCCTCGGCGACCTTCCGCGCGGTCTTGCGGCAGATGGTGCCGATCTCGCGCTCCAGGTTCCGCAGCCCGGCCTCGCGCGTGTAGTCGCCGATGACCACGCGGAGGGCAGCATCGGAGATGCGGAATTGCCTGCTGGTGAGCCCATTCGCCTCGCGCTGCCGGGGCACCAGGAACTGCTTGGCGATGAGCAGTTTCTCCTCCTCGGTGTAACCGGGGAGGTTGAGCACCTCCATGCGGTCCAGCAGCGCCGGCGGGATGGTGTTCAGGATGTTGGCGGTGGTGATGAAGAGGACCCGGGAGAGGTCGAAGGGGACCTCAATGTAGTGATCGCTGAAGGCGTGGTTCTGCTCGGGGTCGAGCACCTCCAGGAGAGCGGCCGAGGGATCGCCGCGGAAGTCGGTGCCGAGCTTGTCGACCTCGTCGAGCATGAAGACCGGGTTGTTGGTCTCGGCGGCGCGGATGCCCTGGATGATCCGGCCCGGCAGTGCGCCGACGTAAGTGCGGCGGTGGCCGCGGATCTCCGCTTCGTCGCGCACGCCCCCCAGTGACACGCGATGGAACTTGCGCCCGAGGGCGCGCGCGATGGAGCGACCGAGGGACGTCTTCCCGACCCCGGGCGGGCCGACGAAGCAGAGGATGGGGCCCTTCATCTCGGGATTCAGCTTGCGGACGGCGAGGTACTCGACGATGCGCTCCTTGACCTTGTGCAGGTCGTAGTGGTCCTCGTCGAGGATCTCCTGCGCGCCCTTGACGTCGAGTTGGTCGTCGCTGGCTTTGGACCAGGGGAGATCGATGAGCCAGTCGAGGTAGGTCCGCGCGACGGTATACTCCGCTGCCGCGGGGTTCATCCGCCGGAGGCGGTCGAGCTCGTGCTGAGCCGCCTCCAGCGCCCGCTCGGGCAGCCCGGCCTCCTCGATCCTCTTCTGCAGCTCCTCCATCCCTTGCGAGCCGTCGTCGTCCTCGCCCAGCTCCTTCCTGATCTGCTTGAGCTGCTGCCGGAGGAAGTACCGGCGCTGGGACTCGTCGATCTCGCCGCGGGTCTCGCGCTGGACCTTGTCCTGGAGCTCGAGGTTCTGCTTCTCGCGCAGGGCGAACTCGGTCACCATCCGCAACCGGGTACTGACGTCGATGGTGGCGAGGACGCTCTGACGCCGCTGGGGATCGATGCTCAGGTTGGCCGCGACGAGGTCGGCCAGAATGCTCGGCGAGTCCATGCTGAGCGCCTGGATGTAGAGCTCCGTCGGCAGCACCGGGGAGAGATCGACGATGGTGCGGAAGTGGCCGAGGAGCGTGTGCTTCATCTCCTCCAGCTCGTCGTCCGGGACGACGAGGTCGTCGACGCGCTCGATGTCGGCGCTGAGGTAGGGGTCCGTCCTGACGACGCGGAGGATGCGAAGGCGGCAGATGCCCTTGACGAGCAGGCGGCGGGTATGATCGGGGGTCCGGATCATCCGGTGGAGCCAGGCGGCGGTGCCGATCTCGTGCAGGTCGTCGGGGCCCGGGTTCTCGACCTCGGGGTTCTTCAGCATCACCAGGCCAAGGGTCTTGTGCGAGGCGGCCACGTCGGTGACGAGCTGCGCCTCCGGCCCCTCCTCCACCACCAGCGGGGCCAACATGAACGGGAAGGCCACTATGTTCCGCAGCGGGAGGATGGGTAGCTGCTTCGGAATGTCCGCCCCGGGCTGAGGTTCCCGTTCTTCCACCATTGGCTGCCTCTCCTGGCAACGGCGACGTCGGCCCCGCTCGTCGAGGCGACGGCTACTCGATGAGGACGTTGCACGCGATAGACCGGACGGGCTGGGACTTCGGGAGTCGGATGGCGAGGAACCCGTCGTCATAGGCCGCCGAGGCCCCGGCCGGGTCGACCGGGGCGGGCAGATGGACGGTGCGCTCGAAGCGGCCGGTGGCGATCTCCATCTGCTCGTAGTGCCGGGCCGTCCCGGCGGCCGGGTCGTCGCGCTCGCCCCTGATGGTGAGCAGATCGTCGCGGAGTTCGACGGTCGTCCGGGGGCGAGTGGGCTGCAGCCCCGCGATCTCCAGCCGCACGATGATCTCGCTCTCGGTCTCGTAGAGATCGGTGGGGGGCTCGTAGGCGGCCCGCGACGGAACGAGCACGTGTCGTTCGCGCTTCAGGAGTCGGAACACGCCCGCGCCGTGGTCGCGGGGGGGGGATCCCAGCTCGAACGTCCATCGCTCCATGCGAGTAGCCATGGGCACCGACGCCTCCTTCACGAAGGCCGACGGGTTGTTGGCGGTCGTCGACGGCCGGGTAAGCATAGCAGAGCGGACTGGGGAACGCAAGGTGCGTGCTATCCGGGCGGACACGTGGGTTGTGTTCGGGAAGCCCTTCCACTGAGTCTCGCGTAAGTAGAGAAACCGGGACTGCACCAAGGCGCCGTCGTCCAGGCGCCGCGTGGACTGTACCAGGTTTCCCTACTTACGCGAGACTTCAGTAACGGGGGACACTCCTCGCCTTCCGCCTGTACGACGGCGGAATGCGGGACAGTCCCGAACGGCGCGGGCTTCATGGACACAGCCCCCGGGTCGCCCCTGCAGCGGCTTACCAGTTCTCCACGACCCGCGCCCACGCTGCCTTCCAGAGGTCGATGGTGAAGTGCGAGGTCACCTGGGCGCGCTGCTGCTCTGCCACCTGCGGCCAGGTCGGCATCACCCGGCGCATGGTGTCCGCCAGCGCAGCAGCGGTCGGCGGGCAGCGCACCGTCGGCAGGTCACACAGGCCGGCCACGTTGGTGCTAATCGTCGCCACGCCACAGGCGATCGCCTCCAGCGCCGCCAGCGACGTTCCCTCGCCGCACAGCGATGGCACAAGGCACAGTCGCGCCTCGGAGTAGGCCCTCGGCATCCCCGCCCAGGGGACGCTACCGGCGAAGCGCACGGTGCCCGCCAGCCCCAGTGACCCAACCCGCGCATGGACCTCCCGGGCGTAGTCCGGCTGGCTCTCAGCGCCGACGATGTGCAGGCGCCACTCGGGGAACTCGGTCGAGACCATCCCGAAGGCCTCGACCGCCAAGTGGACCCCGCGATTGCGGTAGAGGTTGCGCGGGACGATGACGACTGGCGGGCGGGAGGCATCGTCGGAGGGTGTGAGCGGGCGGAAGACGGTCGTGTCGACGCAGTTGGGGATGAACCAGCGGCCCGGCGCCACCTCCTCGAAGGCGCGCTCCCCAGGAGGGGCCTCAAGGCCCATCTCGCGCAAGAAGAGGGTATCGTTCGCCACGAACCGCGCGCAGCGGGCGAACGCCTGGCGCGCCAGACGCCTCTTCTCCTCGGCTCGCCATGTGCCGGGCGCGTCATCCCAGGTGACGCCGTGCGAGAGCCCCACGAGCCGGGGGTGGAAGTACCCCGCCGCGCAGTAGTTGGGGTAGTGGGCGACGAGTACGTCCATCCGCGACAGCTCCCATCGGCGCGATCTCAGCCAGAGCGGAACGAGCCAGAAGTCGCGGCGTCGGAAGAGCCGCTGCTGCCACGCGGGGGCCATCCGGACGAAAGGGTCATCGACCTCGGCGGCGCGCTGGTAGACCCACACCTCATGGCCGCGCTCCCGCAGCGTGCTGCAGAGCAGGTCCGCATAGGCGTCTGCGCCGCCGATGATCGGCTTGTAGGAGTAGGTGAGTTGGGCGATCTTCAGAGCAACGGCTCCGTTCGTCGGGCTTCCGCCATGGCCGGCACTTCGTCGGCGAGATCGCGATCCCTTGCTGCGCAGGGCCGCGGATGGAGGGTGAGTGCGGATGTGTATTGACATAGGTGATGTACGGATGTATCATCCATACCGTACATGCACCGTGCCCCAACCGGGTGACGAAGATGCGGGTCGACGAGATCCGGATCCCTGGGCCTGTTGAGGAGAAGCTCCGGGCGAAGCACGGGGTGACGCCTCCAGAGGTCGAGGAGGCGTTCGCTGACTACCGTGGCCCATGGCGAACCCGGGCGGGGGCTGACGGGCGAAGACGGTACTACATCCTCGGTCGGACCTACGCGGGGCGGCTACTGAAGATCATCTTCTTCCTGGCCGATCCCCACACCGCTGTCGTAGTGAGCGCGCGCAGCCCCAGCGGGCGCAAGGACGAGCGGCGGACTACACGCAGGTGACGCCTGCGAGGGCCCGGGCGAAGCGAGGAAAGCGATGAGGCAGAGGAGCCAGACCAGGGAGATCCCGGCGTTCAAGTCTCTGGAAGAGGAGTTCGAGTTCTGGGAGACCCACGACCCGGAGGACTACGCGGACGGCATCGCGGACGACATCGTGCTCGCCATCAAGCCCCGGCCGAGGGTGCCAGTCACCTTGCGGCTGGACGAGCGTCTGGTCGATGACCTGAAGCGCATAGCCGAGGAGGAGAACGTGCCGTATCAGACGCTGGCGCGGGCACTGCTCATCCAGGGCGTCAGCCGGCTGCAGAAGGCACGAGTCACCAACGGGTAGGCTGCCGAAGACACTGCCCACGGCGTCCGGTCCCCAGCCGTCTCTCTCCCCTGGTTGCGCGTGATCTCGCGACCCATCGCTGTACCCGGGGGACCCAGTCTCCTGAGCCAGCCAGGAGGCGCCTCTCACTATCGGCGCCCCTTTCGGAGGCAAGACGATGTCGGCACTGACGGTGTGCGGCTGCCTCGTGTGCCTGGCCGGTTGCCCCCCAGGCCAGGCGGCCGGACTCGGGCCGAATCTGCTCGCCAATGGGGACTTCGAGTCTGGCCCGTGGCGTGCTGAGGGCGACCTGCGCGCAGCCCAAGTGGACATGATGGTCTCGCACAGAGGGCTGCAGTCGGGCAAGCTGACAGCGAAGCCCGACCGCGAGGTCTACGTCTACGGTCCGGCGTTCGACCTGGACCCGACCAAGACCTACGTGCTCACAGCGTGGATCAAGACGGAGGGCGTGACCGACCCGCGCGGCGCACACGTTCGGGTGCTCCAGTGGGACGGCAAGGAGCCGGTGGGCTGGGTCTGTAACTGGGAGATCGGACAGGGCGTGAACCAGTTCCTGCAGACCGGCGGCAGGCACCGGTGGCGGCGGCTCTCGGGGCTCCTGACCAAGCTCAATCCCCGGGCCGAGCGCGGCGTGCCCTTCTTCGCCATCGCTGCCGGGCAAGGGACGGCGTGGCTGGATGATGGGGAGGTGCGCGAGTGGAAGGGCGACCGTCTGCCGCCGGAGCTCGCGCAGCCCATCGACGAGCCGGGCACCAGGCCGGGCCCGGCCGGTGAACCGGAGACCCCCGCCGGCGTTCCGCCGGAGTTCGACCTCCCCCACCTCAGCTTCCCGCCTCGCGTGCCCGCTGGTCCGAACACCCTCGAGAACGGCGACTTCGAGCAACTCCCCCCCAGCGACTGGGTGAAGACGGTGAGCCTCGACACTCAGGTCAAGCACGGCGGCGCCGCCGCTCTCGCCCTCGACGTTGCCGAGAGCGGCATGGTCGCCACTGCCAAGGAGGTCGACGCCGCCTTCGACTACCGACTGACCCTCTGGCTCAAGACCGAGATGGTGCCTCCCGACGGCCTCAAGCTGCGCCTTTGGCCCGGTTGGTGGAACGAGGCGACGATGAGTGAGACGCTCATCTCGACTGGCGGCACCCAGGACTGGACCCGCCACGAGATCGTGCTCACCGATCTCCCCCCGAGCCTCGATGGCAAGCGTTGGTGGCTGCACTACTCCTTGCAGGCGGCCGAGGAGGGTAGGCCACGACCGCGCGCGTGGATCGACGACGCGGAGATCGTGCCATTGGCCGACTCCTTCCGAGTCAGCTCGTCGAGGACAGGCAACTTCCTCCTCGAGGGAGAGGACGCGCGGCTGACGGTCGGCGTGCGCGGCATCCCGGCCGGCGCGTCGCGGCGCCTGAAGTGGGCCACGACCGACTTCTGGGGCAGACTGGTCGGAGCCAAGACGCAGCCGCTCGCGGCGGATGGGGTGGGCAGTGCGGAAGTGCGGATCGCGCTGCCGGGGCGCGGCTACGCCGGCATGGCCCTGATCGTCGAGGACGAAGCCTCACGCCCGCTGGTCGGGCGGCGCATCAGTGCGGCCGTTCTGCCACCACCCCCGACCGACGCGAGCGCACCCAAGCCGGAGTCGATCTTCGCGTGCTGGGGCGTGAACCCTGAGCTTGCGCCCCGATTGGGCGTGAAGTGGAACCGGTGGATGGAGAGGCCCGTGTACTTCGCTCCGGTCGAGGGGAAGCCGGGCGAGTTCGACTGGACGCTCAAGCCGTACTACGGCGACTACCGGCCGCACGAGGATCGGCTGAAGGAACGACAGGCGGGGCTGATGACCTACCTGTGCTTCGGCCAGTTCGCCGACTGGATGCTGAAGGGGCCGGACGGCACGCGCTCGCCAGTGCCGCGGGACTGGGACCGCTTCGCCGATTGGGTGGCCTTCGTGTACCGCCAGGTCGCGGACGTCGTGCCGGTCGTAGAGGTGTGGAACGAGCCCGTCATCCCCTGGGGATGGAGCGGAACCCCGGAGGACATCGTGACGCTCCACCGCGTGGTGTACGAGACGGTGAAGCGCATCAACCCGCAGGTTACCGTGCTCGGGCCGTGCGACAGCACGGAGCACCTCGACACCTTTGGCCGACTGGGCGGCTTCCAGTGGGTCGACGCCGTCTCCATCCATCCCTACCGCCAGGACAGCCCCGAGGCCAGCGACTTCACCGGTGAGCTGCGGCGGGTGAGGGAGATCGCGGCCAAGTACGGCCCCGCCAAGGAGATCTGGATCACGGAGATGGGCTGGACGACGGCGCCCGGGTACTTCACGGAGCTCGAGCAGGCGAACTGGGAGGCGAGGGCCTACCTCCTGGCGATGAGCCAGGGGGTGCGCAACCTGAACGTCCACATCTTCGCGGACTGGAACAACCCCTCCCCCTCGGAGAAGTACTACGGAATCGTGCGCACCGATCGCACGCCGAAGCCCGCGGCCGTGGCCTACGCCACCGTGACGCGCAACCTGGAAGGGGCGAAGTACGTCGGTGCGATCGACGGCCTCGGCCGGGCAAGTTACGGCTTCGTGTTCGAGCGGAATGAGCAGCCGCTCCTGGTGCTCTGGAACGCGACCGTCGACGGCGTGCCGGCGAGGGTCCGGGTGGGGACGGGCAAGGTGTCGGTCGAGCGTCTCGACGGCAACGTCCAGCAGGTGAGCACCACTAACGGGGTGCTCGACACGAACCTCGGGCCGAGCCCGGTGTTCGTGCAGGGCGTAGACCCGGGCCTCTACCTCCCCCAGCCCCACGCGGGGCTCGTCATCGGAGGGAAGGGCTAGGCCACTGGCCCGGCGCGGGGCTGCTGCCGGTCGATCATGTCCCCCTCCACACACGCCAGCACGTAGGGTCCCTCGGGGATGACGGCGACGGAGGCGTCGCGGCCGTGCCGGGCCAAGGCGCGCTCGACGCCCTCCTCGACGGAGTGGATGGGCGACACGAAGCAGCGGGCGAGCTGGTCATCGGCGATGCCGCCGCTCAGGTTGAGGATCTCGCCGGCGCGGCGGAGCGCTTTGACCTGCTCGTGGAACTGCCACTGGTCGATGCACCAGAAGCTGCGGTCCCACGTCTTCGCGACGTACGCCTCCGGGTCATCGGCCGTGAGCAGCAGCTCGGCGAACTCGGGGCTGCCGAGGCCCTCAGCGCACTCGTGGGCGATGATGATCGTGCCGCCCGGCTTCAGGATCGGGACCGCGGCGATCATCCCCTTGATGCCCTGGTAGAAGGTGAGGTCCAGGGGGTAGCCTGCGTTGGTCGTGACCACGATGTCCACCGGCTCGGGGATCGCCACCTTCGATTGGGCCACCGAGCGCTCGACCGCAGCCAAGTGGCAGGCCTCCATCTCTCCCGCGAAGACGCCGGTCAGCTCGCGGCACTCGTTGAGCGTCACATTCACCGTCAGCTCGGGCCGCCCCGCGAGGGCGACGATGTCCAGACACTCGTCGTGGCCGGGGTTCCCCTCCAGCACGCCGGCGCAGGCTTCGTCGGGCTCGAGGAACCAGGGCCCGTGGAGGAGACGGATGGTTTCCATGCCGCACACGCCGGGGCAGATCGCCTTCCGGCCGCCGGAGAAGCCCGCCATGAGGTGCGGCTCGACCAGGGAGACGGCGAGGCGGAGGTCCGCCTCGGCGTAGACACGGTCAACGTACGCGGGCGTTCCGCGCGAGGTGGTGCCCCGGTAGACCTGGGCGTCCATGTCACGCGCGAGGTGATTCACGACCTGCACGCCGCTTGAGAGAACCTCTTCGCCGAGCATCTCGCGGACCTCATCGGGGGTGTTGGCGCGGTGGAGGCCGGTGCCGATGAGGATGGTCACGCGGTGCGGCGGCAGGCCCGCGTCCTGCATCTCCGACAGGAGCGCAGGCAGGATCACCCGCTGGGGCACGGGACGCGTGATGTCGGAGGTCACGACGCAGGCATCGCGACGACCGGCGGCGAGGTCGCGCAGGTGCGGACAGCCCAGTGGCCGGCCGAGGGCCTGCCCGACCGCGGCGCAAGGATCGTCAACGACGGGAAGAGAATGGAAGCGGAGGAGGTGGCGGACGTTCCGGTCGGGTAGCCGGACAGGCAGACCCTGACGGCCGTAGCGCAGGGTGACGTCCATCCGCGTGAGTCCTTGTGCCGTTGGCGGGAGCTCACATGTCGTCGTCGGCTTCTTCGGCTAGCTCGGCCCAGCCGCCGAGGTCGACCATGGCGCGGCCGAGCACGCTGCGGTGGACGGAGGCGTCCGCGAGCGCGGCCAGGTCCCTGACCACCTCGGAGATGCGCGCGATCACCCGGCGCATCTGCTCCAGCGTCTCGCGCGGGACGGGCTGCCCAGCGTCGATCTGGCGTTCCATCACCCCGACCTGCATGGACAGGGTGGCCAGGGGGTTGTTGATCTTGTGTGCGGTGGCCACGGCGAGCTCGACGATCGCCGCCAGGCGCTCGGCTGTCAGCCGGTCGTCGAGGTACTGGCGTCTCGTCGACAGATCGCGGGCCACGCCCACGCAGCCCCGCGCCTCCCCCTCAACCCAGATACCTCTCAGGACCAGTTCCATGGTCGCCGCTCTGCCGGAGGCGCCCGATCGCCAGGGCACCTCAAGCACTTGGGATCGGGCATCCTCGTCGGTGCGGGCCGCCTCCAGCGCGTCGAGGGAGGCCCCGTGGTCGCTCTGCTTGACCACGGTGAGCAGCGGCTTGCCGATGAGGTCCTCCGCAGCCATTCCGGTGAGCGCCAATACCGATCGGCTGATGTAGAGCAGGCGATCGCTGGTGTCGGTGATGAAGATCACGTCGGGAGAGTGGTCCAGGACCGCCAGCAACCAGACCGGGCCGGGGCCATGGGTGGGGTCCTGGGCAAGGTCTCCTGCGCCGGACATCGGTACCTCGCCTCCCGCGAACCTCCGGTTCCGAGGTGCGGCCACGGTGTGGGTCGTGGGTCGACCGACCCGTGCGGACAACGGGCACTGGCAGCAGGGCTGCCAGTGCGGCAGGGGGCACGGCTACCCGCGCAGGCGCTCGAGCAGCTCCTTGCCGCGCAGGATGTCGCCGATGCGATCGTCGCCCGCCTCCCGCTCGATGGTGAGCGTACCGGCGTAGCCGATCTCCTTGAGCTTGGCGACGAAGGCGGGGATGTTCACCTGGCCCTGACCCAGCGGGGTCTCCGAACCGAGCTCCCCCTCCTGGGCGGGCCAGATGCCATCCTTGCAGTGGACGCTGACCACGTGGCCCTTCAGCGTCTCGAGCGCCTCGACCGGCCTGTCCTTGCCGTAGAGAATCATGTTGGCCGGGTCGAAGTTGATGCCCAGGTTGGGCCGGTCCACGACCTGGAGGAAGTGCAGCATCTCCTCGGCGGTCTCCTGGCCGGTCTCCAGGCTGAGGCCGAGCCCGGCGGCCGAGCACGCGTCGGCGGTCTCGCGGATGTCATCGATGAGCTTCACGTAGGCCGGGTCGCTTGAGTCCGCGGGTACGAAGCCGATGTGCAGAGCCACCCGGGGCGCCCCCAGCATAGCCGTGAAACCGATGGCGCGCCGCAGAATGGCCTTCCGCTCCTCGATCGTCTCGGGGATAAGAAGTCCCACCGTCGCCTTCACGGCGGCCATGTTGGCGTAGCTCTCGCCCGGGAAGCCGACGAAGAGCGTGGTGGGGGTGATGCCCACGTCAGCCAGGTGGGCCTTCAGCTTCGCCGCGTTCTCGTCGGTGTAGAACCCCGGGGGCAGCGGGCCGATCTGGGTGTTGTTGATGCCGAGCTCGTGGAGCTTGGTGGCCGACTCGAACGGGTCCTCGATCGCCGTGGAGCAGAGGAAGACGCCGACTTCCATTGGTCTCATGGTTCCCACTTCTCCCTTGGGCCGTAGAGCAGCGCAATTGTGGAACGGGCGGAAGTGCCTTCGCCCCCGGGGCGGCGTCTTCCTTCCGGGAGCTCTCGTGGAAGAGGGATCGGCGGGGCAGGATTCCACTGACGGCGTGGCCAACATCCCCGCGTCGCGACCTCGATAGTGGGTGACATGGATGAGCGAGTCTTACGACAGCATGGTCGTGGGCTGCGAGAGCGTCGCCGCCGGGCGGGCGGTGAACGAGGACCGTTGCTGCGCGGAGGTGCTGGACCCACGGAACAGCCTGTGGGGCTTCCGCGCGGTGCTGGTGGTGGCGGACGGCATGGGCGGGCACGAGCGGGGGGAGTTGGCGGCGCAGATGGCGGTCGACACGGCAATGGAGGTTCTGGCGTCGCGGCCCGAGGACCACGAGAAGTTCGACGTGGACTTCCTGGGCGCCGATACGGCGGGCGTTGTCCGGCGGGTGTTCGAGCAAGCCAACCAACGGATCTGGGAGCGGGCACAGGCCGAGGGCTTGGCGGGCAACATGGGCACGACGCTCACGCTGGTGCTGCTCGACAGCGAGGGCGCGGTCGTCGGGCACGTCGGCGATTCGAAGGCCTATGTGGTGTCCGCTGCCGGAATCGAGAAGCTGACCGAGGAGCACTCGTGGGTGGGAGAGATGGTGCGAGAGGGCGCGATGACCGAGGAGGAGGCGGCCCGCTCGCCGCTGCGGAGCCATCTGACCCAGGCGGTGGGCGCGAGCGAGAGCGTCGAGCCGTACGTCCGCGCTGTGCCGGTGAGCCCGGGCGATGCTGTGATTGTGTGCTCGGATGGTCTGACGGAGATTGTGTCGCCCGAGGAGATCCGGGACACGGTGCTCGCGGTCGCAGCGCCCGATGAAGCCTGCCGCCGGCTGGCGAGGGCGGCGGCTGAGGGTGGCGCGCGAGACAATGTGACGAGTGCCATGATGGTGTTGCCGGGGAGGTCGGAGGCCACCGTGCAGGCCACGCCCGCGGCGGAGGAGCAGCCAGCGCCCGGTCCGGAGAAGGCTGCTGCCGCGTCGTCGCTCTTCCCTGAGCTGGCACCACCGGCCCCGGCGCCGGAGGCCGAGCGCGAGGCCCCGGAAGACAAGCCGTCGCGGCTCTCTGCTGAACCCGTTCTTCCGTTGGACTTGGGGCCGGTCGGGAGACCGGACGAACCTGCCGCGGAGGCGCCGCCTTCCGAGGACCAGCCTCCGGTCCGCGAGCAGCCCCCGGCTGAGCAGCCGCCCGCTCCCGAGCCCTTGCCGATCGCGTGGGAACCGGCCACCGTGGGGGCGTCGCCTCCACCGCCGAGCGAACCGGTCGCCGCCCCCAAAGCGAGGAGACCGGAACCGGTGGCCTGGGAGAGGGCCGCGTCGCTGGCGGCGGTGTGCGTGCTCGCGCTGGTGGCGGGGCTGTTTGCGGGCAAGCGGCTGGTCCGGTCCCGATCCGAGCTGGCCGCGGCACCGGCGCAAGGGACAACCACTCAGGCGCGGGTCCAGCCGGGTAGCGGCCCTACCCAGCCCGCTGCGACCGGCGCAAGACAGGCGGGCGCGGCGTTTGTCCTGGAGGCGAGCTGCCAGAGCGGGTATCTGGTGCTGCGGTCCTCGGAGCCGGTCTCGCACCAGGTGTACACGCGGGACACCAACAGGGATCTGCTTCCCGAGCAGGGCGCAGAGGGAGAGGAGAGGTTCCGGCTGCCCAAGAAGCCGCCTGCGAGCTGGGAGAAGATCAACGTCCGACTCGACATCCAGCGTCTTGGCGGAGGGCGGATCGGCATCACGCCCACCCCCGCCAACCTGCGCGTGTTTGTGGACCGGAAGCCGTATGCCGGCGCCGCGCTGCAGGACATCACCGCCAAGGGGCAGCACGCCCGGATTGGCTTCTACTTCCCGCCCGGAGTCGCGGGAGGCGGGTATGGTATGGCGATCGCCGACTTCCTGGTTGGGATGGAGCAGCCCCGTGAAGCAGACGCCGCCACCCCGGCGGAGGGCAAGGCCGCCCCGTAGCAGGTGCGGTGCCCGAGATCTCGTGGCGCGTCTGTCGCGGCGCCGCATCCCGCTCCGGTCCTCCCCGATCGCTCTATCCCTCGCGCTCCTGCTTGCGGTTGCGCACGCCCAGACCGACCTCGTACCCGAGCCGCCCGGTCTCGGCGCAGCCGCGGCCTTCCTCGTGCAAGCGCAGTCAGGGGCGGTCCTGTACGAAAGGGACGCGTTCGAAGCTCGACCGCCGGCGAGTCTGACCAAGATGGTCACCGCGCTCGTGGTGGTGGATCGGTGCGGCGTCGAGGACGTGGCCACCGTCAGCACCAGCGCCGCAGGCGCCGCGGGCAGCACGCTGGGGTTGCGCGAGGGGGAGAAGATCACCGTGGGCGAGCTGCTCAAGGGGCTGATGCTCCCCTCGGGGAACGACGCCGCCCGCTGCCTGGCGGAACACGTAGCCGGCTCGGAGCCGGCGTTTGTGGAGCTGATGAATGCAAAGGCGGCGGCGCTCGGGGCCGTCAACACCCACTTCGCAAACGCCAGCGGACTGACGGCCGAGGGGCACTACTCCTGCGCGCGGGACCTGGCCGTGTTCGCCCTGGCGGTTCGGATGCACCCGTACCTCTCGCAGATCATCAGCATGAGATCGGCGACGGTGAAGTGGTGTGACGGGCGCTCGGAGACGGTCTACAACCGCAACCGCCTGCTCCCCCGCTGCCGGGGCTGCGATGGCGTGAAGACGGGCTTCACCACACCCGCCGGTCGCTGCCTGGCGGCGTCGGCCCAGCGGAACAGGTACGCGCTCGTTTCGGTCGTGCTGCACTCGCCGGATTCATGGGTCGAGAGCGGCAGGCTGCTTGAGTGGGGGTTTGGCCAGCCCCCGGTGGGCATCGTCGAGGTGCCATCGCAGACGGGAGGCGAGCCGTCGCGCATTCCCTCGCCCATCGTCCGCAATCGGGTCTACGTGCCGGCGAGGGAGTTCCTGAAGGCGCTCGGCTTCACGGTGGAGGGCACGGAGGGGAAGGTGCGAGCGACGGCCGGCCGTGCCGAGGTCACCTGTTCGGTCGCCGATGGGTGCCTGGTCGGCGGAGCCAAGCAGACGCTCAGCGCTGAGCCAGTGACTTGGCGCAGCCAGGTCTCAGCGCCGGCTGCTGACCTGTGCCGGCTGCTCGGCTTGCAGTTGGCGTTCGACAAGTCGTCTCTGACGGCGCGGGTCTCCCAGGAGCAGACCGCACCGACCCAGGAGCCCATCCCGGCCCCGACAGGCGCTGGCGCGACCGCCCCCTAGCCCCGTGCCGTCTCGCCGCGTTGCCCTCTGTGGTCTGGGCCGTTACCGTCCGCCAGGAGCCCCCGATGACGCCTCGCGAACGTGTTCTCACGGCCCTCGCTCACGAGCAACCCGACCGAACGCCATGCGACTTCTGGGCCGAGCCGACGACCATGCGACGGCTCTTCGCTCATGTGGGGCACTCGGACGAGGAGCGCTTGCTCCGCGATTTGGGTGTGGATGTGCGTCACGTCAACGCGGAAGCGCCGCCGGAGTGCCAGATCGGAGGCGGGGTCCTCCAGAACATGTGGGGGGAGCGCTATATCTACCGCAAGACCCCGTGGGGGCCGATGCGCGAGGATGTGAAGGGCACGCTGGCCGAGGCGATGACACTCGCGGAGCTGGAGACCTTCCCGTGGCCAGGACCTGACGACCTCGACACCTCACGGCTGGCCGAGGACTGCCGCGAGCACCAGGGGTACGCTCTCCTCTACGGCTTCGCCGACATCTGGCAGCGACCGGCTCTCGTGCGCGGGTGGGAACGGATGTTCCTCGACATGGTCGAGCGCCCAGAGTGGGCCCACTTCCTCTGTCGCACGTTCACCGACTTCTACCTCGAGGAGTACACGCGCGCGGCGGAGGTCACTGGCGGGCGCATTGACCTCTTCCTCGTCATCAGCGACCTCGGCAGCCAACACGGGCCGCTGATCTCGCTCAGCATGTTCCGGGAGTTCGTCGCGCCCTACCTGAAGGAGATGGTCGAGTGCATCCACGGCCTTGATGCGCGCGTGCTGTTCCATAGCTGCGGGGCGATCCGCCCGTTCATCCCGGACCTCATCGCGCTCGGGGTCGATGTGCTGGACCCCATCCAGCCCGTCAGCCCCGAGATGGCGCCCGAGCAGCTCAAGGCGGACTTCGGCGATCGGCTGGCCTTCCACGGCGGGATCGACATGCAGCGGCTGCTCCCCTGCGGCACGCCCGGGGAGGTGCAGGCCGAGGTGCGGCGCTACTGCGAGGTGTTGGGAAAGGGAGGCGGGTACATCCTGGCGCCGGCCCACCTCTTCCAGCCAGACGTGCCGCCGGGGAACGTGCTGGCGTTCTACGACGACAGGCTGCGTCGGGCCTGCTCGTAGATGTCCTCCAGCTCACTGAACTGCGGCTCCGGCAGCACCCACGTCGCGCCCTCGATGCGCTCGATGGCCTCGCGCCGGGCGCTGTCGACGGCGTCCGGGCGCCCGAGCGCCTGCCATCTCGCCAACATCCCCCGCCGCAGATGCTTCGGGAACCAGTAGAGCTGGCGGTAGTGATCGAGCGTCTCGTCAGAGGTGGTGAAGCTGCCGCGCTCAAGGCCTTCGCGGATGGTGCGGACGGCGTCGTCCGGTGCGTTCGGCGCGAAGCCTACGCCCTGGCACACCCGCTGCAGCCAGTCGCGCAGCTCCATGTCGAGGAGGACTTGCGTTGGGCTGAAGACCTCATCCGCGCTGAGGCTGCCCGCCGCGCCCAGCGATGTCCAGCCCGAGGCCACGGCGAGGGTGGCCGCAGCCGTCTTCTCCAAGGCTGCCTGTGCGCCGGGGCGCTTGGCCATCGTCAGCAGGGGCGCGTGGCCGCCGGCAGGTCGACCGCCGCGGATCCAGCAGCCGGCATCGCGGCTGAGCCGGTAGAGCAGCGTCTGCTCCGGCGCGCCAAAGGGGATGGTCTGCGCGCGGAGGTCGAAGGGCTCGACGCTCCCGCCCCAGTTCGTGGGCAGATCGGTCAGCGCCGCCACGCACATCGCGCCGGCGATCGTCTCCGCCCAGGACAACGCCAGCGCGGTCTTGGGGTTGAGCGGGAAGCTCCCGCCGCAGGCGCCCATGTTGGAGACGTGGACGGCCCGGAGCGAGTCGCGGAACGCCATTGCGGTCTCCAGCTCCGCCCCGCCCAGCCGCAGCGGCGAGAAGACATACACCACCGCGGTGGTGATCGGTCGGCCCATGAGTTCCGCCATGCGGAACAGGTGCTCCGCCGTCGCCGGCGCACCGGTCCACCCGTACCCGCCGCCCTGAGGGTTGTACTGCGCCCCGGTCTTGTACTCGACTAGCGGCTGCAGCGCAGGCGGGACATCGACGGGGTGGCCGGGCACGGTCGCGTCCACGGCGTCATCGCGGAGCGTGCCAAGGAAGCGAGTGGCCTCGATGAGTCTCGATGCCGTCAACGGCAGGTGCTGATCGCTGCGGGGGTCCAGGTAGGTGTGGCTGTACGGCATGACGCTGAGGCCGAGCACCGTGTCGGATGAGAGGGGCCAGGGCGTCTCTGAGTGGTAGCCTGGTTCGCCGAAGCCGTTGCGCTCGCGCCACTCCGCGAGGTAGGCATTCACCTCGTCGGGGGGGAAGGTGATGCGCCGACCATTGGCTCGACCCCAGCGGCGGAGGACGGATTCCCGCTGCCGGTCGTCCGGCACCTCGATCCCGATGCCGGCGATGACGGTGTGGGCGGTACTGAGGATGGCAGCGGCTTCGGCTTCGGTGAGCATCGGCTCACCGGGGGGAGGAAGGCCTGTGGTCGCCGCGTGCGGCTCGGAGGTCATGTCCCCGCTCCCGGGCAACGGCCTTGCGGACGAGGGCGCCCGCGCTCCTGCTCCTACTGCGGGACGTCGACCATGCGGTTCGTCGCGCAGCTTCCGACGATGCACTGCGCCACCACGAGGTTCCGCCAGCCGTCCCACAGGCTTGGGTAGGGCTGCTTGCCCTCGAGGAGGCAGCGGGCGAAGTGGCGCAGCTGCGTCCCGTATCCGGCACGCTGCCAGGACTTGAGCACGTGGTGGGGCTCCCAGACGTAGGCGCTGTTGCCGTTCGTGTCGCTCTCGGCGGGGACGCGCTTCTCGCCGCGTCGGTACCGGACGCGGCCGAGGTCGTCGACAACGACGATCCCCAGCCCATCGCCCACCACTTCCAGCTTCGTGTTCCAGCCGCTGAACGAGTCCTGCAGGTTCAGGAAGCCCACGCGCCCCTCGCGCGACTCGACGGCGACCTGGTAGACCTTCGCGTTCCCCTGCCCGCAGTGCTTGCGGCCGGCGACGCGGACGATCGGCCCGAGGAAGTGCCGCATGAGATCAGTCGGGTGACCGCCCTGCACGAGCATGTAGGTCCAGTCCGCATCCGGCTCACCCCATCCCTGGCCCGGTGGGATGGTGCCCGTCGGCCAGGTCGTGTACTTGCTCTCGACCGAGATGATCTCGCCGAACTCCTCGGCGTGGACGATGTCGCAGGCCACCCGCACGGGGTCGGCATGGCGCATCATGTGGCCGACCTGGCCCACCTTGCCGGCCGCCGCCGCGGCATCGACGAGCCGCTTCGCCCCCTCGATGGTCGGCGAGGCGGGCTTCTCGATGAAGAGGTGACACCCGCTCTGCAGGACGGCGATCCCGACCTCCTCGTGCATCTGCGGCGGGCCGACGACCATCGCCGCGTCGGGCTGCTGCTCTTTCAGCATCTGCCCGAAGTCGGTGTAAACGGCAGGGGCGCCGAAGTTGCGTGCGTTGCGCTCGGCGAGTTCGCGCCTCAGGTCGCAGACGGCCACGAGCTCAAGCTCCGAGATGAACGGGATCGCGGGCATGAGCGCGTTCGTGCACTGCCCACCAGCACCGACGACGGCCAGGCGGATCTTGTCCATTCGGGGACCGACCTTTCGTAGGGATGCGCAGGGCCGCATGGGAGCGACGGCGCCCTGACAGCGGCGCGGTTCACCCCCGATGGATCCGGCCGCGTAGGTTTCGCCACGCGAACCGAGTTCACTTTCCGCGCAGGCTCGGGACCTGCAACAGGAGATCGCCCGGCCGATCGCGAACGATGCGGTGAGGAACGGAGGCTGCCCATGCGTGTGCCTCAACTTGCCGGCGTCGTTGTGTTCTGTGCGCTCCTCGGGCCGGCGTGCGCCGATCCAATCCCTCTCCTCGCCCGCTCCCTCATCCTTGCCCTCGACCGCCAGGAGGCGAACCCCGTGGACCGCGATGCTCTCTGCCACGTCGGCGACCACAAGCAGCTTCTCTTCGATGATGCCTTCTTCGAGTCGCACAAGGGCTTCTGGTTCCGGGTGTGTCCGCCCAGGAAGACCGGAGAGCACAATGTGATCGCGGACAAGCCCTGGGAGAGCTTCGTCATCAACGGGTGGCACACGGTCATGGAGGACGAGGGCCGCTATCGCATGTGGTACGAGGCCTACGACAAGTCGTACACCAGCGACTTCCAGGCACGCTACTGCTATGCGGAGTCGAAGGACGGCATCCACTGGAAGAAGCCGGCGCTCGGACTGGAGACCTTCAATGGGTCGAAGGAGAACAACATCCTGTTCAACCAGCTCGGCGGCGGGCCGACCCACGGCGGCACCGTGTTCAAGGACCCGGTGGCACCGTCCGATGAACGCTACAGGTTCATCTACCTCGCGGGCGAGGGCGTCGGCGCGGGGCTGAGCGCGGACGGCATCCACTGGCGCCGGTACGAGGGTGGTCACATCCTGAAGGTCGGGAGCGACACGCAGACGGTGTGCTTCTGGGATGATCGGCTGCGGAAGTACGTCGCCTACTGCCGGCTGTGGACGCCGAACCGGTCGATCGGCCGATCGGAGAGCGAGGACTTCTCCCACTTCCCGCCGGCGGTCGAGGTGCTTGGCTGCGATGGCGACGACCCCAGGGATACCGACATGTACAACAGCGCGGCCATCAAGTACCCGTACGCCGGGAACGCCTACTTCATCTTCACCAGCATGTACCATCACACCGTAGACAACGTCGATGTGCAGCTCGCCGTGAGCCGCGACGGTGTCCACTGGACCCGGCCCGAACGCAAGCCGTTCATCCCGAACGGCGAGCCGGGCAGCCTCGACGACGCCTCGGTCTACGCGGGCGTGGGCCTGCTGCGGAAGGGCGACGAGCTGTGGATGTACTACTACGGGTCGCGTGCGAAGCACAACGAGAACTACCCGAAGTGGATCAGCTATGGCGGCACATTCAGTCGCGCGATTCTGACGCTGGACCGCTACGTGGCGATGGACGCCGGGATCGTGCCCGCGGAGTTCACCACGCACCCGCTCACCTTCACCGGCAGCCGCCTGGAGATCAACGCCGATGTGCGCCCGGAGGGGACCGTGAAGGTGGAGCTGCAGGAGGCCGGGGGCAAGCCGATCCACGGGTTCACGCTCGACGAGTGCCTACCACTGTCGGGCAACCATGTGCGGCACGTGGTGCGGTGGCGGGGCGGGCCCGACCTGACCGCCCTCGCCGGCAAGCCGACCAAGATGCGCTGCGTGGTGAGGGATGCAAGCCTGTTCGCGTTCCAGTTCGCGAAGTGAGCCGCACCGAATCAGGAGGGATCACAATGTCGCATGACATGTCCGCTCGGCCAGTGCCGCGTCGCGAGTTCATCGCCACTGGCGCCGCCGCGGCGTTCACGCTGCTCGGGGCCGGCTCGGCGAGGGCAGTGGAGGCCAATGGGAAGCTGGAGCTTGGCCTGATCGGCTGCGGGGGCCGGGGTCAGTGGATCGCGAAGCTGTTCGAGGAGCAGGGCAACGCGAAGGTGGTGGCGCTGCACGACTACTTCCAGGATCGCGTGGACGCCCTGCGAGACGTGTTCGCGGTGGACCCGTCGCGGTGCTACACCGGCCTGTCGGGCTTCCGCCGGCTGCTCGAAGGGAAGCTGGATGCGGTCGCGATCGAGAGCCCCCCGTACTTCCATCCGGAGCAGGCGCTGGCTGCCATCGAGGCGGGGAAGCACCTCTTCCTCGCGAAGCCCGTCGCGGTCGATGTGCCCGGATGTCAGGCGATCCTGGAGGCCGGGCGCAAGGCCAAGGGGAAGCTCTCGTTCCTGGTGGACTTCCAGACGCGCGCCAACGCGATCTTCCGCGAGGCGGTCCAGCGCGTCCGTGACGGAGCGATCGGGCAGCCGGTGCTCGGGCAGTGCTTCTACCACACCGGTCGGCTCGGTCGCCGCGCCGAGGGCGACTCGCCGGAGGCCCGCCTGCGCAACTGGCCATTCGACATCGCGCTGTCGGGCGACATCATCGTCGAGCAGAACATCCACGTCATCGATGTGGCCGCCTGGCTGCTCGATGCCCAACCCCTCCGCGCACACGGCACCGGCGGGCGGCGGGTGCGGACCGATGTCGGCGACTGCTGGGACCACTTCGTCGTGACGTACTGGTTCCCGAACGATGTCATCATCGACTTCAGCTCGAGCCAGTTCCTGAGGGGATTCCACGACATGTGCGTGCGGGTGTTCGGCTCGGAGGGCACGGTGGAGACGCACTACGGGGGCGAGGTATGGATCCACGACGGCCAGAACTGGCCAGGCGGCAACACGGGGCCGATCTACCAGGAGGGCGCGGTCAACAACATCAAGGACTTCTGCGCCAGCATCGACCGCAAGCAGTACCTCGACAACTCCGCCGAGAGCGTCCGCAGCAACCTGAGCGCAATCCTCGGCCGCCTCGCCGCCTACCGAAAGGGCACGGTCACCTGGGACGAGATGATGAAGGCCAACGAGAAGCTGGAGGGCAAGCTGGCGGGGCTGAAGGCGTGAATGTCCGCCGGGCGAGACGCCCGGCCTACGCGACTCCTGCGGTCGTCTCTACCCGGGGTCGCCCGCCCCGCGGGCGACAGCATCGTCGAGAGCGCCGAGGGCCTCTTCCTCCAGGCCGCGAGCCTTCTCCAGCGCATCCTGCTGCAGCGTCCGCGTGTCGGCGTCCCAGTCCGCAACGCCCTTCCCACCCCCCCACCACATGACGAAGCCGCTGAACTCGCTCGTCAGATCCTTCAACAGGTCGGCCTCCTGCCGGTAGAGCGACAGGGCGCGGAGGAGCGCGGCCTTGGGCTCGCCCGTCAACAGGCCGGCGTTCGCGTCCAGGAACTCCACCGCCGCTCGGCGGGCGTCGGCGAGGTGCATGAGGGTCCACCAGTTGGCGAGGGAGAGCAGGTTGCGCTCGCCCTCATCGTAGGTGTCGTACTGGGCGAGGTCGTCGCGCCAGGCAGCCAGCGCGGCCGGGCCGAACAGGAAACCGTCCGTGCGGCTGCGACGGGCGCCGCCCGCGGCGGTCTTGAGGGCGTCAAGCAGGGCCTCGCGCGGCGGAAGCGGCTCGCCGAAGGACTGGAGGAAGATGAAGGGCGACTGCAGACCGGGGTCGTTGCTGGGGATGCGTAGGTCCTCCTGATCGGGCCGCTGGTAGTCTCTCAGGAAGAGGTTGATGCTGTGGATGTTGTAGCCGTAGATGACGGCGAGGTCCGTGTTGTACCCGACCATGACGGGCAGGCCCTCGTTGATGGAGAGCACGGTGTCGGTGACGAGGCGCTCGCGGGCCAGGTCCCTGCCCTGTTCCGGTAGCTCCTCGCGTCGCGATCGCCACCCGGTAGTCCGCGAGAGGGCCTCCAGCACATCGGGCTGCTCCCCGTGAGGGCTGACGGGGTGCCAGCGGAGGGTGCCCCAGGGGGTCTGCTCATGCGTGGGGTTGTGGAACCAGCGCGTACGGAACGCAAGGCCGGAGTAGCCCATGAGGTCGGTGTAGGAGCAGGGGTAGGCGGTGGAAGCTAGCGCGGCTTCGAGCGCCCCGATGAAGGTGCAGTCCTTGTGGCGCGCCCAAGCCATCATCGGCACGCCGCCGACCCAGAGGTCGACGATGTGGCGGCCGAGGCTGGCCCGGTCTGCGCCGGTGCTTCGCTCTCGCGCCTCGGCTCCGGCGACAATCGCCTTCTCCTCGGCCGAGGCCGGGGGGATGTCCTCGGGCTTCGCGCCCATGGCGAGAAGCGCCCGCTCGAGGTGGGCGACGGCCTCGGCGTCCTTGTCCCGCTGAATGAGGATGATCCGTTGGAGCTCGCGCCGCACCTCGGGGTCGGCGAACCGGCGCAGCTTGTCCTCGTCGGTGCCCGGGCCTTCCGTCTGCCAGAGGCGCCAGACGAGGTCGTGCATCAGGTGGTAGCAGTCCTCTGCCGCCTGCAGATCCGCTGCGGCGGCCGGCTGGATCGCTCCCGCGGCCGGGAAGATGGCGCTGCCGAACGCCCGCCCTTCGGCCACGGCAAGGGAGATAAAGAAGTGGGCCATGTGCCGGTTCCCGAGCGTCTTGAGGTCGTCGGCCGGCAGCTCCTCATTGTGGCCGAGAGCATCGGCCCAGGCCGAGAATGCGGCCAGGCCGCCGGCATACTCGCCTTGCTTCGGGGTCCGCGCTCCCTCCACCGCCCATAGCAGGGCCTTGCGGTAGACGTCAGCCGGCGGGAGGGGCGGGCGCTTGTCGCCGATCACTACGACGGCCTCGGTGTTGGCCAGCCAGTCGCGGAAGCGGAGGTACCCGAGGTTGTCGCGTTCGGCGGCGCCCTCGTTGTCCACCATCGTCCAGCCGAGCAGAACCCGGCCCTCGTCCTCGTAGCCGGCGACGACGGCGGCCGCGCTGAGGAGCCCGAGGGCAATCACCGGGCGCCCGGCCTGGAGGCTGGCGCAGACCTCCCGCCGGAGGTCGTCCAGGGCGCCGTACTCCGGAAGGGTCTTCGTCAGTCCGCGCTTCTCGCAGACCGCGCGGTTGCCGATGACCCGGAAGTCGTAGCCCGCGGCCTCCAAGCAGCGCCGAATCGGCTCAATGGGATCGGACGAGATGGCGTAGACGCTGTCGAACGCGCAGTCCCACCTCGCGGGATGCCAGAGCTGGCGGTAGGCGAGGCCGGAGACGCAGAGGTAGAAGCGGTAGCCCTGCGCGGGGTCGCCCCCGAGGTACTTCATGACCGAGCCCATGGCCGAGGGGAGCATGAAGTCCTGCGGTCCGTCGAGGCGGTTCTGCCAGTCGGGGCCAATGTAAGGCACGTTCTCGAGCACGAACTGCTCGGGTTTGACCCTGGCCGCCTCCCCTTGATCCGGCTGCTGCGCCGACGCCACAGACCGCACTCCGGCCGCGAGCGCGACCAGAGCGATGACCATGAGCCACCGTGACGTGCTCATCGCGATCCCCTCACCTCGGGTCGGGCTGGGATCCCGAACGGCTCAGAAGGTCTTCCGCACGTACTCCATGTTGCGGCGGCTGTCGGGCACCAGGCCATTGGGCGATGACGTCTCGAGGATGTACCACCCCTCGTAGCCGATGTCCCTGAGCGCCTGGGCGGATTGGGCGAAGTCGACGTTCTCCACCTGCTCGAGGAAGCTGTTCCCGTTCTTCAGGTGTACCTGACAGATGAGCTTGCCGAGCTTGCGAATCTCCGCAGCGGTATCCCGGCCGGCGTTCGCGGAGTTCTTGATGTCGTAGTAGACGCGCACGGCCTCGTGGTTCACACGCTCGATGATCTGCAGATTGTCGTCGGCGCTTAGGGTGTTCTCGAGCCCGAGGATGACCCCCGCGTCCTGGGCTCGCGGGGCGAGGTCCTTAAGCACATCGGCTACCCGCCGGATGCCCTCCTTGTCCTGCATGTCGAGCGCACCGTTGCCGAAGAAGGCCAGGAGGATGACCTTCGCGCCGAGCTCATGAGCAGCGGTGATGCAGTCTACCACCCACAGTGCAGTCACCGGCTCCGACTTCAGCGGGGTGCCGTTGAGGCAGCCCATCGCCATCGAGGGGAAGACGACGCCTCGCTGCTTCCCGGCCTCGAGGTAGGCGGCGCGGACCTTCGGGTCGCGGAGCGGGAAGTTGCCGGGATCGCCCAGGCTCACCTCGACCCCGTCCAGCCCGATCTCCGCCGCGCGCTTGACGGCCTCCAGGTTGGCCGTGGCGCCCAGGTTCCAGTCGCACATGCCGACCTTGAGCTTGCGCTCACCCTGTGCAAAGAGCGGCGTGACCGAGCCGGCAAGGGCCACGCCCCCAGCGGCGATGGTGGTAGTGCGCAGGAAGTCGCGTCGGGTGGTCAACGAGGCACCTCCCCGTGTGGTTGGTGACGGTGGGTCATCCGCCGGCGAGTTGGTCTTGCACCCACTGCAGCCCCGCCTTGAAGCTGCCCCGGAACTCACACCCGTGCTGGGACAGTGCGTCCCTGACCTGCTGGGTGTCGAAGTCCTTGTCCCGGCTTACGAAGCACTTGGCGGGCTCCCCGTTTCTCCTGCTGAGATCAGAGAGGATCCCGTGGAGGACGATGGCATCCTTCTCCGACAGGCCGTACAACTGGTAGGTCAACGAGATGAAGGGCCCCTCCCCGACGGACGAGTAGTCTGTCGGGACGACCTCCCCCGCCCGCGCCAGGCGCGCCGCCAGGCTCAGCAGCCTGTTCGTCTCCCCGGTCTTTCGCGCGGCCAGCTGGCGCAGGTCGGGCCGTATCTCGAACCTGGTCTCGGCGCGGAAGACGGTCGTCCGCAGGCGCTCGGACTCGGCCCGCAGAGCATTCCAGACTCTCTCGTCATCCACGTAGCGGTAGCCCACCTTCGAGAAGGCCTCGGCCAGCGCGAACGCAGGGACCGCGATCCGAACGCGGCCGGCCTCGGCGGCGCTAAGCATCTGCTCCGCGGCCTGCGCCTCGGGGTCCGGCTTGGGGCCCTGCAGGGCGATCTGGAGAAGGTAAGTTGTCTCGACGTAGACAGTCACACCGGCACCCCCTCCATTATGTGAGCGCCCCACAGTGCCGCCAGCAGGCCCGACTCGGCCAGCGTCCTCTCTGGTTCGCTCGCCTCATCGCGCTTGCCGTCAATGAGGTCATAGAGCCACTGCAGGACGACCAGGCGGAAGGCGTCCGGCCAGAGCCACGTGCCTCGCTCGACACCGGTGGGGTCCAGGTAATCCCCGATGAGCTCGGCCATTGAGAAGGTCCACATGGGCTGGTCCGACGACTCGGCAAGAGGCCCTTGCCAGAGGAAGCCGACCTCCTGGGACAGGAGCACGAAGAAGGGCGCTCGCGCGCCGAGACCTTGATCTGCGGTCAGCTCGCGTCGGAGGTCTACACCGACCTCGCTAGTGAGGCCCTTCCGGTTCTTCAGCTCCACGATCGCCAGCGGCTGTCCATCCGCACCGCGGATCACAATGTCTGCTGTGAAGCTCATCGTTCCCCTTCCTTTCCGAGCCCCCCGGGAACCGCGATAATGAGCACCGCTCATGTTCCCTGACCGCCGCGTGTGACCGCGGCACGCCGGGCCGTCCCGCTCACTCCTGACGCGGCTTCCTGTTTCCGCCAGTTCCCGCCGCTCTCCTCTCGGAGACCGCGGCCCCCGGGGCGGTACCCGCTATGGGTCGCTCGCGAGAACCGCCTGCTGCTTGCTCTCGGGCGTGTACCCGTGCAGCTCGATGCGGTTGCCGTCGGGGTCGTTCAGCCACGCTTGCCAACTGCTGTCCGAGCCGAGGAACGGGTCGGTCACCTCGACTCCCGTGGCACGGAGCTCGCCGACGGCCGTGGCCACGTCGTCGACCTCCAGGCAGAAGTGCTGGAAGGACTGCCCCTGGGCCGGCTCGCCGAGCTGTCCCCGGAAGAGCTCGACGAAGCCTCGGTCGCCCACGTGCAGGTAGACCCCGAAGCGCTCGCCCTGCGCGTTGATGAAGTCGAAGGCGTGCTTCAAGCCCAGCTTCTCGGCGTAGAAGGCTTCGGATGCCTCGAGATCGCCAACGGTGAAGCAGACATGCGCGAGCGCCCTGATCAAGTGCGGCCTCCTCTCTGGTCAACGGGTACGGTCAGGCCCTTCCCTGACAGTCGCCCGATCACCTCTCGCAGAGGCCTTGGGGCTGCCAACGGCGAAGCGTCACCGAGCCGCCGACCACATTGCAGTGAGGCCGCCGTCACATGATCCTGGACCGGCTGGAGAACGCCGCCCGCTACTTCGGTCTCCACCCCTCCTTCCCGGCCGCATTCGCCTTCCTGCAGGAGACCGACCTGGCGTCGCTCCCTCTGGGCCGGCGGGAGCTGGACGGCGACCGGCTGTGTGCGAACGTCGAGTGCGTCGAGGGGCGAGGCCGCGAGGGCGCGAGGCTGGAGGCCCATCGCCGGTACATCGACATCCACCTCTCACTGGAGGCGCCTGACCTGATCGGCTGGCGCGGCCTGGCGTCGTGCACGACGGTCGAGCAGGCCTACGATGAGACGAAGGACTGTGAGCTGTTTGGCGACGAGCCGGAAGCGTGGATCGCCCTGTCGCCGGGCACGTTCGCCGTCTTCTTCCCGGAGGATGCGCACGCCCCGCTGGCCGCCGAGGGGCCGTTGTGCAAGGTGGTTGTGAAGGTGAGGGTGTGAGCGATTGTGGAGGAGAGGGAGACACACACGCGTTGGGGGCGCCAGATGATGCTGTGCTTCACCGGACTCCTGGTCCTCGGTTCTCATGCCACCTCCGCCACCGCGCAGGGGCTTGTTCGGTTCGACTTCGAGACGGGCGACCTGCAGGGCTGGAAGATCGTCGAGGGCGCCTTCGGGCCGCTGCCCTGCGCGCGCGACGATGACCGCTGGGGCGGGAACTACAACAAGCAGGGCAAGTATCTCATCAACACGACGGAGAAGGCTGACGGGAACTTCGACGACGGGATGACGGGCGAGCTTCGGTCGCCCGCCTTCACGCTCCACTCGCCGATGATGACGCTGCTCGTGGGTGGGGGAGCACATGCGACGACCTACGTCGCGTTGTGCCAGGCGGATGACGGCACGGAGCTCTTTCGCGAGAGCGGCCGCAACCGCGCGGCGATGGACCGCCGCTACTGGGACGTGCGGAAGCACGTCGGCGCCGAGGTCTACGTGAAGATCGTCGACCACGAGAAGGGTGGCTGGGGACACGTGAACGCCGATGACATCCGGGAGATGACCGAGGACGAGGTGAAGGCGCGCGAGGAGGAGCTGGCGCGGGTCGAGCGGGAGCGGAAGGAGCGCTACGAGCGATGGCTCGAGCAGTTCCGGCGGCCGGCCGAGCGAATGGTGTACCACGGCGAGTCCCTGCGGTCCGTCGCAATGCCGATGGGTGGGATCGGCGCCGGGAGCATCGCCATTGGCGGCGACGGCAACCTCCGTCAGTGGCAGATCCACAATGAGGTCAACGCGACCGCGTTCGTCCCCCACACCTTCTTCGCGATCCGCGCCCGGCCGCAGGGCGGGCAACCGGTGGCGAAAGCCCTGGCGACGAGCTGCTTCTACGACACCCCCTTCAATCCCGAGCCGCACATCAACGACCACGTCATTCCCGGGCAGCTCCGGGAGCAGATGAAGCGCCTGCCCGGCTGCGAGGACATCCGCTTCATCGGCGAGTATCCCATCGCGCAGCTCACCTATGAGGCGAAGGAGCTGCCGGTGCAGGTGCAGATGGAATGCTACTCGCCGTTCGTGCCGCTCGACGCGCAGGCGTCGGCGTGGCCGGCGATCGTGTTCGAGTTCACGGTGAAGAACCCGTCCGACAAGCCGGTCGATGTTGCCCTGCTCGGCACGCTGCAGAACGCCGTCGGATGGGATGGCAAGTCGGAGATCGTCGGCGTTGCCAACCCCGGATATGGCGGCAACGTCAACGAGCTCGTGAAGTCGGACGGGCTGACGACGGTCAACGTGACCGCGCCGCGCCTCGCAGTGGACGATCGGCGCTTCGGGTCCATGGCGCTGGCGGGCCGGGGCGAGGGATGGACCGCTTGCGCGCAGTGGGATGACCTCGATGCTCTCTGGAGAGGCTTTGCGGCCGGCGGACAGCTACCCGCCTCGCAGGAGGGCGCGAGCGCTGCAGGCAGGACGTGGAACGGGGCGCTCTTGAGTAGTGGACAGCTTGGGCCCGGCGCGGAACTGCAGGCAACGCTCCTCGTGACCTGGCACTTCCCAAACCACACCTACGGCGACTTCCGCTGCGGGAATCGGTACAACGTCTGGTTCAAGAGCGCGCTCGAAGTGGCGCAGAAGCTGGCAGTCGAGCTGCCGGAGCTGGCGCGGCGCACGCGGCGCTTCCGCGACACGATGTACGACACCACGCTGCCGTACTGGCTCATCGACTGCCTGACGGCGAACATCAGCACCATCCGCTCGCAGACGTGCATGTGGTTCGAGGACGGCACGTTTGCCGCGTATGAGGGCTGCGCCTGCTGCCCCATGAACTGCACCCACGTCTGGAACTACGAGCAGACGATGGCCTTCCTCTTCCCCGAGCTTGAGCGAGACATGCGGCGGCTCGACCTGACCATCCAGATGGCGGACGACGGTGCCGTACATCACCGCCTCGCGCTTCCGCTAACGGCCCCGCGCGGGAGCGGGCCGTTCTGCGACGGGCAGTTCGGGACGATCCTGAAGGCCTATCGCGAGCACCTCCTCTCCCCCGACCGGAAGTGGCTGGATGAGATGTGGCCGCGCATCGAGCGGGCCATGCAGTATGCGATCCAGACGTGGGACAGCGACCTCGACGGCGTGACCACCGGAACCCAGTGGAACACGTACGACTGCGCGGTACATAGCCCGAGCACGTTCCTCGGGAGTCAGTACCTGGCGGCGCTGCGCGCGGCGGAGGAGATGGCGAAGCTCGAGGGCGACGCGCCCCTCGCCGCCAGCTACCGGCGCATCTTCGACAGCGGCACGCGCAAGCAAGACGAGATGCTGTGGAACGGCGAGTACTACCAACAGCTTAGCGACCCGCTGCTCCAGCCGATCAACGAGTACGCAACCGGCTGTCACGCCGACCAGCTTCTCGGGCAGTGGTGGGCGAACGTCGTGAACCTGGGGCCGGTCCTGCCACCGGAGCACGTGCGGCAGGCGGAGCAGGCGATCGTCAAGTACAACTGGCGGACCGACCTGCGCGACCACGTGCAATCGCCGCGGCAGTTCGCGAACCCCGAGCGCGACATGGGGATGATCCTCTGCACGTGGCCGAAGGGGCCGCGGCCGGCGAACGCCATACTCTACGCGGACGAGGTGTGGTCCTCCACGGCGTACCACATCGCCGCCATGCTCATCCGCGAAGGCGACATCGAGACCGCCTACCATATCGTGAAGGCCGGGCGCGACTGCTACGACGGCTTCCGACGCAACCCTTGGAACGAGATCGAGTGCGGCGACCACTACGCGCGGAACATGGATAGCTGGTCGCTGCTCCTCGCCGCGCAGGGCTTCGTGTTCGACGGACCGGCGGGCGTCCTGGGCTTTGCGCCGAAGATCAAGCCGGAGGACTTCCGCTCGTTCTTCTCCGGGCCGGAGGGCTGGGGCAGCGTCTCCCGCCGGGCGACGGCGAACGGCGGGGTCTGGGAGCTGAAGGTGGCGCTGGGTCAAGTCAGCCTCAACGAGCTCGTGCTTACGGCAGAGGGCGCGGGCAAGCAGGCGAAGGTGACGGCGAAGCTCGGCGAGCGAGAGGTGAGCTGCCGCGTGGTGGCCGAGGGAACGACGGCGCGGCTGCGGTTCGAGCAACCCGTGGAGCTGAAGGCAGGCGACACGCTGAAGGTTGGCATCGTCACCGGATGATCCCGACACCGCTCTTTCTGGTCGCTTTCCTGGTCGCCGTCCCGCTGATGGCGCTGAGCGGGGCGTCGCCCCTGTTGGGCTGGGCGGGGCTCGGGTGGTGCGCGTTCATGTTGGCGCTGCTCGTGGCCGACAGCCGGCTATCGGCCCGCGCGCACCGCGTCACGGTGGAGCGGATTGCCGAGCCGAAGCTGTCGCTCGGGGCGGAGAACAAGGTGCGCCTGCGCCTCGAGAACCTGTCGCGCTGGACGATCGGGCTGCGGGTGAAGGACGATCCGCCGGAGGACTTCGGGACGCCCCGGCGGGAGCTGCGGGCCGTGCTGCCGGGCTACGCTGGCCTGGAGCTGACCTACACGACGGTGCCGCGGCACCGGGGCCGATTCCGCTTCGGCGACCTCCACCTGCGTGGCGTCTCGTTCCTGGGCCTCAGCCTGTGGCAGCGGCGCATAGCGGCGGAGACGGAGGTGGACGTATACCCCGACCTCCTGAGCGTGCGGCGGTACGATTTGCTCGTGAGAGCCCATCGGCTGGAGGAGATGGGCTTCCGCCGCACCCGCGCGCGCGGCGCGGGCACCGACTTCGAGAGCCTCCGGGAGTACGTGCCGGATGACGAGTTCCGCCACATCGACTGGAAGGCGACGGCCCGTCGCGGGCGACCCTACACGCGGGAGTATGAGGAGGAGCGCAGCCGGACGGTGATGCTGCTGATCGATGCGGGGCGGATGATGTCGGCGGAGGCGGAGGGGCTCTCGAAGCTCGACCACGCGGTCAACGCCGCGCTCATGCTGGCGTACGTCGCGCTCCGCCGCGACGACGCGGTCGGCCTGATCGTGTTCGCGGATACGGTGAAGGCGCTGCTCCCGCCCCGGAAGGGCCAGGCGCAGGTGCAACGCATCCTCGAGGAGCTGCATGATGTCCAGCCGACGCTGGCGGAGCCGAACTACCGAGCCGCCATGTACCACCTCCACGACCGCGCCCGGAAGCGGTCGCTCGCGGTGCTCTTCACGGACCTGGTCGATGAGGAGGCCTCGCGTCGTCTGATCGCCCACGTCTCCGCAGCCTACCCGCGACACCTGCCCCTGGTGGTGACGCTCAGCGACCCCGACCTCCACCGGTCGGCGCGCGCGGCGCCGGCCGATGAGGCGGCGCTCTTCGAGCGCGCGGTCGCCTCGCAGGTGCTGATGGACCGCGAGCAGGCCCTCGCCAGCCTGCGCGGCCGGGGAGCCATCGTGCTTGACGTGCCCGCGGGGGAGCTGACGGTGGCGGTCGTCAACCGTTACCTGGAGCTGAAGGAGAGGATGCGCGTCTGAGGCGCGGGAGGAACTTGTCGCCGGCGGCGAGGTAGCAGGCCAGGATGAGCCAGGTTCCCAGGCCGAAGGCGATCCGCACCCAGCTGTCCCGGAAGAGCCCGGTCGAGATGGGGCTGATGGTCCCCTCGATGCACCCCGCGGCGAGGAACACCGGCGCCACGCCCAGGACGAGCTTGACGGATTCCCGTGCCGCGAGGGCGACGGCGTCTCGCCGGCGGAGGTCGCCGGGGTTGATGACGCTGTAGCCCAGCATCAGGCCGGCGCCGCCGCAGATGAAGATCGCGGAGAGCTCCAGCGCGCCGTGCGGGGCGATGATCGCCCAGCAGTCGAGTTGCCGCGAGTGCAGCGTGCCCACGGCGAGGAAGCTCCCCACCATCATGCCGTTGAACGTCAACGCCCACACGGTGAGCGCGCAGGCCGTAAGGCCGCCGGCGAAGGCCGTGACGCCAACCTGCAGGTTGTGGGTCCACAGCAGGGCGGAAAAGGGCCCGCTGCCCAGGACCTGGTGGGTCTCCCCGAAGTACGCCCCCGCCGGCTCGTTCTTCGCCAGGAACCGCTCGACCGCCTCGGAGAGGCCTTTGGGCGCGACGTGCTCCAGCCAGCCGCGGTCGGTGAGAACCAGCAGGTAGGCCAGGGACGCTCCCGCCACCGACAGCGCGATCGAGAGCGCGGTGAAGCGAAAGGTACGGCGGAACGTCTGAGGGAACTCCGCCGCCAGGAACCGCCGGAGGCTGAACCCAGGGCCCCGACGGCGACGGTAGATGACCGCGTGGCCGCGGCCGACGAGCAGGTTGAGGTAGTCGGTAAGCCGCGGGTCACGCCGCTCGGCGCGCGCCTGCGCGAGGTGGGTCGCCGCCTGGCGGTAGAGTCGGCCAAGCTCGCCCAGCTCCGGCGGGCTGAGAGCCTTGAGTCCGGTTTGATCGACCGTCTTCAGCAGGTCGTCCAGCCGCTCCCACTGGGGCCGGTGGGTCTCAACGAACGGGTCCATTGACTGGCGGGCCTTCCTCGCGGGGGGATGACAGACTGGCCGACGACCGAGTCACCATCGAGACCCCTGAGCACGTGACGCTCTCGTACGAGCTCGCGGGCGCCGGCGCGCGGGTGCTCGCGGCGCTGGTGGACCACCTCATCGTCACGGTCGTCATCCTGGGCATTCTCCTGCTGGCGGCTGCCCTGCAGATCACGGCGGCCTTCGGCTCGGGCCCGGCGGTGGTTCTGGCGACCGTCCTCGGCGGCCCGCTCCTCCTGCTGATCGTGTACTTCACCCTCTTCGAGATCGCCTGGAGCGGTCAGACGCCAGGAAAGCGGGCCGTCGGCATTCGCGTGATGCACGACGACGGCACCCCGGTGACCGTCATCGACTCCATCGTACGCAACGTGCTGCGGGTAGCAGACTTCCTCCCGTACCTGTACTTCATCGGAGGGGCGTTCTCCTTCTTCCATCCCCTCGCGAAGCGCGTGGGCGACATCGCCGCCGGCACCGTGGTCGTGAAGCTGCGGGAGGCTGAGATTCCCGAGGCGGCGGCTCCGGTGGCCGAGCCCTCGGCGCCCGCGCCGCCCGAGGACCTGCTCGTGTTGGTGAGGGCTTCGGCCCGCCAGCTCTCGGGGGATGAGGTGGCCGCGATCCGCCGGTTCCTCACCCGGAGGTTCGAGCTGACGCCGGAGGTGCGGAGGAGGTTGGCCCGGCGGATGCTTGACGCCGTGGGTGACAAGCTCTCCCCCCCCGCGGCCGAGGTGGCCGGTGCCGACCCGGAGCCGATCCTGGAGGCTCTCGACCACGCCGCGGCCCAGACCGGCGAGCGGTTCTGAGCGGCGCGCCGTAGGTGGGTGCGCACGCGCACGGTGACCCCGTCGGACAGGATCGTGACCGCCCCATCGAGGTCGGTCCTTCGGATCTCTGCCCCGGCCTCCTCCAGCTTGCGGACCGCCGAGTAGTGGGGGAGATTGGGGTCGCCCGCCGGGCAGGAGATGACCGCCCAGAGGGGGCGGACCGCGTGCAGGAACTGCCGGTTCTGCGCATACCGGCTGCCGTGATGGGGCACCTGTAGGACCTGGGCCGCCAGAGGGCACCGGCGCCGGAGGAGCTCCCGTTGCGCGTCCTCCTCGATGTCGGCAGGGAGCAGCAGGCTTGTCTCCCCGTACCGCACCTGCAGCACCACGCAGCGGTCGTTGCGTCTGAAAGCCCTGTCGGAGTCCGTTCCGGTCGGCCAGAGGACATCCGCGCTGACCCCTCCGCCGAGGTCGATCCGCCCACCCGCCGATGCCGCCTGCATGGGGATCGAGAGGCTGCGGACAGCGGACTGCAGCTCGGGGCGAACCGCGTCGCTCGCCTCCGGACCGTTCACCACGACAAGGCCGGTCGGAATCTGCGCCAGCACAGTCGGGAGGGCGTTGCAGTGGTCGGCGTCCCGGTGTGTCAGCACCGCCACGTCCAGGCGCCCGATGCCCCTCGAGGCGAGGAACGGCAGGATGACCTCCCGCGCGCAGCGTTCGCCGTCGGTCGCGCGCTCGCCGCTGCCGGCGTCCACCATCATGATTCGGCCCGCCGGAGACCGCACCACGCAGCACTGCCCGTGGCCGACGTCGAGGAAGGTGACCTCCAGGGCCGGCTGCCGGTAGCCGCTGAGCGCGAACCACAGCGACAAGGCGAGCGCGACGGCCAGGCCGAGAGCCAGCCACCGTTTGGGGCTGAGGTCCTGCCACCACTTGCCTCGCACCGTCATCACCCCCAGGGCCACGATTCCGTACCAGGCCACGCACGCGAGCGTCGGGAAGCGCGGCTCCGAGGCGTAGGCCCACGGGAGGCCTGCACACACGCTGTTGGCGCCCAGCATGCCCGCAACCAAAGCTCGGATGACCTGGCTGACCAGAGCCGCCAGCCGCATCCACACGAAGGTCAGCGGCATGGCGAAGCAGGAGAGCGTCATCACCAGCGCCGCGAGCGGCACGACGGCGAGGTTCGCGAGAGCGCCCAGCAGCGGGAAGGTTTGGAAGTAGTGCGCGAGGAGCGGCGTGGTCATGGTCCAGGCGCCGGCCGCCGAGGCGCCAAGGCTCAGGGCCCAGAACCTCGCACGCCCCCACCACCCGGCCCCGGGTTGGCGGACGCAGCCGAGGCCGAGCACGACTCCCAGCGTGGCGGCGAACGATAGCTGACCGCCGATAGAGAAGAGGGCGGAGGTGTCGAAGGCGCAGATCAGCACCGCGGCGAGGCCGAGGGCCGTGTACGCATCGAAGTCGAAGTAGCGCACCCGACCGCCGCCGGACAGGACGAGCAGCAGACACATGGCGACGGCCCGCGAAACCGACGGGCCAAGCCCCACCATCAGCGCGAAGAAGGCGAGCGGGAGCGCGATGGCAACGGTGTGGTACCACCGAGCGCCCGGCCATCGCCTCCCCGGCAGGACGAGCACCAACCAGGCGAGCAACGTGACCTGCGCCCCGGAGACGACGAGCACGTGAACGGTGCCGGTACGCCGGAACGAGTCGGCGACCGCCTCCGGGATCGGCGCCACCTGCATGCCCCACACGATGCCGGCGATGAGACAGGCGAACAGGCTGCGATTCGCGCCTCCGACCGATCGCTGCAAGCGCTTGAGGATGGCTCCCCGAGCGGCGGCAGCCTTCTGCCGCACCCACATGGCCAGGGGCAGCCGCGAGGCCGCGATGCGCTCAACCGAAGCGCTCCTCAGCACGAGGCTCACGTGCCGGCGCGCGAGCAGCGCAGCGTAGTCCAACTGGCCCGGGTTCGCGGCCGGCGCCGGCACGGCGCATGTGCCCTGGCAGCGCACCGGCACGCCATCCAGGGGTGGCGCATCGGTGCGGGCGCAGACGAGCACGTTCCCCGAGACGCTCTGGGGCCCGGTCGCCATTGCGACGGTCCTCGCGGCGACCATGAACCGCCGCTGCTCCGCCAACGGGGGAAGCTCCGCCGTCACGTACCCGTCGAGCATGACGGGGGCCCCCTTCCCCGCGAACAGGCGGACATCGTCCGAGTGGGGCAACGTGCGCCACGCATGGAGCAGCGCGCCGCAGGCCAGCGCGCCGAGACAGAGCGCAGCCCGGCCAAGGCGCACCTGGCCCAGCGTGAGCCCCGACGCGCCGCCAGCCACCCCCAACAGAGCCCAGCAGGCGAGAGGCAGTCGGCAGGCGTCGGCGAGCCAGATGCCGGCCAGGAAGCAGAGGCAGAGAACCAGCAGCGGCCGGTCGGCGAGCGGCCACCAGTGCTCGCGGGGAGGGGCCGGACCGGCGCCCGCAGTGGTCGCCGGCACGTTGTTCGTCGTGGGCATTGGCGGGGGCATCGGTTGTCTGGCTGGATGGGGTCTACTGCACGGTGACGTAGGGCCGGATCTGCTCAAGCCGCTTCGGGCCGAGGCCGGGCACCGCGTTCAGGTCGTCCACACTGCGGAAGGGCCCGGAGCGCTGCCGATACTCGATGATCCTCTCGGCGAGGGTCGGCCCGATGTTGGGCAACTGGTCCAGTTGCTCGGCGGTGGCTGTGTTGAGATCGACCACCGTCGACGGTGCCTGCCCGGCGGAGGGGGCGGTAACAGGCGGGGGCGGAGTGGCCGCGGCGAATGGGATGTCCACCTTCTGCCCATCCTCCACCAGCGCAGCCAGGTTCACTTGCCGAGTATCGGCTTCGGGGAGCATGCCGCCCGCGGCCTCCACGGCCTGCTGCACGCGCACATTGCGCGGAAGCGTGTAGACGCCCGGCCGGACGACCGCGCCGGCAACCTGGACGACCACAGCCGCGGGAGCGGCCGGGGAGGGCGGCGGGGTGTAGGTGGGACTGGACGGCGGACGCGGGGTGGGGCGGTTTCGCGCGTAGATCCCGACCGCCAGGGCGCCCAGGATGCACAGGATGGCGACGCTGAGCCCGATCTGTTGGAGGCGCGTCAAGCTCACGGCAGGCCTTGGCTGGTCCGCGCTACTTGGCGACGGCCATCAACACCGCGAACCCGATCCCGAACAGGACCAGCGCGATGAACAGGATCAGGCACCCGGTGACCGTCTGCTCCTCCTGGCTGCGGGGAACGCGGCTGGTCGCCTTCCCTTGGAGCGCCCCGGCGCTCTGTTGCCCGAGGGCCACAAAGTGCAGCCCGCAGTGCTCGCAGGTAGTCCGGGCCGCGTTCTGCCCGTGGCCGCAACGGGGGCAGCGGCGCACCCCGACCTGTTCGGCGAGCGCGGCATCGAGCTCGGCCTCGCAGCGGGCGCAGGAGCGCGCCGTCGCCCGGTTCAGGTGCCCGCACGCGGGGCAGGCGACCTGGCCCGTGGGCGACCCGACCTGGGGCGGCAGTGTGGCTGGTGGGCCTGCCGCCGCGGGCGGGGCAGCCGGCCGCCCCCGGACGGTAGGTGGCGTCGTGATGATGGACTTGGGGGGCGCCGGAGCAGGCGTCTCCCGGGCTGGAGCCTGTGCCGGCGGCTGGGCCGCAGGAGGCGAGGGCGGCGGCGCCGCAGAGGGCCGGCTGGGCGGTGGGGCGGTGGCGGGCGCGGGCGCCGCTGGACCTGCCTGGCCCGCCGGCGCGCGAGACATGTCCCGCTTGCACTGCTGGCAGATCGTCACCAGCAGCGACCGCGGGTTCTCGGTACCACAGAAGGGGCAGGTGACCGTCGTACCCATCGCGCCCCCCTCATCGGCGGATCGAGTCGGCGGCTGCAGCCGGAACGGCTCGCTGACCAGGTTCGCCGTTCGCGGCCGAAGCCCTTCCCTGGCACGGGCACATTCGGGACCCGCAGGCGGCGCCATCACGCCAGGATCAGCAGACCGTACTTCGTCGGGTCCTTGCCGTAGCCGATCCCCCCGAACAGCTGCAGCCAGCCCTTCCGGCCCGAACCATCGTTGTCGTTGACGACCAGCGCGAACCCGACGACCGTCCCGCCGGTCGCCGGCGGGCGCCAGTCGGGCGGGGCGAGGAGCGTCTCCCACGGGATGGCCGCCTCGTAGACCGTGTGGGTACCGGTCCTGACGGCGGCAAACGACACCTTGTCCGTGATGGGCCCTTGCGCTCCCTCGGGTCCGAATGGCGTCCAGCGGAAGACCTCCGGCCCCTTCGCCCCGAGGGCCAGACCGATCTCAGCGACCTGGTGCGGGGCCGCGGGCGGCAGGCGCCTGGTGGGATCAAAGTCCACGGCGAACTGGATGCCGTCCCCCTTCCACACTTCGGACCCGGTCTCGGGCTGAACGTGCTGGTCATCGGTCACATCGACCGCGAGGTAGAGGCGCTTTTCATCGTAGGCCACACCGATCTTGGCCGAGAGGTCGTCAGGCCCCGACCACTTCGCATTGTCGATCGCCGCGAACCGCCCGTGGGTCAGGTTCCCGTCCATCGGCACCGCCTCGGGCACCAGCGGGAGGGACACCGGGAGCGGCGGCCAGTCGTCGAGGCGGCCGTCGATGGACACCAGCGAGGTGAGACGGGGTGCCGACCACACATTGACCGGCTCGCGGATGGTCCTCGAGATTCCTTCCCGACACGTGAAGCGGCTTTCGACCTCGCAAGCCACGGCCGGGCCAGCCGATGGTTGGGAGACCAGTAAGTGAGCTTGGAGGGAAGCCCCCTTGGCGAGGCCCGCGGCCTGGGCCTGCACGGCCGGCTGCCCGGGGACGGTAAGGGTAGCCAGGGCGTCGTTCAGGTCAACCGCCGTCCGGTTGCGTACCGACCAGACAAGGCCAAGCCCCTGGCCGGCCGGCTTGAACTCCAGGACGCGCTCGAGCGGCTCGGCGACCGGCACATCGACGACAGCCGACGTCTCACTCCACAACGCGCCCCGGGCCGCGCAGGACGCTTTCACTGTGCGGATACCAGGGTCCGTCGCGACCGGGACCGACAGGCGCACCGCTGTCTGCTCCCTGTCCGTCTTGGGCGTCCACTTCGCCGGCTGGAGGGCCCAGCCGGCGGACGCGCTGAGCTTCACCTCCTGGCCGGCCAGGCCACGGGCTGTGAGCGTGCCCTCGATGACCGATCCCGGCGGGACATCGGAGGTCGCACTGAGCTTCAGCTCGAGAGGGGTCTCGGTCATCCGGACGTCGCGGAAGCTCCCCTGCACGAAGACGGGCGAGGCCGTCAGGGTCAGAGGCAGCGTGCCGTCGCGCGGCACGACATCACCCATCTCGCCGTCGATCCGGGAGAGCCACACCTTCTTGCAGTCCAGCCGGAAGGCGACCGTCTGCGTGGGGTTCTCCCGCTTCTCCGCGTCGGGAGGCGCATACCACACGACGAGGGTGCTGTCGTTCCCCGACCCGAACACGTAGGCGTAGACTCCCTCGCCGGCCTGGACCTGGCTGCGGAAGGCCTTCCCCGCCAACGCGCGCGTCATCATGCGGCAGGCCAGGTAGTTCTCCTTGGCCGTGAAGTCGTCCCACCGGATCAGCCCGAAGTTGCACTCGTTGTACTTGGCGTCCAGGCCGTCGTTCTGGAAGTCGTACCAGATGATCGGGCCGATGAACGGGAGCGACATCGCCTGCACGTACATGCGCACCAGCATCTGCGCGGACACCTGCTCGCTGACGCCGCCCGGGCCGACGTGCGTGGGCCAGCCGATCTCGGTCAGCCAGACCCTCTTGTCGGGGGCGCCGAACTCGGCGAGCAGGTCGTGTGCCGCCCTGACCTCGGCGACGAACTTGCTGGCCTCGGGTGAGGCCGGGTAGCGGTAGGGGTGGATCGAGAGCGCGTCCATGTACTGCGGCCCGCTGTTCTCGAGGACCGTCCGGATGTACTTGAGGTCCGTACCGGCGGTGCAGACGCCGACCACGGTGCAGGTTGGGTCGGCGCGCTTGCACGCCGCGTACGCTATCTTGAGCAGCCGGGCATAGGCGACCGGGTCGGGCTTCGGCTGCCAGAAGCCGATGTTCGGCTCGTTGTAGACCTCCCAGTGGCTGCAGAGACCCTTGTAGTGGCTCACCAGTTGGTAGCAGTACTCGCCGAAGGCCGCCTGGGCTTCGTCGGAGGTGGGCGCGTTGCCGCCGTCGTACAGGGGGTTGCCGTAGTCGAAGATGATGAGCGGCGTGATGCCGTACTCCCTGGCGCCGCGGAAGAACGCGTCCGCGGCCTCGGGGAAGGCGTACACCCCCTTCTGCCGCTCGATGGCCCCCCACGACCACTCATCTCGCAGCCACTTGAGGCCCGCACGCGACATGAGCTGGAACGTGTCGGGGATGCGCCCCTTCCCCTGGCCGAAGTGAGTGCAGGCGCCGAAGAGCGAGGTTGGGTCGAGCTTTGTGTCACCCTCGTCGGGGAGGACGCAGAAGGGCGCCTCGGCCAGCACGCGCTCCTCGCCGTTGGTCTCCAGGGTCACGTTGAGGTGGAACATGCCCGGTCGCGGTGCGGTGTAGTTCCGATCGCCGATCTGCAGGCGCTCCCCTGGGCCCAGCCGACAGGGCACGCGATCGCTCTGAGGCTCCCAGATGCCCGGGCCGGAGACCCGCACCCTCAAGGTGCCCTCGACCGTCGCGTCCGCCGATCCGTTGCGCACCTCCAGGGTCAACCTCGCCGGGCGCTTGCCCAGCACGTAGACATTCCCGGGCTCGGTGCCCGTGACGGTGGCGGTGACGAACTCGCGCGCGTTGGCGTCGGTCTCGTAGCAGATATCGTCCACGTAGACCGCCCCCTTTGCCGGTTGGGGCCCGCGATCGATGATGGCCTGGGTCAGCCGGAGGGGCCAGTCGATCTTCTGGTTCCCGTCGCCGCCGAAGACGCAGATCGGGTTCTTCAGCTCCGCGGTGAGCTCGCGCCAGCCCGTGAAGTCGAGCTGCCCCCAACGGAACTGGTGTACCTCGCCGCCGGTATCGGTCACCCGGAGCACGACCGGAAGGCCCGAGCCGTTCCCCAGGAGCCAGGCCGACACCGCAGAGACGCGCCCCACCAGGGGGAGCGAGGTGCCGAGGGCTTCGTACTGGATGCCGGGCTTGTCGATGTAATCGTACGTGATCTTGACCGAGTGCTTCCCGCTGTGGGCCTGCTCCGTGGAGAGCTCCACCTTGCACCCGGCTTCGGTGCCCTGCGGGGATTCGAAGACGGGCACGGGCGACTCGAAATCAGTAAGGATGGCGCGGCTCGCCGGGGACGAGGTGAGCACGCCAACCGCTAGGATGACGGACAACCAGCAGACGCGGCAGTGCATAGGGGATCACCGGAGGGAAGCTTCGGCGAGGACCAGGAACGACCTGCACGGCCGGGCGAGGGTGTCCGCCAAGCCGTGCGTCCGGGCCGACGGCCGTGGCCCTGGAGATTGTGTTCAGCAAAGGCTTTGACGGGCGAGGACGCCCGTCCTACGCGAACGGCAGCGGCTTGAACGGGCAGGAATCCCCCTTCTGCGGTGCGGTGTGCGTCGCGTAGGTCGGGCTTCCAGCCCGACAATGCCTTTCTGGACGCAACCTGGAGAGCCGCGCCATGAACCGAGAGTTGCCCCTAGTCGCCCGACTCGCCCGGTGGCTCGGTCTTCCGCCGGCTGATTCTGGGCCGACGACGCGGCCTCGGGGCCACAGACGGCTGGACGGGCTGGGAAGGGGGCTCCTCAGTGACAGCCACCGGAGCGGCGGGCGCCGGTTGGGCGTGGGCCTCCTGGGCCGCCGTGGCAGGCTGCTCAGCGGGCGCCGCCTTGCGCCGCGGTCGAGACCGCCATCGCGATCTCCGCGTCGGCTCCGCAGCAGCGCCTGCTTGGCCCCCTTCGTCGGCCGGGGCCTCCTCGGCTGGCGCCACCTCGGCCGCCGGCACGAAGGCCGCGACCGGGGCGGGGGTGTGTTCATCAGGCTGCGCAGCGTGTCCCCCGGTGAGTGGCGGCTTGCGCCGCGACCGCGGCCGCCGGCGCTTCCGCGGGGCCTCCGCCGGCGGGGCGACCTCATCGACCGGAGGTTCGGACGCAGGTTCCGCAGCGAGGGCTTCCTCAACCGGTGATGGCTCGGCTGCAGGTCCAGGGGCTTCCGCACTCTCGGGCTGCGGCGCCGGGGCGGCTGCGGCCTTGCGCCGCCCGCCGCGCGGGCGCCACCTGCGCTTCCGCGCCGGGGCCGGCGCCTCGGGCCCGGCCTCCGCGGACGGCTGCGAGGTCTCCTCCGCGGCGTACACCGCCTCGAAATCGGCCTCGGCCTCCGCCGCCTCGTGCTTCCTGACGAAGACGTCGGGCCCGGGCTTCTCGCGACCCCGGTGTTTGGGCTTCCCGGCAGCGAGCGTCCCCCGCACATAGGAGCGTGTGACCTCGACCAGACGCACCTCACAGGGCTGGTCGATGGTGTGGGACTCGTCGGGGACATGGACCAGGCACCCGTCGACCGAGGCGAGCAGCCCCTCCGACGTGATGTCCAGCGCCTGGGAGGGCTCGATGGTGATCACCTCGCCCGGGGTGAATGGGAGGCCGTCCTTAGTCAGCCCATCCGGCGCGCCGGTGTGGACCACGAAACGCTCGGGGTGGATGCTGCTGCTGCACCGAACGTGGATTCTGCGCCCGAGCTCCTCCTCCAGAAGCCCGATCTCCGACCCATCGACGCCCAGCAGCTGCAGGCAGGCCCCCGGGCTGCAGGTGACGCGGAAGTCCCGGGCTCCGTCCTTGGCGGCGAGCTCCCTCAGCCGCTCCTCGATGCGGATGGCCAGTGTCTCCACGGAGGTGATCCGTCCCCGGCCCTCGCAGCAGGGACACGATGACTGGAGCTGCGCGTTGAGCGGATCGCCCGTACGCTTCCGCGTCATCTCGACCAGGCCGAGGGGCGTCAGATGCACGACCCGCGTCCGCACCCGGTCCTTCTTCATCTCCTCCTTCAGCTTCGCCATGACCTCGCGCCGATGGCGAGGGTTGTCCATGTCGATGAAGTCGACGACGATGATGCCACCGATGTCGCGCACCCGAACCTGCCGGACGACCTCCTCCACCGCTTGGAGGTTGGTCCGGAGCACGGTGTCGGTGAGGCTGCGGGCCCCCGTGAACTTGCCGGAGTTCACATCGATGGCGGTGAGCGCCTCGGTCTGGTCGATGTGGATGTGTCCGCCCTGAGGCAGCCAGACGCGCGGGCGGAGGGAGCGCTCGATCTGCTTCTCGATGTCGAGCTCCACGAACAGCGGCTTCGTACCCTCGTACAGCTTCACCCGGGCCTTCAGCTCGGGCGCAATCGACCCCACCAGGTTCTGCACCTTGGCGTGGATCTCCGCATCGTCGACCACCAGCTCCTCGACCTCGGCCGAGAAGACATCCCGGATGATCTCGAACACGAGACTCAGGTCTTCGTGGATCACGGCCGGCGCCGGGGTCCGCTTGGCGCGGCGCTGGATGGAGGACCAGAGGCGCGTGAGGAAGGTGACATCGTGTTGCAGCTCGGTCCGCCCGACCCCCTCGGCCCGGGTGCGGATGATGATGCCCATCCCCTCGGGCTTGACCTTCTCCCCCAGATCGCGCAGCCGTTCCCGCTCGGCCTCATCGGCGATCTTCCGGCTCACGCCGACCTTGTTCCCGCCCTGCACCATCAGGACGAGGTAGCGGCCGGGCAGCGAGATGCGCCGGGTCGCCCTCGGCCCCTTGCTGCCCACGGAGCCCTTGGTAACCTGAACCAGAAGCTCCTGCCCCGGCTGCAGGACCTCGGCGATGGGCGGGAACGAGTCCATCTTCCGCCGGAGCATCTGCCGCGTTGGCTCTTCCAGAACGGCGTCTGAGACGTGCAGGAAGACGTTCCGGTCCAGCCCGCACTCCACGAAGGCTGCGTCGAGCCCGCTGACAACGTTCTCAACGGTGCCGGTGTAGACGTTCCCGAGCACGTCCCGCTCGCGCTCGAGTTTCAGCTCGGCGAGCCGGCCATCCTCGAGCATGGCCACCCGCGTCTCACGACGGCTGACGTTCACGACGATCTTCTTGGTCATTCACTTCGCCTCGAATCCTCATGTGCGGCCGCCTCACGCCCCGTCCGGGAGAAGACGCACCCGGTGGATACGCTCGATGGTGGCAGCCGCCCGGCCTTGCGCGACGAGCCACTCGTTGAGAGCCCTCACGAACTCCTCAGGCTTCACGAGGCTCGTGTCGCTGCAGGCCAAGTCAAGCTCCAAGCCCGGGTGTGCCTGCCCCACCGAGGCGGCATACACCCCCGGGCGAATGTCCACAGGACGCTCGCCACTCTTCGTGGCTCGCGTAACGGTGATCTCTCGGCGGCCGAGCACTTCCTCGACCGCGCAGCGCAGGTCCTCGACATCGACCGCGCTCAACTCGACCTGGTAGACCGCGCGCGCGAGAGCCTCGAAGGCCGACTTGCGGGCCCTCGGCTCGACGGACAGCGCCACGAGCGGCAGACCGGGCGGCATCTCGCGCGCGAGGGCCTTGGCCGCGTCCATCGGTCGCACCGGCTGCAGCAGGTCCACCGCGCAGAGCTCGTTGCTCGCGGTCACGCCCATCGCGAGCGCCCGGGCGATGGTCATCCGCGGCCGCTCGTGGAACCCCTGCGAGTAGGCGACCGGCCACTCAGCCCGCCGGAACGCCCGCTGCAGGGCGCGCATCACATCCAAGTGCGAGAGGAAGCGGGCCGCCTCCTCCTTAGCGGAAGTGACGACCGCGCGCCAGAAGGGCTGGTCATCTGAGGAGGGGCGTCTTGGGGGCGGGCCGCCCGTCGGGGGAGCGCCGCTGGTGGGGCGCCCGGCGGCCGCATCGCACTCGTCTTCCAGGCCGCACGCCTCGCACCCGCCCTCGCGGCAGTCGCGCGTTGCTTGCGCCGCCTTCGCCCGTTCCGCCTCGCGCTGGAGGAACCCCAGGCTGACCCCCGGGTCGATGTGCGCCCAGGGCGCCTCCTCGAGGTCGGAGACCGGCCCGGCGACCTCGGCATCGATGCTCGACCCGATGGCTGCCAACGCCCGCTGCCATCGGTCGACGGCGAACCACTCGTGCCACGACTCCAGCCCCTGCCCCTCTCGCGCGACCTGCGCGATGACCGGGGCCAGCCGCCGGTCGCCGCGAGCCAGGATGCCCTCGAGCGCCGTCTGGTCCGGGGAGCTGAGCTTGAGCTGAACCCATCGGCTTCGCAGGGCGTCTCGGAGCAGCCCATGCTTCCGCTCCAGCTCAGCCCGCGAGCACTGGGGCTCCGCGGCGAAGACGGAGTGGGGCTTCGGGACGAAGCCTGAGACCGTCACGGCGATCCGCAGACGCCCACGCCGCGGTCCGAGGATCTCCTCACCGATGCGCTCGATCTCCCTGACCGTCTGGGCGATGGCGAGCACGTCCTCGTCCGTCTCGGTGGGCAGACCGACCATGAAGTACAGCTTGATGTTGTGCCACCCGGCGCGGAAGGCCGCCCTCGCCGCCTCGCGCAGGTTCTCCTCGGTCACATTCTTGTTGATGACATCGCGCAGTCGCTGGGACCCCGCTTCGGGCGCCAGCGTGACGGGGCTCTTGCGGCCCTGGCTGACGCGCTCGGCCAGCTCCACCCCAAACTGGTCCGTGCGCAGCGACGGGAGAGAGACCGACACGTGCTCGTCGCCGAACTCGCCGACGATGGCGTCGACCAGCTCCACGATGTGCGGGTAGTCGGTGCAGCTCAGCGAGGCGAGCGAGATCTGCTCATAGCCTGTCGATTGCAGGATGGCGCGGGCCTGGTGCTTCAGCGTCTCCAGGCTGCGCTGCCTCACCGGCCGGTAGAGGATGCCCGCCTGGCAGAACCGGCACCCGTGCGTGCATCCGCGGTTGATCTCGATCTGCGCGCGATCGTGGACAATCTCGACGAACGGCACAATCGGCCGCAGCGGGAACGGCGCTTCCTCCAGGCTCGGCACGACCCTCCTCCTGATCCGCTCCGGCCCGCTCCCCCCCGTGGGCGAGTCGCTCCCCTCCCCTCGCGTAGGCGAGTCGCTCCGCGACTCGCAAGGCCGTGGCCTTCCTTCCCCCGCCTCGTAGAGCGCCGGCACATAGACACCCGGCACCTCCGACAGACCCCGCAGAAGCTCCTCCCGCTCGCCACCCGCCTCCTTCCACCTCACGTACACCTCGATCACCTCACCCAGCGCCTCCTCCCCATCGCCCACCACGAACGCATCGAAGAAGGGCGCGACCGGCTCCGGCGCCGCGGCACACGGCCCGCCACCGATGACCAGCGGGTGGCGCTCATCGCGCTCCGCCGCCCAGAGGGGGATGCGCCCCAGCTCCAGCAGCGACACCACGCCGGGGTAGTTCAGCTCGTGCTGGAGGGTAATGCCGACAACATCAAGCTCGCAGAGGGGGGTCTGCGTCTCGAGGGTCGAGAGCGGCGACCCGCGCTCGCGCAGAAGCGCCGCCATGTCGGGCCAGGGCAGGAACGCCCGCTCGCACGCCGTATCCGCACGCTGATTGGCGATGTGGTAGAGAATGCGGGAGCCGAGGTGGGACATCCCCACCTCGTAGACATCGGGGAAGCAGAGGGCCATGCGGCAGGCCACCGGGGCCCTCTTCACAACCTGATTCCACTCCCCGCCGACGTAGCGGGCCGGCTTCTGCACCTCACCGAGGAACGTACCCAGCTTCACACCCCGCACATTCGCGAAAGCCCCGGCCACACTGCCGGGGCGAGTTCGATGATGGGAGCATTGTACCCGAAGGGAGGCGAGGAGTCAACGACTGGAGCCGTAGCGGGTGCGACCACAGAGAGTAGGTGGGTTCTTGGGGGGTGAGAACAGGAATCACCCTTGGCGCTGAGAATCTTGTGGTTGGCCGTGGCAGGACTCAGCGCGAAAGGGTGATCGAGATGACGGTTGACC